>WNFF01003081.1_pt1 | contig 17037 bp, 14 predicted proteins | sample 5400441 | NCBI WGS metagenome assembly WNFF01 (sample SAMN13153345, study PRJNA577476) | soil metagenome | isolation source: 120 cm saprolite under Douglas fir tree site 2 hole 3 replicate 1 | place: USA:California | collected 2015-04-18 | reverse complement strand
ACTCTTGAATGGACTGCGCAAGAGCAGAGGTCAGGTCTGGCTCGCTATCGGCTGCAAGGGCGCCGAATGAAGATCCACGGCGAGCTTTCAAGACGGTATCCGGCTGCATGTCATCGTCGTCATCTTCGTCGCCGGAATCCGCTGCGGAACGTTGCGAGCCATCATCGATAACCTTGGGGTCGCCGACGACGAAATGATCCATCGCGGCTTCTTCCGAGAAGAGATCTTTTGCGCGGTCTGCCCCGGCGCGTTCCGTGACTTTGGCGCGATTCAATTCTCTTTCCCAAGTGTCCGTCAGAGTTCGATACATGTAGGCGGAAATGGCAAGAGTATCAGACGGCTGCCAGGGCCTTGGTTCGTAGTGAAGAAGTGAAAATTCAAGAGGGAGATTCTTGCTGTGCTGCTCGATGAATTGATTTACGCCGCGGGCATACGCTTCCATCACCTTGCGAGATTCGGGATCGAGGAGCGTGGCATCGCGTTCGGCGGCGCGGCCTAAGCCGTTCGTTCGAAACTCTTTGTCGATAAGAAGCGTCCTGGGTCCCAGGATCTCAGAAAGCTGCCCGCGGGCGGCACGGCGGAGCAAATCCATCTGCCAGAGACGATCCTGCGCCATGACGTAGCCCTGGGCCTCCGCGAGATCGTCCACCGACGCTGCACGGATGTGCGGCACACCCCAGAGGTCGCGTTCGACTGTAACTTCGTGCTGAAGACCGGGCAGGGAGGCGCTCCCGTCGAGCTGCGGCAGCGGGCGGTAGATATACCACCAGGCTGAGCCGGCGGTGGCAATCACGAGAATGGCAAAGATCCAGCAGAAAACCCGAAGAATGGCTCGCAAGTGTACTCCCACTCGATTTAGGCAAAATTTGAGTGTAGAGGAGGTGCTTCGTGCGCGCAACCAAGTCGGGGACGAGAATGAGCCAGGATAGCCACGTTTGGGAGTTTTGCAAGTTGCGGACGAACGATGTCCCGATCGATTTCAGAATTACTTTTTGATGGGTGGAGGAGCAGGCTTTAGATCAGCGGCCGACTTTTGCAATTCGGCTACGGACGACGCGTTCAGTTCGTAAAGAGCTGGCTCGTTGTCCCTTTTCGCCAGATATTTGTCGCCGCTTTTCGAGAGCATCACTTTTTCGACGCGCTTGCCGCCATCGGAAATTATAGTCAATTCCATCATTGGCGCGGTAAATCCAGAGTCGACGAATTTGCTTGCGGACAGATCGCGGATTTTGTCAACGAGCGCCGAGACGGTGCCCGGCTCCATTTTTGCGCCATTGGTCCACCAATCGCTGCCGCTGCGCGTGAGGAAATAGCTCTTGGGCCCATCGTGAAGCTCGACTTTGTCGGGGTCGGCGAAGCCGAAATCAAAAAGCTTCTTGTTGCGGAAATCGTCCAGGCTCTTGTCCAGCCCCGCCCCGGTCCCGCTCGAAATCTTATAGACGCCCGCGACGGCGCTGGACTTTGCATAGTAGCCGTCCTTGTTCTTCCGAACCTGCAGTTCCTGAGTGCCAGAGATGTCTGTCACTCTTGCAGTCGCAAAAGGAGTGCCCGAGCCGAACGCCGCAGACGCTTTCTTGCCATCTTCACTTCCGCTCAAATCCATTTTTGCGTCGCGCAAGGATCGCAGCAGCTCTTCCACTTGGGAGCGGTCCGCGCGGAAGGGTTTCGGCGTTACGATCTGCCACTCGTCTTTGCTGCGCCCAAACGCAATGGCTTGTTTTTTGGCCGTCAATTCGATGCTGGAAACTTTGTCGGAATCAAAGGTCAGCAGGCGTTTGTCTCGCAGGTCGTTCGCGCTTTTGACGAAGGAGTTTTTGTTGTAGCTCGCCAAAGAGAACACGCGAGGGTCTCCCGCCACAGCCGCGTATGAGCCATTGCCCGTCGGTGTGTCATCGCCGATCAGAAGCTGTTGCTTTTTCTTGTCCTTTTTGGTGATTTCCAGTTCGATCGACGGCTGAGTCAGGCCGTACTGGTCGAGGCTTATGCCCTTGTCTTCGACAACCCGGTCTGAATTCAGCGAAGACAGTGCCGACAGCACGCTGGATACTGCGTCCTGATCCGCGGTGAGCGTCTTCGGCGCCGTGATTTGCCATTGACCCGCGTCATTTCTCGCTAGCACTACGCTATCGCCACCCTTGTTTCGAATCGAAAGTCCGGTGACCTCCGCCGGTTGGAGAGTCAGAATCTTCGGCGACGATTCCGGGCCGGAGTCCGCGGTACTTACCGCCGACTTGTGATGATTGGACCAGTAGAGCGTGCCAGTCAGGGCCGCCAGCACGATGGCAGCGACCAGCAGACCGCGGGTTTTCATAGGTGCGTACCTTGAAATTGTATTCGAGTGCCGAATGGCGTGGTCTATCTCCGTCGCCACCATACCGCAACTCCCGCGATCACGATCCCCAGGGGCAATAGGCCAAGGCTGGTAATGCCCACCCAATTCAGCTGGCTGCGGGTCATCGTGATCCGGCGGTCATCACGGTCTTTCGGGCGGATGGAGATCAGGTCCTCATCCGAGGCCAGCCAGTTCATGGTGTTCATCGCCAAATCGCGGTTGCCATTAAAACTGATAAACGAATTCGCGGCCCACGCCGAGCTTCCCACCACGACAAACCGCCCTTCGGAGTTTTCCTTTCCCGTTTTGTACGAGCCGGCCACCGCAATGGTCAGCGGCCCCTTTTTGTTTTTCGGATCGTTCGGATCGACTGACGGAGAATTCAACTTGGTGGTGGCCAGGCTGCTCTCGGACGAACCAAACAGTTTCTCTACGGTGGTCTTGCCCGTGCTCTTCACATCCATGGAGCGCACCAGTGGGAATCCCGTGGCGGAACCCTTCATGTCGTTGACAATGGTCTGTCGCTCGTAATGGGTCACAAGCGCTACCTGCGGCCCAAGCCCGGCAAGTTGCCCAATCGGATTGAAGTCGAGGATCAAGTCTTTGTTCAAAGTTACGCCCCAGCTTTGGAGCAGGCCCGCCAGCGCGTCGTTGTCCGCAATTTCCGAGCGGCCCATCTTGAGAGGAGGATCCAGCAGAAGCAGCGATCGTCCGCCTTCCTCAACATACTTCTTGACAGCATCGACGGCGGGCTGCTGGTATTCCCCGGTGGGTCCGGCAACGACCAGGACCGTGCACTCGGCAGGCACTTCGGCCTTTTGCAGCAGGTTGATCGACTTTGAATTGTATTCTTCCTTGACGAGGAGATCCCGCAGGCGCGAATAACCGCTTCGATCTGTATCGTCGATCTGGTGCTCCCCGCTTCCGGAGACGAAACAAACAGTTCGCGCATTGTTCTTCAAGGCGTGAATGAAGGCACCCGTGATGTCTTCCTCGCTCGTGCTTTTCGCCACTTCTCGTTTCGTCCCAATTTGTGCGCGAGAGATTCGCATACAAATCCAGCTGATCCTTGGCCCGCTCGAAACGGGTGCCCTGGTCAAAATAGGTGATCTTGGCGTCTTCTTTTAGACCTTTGACGATCTTCGCGGTCTGTTCGGAAAGGCTGTAGCGTTTGTTGGAAGTTGTGTCGTACATCTTGTCGTAGCGATTGGCCAGGATATTCGCCGTGCTTACAATAGCCACCACGACCGCGATATATAGAGTTGCGTAAGCGACGTACTTTGTTTGCCGCGCCTTGAGAAGTTGTAGATTCACTTACGACCTCCACCGGAGGGACTCGAGCGAGCGAGCCGTTAGGAAGAGCCCCAGAAAAATCACGGTCAGGTAATAGAAGGCGTCTTTTGAATCCAGGACACCCTTTGCGAAGGACTCCATGTGAGTTGTAACCGACATATAGGAGAGGACTTGCGCCCAGGTTGAGGTTTCGTACCCGCTCGCCCACCCGAGAACGAAAATCAGGAGGCACACCCCAAACGATGCCGCTCCGGCGATGATCTGGTTCTTGGTCAGGCTGGAAATAAACGTTCCGATTGCCAGCAGAGCCGACGCCTGCAAGAGCAGCCCCAGGTAGCCCACTGCCACCGGCTTCCAATCGGGATTGCCATACTTGAAGATGATCGCAACGTTCAGTCCCGTCAGCAGGAGCATCCCTGCATAAAGCGCCACGGAGGCAAGCCATTTTCCGAGGATTACCTCGGCGTCTCGAATCGGCGAAGTCACGAGCAGTTCGATGGTGCCGTTTCGCTTTTCCTCGGCAAAGAGGCGCATGGTAATGACCGGTATGAAGAAAAGCCCCACGACGTTCATATTGGCGAGTAGTTGGCGGATGATCTGTTCGTTGATGTTCATAGGCATCGTCTCGCCGCGCATTTGGGAGGCCATGCCGTAGAAGACAAAAGCGCCCAGCATGTTCCAGAAAAACCAACCGAAGATCAGGGCAAACATGACAAGGAGAACGTAGGCAACGGGAGAAACGAAATAGCTGCGCAGCTCCTTTCGAAAAATAATCCAGGCATTCCTCATTGTCCGGCTTCCTTTGTCTGCGCTTCCGGCGCAGGAGCCGCGGCTTGCTCGCCCGTGAGCTGCAGGAAGATTTCTTCCAGGCTGACTGCCGCGGTTCGCAATTCGTTGAGGTTCCAGCCCGCTTCTACGACGGCGCGAGCCAGATCTCCGCGCACGAATTTGTCCTTGAGGCTCTCAATCTCGAAGGTGGCGCCAGTCTGCTTCTTTTCCTTGAAGGCCACTCGGCTCACGCCCGCGACCTTTTCGAGCCGCTGTTGAATACTGGCGGAATCCAGAGCGCCGTTTCGTCCCGCCACTTCGACTAGCACCAATTCCGCTCCGCGCGCCCGGCTCTGCAAATTGTTCACGGAATCCGTGGCTACAAGCTTGCCCTTGTTGATGATGATGACCTTCTCGCAGGTCTGTTCGACTTCCGGCAGGATGTGCGTACTCAGAATAATCGTGTGGTCGCCCGCGAGGCTCTTGATCAGGTCGCGCGTCTCGTTGATTTGCTTGGGATCGAGTCCGGCAGTCGGCTCATCGAGGATGAGCACGTCAGGATTGTGAATAATAGCCTGAGCCAGGCCAACCCGCTGTCGGTAGCCTTTCGAGAGTTTTCCGAGCAGCTTGTTCTTTACGTCCCCGACCGCGCAGCGCTCGCAAACCGTATCGACGCGTTTCCGCAGCTCCGTGCCGGAAAGCCCCTTCAGCCTCCCAACGAACGTCAGGTACTCTGCAGTCCGCATCTCGAGATAGAGCGGTGGGGCCTCGGGGAGGTAGCCGATGCGTTTTTTGACTTCCAGCGGCGCTTCGAGCACGTCAAAACCGGCAACGGTCGCGGTGCCCGAACTGGGAGGCAGGAAGCACGTCAGCATCCTCATCGTGGTCGTTTTGCCGGCGCCGTTCGGACCCAGAAAGCCCACGATCCGGCCTTTCTCGACCTCGAACGAGATGTGATCCACGACCGTGTTTCGCGCGTACCTCTTGGAAAGATCCTTCACGCTAATCATAGATTGTTCATTTTGAAAGCAAGATTTCCCGTATCGGCGCTACCCTGGTTAGCCGAAATTTTCTTCAAACCGTTCGACTCTGAAACAATATCCTAAAAACGTCCAGAACGTCACGTCAATATCTCACTTGAATTTTTCATTTCTTCCCGGCAGCCGAAAACCGAAGATAGACATTCATCAGTCCACAGGAGTGAGACGCACGGAACGTAGAACGGTTGCCTGCGCCCTGCGGTAGTACTGCTACAATGCGGCTGGGGGGCGGAATCGAACTATGCTTGCGGTGCGCCTGGTCGGCGTCCTAGCGTTGGTCGCGCTGAATGGTTTTTTTGCAGCGACGGAGTTTTCCCTGGTTGCCGTGCGGTTGTCACGCATCCGCCAACTGGTCGCAAAAGGGAATGCGCGGGCGCGCGTGGTCGAAGTACTCCTCGGTGATCTACATCGCGTCGTTTCGGGCGTCCAGCTGGGCATAACGCTGACGAGCCTGGCCATCGGCGCGTTGGGCGAAGCCACTCTGGCGAAAGTGTTCCAGTCAATCTGGGCGGGGAATCCGGGAGCGCACACGGTGCTCATCGCGCATGCGATTGCCCTCGCCTGCGCCTTTGCCCTCTTGAGCGCGCTGCACGTCGTGATTGGAGAGTTGGTCCCGAAGACGCTCAGCCTTGCTCGCGCGGAGCGCGTTGCGCTGCTAGTCGCCCTGCCTTTCCAGTGGTTCCTGAACACTTTTCGCTGGGCAATCCATTTGCTCGACCGGATATCGAGTGCGATTGTGAAGTCTTTGGGAGTTACTTCAGCGCAGGTTCATGGTGTTGCGCATTCGACCGAAGAGCTCCAGATCCAAATCCAGCAGGCCCGCGAGCGCGGATTGATCGCGCCCGGCGAAGAAAAGTTCATTCTCAGCGCCATGGAACTTGCTCAGATCCAAGTGCGGGAGATTATGGTGCCGCGGCCGGACATACACACCCTTCCCGTGGAATCCAATCTGGACGAGGTGATGCGAGTTTTCGCAACAACCCAGCGTTCGCGGATCCCTGTCTATCGCGGCACGGCGGACCAGATCCTCGGCTTTGTTCATATCAAGGACATGATATGGATCCTTCTTGATCGCGAACGCCGCCTCGAAGAAAACCTCTCGCCGCCGCCCTTCGATTTGCGCCGCGTTTTGCGTGAAGTGCTCATCGTGCCGGAGACCAAGCCCGCCAACGAACTGCTTCTCGAGTTGCGCACCCGCCACGTTGGCATGGCCATGGTCGTGGACGAATTTGGCAGCATCCTCGGGTTGGTGACCATGGAAGACATCCTCGAACAAATGGTCGGAGAGATTCACGACGAATTTGACGTTGTTGAGCGGCCCCTCACGCTCGCGGATGGCGCGCTTATTTTTGACGCCGCCTTGAACGTGCGCGATCTCGACGCTCAATACAACATCATCTTGCCGGAGGACCCGGCTTACGCGACCGTGGGAGGCTTTGTCCTCGACCAATTGGGCTTCATTCCAAAGGGCGGAGAAAGCTTTGAGTATGGCAATTCTCGCTTCTCGGTCGTGGAAATGGACGGAAAGCGCGTTGCGCGGGTGAAAATTCAGCGCATTCGTCCAACGGAAAACGAGAGCAAGGCGCAGGTGTCTCCGGAAGCCGTTTTGCAACCGGCCAGGGATTCGAAAGCATCTCAGGGGAACTCGTAGTTCATTCGCCGCAAATGGTGCGCTACCTCCTCAAACGATTTCTTCTCACGCTGCCGGCGCTCTGGCTCGTTCTCACACTCGTCTTTCTCATGATTCACATCGTGCCGGGCGATCCCGTCGAGCAGATGCTGGGGGAGGGCGCGGCACCGGGACAATTGACGCAATTACGTCATGTCCTGGGCTTGGATTTGCCTCTCCATATCCAGTATGGACACTACTTGTGGCAACTCGGGCGCGGCGATCTTGGGCAGTCCTTCAAGTTTCAGGCGCCTGTGCGCCAGATTATCTTTGAGCGCTACCCCGCAACTCTTCAACTCGCTTTCCTCGCGTTGGTTGTGTGCGCCGCGATCGCCATTCCTGCGGGAATGTTCGCCGCATACCGGCGGGGGCATACGATTGACCGCGCCGTCGGTGTCTTCACGCTCTTTGGACTGGCCTTCCCGAACTTCGCTCTGGGACCGGTGTTGATCCTTCTCTTCTCCATTGAACTAGGACTCTTGCCGGTTTCGGGGCGCGGTGGTCTGCTCTATTACGTGCTGCCTGCCGCCACGCTCGGAGCGGCACTGGCCGCGATTCTCACTCGCATGGTCCGCGGCTCCATGCTCGAGGAGCTTTCGAGCGATTACGTGCGCACTGCCAGAGCCAAGGGCCTCTCTACGCACGTTGTCCTCTTGAGGCACGCCTTTCGCAACGCTCTCATCCCCATCATCACCATTCTGGGGCTGCAGTTTGGAACGCTCCTCGCCGGCACAATTGTGACCGAAACCATTTTCTCTTGGCCGGGCATCGGGCGATTGACCGTGCAAGCCATCTCCGCGCGAGACTATCCTCTGCTGCAAGGATGCATCCTCGTGATTGCGGTCTCTTATGTTGCCGTGAACCTGTTGACGGACTTGCTCTACGCCGTAATCGATCCGCGTGTGAGGTTGTCATGAGCGCGGCGGGCGCGGTCCGGGAATTTCTACTGCACAGTGTTCTGGCGCGAGTTGGATTCGCGGCAGCCGTGATGCTGTTACTGGCGGCGCTGTTTGCGCCCTGGATTGCCCCTGCCGATCCCGCGGCGCAGAACCTGCCGGCGAGGCTCGCATCTCCATCTCGCGCCCACTGGATGGGAACGGACGAACTCGGCCGGGACATTCTGTCGCGCACCCTATATGGAGCTCGAATCTCGCTGCTCGTTTCCGTCTGCGTGGTTGGCGGTTGTGGGTTCATCGGCTTGACGATGGGTATGCTCGCGGGCTATGCCGGCGGCTGGTTCGATCAGTTCGTGAATCTTCTGCTGATCAATGCCTTTCTGTCCTTTCCAGGAATTCTCCTTGCGATTGCGTTTGCAGCGTTTCTCGGTCCAGGCATCGGGAAAGTGATCCTGGCGCTGATTATCACTGGATGGGCGGGCTATGCGCGCCTGGCTCGCGCGCAAGTGCTGAAAGTGAAGGAACTGGAATTCATTCTGGCTGCGCGGTCGCTGGGCGCCTCGCACACGCGCATTATGGCAAGACACCTGCTTCCCAACATTCTTCAACCAGTGTTAATTCAGGCCACGATTGGAATGGCCGGCGCCATCCTTGCCGAATCCACGCTGAGTTTTCTGGGACTGGGCGTGCTCGCGCCCGTTCCGAGCTGGGGTGCGATGCTCAACGATGCGCGCGGCCATCTGTTCGATGCGCCGCACATGGTCGTGTTTCCCGCGTTGGCGGTGATGACCGCAGTGCTCTCGTTCAACCTGCTCGGGGATGCGTGGCGCGATTGGCTCGATCCGCGAACGCGCTCGCAGATGGCGGCGCAGGAATTTTCCCGCTGAACCTTTCTTCTGCTTTGAAGAATCAAACTTGCGATCGAGAGATGGCAAGTTTTTACTTGGTCAGGATCACTGGCGTGCCGCGTCCCAGGCCCAGGGTGCGGGCCGCGTTCGCCTTGTTCACGGCAATCTCGAGATATCCGCTCGAACCCACATAGGCGATGGGCTCCCCGTTGTTGCCTTGGGCAAACGTGTCCACCAGTCGCGTCACCGGATGGGTCCCAACTTGAAGCTTAATCGTGCCGTCGCCCGGCGCCGATTCCGGCAAATCTTCCGCGCGAAAATTTGTAATCAAATTGCCGAACGCATCGGTCCGCAGGACCACGCCTTTCATTGCTCCGTCCGCCTCCTTGGGGCGAGGAATCGAGAACCGCTTGAAGTCGCTGATTTCATCCCCCATGCTGGGAGTCTGCCAGCCTTTGGAAAGCCACGAGGCGACGGAAGCGAAGATGTCGCGTCCATGAAAGGTCTTGCTCACCGGCTGCAGATAGTAATGTTCGACGTTCGCATGGCGCACGACGAGACTTTCCTGCTCGCGTTCATAAATGACGGACAGCACGCCGTTATCGGGCGCGACAAAATACTGATTCTGAGCGCTGACCAACAGTGGCCGCCGCTCGGTTCCCACACCGGGGTCCACAACCACGACGTGAATTGTTTTCGGCGGAAAGTAGGAATACGCGGAGCCAATCGCCAGCGCTCCGTCGAGCAAATCAAACGCCGTGACGTCGTGCGTGATGTCCACGATGGTTACATCGGGATTGATCTTCAGGATTACGCCCTTCAGAGTGCCGACCAGGTGGTCGTTGGTGCCGTAATCAGTTGTAAGCGTGATGATCGCGTTGGCCAATGGGTTCTCTCATCTGGGATAATTTGCGCACGGCGCGCAGACGGAGCGGGGAGACACTCCGCACCCTTTGACGCTAACGGAGGCGCGCGCCTCCGTCAAGAATTCGCGCGGCGGCTGCTGTGCAATCGCCAATGGGCCATTCGGCGGCAAAATCGGCAGTGAATCAGCCCGCGCCCTGTTCGGGTGCACAAGGATGCCAGTCCGGGTCAGGAAAATGAGCTCGGCAATACCATTGGCCGCAGCGCTCGCAATACTGCTGCGCGCTTTGGTCGCAGGGTTCATCTACGCGCGAAATTGCCTGACAGAGTTGCTCCTTGGGTTTAACGGCTGTTGCGTTCATCGCATCCTCCACGGCACGAAGGACGGTGCAGCAGGGAAGGGGCCTCAGCGGACGCGTTCCACTACGCCAACTTTGCCCACGCCGCTGCAAGCAATATACACCCGTCCGTCGGCGGTTGCCGCCATATTGCGCACCACGCCGCCGCCCGAAGGAATGGTGGCGCGAGCGAATTTTTCGTTCTTCGGATCAAATTGAATGATCGTGTTGGGCTTTACTCCCGATTCGCTGTACCAGACCATTCCGTCCGGCGTTATCGCGATGCCGTAAGGGCCTGAATCGTGGCCGCCGGGAGAAGCCCACATTTTTACGGCGCCGGTAGTGGGATCGAGTCGCCCCAGATTCCCTCCCTTGAAGTCCGTGAAATAGATCTTGTCGTCAGCCGCGATCGCAAGCCGGCGCGGCCGCGCTCCCTCTGGCAATTTGTACTCCGTGATCCCCATCGTCGCGGGATCGATCTTGCCCATTTTGTTCGTGCCGAGTTCGCAAAAAAATGGCACTCCCTTGCTGTCGATCTGGATTCCGTAGGGCAGTGCGCTCTCGGTTTGCACCTTCTTTAATTCGATCTTTCCCGTGCGCGGGTCGAGCCGGCCCACCGCGTTCCCGCCTTGCGCCGTGAACCAGAGGATTCCGCGGGCATCGAAGACCGCTGTATGGGGATCATCCACACTCTCATCGGGCATCTTGTATTCCGTCACCTTCCCCGTGCGCGGATCCAGCTTCCCGATGTAACCGCCGAAATTCGCCGTATACCAGATGTTTCCGTCCTTATCCGCCACCAGCCCATGCGGACCTGAATTTTTCCCTTCAACGAGCGGATACTCTTTGAACGTGCCGGTAGCGGGATCAAGCCGCCCCAGCTTGTTGGACATCTGTTCCGTGAACCACAGCGCGCCATCCGCTCCGACGGCCGGATCGTGCGGGTGCGCGCCCTTCGTGGGCACGTCCCATTCCCGAATCGTAACCTTCAGCTCGCTGACTTCTGCGCCGGGCGCCGCCCCCTGCGACGCGAGAGAAACTCCCAGTGCCAAGCCTAGAATTGCACCGCCCAAAAGAATCTGATCTCTTTTTCTCATACATGCCTCCCTGCTGGAATTCATGATCCGGTGAGCCGGCTTGCCTCCATTCCTTAGCCTCGCGGACTGCACGCCGCGCTCATGGGACCTTTGCGGGACCCTCTCCGGTTTGCTAGCTTAATCATCAGAGTGGGCGTCGTACAATGGCAGTATAGAAGCTTCCCAAGCTTCGGACGTGGGTTCGATTCCCATCGCCCACTCCATAAATCACGATGATTCAATAGTCCTTGCGCCTCTAACATATCCGAATTCGACATAAAGATGGCCTGTTTTGGATTGTAGTTGGACCGAAGTGGGGTCATTTGGACTGAAACGTTTCCCAAGTAGACTGGACCAGTCGGCGGCTCCATCGCGGCAGGCGTCGACCGGCTGGAATCAAAAGAGCTGGTCCGGAGGACTGCCGACGCGGCGAACCTCCGTGCGCACCGTTCAACTCACCGAGGGGGGTCGACGCTTAATCGAGCGAGCATTGCAGCGACACGCGATTAACATGGAGGAAACCATGGCCGCATTGAGGTCCGGTAAACGAACAGAACTCGTGCGCTTGATTAAGAAAGTAGGGATGTGGGCAGCCGCACGCCTTGATGATAGGAATCGCCAAAAGTGGGCGCACTCGAACGCCGATACCTCTAGCAATCCCTCAGTGAAGTAGCTACTATCGTCGGATTTAGCCAGCGCAAGGACAGGTTTTCAAAACTTTCAACCAACGGAGCCGCTAGAATCAGCTCCAACGCGCTGCGACCTATAATTGCGCTATAGCATCTAATCCCGCGATGGCATCTGCAGCCCATAGCTCCGAGCAGGCACGAGAGGCACAGGACGTTGGGCTTGTGGTTGACACGATCCCCACGCTCGCGTGGTCCGCTCGTTCGGACGGCTCCGCTGACTTCTTCAATCAGCGCTGGCTCGACTATACCGGCCTCTCGGCCGAAGAGGCGCATGATTGGGGCTGGACGGTTGCCCTTCACCCGGACGATCTGAGCGGACTTGTGGATTACTGGCGATCCGTTCTGGCTTCTGGCGAGCCAGGTGAAATTGAAGCGCGCCTACGCCGTTTCGATGGCGTGTATCGTTGGTTCCTTTTCCGTGCGACTCCATCGTTCGACAACGATGGAAGGATTGTCAAATGGTTCGGTACGAACACCGACATCGAAGACCGAAAACGCGCGGAATGCTTGCTCGCCGGAGAGAATCACGTTCTGGAAATGACTACCAAGGGCAATTCGCTGGAATCCATTCTCGAAGCCCTATGCCGAGTTGTCGAACAGACCGGCAGCGGATGTCTCTGCAGCGTCCTTTTGTTCGATCCCACTGGCTCTAAAATCCAGCAAGCTATTGCTCCGAGCCTCCCATCCAGCTATAACGACCAGTTTCCAGGCATACCGGTGGATCAGGAACGTGGACCCTGCACTAAGGCAGCGCGACGCAAGGCACAAGTGATCGTGTCGGACGTGTCTTCGGACACGCAATGGGACTATGGATGGCGCACTTCCGCCCTGGCGCACGGTCTAAAAGCGTGCTGGTCGACCACGATACTGGCCTCGAATGGCCTTGTATTGGGTACCTTCGCGATCTATTGGTGCGAGCCGCGCAGCCCAACTGAGCAGGATCAAAAGATCATCGAGCAGATTACGCATCTCGCGGCGGTTGCGATTGAGCGCAAGCGCAACGAGGCGGCGCTCCGGGAGAGTCAGGAACGCTTTCGTCTCATCGTCGACACCATTCCTGGGTTTGTGTTCACCTTGAGTGCGACAGGTGAGGTCGAACTTCTCAACCGTCAAGCCTTGGAATATTTCGGCAAGACGATTGAGGAATTTAAGAAGCGGATCACCTTTGATGTTGTCCATCCGGATGATCTTCCTCGCGTGATCGACGCATGGAGGCGCTGGCTGGAAACCGGACAGCCGCATGACCTTGAGCTCCGCCAGCGGCGTGCCGATGGCGTGTACCGCTGGTTTCAATCTCGCGCCCTCCCCGCGCGAGATACGGAAGGTCGTATCACCGGCTGGTACATATTGTTGACTGACATTGACGACCGGAAGCACGCCGAGGGTGAATTAGAGAAGGCTTTCGAAGAAATCAAGCGGCTGAAAGACCACCTTCATGACGAGAACGTGGTCCTCAGGGAGCAAATCGATCAGGTATTTATGTTTGAGGAGATCGTGGGTTCCTCGCCCGCCTTGAAAACTGTCCTCTCTAGCATCGTGAAAGTCGCTCCCACCGACTCCACAGTGCTGATTACGGGCGAAACAGGAACCGGGAAGGAACTAATTGCGCGCGCCATACATAAGGGTTCGCAACGTGCGGGCCAGGCTTTTATTACCGTGAATTGCGCCTCGATTCCTTCTTCGTTGATCGCCTCAGAATTGTTTGGCCACGAGAAAGGAGCCTTCACTGGCGCGTCGCTGCAGCGCCAGGGCCGCTTTGAACTGGCGCATTCCGGAACCATTTTTCTCGATGAAATCGGCGAACTTCCCGCGGAAACCCAGATTGCATTGCTCCGAGTGCTCCAGGAGCGCCAATTTGAACGAGTGGGAGGTACCCGCGTCATTTCCACTGATGTTCGAATAATCGCCGCTACCAACCGCGATCTATCGGCAGCGATCGCCGCAGGCACCTTCCGAGCCGATCTCTTTTACAGATTAAACGTCTTCCCGATCGATGTGCCGCCTCTCCGGAATCGAAAGGAAGATATTCCGATGCTGGTCGAGTACTTCGTGAAACGCTACGCGGAGAAGGCGCGAAAACAAATCAACAAGATCGACAAAAATACGCTCAAGCTATGTCAGTCCTATCATTGGCCAGGCAATATTCGTGAGCTGCAAAACATTGTCGAGAGATCCGTAATCCTCTGCAGCGGGGATACCTTTTGGATCGATGATGCCTGGCTTTCAAACCAGGCCGCACCTCGCCCGAAGTCATCAGGTCGTCTCACACAGAATCTCCAGAGCTATGAGAAGGAACTCATCGAAGCGGCTCTTGCGGAAAGCAACGGAAAAGTCGCTGGGCCAAAAGGTGCTGCTGCCAAACTTGGAATTCCGCGGTCGACACTAGATTTGAAAATCAAACAGCTCAACATAAGGAAAATCACTATCCGGTAAGCCCCTCGTTCAACTCCCAGGATTCTGGCACTTCTTAAGATTCTGTCACTTCCAATTTCCTTTTCGAGCCTTGTTTTCAGCGAAATCCAATTGGGCACTTGCTTGCACTGCTCGTGATCGGTGCTCGGGTGAGAGGAATAGAGTGCAGCACAGCCGCGACTCCGATGTTGTCGCAGACCTCGTTGGTTTCGGCACGCTCTTTATTTCGAATCCTGATTTGCCAGAGCGCTTCAAGAACTACTGGCCGGTGACGCCGGGAGACCAAAAGACGCTCTACGGCGGTGACGCCAAGGGATACGCCGACTATCCGGCGTATCAGGAGGAGGTGGTGGCAGAGGAATGCGGTTGCTCCAACTGAGCTACCCGCAGCTCCCGTAAAGCCAGATAGTCGCTTTCTGTAATTCCAAAGGAAAGGTTAGTAAGCAAGGTAACTTTTTCGAGAAAGGATAAATTGCATGACAACGAAATCCACGAAAGACAGCACGCATGTCGATCACAAGGACTGGGGCAAGGGACGATCCGTGACCGCAAAGCCAGGTTCCGGCGAATCTCGCCGCGACTTTCTGGAATCCACCAGCCTGGCTGCCGCCTCCGCTTTGCTCGCTCCACGTCACCTCTTCGCGGCGGATGATGGCGTCGCCAAGGCTGCGCGGACACCAGGGGAAACCACCGAAGCCAGAATTCAACGCCCTCCATTGCCGCCATTTACGCGTGAAACGGCTATTCAGAAGGTGCGACTGGCAGAGGATGCCTGGAACTCTCGCGCTCCTGAAAAGGTAGCACTGGCTTATACAATTGACTCACGCTGGAGAAACCGCTCGGAATTCGTGAATGGAAGACAAGAAATTATCGCCTTCCTCACGCGCAAGTGGGCGAAAGAACTGGACTACCGCTTAATCAAAGAACTGTGGGCCTTTGAAGGAAATCGCATTGCAGTGCGGTTTGCCTACGAATTCCACGACGACTCAGGAAATTGGTTCCGCTCGTATGGCAATGAAAATTGGGAGTTCGACGAGGACGGACTGATGCGTCTGAGACACGCTTCTATCAATGATCTCGCAATCAAGGAGTCGGAGCGCAAGTATCACTGGGCGCTTGGCCGCCGTCCGGATGAACATCCCGCACTCAGCGATCTGAGCCTCTAAGCGCCCGATCCATTAGCGTGTAGGCAAGGGGCTTGCCTTCGCTGCGCCCGAACTTAAGGAGAGGCATCGATGATCTTTTACAACACCATTGTCGGCTTGGCGCCCGGCGTGGGCGCTCCGCAACCGAATGGAAGACATTCCGATGTTGGACAAATGGCCTGATCGATGACTTTCAGGATTGAGACTTCGGCGCGAGGGAGATGCAAAGTGTTCACCCTAAGTGGCCGAATCGAAAAACAGGCGATAGCCGAGTTGAGGAGGCTTTTTGAACTCCAAACAGACTACCGCGACATCGTTCTGGATCTCAAAGATGTAAGCCTGGTCGATCGCGACGCACTGCACTTTTTGGCGGGTTGCGAAGCGGATGGGGTGAAGCTTGAGAACTGCGCTGCGTATATTCGCGAATGGATGGAAAGAGAAAAAGATTGAGGGGCATCGACGTGGCAGTGACGCGCTTGTCGTTCAGCCAAAATGAAATACAAAGGAGAGGTACATACAAATGGAAAGGACATCTCAAGCAACGGCAGTCTCAGCACCGGACCTCGCGAACTTAGCAATCGAAGCTCACGGCGGCCTTGAACGCTGGAAACGTTTCACCACGCTTTCAGTCCACGGGATCAATGGCGGTGTACTTTGGGGTGCCAAGGGCAAAGCAGGAGTCCTCGGTGACGTGACGGTCACAGTCGAACTTCGCAACGAGAAGGTTTCGCACTGGCCCTTTGGCACTCCGGCTCGAAGGTCTCGCTTCGAACCTCAACGGGTCGCGCTCGAGAACGCGAGCGGTAACGTACTTGAAGAACTTCTTCAACCCCGGTCATCGTTCCGGGGACACACTTTCGAGACCCCTTGGAGCGATTTGCAGCTCGCCTATTTCGCTGGATGCGCGATGTGGACGTATATGAATACGCCATTTCTCCTTGCCCGACCTGGCATTGAATCCGAAGAAATCGAGCCCTGGAAAGAAGCAGGCGAAACGTGGCGTCGTCTGAAAGTCCGCTTCCCCGCGGATATCGCGACCCACAGTACAGAGCAGACGCTGTACTTCGATCAGAAAGGATTGTTGAAGAGGCACGACTACCACGTCGAGATCAGCGGCGGTATAGGGGCCGCTCACTACGTCTCCGATCTTAAGGAGTTCTCTGGCATCGTCTTTCCGATGAAGCATAGGATCTTCGGTCTCCAGCCGGACGGCCATGCCGCACCCGAACCGTTGGTCGTCTCCATCGACATGGATCAGATTGTCCTCTTCTAAGGGCGACGAATGAAGTCTGCGCCTCGTGGAGGCTAGGCAGAATCGAAGGCACGTTGATTGTGAACTGATCACTGATGAGGAGAACGAGCATGGCAGAGTCCGTTATTGTCGCTGCGTTCCTACGCGGCAGAGCTGGAAAGGAAGAGGAGCTTGCGGGTCGGCTTCGGACGCTGGTTCTGGCGTCCCGCTCAGATCCGGGGGTGATTACCTATGATCTGCACCACTCCACAGAAGATCCCGCCTTGTGGTTCCTATATGAGCGTTACGAATCGCAAGAACATCTGAACAAACATCGGGAGAATGCGGTCCTTCGCAGTTTCCTGGCGGACGCCGCGACACTCGTGGACGGAAAGGTTGATATTCGAACTTTCAGGATGGTTACCAAGTTGTCCGG
>WNFF01005225.1_pt1 | contig 17048 bp, 15 predicted proteins | sample 5400441 | NCBI WGS metagenome assembly WNFF01 (sample SAMN13153345, study PRJNA577476) | soil metagenome | isolation source: 120 cm saprolite under Douglas fir tree site 2 hole 3 replicate 1 | place: USA:California | collected 2015-04-18 | reverse complement strand
CCACTCATGTGATCCACTTGTGGAACTTGATTCTTCTCGACACGTTGCTGGGGCCGATCATCGAAGAGTCGCTCTTTCGTGGCTGCTTGCTCCCTGTCGTTGCAGGCACAACTGGGCCGACTATCGGCATCGCGGCCACGGCTGTACTCTTCGCCACACTCCACCCGATCAACACATTCGTGCAATGGCTTTGCTTTGTGACCACGGGGACTGCGTTTGGATGGAGCCGAGTCAAATCAGGTTCCACGACAGCCGCGGCTCTGATGCACGCGATATACAATGTGACTCTGTTCTTGTGCCAGGGGTTGTAGACGAATCCTCGAGGCGCGAGTTTCGTCGCGACGCGCCCTCTTTGACCCACTTGAACCGGTGATTCATTCTCTGTAGCCTCGGGAAGCCCGCACCGTTCGGTGCCCGATTTCCAAAGTAGCTGGTGTAACGTACAAGCGCTCAAATGAAGACAGCGAAGTTTTCCGAGCTCGAAAGAAGAGTCGGGCACATTGCCAGCCGTCGAGCCCGCCGGCAGTTGATGCAGGTTCCATGGGACCGTTTCCACAGGGCCTACGAGGAATACATCCACTGGCAGGCCTTCGCACTCTGGGCTCGCGCCGTTGTTGAATCGGAAGGCTGTGCTCCTCCCTGGCTCAAAGCAATTCTGCGAAAACGTTGCCCGGGCTTTGTGGAAGAAACGGCTCGCTCAAGGAAGCTGGAACTGCTGGGTCTCCGGCTGCTTCCATGGGTTCACAATCAAACTTTCGGTTTTGCAAAAGACGAGCGGTGGCTTGATGCGCTCGTATTCTATGGATTCCGAGACACACGCTCCCAGGGATACTGGACGTATTGGGAACATTGTGAGACTGAATGGAGGAAACGACGGCCAGCGTCATATCCCGCCTTTGTGCAGTGGATGCGTTCTATTGCCGCCGCACGTCACCCTTGAATTGAAACAGGAATCTCCCAGCCTGCTCGAATTTGTGAGTAAAGAGACCTCAGCCGCTTACAAAGACAAATCGAGGAGTTGGCAGCGCCTGTTCAACTGGGGCAGCGGTCATGTTCTGTCGGACGCGGAAAAGGACGGATGGCTTGACTGCGTTCTCCACCAGGCAGGGATTCACCCACGCCATGTACGCTTGGTGGATTACGCTGCTCTCTGGTGCAAATCTCGCCGGGGAAATACCGCCCTTCCTTATCCTTACTTACGCCAATGGCAAAGAGATATGGAGGGTTATGTCCGAGCAGGTCGGAAGTGAATCTTATTCAGGGGTTGTAACCGTCTGTACAGCGGTTTGAGTGATTCTGCTTCAGGCTGGAAGATTGGAGCAACTCTCTCCCGCCAGCGCCGACGAATCCGCAGAGTTCAGTTGGTTAGAACGCTGCCCCGTCATTGGTTAGAATCCTACACTGTCACGGCCAATTCCCTCCCCTATTCGACGGAACGCACTAGAAATCGGATATATTAAGGTATACAGGCCGGACGTTTTAGCTCCATTATTTTACGCGGAACTATGCCCTCCGCTTCCCCTCGCAAAATTCCACCAAACGGGAGAGCAAGCCGATCCGAACTCGGTTGCTCCCGTGATCTAGGTTTTTCAGGTGAAACTCATTAGGCACTCCGATATGCGAACTTGCGAGCGGAGGGTCTTGCCGTGATTCCCTCCTTAGGTCGCTGCCGTGAACGTGTGAATTCCTGTAGGCATGAAGTTAGCCGTGATGAGTTGCCTGGCCTCATCTATTTTCACGAGTACTTCCATGGCGACAACGGGGCTGGGATTGGAGCGAGTCACCAGACTGGATGGACTGGACTCGTTGCCAAGCTCATTGAACAAAGCGGCAAGGAAAGGTAAGTTAGCAAACCCAAAATCCAGACTGTGAACTCTCCGAGTTCACGCTGCGCCGTTCGCTCCGAGAGGTGTCATTGAAACCGATTCGAACCAGGATCTGCCAGAGGGCATCCCAGCGCAACTTTTGAAGCGATTCTTGTTGATCCTCAGTGACCGGATCTTCGACTCCACGGTAGACCGTGGCATGCCGAGCATCGCAGCCGCACCAGATGGTCCGAACACCCGTCCTTCGCTTTCTCGCAGGGCAGACTCAATCACCTCTTTTTCCTGGGAAGCAAGCTTTTGACAATAGTTGGACCGGCTTTTAGACTCCGTTAAGACAGTCTGCTGCGGAAGCCAGGCCTCGTCCACGGAGAGATTCTCCGTCTCGCACAGGATGACGGATCGTTCAATCACGTTCTGCAATTCGCGAATGTTACCTGGCCAGGGGTACGATTGAAGGAGGTCCAGGCCCTCCTTGTTTATCCCCCTTATATTCTTTCCTACATTCCTCGCGCATCGATCGATGAAGTATTCGACTAACACCGGAATGTCCGCCCGTCGTTCCCGTAGAGACGGAAGCTCAATTGGAAACACGTTGAGCCGGTAAAACAGGTCGCTACGAAGGGTTCCGGCAGCGATGGCCGCCTGTAAGTTGCGGTTCGTGGCAGCAACCACTCGCACATTGGTTGGGATGGACCGCGTTCCGCCGACACGCTCGAATTTCGAACCGGCCCAGGCGCCGCTGCACCGCTCCGGTGAAAGAGCCCTTCTCATGTCCAAACAATTCTGAGGCGATCAAATCGCGCGGGATGGCTGCGCAGTTGACACTCACGAATGCGCGTGAGGAGCGTTTAGACTGCCTGTGGATGGCGCGCGCGACAAGTTCTTTGCCGGTTCCGGTTTCGCCCGTGACCAAAACACTGGCGTCCGTCGGAGCAACCTTGGCTACTAGAGACAGTACCTTTTGCAGCGCGGCAGATGTTCCAACGATCTCGTCGCACATCGATGCTCTATCGATTCCTTCGCGCAGAGCAACGTTCTCGTGTTGGAGTCTTTCTTGAGACTGCTTTGGATCCGCGATGAATATTGCTACGCTAGCCATGACTTGCCCTCCCAAATCTAAAAACGTTGCACGCTTGTTAGGCCTCTTTGCTCATTGCGCGCATTGTGAAGCCGGTGCCGTCCGCGGACAACCCCAGATGGAGTCACCCTGTACACCATTTCGGAACACGCGGAATGCCCTATTTGCGGTAGGGGGGACTAACTCAAAAGTGGTGTGAAGACCTAGCTCTTTCGATCTCGAAGGTCGATGCGCTTCCATCCAAAAAGGCGAGCATCGACCGACCAAGCGCCGGGTCCGAGCAGTGCCAGGGCGGCACCGAGGGTTCCCAGCATGATACAACTCCACGGATCTCCAGGTTGCGAGAAGGTGTGCCAGAGCGCGATGACCGCCACAAGTGCTCCCGCGATGGGCGTCCATAAACCTGCTAGCAGAAGTATGCCTGCACCGGTCGTGGCCACGTACAGTGTGGCTGATCCGAGCGGAGGTCCGCCCCGCAGTGCCGCTATCCCGTGAACAATCAATGCAATACCCGCAGCCAGCCTCATCAACAGAAGGCCGGCACCGGGCAACCCGTGGGCGAATGTGGAGAAAAGCCGTCTCAATTGAGGTCTAGGTTACTAAAATCCCGACGCAGCCTAGAACCCTCAAAAGGTCCGCGCAAGCCACTCTTTTGAGTTATCTAAATCTCGATGATTCCGCGCTTCACGCCGATCATCGCGGCATGGGTACGGTCGTTGGCGCCCAATTTGGAGAGGATGTTCCGGACCTGGCCCTTGACAGTCTCTTCGCTGACCGAGAGCTGTGCAGCAATTTCATTGTTGGCATTCCCTTCGGCGATCAGCCGCAGGACACGGATCTCCGCTGGGGTCAAGGCGTCATCGGTGGCATGTTCGGCAAGTTGGAAGGAGGCCTCAGGAGAAAGTGCTTTTTTCCCGGTATGGACGCAACGAATCGTTTCCAGCAGTTCCTTGTGCAGGCTATCTTTTAGAAGGTAAGCCCGAGCGCCAGCTTTGATGGCGCGCAGAATCTGGACGTCGCCGCTGTAGGTGGTCAGTACAATGATTCCTGCCTCGGGAAATTCGCCGCGAATCGCGATCATGGCATCCACGCCGTTCATTTCCGGCATCTGCAAGTCCATCAGCGTGACGTCCGGATGGTGCACACGGAATGGCCGGGACCGCCACTCATGACCTTATCTCCGTGTCTTTCCCAGAAAACTTATCAGCCAACCACGAACGGCGGGGAACAGAAGATCCCTCGTAAGCATGGGAGGCAGAAATCCTCAGCTCAAGCTCCGTACCAGAATCGCGTTCACTCCACACCGCCAGCTTACCACCCAAAAGCTTGGCGCGCTCGCGCATCCCGCGCATGCCGTAGTGTCCGGGACGCTCATCGTCATTCAGAAGCTTCGAGTCAATCCCCTTACCATCGTCCCGCACCCGCAGCCGAAACTGCCGTTCGTCATACCGGATTTCCACTTCGATCCGCTGCGCCTGTGCGTGCTTGAAAGCATTGCGCATTGCCTCGCCGGCAATCCGATAGACTTCGTCTCGCAATATCGGATGGAGGTCCCGCGGCGTCCCTTCCACCCCCACATGAAACTCGGCAGCATTCGGGTTCGTTTCGCCGCCCGCCAGTTCTTCTCCCAAAGTGTCTATCGCCAACGCGAGGTCGTTGGTCACCACCGTCGAGGAGCGCAACCCCTCTATGGCATACCGGCCCTCGGTAATCGCCTGAGCGGCCTCATCGATAGCGCTCGCGAGTGTTTTCTGGGCCTCGTCCGGACGCGTTGGGAACAGGTTATAGGCACCTTGAAAACGGAGCAACAGCCCGTGAAAGCTTTGCAGCAGCGTATCGTGCAGCTCGCGGGCGATTCGGATTCGCTCGTCGACCCGTTCCTCCACGCGCAGTTCAATGATCCGTCGCACTGTGGCCCATCCGAAGGAGGCGGCGATAAGAAATGTGCAGACCGCCATTGCGGGCACGAGAATGATGATTGTGCTCTGCACATTTCTTATGTTCGCATCGGTTCGTGTTAGTTCTTCGGTAACCTCCTCGTCAGTGCGCTTCACTAGAGCTGAAGTGTGAGCTTCTAATGGTTTTAGTTCGCTGCTAAGTCTGAGTCGCACGGCAACCCAATCGCCCGATGTAGCGAGTTTGGTGATGGCCTCAAGCTCTGATTGTAGAGTCGCCTGAATGGCGTCCAGCGATGGCAGTAGGGTTGGATCTACTCGGGTTTCAGAGGGAAGGTGAGTGAGATCCCTCCTCACTCGTTGAAGCTGCTCGACCAGTGTGCTGCGCAACGGCTCGGCTTCGGTTGCTAGGGCGTCTGCATTTCGTGATCGTTCAAGATCGTCCAGACGCAGGTGAAACGACAGCAAGGTTCCCTGAAGTCTCAAGACCGCGACTACTTGCTGGTTTGCGCCAGCGAGACGACGAGTCTGTAGACTGGCGATATGAAATTGCCACACAAGAAGGCTGTTTCCCCCCAAGATCAGAGCGATAAGCACAGCGAAGAGAAACATCAGCCGCGGACCGATGCTAAAGAACTCTACCCCGGCTAATCTCATTCGGACTCCCTTAGAAGCCTTCTCAGCGATCTTGCGTTCGCTGACGATTAAAAGGAGAGTGGATAAAAATCGCCCATACCCAGCTCAACCTAGTCCGTGATCCTGGGCGGCCCGGTTCGAAAACCTGTGATTTTGACCAGTTCCTCTTCCAGTTGTGCTGCAGCCTTTTGCGCGTCTCTCGTTCCAGTCAACACGGAATGCACGGCGTTGATATAAGCTCTGGTGACTTCTTCATATGCCCGCCCAGTTACGCCGGAGGGCCGACCGATAACACCACTCCTGGGCTGGCTTAAGTCCTCGGAAAGGTTGTCCGGATCCCGAACCGACGGCTGGTCGTTGACTTCGGGCTGAGTGACAGAAAAGGCGCTCCGCCACTCCTCGCTCTGGTCGATTTGCTCGCGAATCAGGAACCGAACAAACTCTATAGCTTCTTTAGGATGAGCCGAATTGCGGGAGACGGCCAGTCCTGATCCCCCGAGAGCTCCCGCCGCCCACCCCCGGCGTCCGCCAGGAATGCTGGTATAGCCAATCTTGCCTTTTGCTAGGGAGTTTAGCCAATGGACTCGGCGGGATTGCCCGCTGCGCATAATCGTTGTTCCTCTCCAGACACGGTTAAAGGCTGCTCCTCCTGAGTCAAAAACGTTCATGGAATCGAGTTCTCGGTACTCTACGACGCCGGGTGGCGATATCGTGCCAATCCAGCGTTTGGCCTGTTCCCATGCGCGAATTGCTGCCGGATTATTCGCGCTGATCGTCCGGTCATCCTCGATGATTTGCCCGCCGCCTTCCGCGAACTGCCACTCCAAAGCATTACAGGTCAAAGCCTCGGCACTCGCCCCCTGCCAAACATAACCCCAGAACTCTTTCTTGCCTTTGGCACGCTCACCTGCTTGAATCCGCGAGGCCATCAGCTCGAGTTCGTGCCACGTCTTTGGAGGATGGTGGTAGCCGTATTCGCGGAGAAGATCCGCGCGATATTCAGGGGCGAAGGTCAACCAGATCAGGAGCGAGGACGCCAGACGAGATCAAATCGATACTCAAGACGTCGGGGCCCGAACTGCTCTTCAAGAGCGTGCGCGAGAGATCCAGTTGGTCGAGAGCGTTTTCAGGAACGGGAAGGTCTTTGAGTTGAATACCTGTTTCTCGCGTGAACTTCTGCGATAAGGGCGCTCCGGCCGACCACACGTCGGCGTGGGCCCATCCAAGACGGAAGTAACTCAGCGTCACTGGCTTCTGGGCAGACTGGCGGCAGGCACTCATTACCATGGCCAGCAGGAAAATCGAAAGAGTTTTGCCGGTGTTCCTAGAAACCTGCCGGAGAATCGTCCATCCGTCTTGTTTTCGAACAGAAAAGAGATGCGCAGGCCGCAAGCCGCAGACGGAAGGAACTCTTATCGCCTGCCATTTCATGGCGGGGGGATTGACGGTAACGTCTAGGTCGTAACTCGACTGCAAGCCCCGTAACCAAGTGCGCGTTGCATCCTCCTCATACCGCTTCACTCTCAACGACTTACAGCGACGGCTTGGATTGCTGATCTGGCAGCAACGTTGCAACACAGTTCGCCAGAGATGCACTCAAGGACCTTGACGCCGCCGAGAATATCACGTCGTAGCGCCGATTCGCGCGAAATCGTACCTAGGCCAGGCGATCACGCGGGGAACACATCGCTGCTTGACCACTTGATTTCTAAGAATTCACCAAGAATCGCCACAACGTCCAACACTTTGATCGTGACATGTGCGATTGTGATCCTCATTGCCGTTCTTGTTTTTCTTGAGTTGCACATCCGTCGTTCGATAGTTCACTTGCATCCAACAGGCGCGGAGACGCGGACCGATAGTCCAAGAGAACCGAAGCAACCGAAACGCATGTCGGCTGCGCGTGAAGCGGTTCTCTTTAGCTTTTCGAACTGGCTCATGCCCAATGAAATGAAATCTCAGCGAAACCTGACAGCTGAGCAGATACAATCTCGGGCCGTGAATGGCGAAGGTCCGTAAAAACAGTTCAGCGACACCTGTCCCACCGAGCTGGATTCGCTGCGACAAGAATCTGATGGAGGAGCCACCGCGCCGCGGCGACCATTATCAAATGATTCAGAAGATTCTGTTCCCCGTCGACTTTTCGCCCTCCTGCGCCGCGATGGCCGCCTATGTGGAGCGAGCCGCAGCGATCTTCGGCGCGCAAGTGACTATTATTCACGTCTGCGATCTCAGTAGTCATAACGGGTTCGAGCTCTATGCACGGCCTGGCAACGACATCGCAAAGGAGCACTGGAATCTTGCGCGCCACAAAATCGAGCTTTTTCTTACAACGGAGTTTCCGACCGAGAAATCCCCGAGAGTGCTTTTGCCCGGCAATGCAGCAAATATGATCACGAACACTGCGAGGAGGAATAGATTCGATTTAATCATGATGCCCACGCATGCAGGCCGCTTTCGCCGAATGCTGCTTGGCTCTACGACAGCGAAAGTACTGAATGCCTCGGACTGTCCAGTGTTAACAGCGCAGCACGCGGCCGCAATGGCACCTCGGCCATTGGAGCACCGGAAATGGGTTTGCGCCCTCGCACTGAGTCCGGACTCGGAAAGAGTGCTTCGTTATGCGAAGAGTGTCGCGCTGGCCGCTGGGGCAGACCTGTCACTCATCCACGTGATTGAGGACAGCAAGGCGCAGTCCAAAACCCGAAGGCGATCCGATGGAGAAAGGAAAGCGCTGCAGAGGATCGCCGAACTCCAGAGTAGTGTAGGCTCTGAGGCTAGGGTGAGCATCGTGGTCGGCCCGGTTAAAGAAACGCTGCTCGCTCAAGTCCGGGAGACATATGCCGATGTGCTGGTAATCGGAAGAAGTCGTCGCGGTAGTCTCGGGCACTTTGAGGATCTGGATCTTACCTACTCACTGGTACGCGATTCACCTTGTCCGGTGGTGAGTGTTTAAGGAAGCTGACTTCCGCGTTGTTCTCCCGTGATTCGCGCTTACTGAGATCAACAATCGAGCATTAAAGCTGAGCCGGGACATATTGACGGATGCTGGTTCTAGGCTGTGCGGAAGCCGCAGGAATTGCCGTCGCTGAATTCTGGCCTCCTGCAAAAGCGTGCGAGGAGTACAGCGCGACGGGCCAAACCAGGTTTGCTCCTATCGCGCTTAGAACGAACGCCACATTCATTATGTCCAAAAACGCGAAGAACAGCAGGGCATACGGGAAGAAGCATCGGCGAACAATGAACTCAGTATGCCGGCCGAAATACAAGAAAGGGTTGGATGACCGCTTCTCTGCGTGGGTCTGCCATATCTTCAGCAGCTGCTCGGGACGCTCAGCGGCAAGGCGATGCCTTTCCCATCCCGTAGCTAGGAAACTCGCGATTGCTCCAAACAGCAGCAGCCCGCCGCCTACCAGGTACATTCTGGATCCTGAGCTTCTCCACAAGCCTAGGGTCATGCCGAAGAAAAGAAACAGATAGAACAGGTAGTCGCATACGGTTTCCAGCCAGCAGCCGAAAGCCGACTCCTGGAGTTTCAAGCGAGCGACCTCTCCATCACACCCATCCAAGATGCTTGCCCACAGGCACAGCAAGGCCCCGACTAAGGTGCTCCAATAACCGCCACGAGCAAAGAAGGCGCCGGAAGCCAAGCCGACTCCAAGCGTAAAGATGGTAACCATATTCGCGGTGACCGGGAATTTGATGAGCTGCCGGCTGATGGGTATGGAGATCCTGCGGTTCAGCCGTGCGTAAATGCCGTCCGTGGGTTTAACCAGCCAGCGATCCAGTTTTCGCTCGGCAGCCTGACGGTCTTCTTCCGAATTCACGCGCTGCCACAAGTCTTCCGCAACCGGAATGTCAGTGACAGAGTGAGTCTCGGTGAGACGAGCGAGTAATTCGTGGAGCGCGCCGGCATGCACGGGATGACGCTCCTCTAAGTCGCGGATCATTTGGACGGTAAACGCATAAATGCCCACAGGTTTGTCGCCGCTTGTCAGCGCTAATCCTATGCTTTCGCTTTTCCACTCCTTCGCCTTCTGGAGCAAGTTTGGATGATAGGTCGTGTTTCCGTCGATGATGACCAGGCGTTCCCTGCCCGCCTGATCAGCGATGAGCCGCAATTGTTGCAAGACAGGAACGGCAGCCTTTGCCTCGATCCATTGGACAGATTCCGGAAGACGCCCCGTCCACCACAACTGGCGCTGCACGTGCCGCCTGAGAATGGGGTCAACCACCACCATGATCCGTGAGGGACCCAGCTTGCGCACTGCCAAAATGTTTCGAAGCAAAATGGGCAGTGAGCCGACATGAGCAAGTCCAGCGCCGAATTGTTCGTCGCCCAATTCCCCAGTGGGCAGGAAAATGGCGACGGTGAAACTGCTTCGTGCCGCGACCTCAACGGTGGCATCGGCGTCTGCTCTCCCTTTTTCTTCTGCGATGCCCGGCGTACCCCCGCGATCGTGGGTATCGTGGGGAGTTCTTGACCTGGTCAAAATGAAGAGGCAGATCCCGCCTACCGCTGCCCAGAGGAACCCTCGCAACCGCCTTGTGAGTCCCAAAACCAATCCCGTAGCGCCAGTCAGTCCGAAAGTCTTACCAATCAACATATTTCCGCCCTCGTAGGTTCCAAAGTTTCCTGGGTTGATGCTGCCAACCACATTCACCAGTTTGGTCATCGCCTCGACGACCAGGGCGCTCAGGACGCCAAACTTTATTCCCATGAGCCAGAGAACCAGACAAACCTCCATCACAGCCATGCAATGAGATGCCAGGATCAGGAAGAAGCTGCCCCAAAATGCTCTGGGAGAATTGTGGTGGAAATCCAAGAGTGCATTCTCTACGGACTGAATCAGGATGTACCTGCTTTCCATCCACCCCTTAAGGAACCGAGCGCGCGCAAGGAGCCGCGCACTCCTCGAAATGACGGGCCAGCGCTTCCGCACCGCCAACAGCGTCACAAGCAGGAAAAAGATCAGCGCTAGAACGAACAACGTCGCAAAGAAACGCAGGGCATGAGAATGCGAGAGCAATGGCACAGCTGCCACCATGCCCGCGATGAGGACTATCATGCCAGTTGAAATGTAGAGTCCTCGATCCAACGTCACCGACGCGAGACCGTTGGCTATTGGAATTTCAGGGCTTAGCTGCGATACCCGGATCGAATCTCCAAACGTCTGTCCAATAAACCCGAGTTGTCCAGCCGCCTCCGCGCCAAGCCGTAGTCCCAACAGCCGCAGAAAAGAAGTCTTATGCTTGTGATCATCTAGTGTCAGCCGCCAAGCCCAAGCTCTGGCAACATGCGAAACACCTGCGAGTGCCAGGACCCACATAAAGCCCCAACCGAGTTTCACGACGTTCTCCCAAAGTTTGCTCGGACCAGCTTGCCAAATCAGATAAGCAAACAACACGGAACTCATCAACGCCACGAGAATCCGCAGCGGATGACGCGCTTTTGGCAAGAATCTAAGCATTGACAAGGCTCTCCACCGCCGGGTTTTCGCAGAAGTCCCGGTCAAAGATTTCTTCGGCGTGTGCCAGAGCCTGGGGGCTGTCGACGTCCTGCCAGTGACCATCGCCAATATCAAAAGCCCTGAGTTTCCAGTCTTGCGCCAGCCTGCGCATGCCGTCCGACAGCGAGCAGTCTCCGTTATTCCTTGCCGCTTCAAGCCGGTCGAAGAGCGCTGGGCTGCACAAGAACATCCCGGTGTCGAGCGCATCGTAGCTGGGAAGGTCTTTGCCAATTCCAACGATGTAATTGGCTTTCCGTTGCACCTTGGTGGCATCGTCCAAGTCAAATACACGATCTATCTTCGAATCGACCGCGAGAATGACTTCGTCATCCGCGAGCGGCTGTCGCAGCAGCCCTCTGGCTGTTTTCGGCTCGAAAATGTGGTCCGACATCAGCAACAAAAATGGCTGGTTCAACTCTGTCTTTGCTGCCAAGGCAGACACGCCATTCGCCTTCTGGTATTCCTGGTTTTCGATCAACGTCACCGAAATCCCCCTCATCGATCGGTCGCTCAGCCAGCGGCGAATTAAGTCGGCACGGTACCCGGCAACAATCACAAATCTCTCGATTCCGGCTTCCCGGGAGGACGTCATGACATGTTCGAGAAGCGGCACGCCGCGGAGCGGCACAAGAGGTTTGGGAACGCCACTTGCCACAGAAGCAATTCGGCTCCCGTTGCCCGCCGCCAGAATCAGACACTGATCAACGGCATTCATGGCTTGAGTATTACCTCCGCAGACATCATGGAGTTGTCCGGAGGGTTAGGCATTCTTGGCGCGTAGTCGAAATACTCGATGCTCACGTCCGTGGTGCCGAACAGGTGAGCTTCGGTGACGCTTTGCGTAGAGAGAGGAAACCAGAGCGGGCCACGTTTCTCGTAGACTTGGACGAAGTGGATGCTTTTCGTCCAGAACGAGGGCTTCTTGGCGGGATTGCCCTCCGCGCGGGCTAGCGCATAATCTTCGGCGTCTACCCAGATGCGGCCTCGAAACAGATTCTTTTCGTTTCGTTTAGGGCGAACCTCGAGAACGTAGGCCACTCGACCGGTCAGCTCTTCGGTTCCGACAAGTTGAAAGTCATAGTTCTCGGGGGTGAGTTTTGCGCTTGCACGAATCTCCGGACGCGACGTCTCCGATTCCGATTCCAGCATTTTGTGTAAGACGTGCTTGTGCGCTGCTTTCCAGCCGTCTTCGGAAACGACCTCGAAATGCTTTGTGCCATCCTGGTCGCCTTTCACCTTCACAAGCATTTCGGCGTGTTTCTTCATCTTTTGATTTTCGAAGACATACCGGCGCATCCCGGCGTAGCCATCGATTGAGGACTGACGTTGCAAGTCACGGGAGATCATCCGAGCCACGATGTCCTCCGCAGTTGGAGCAGGTGCAGAACCTTCCGCCGCAACGGCTGAAGAGCCGGCGAGGAGAAACAAACAAACAAGCAGTAAGTGGTATTTCATCGTCAAAACTCCATGACAAATTTGCCGCGGTATTCGCGCCAAGATGTGTTGAAGAACTCTCCGAACCTTGCGCTCCCAAGGTTGTTCTGAACGTCCCGCGGATCAAAGTGATTGAAGAGATTGAAGACGCCTCCGCCCACCCGGGCGTGCAGGCGCTTTTCGCCGAAGTGCAAAGTAACTGGACGCGTGATCTGGAGGTCAAAGGAAGAAGAGCGCGGGAAACGGCGTACGTTCCGCGGTCCAACGTATTCGCGGAACTCGTTTTCTGCCGAATAAGGAAATCCAGTATGCAGGTCGTAAACCGGGACGAGCGTCAGGTTCCACGGCCCCGCGAGCGTGCCCCAGAACAGAAAGCGGTTGGGCGCGTCAAAAGGGAGCCGCCCGCGCGCATCCGGCTGGATCACTGGCAGGGCGAGATTCCCAAAGAACTGATTGAAATCGTTGAGGTCGCCAAAGGCCCGCGACCGGACGTACGAAGCGTTCAGCACATGGCGAGCTATCTGATAACGGGCTGCAACCTGAAATTCGCGGTAGGAATCACTACCGCGGTTGGAAAGATCGAGGATTCCAGTTGTCCCTGAGGAGACCGGTGAAACAACAAAGTCTCTGGTCGTATTGCGTTGTTCATAAGCGACCCGTAACAGCAGGCCTGCGAGAATCTGGCGGTCGAGTTCGAGATTCCACGACGTGCTGCGCGGGTTTTCAAGCTGGCCTTTGATTTTGTTCTGATAGAAAACGGACCTGACCACTTGGCCGTCGTGGCCGAGAACGGTAACAGTGCGATTTGGAAGATCGGGGAAAACGGGAACCATGAGGGGAATGCGGTCATAGAACTGACCCACGCCGCCTTTCAGCAACGTTTTGCCGTCTCGGGTAAGTGCAAGGAGAAATCCCGCGCGCGGAGCAGCGTGAGTGGAACTTGTGACCGTGTCATTGTCGAAGCGGATCCCATACGTCACAGAGAAACGCGGGTGGATGTCCCACTGGGCACCAGCAAACCAGGCTGTCTCGTTTTGATCGATCTGGAACGACGATGGAGAGGTGAAGGAGATCCGTTCTACAGCCACGTTGGACACGCCGTCGATTTCCACGGGCAGAAACGACTGGCGCCCATCGTACGAAGAGTGTTCGTAACTCAGTCCGACGGTGAATCGGTGCGAACCGGCAAATCGCCGCGGCGCAAGCTGATAATTTTCCTGCAAGCTGGTCCGCGAAGTCCGGCGCGCCTGCCGGTTAAAGAAACCGCCTTCGGTCGTTTCGAGCAGCAGACGATACGGATCATCACTCTGCGCCGTAATGTCTGCGTCAAAACGCTTGTAGCTGAACTGCGAAGTCAGCAGGCCAGCAGCGCCGACGACGTAGCGGTGCTGAACGTAGATTTGATAGCCGCGTTGATGAAAATCCGGTGTGGAAGGCTGTGGCATGAAGGTGCTCAGGCCAAGGAAATCGAGCTTCTGCGGGTATAGCGCAAACGATGCCGTAGCTGTCTGCTTCGGTGTGATGATGAAATCAAACTGCGTGTAGGAGTCGAAACTCTCGAGTTTCGTATCCCGTTGCAACGCCGGAAGGCTGTTCACTGGCGTGCGCACAAAGCGATACTCAAAGGATTGCGTGACAGCGACCCGCCCTTTCACGATCGGACTCGTAAACGTCATCCGCGGCGTGGCCGCACCGATGCCCGCGATCGTCCCGTCGCGGTCGCGCAAGCGTGGGATGAGGTTCTGGAAAGAGAAGTGAAATTTCTCGTAGTCACTCGTTTTTGTAGCGACGGTGGAAACTGCCCCTGTGAACTTCCCATACTGCGGATCATAGGGATTGGAGATGACTTGCACCGACGACACCACATCGATCGGGAGATTGATGGCCGGGCCGCCGGTTACAGGGTCAGTCACGTTCGCACTGTTCACCAGCGCGCCGCTCTGTGTGCTGCGAGTGCCTTTGAGATTGATATGTCCATCGGGCCCGCGAACCACTCCAGGAATGAGCGGAAGTGAGCTTTCAAAGCGCTCGTTCACATTGGGAGCTTCACGCAGTGTCTTCTCGGAAATCGTTTCGGACGGAGCAGAATTCCTGCTGTCAGCTGGATCGGCTTTCACGACCACAGAACTAGTGACTTCCAACGGTTTTAATTCGAGCGGAACGCGGACTTCGCCGCCTTCAACCCTTAGCGTCCTCCGAACCTCCAGACCTGGAGAAAGTGCTTCCACCGTGTAGGTCCCCGGAGGCACGGCAGCAACAACATAGTTGCCGTTTTCGTCCGTTTCTGTTTCGAAAGCAGCCGGCCCATCGAGCTTGACCTTTGCACCAGCCACGAGGGATCGGTTCCCCGCAGAGTCTTGAACGAAAACTGTTCCGGCGACTTTCACCGTTGTAACGTTCGGCTGCTGGCCGTGAGCCAGGGCCGTGAACACAGCCAACGCGAGCGTCAGGAAAAGCAGCAAGAAGAGAATCTTCCCGTTAGTGGAGCGCCCTCTCTGCTCCTGATGCAGAGGACAGATTTCTTTTGCCTTCTGGGGCACCTCATCGAAACGTGACAACATTGCTCCAATCATCGGCTCGGCTTGGATGCGCCTGGGTGGGCGCAAAAAGCCACAGCGCCCGCACCTTGCAGGTATCCGGGATCCAGCGCACTGCATCCATCCGGACGTCCACCTCAATAAAGCATTAGTTCTTCCAATGAGCGGATAGCCTAGCCTTTTGTGGATCTTGTTTTTTTTCAATCGCTTGAAGAGCGGTTAGACGTCGGGGCGCAAATCCATCACCGGGAAGCGGCACAAATGCACGACTAGACTTCGACGGTTTAGGCGAGACGTTAACAGCTTGGGTTGTCATTGAAAATTGGGCGACCGAGATGGCAGGGTGCAATTCAATGTTCGACCGCGAGTAGTCCGAAGAGTGTCTAATCGTTTGGCGCTATGGCAGTTTCACGTGAGCGCCGGCACGAAGAGATGGAGATGAGCGTGCATGCTCGTACTTGATTTTAGGTCGGTTTAGGAGGAACTACGCTTTCAACTGCGTGTTGCTTTATTTCGTCATGAGGGGGCCTTTCTTGTTGATTTCAACCCGAAGGTTGGGGAGCATCCGCATGCATCTCGGCCAAACTCGTAAAGGCGTATGTGAACGCTATGCAGGAAATTGAAAGTGGCAACTTCGCAGTCCCTCGCTGGATCTTTTGTCCGCCCGATTCGATACGCGTTGTGAACTGGAACATTGACCGTGGTTTCAAGCTCCGTGGGGTGATTGAGTTCCTCGACGGCGCAAAAGCGGATATCATCTTGTTGCAAGAAGCTGATCTGAACGCGAGACGGACACACCATATCAACGTCGCGAGAGAAATCGCGCAGAAGCTGCAGATGAACTATGTCTTTGGACGGGAGTTCCAGGAATTAACCCAGGGCTCCAAGAAGTCACCCGCCTACCACGGCCAAGCAACACTTTCGCGTTGGCCGTTGTCCAATTCCCGAGTCATTCGATTTCAGAAGCAATCGCATTTTTGGCATCCGCACTGGTTTCTTCCCGAGATCACGCCCTTTCAGGAGAGGCTGGGAGGACGCCTGGCGATGGTCAGCGAGACCAACATTGCGGGCAGAACAATAATGACCTACAACCTGCACCTGGAGAGCAGAGGCGATGATCAGTTGCGCATCTCCCAGCTTGAGGAAGCTTTGGACGATGCGAAGCAATACAACTGGATAACGCCCATTCTGCTTGCTGGCGACTTTAATCTCGATGTGTCCGCGGGACGCGCCGCTTCTGCAATCAGCCGCGCTCAGTTTCAGGACGCATTTGCAAATCAACATGTGCCAACAACACCAGCCTCATTCTTCGAGCATGGACGAACGATTGATTGGATCCTTATGCGAGGGCCGATTCGCGCCGGTGGTTCGCGGGTCTATCGTTCGGTATCAGCTTCCGACCATTATCCGCTGTCGGTCGAAATGGCCCTTGCTTAGCCATTCGGATCGAGACACGCCTAAGAATTCTTGTTGGCCAGCTCCTGTTTTTCCAGCATTGCGAAAGTCCAGCCAAGCCGGTTTGCCAGAGCCTCAACGCGGTTGATTTCATTAAGCAGTTCGTGCGGTCCGCCAGTATAAATAACAATGACGGGAGATGTCTCGGACGCCCGCCCCGCGACAGCGCTCAACTAAGATTTCGACTCCTTTAAGTTTGCTGCCCGACGGGATCTTCGCCCTCTGAAAAGATGTAAGTGACGCAGTCCTCTCTGGGAGCCACTCGATGCCCGTCGACTGCTCCGAGTGCCACGATCTTGCCCTTGTCGATCAAGAGCATGCGGTCGGCGATCAAAAGTGGGCTGGCGAGTTCGTGCATAACGACGATGATGATCACGAAGGGCCTTCACCGGAGGTTTTGCCATCCGTCCTGTTTTCAACCGAAAAGAAGCGCATTCTGACGACGAGACGTAAAAGCCGAAGTTCACTTTATGTACCGGGTCATGGCGAAGGTTTAACGTAAACGTCGAGGTTGTCGCACACGAACGGCCGATGGTATGGCGTGCGCCTCGCGTTTTCTTCATACGCCTTCACTTTCAACCACTTGTCGCACTGCGTGCGCTTACCTGATTGGCAGGCCCATTGCAACTCAAGCTGGCGAACCGTTAGCTGGTTTAAAAATGAAATCAAATGTCAAT
>WNFF01005652.1_pt1 | contig 17056 bp, 16 predicted proteins | sample 5400441 | NCBI WGS metagenome assembly WNFF01 (sample SAMN13153345, study PRJNA577476) | soil metagenome | isolation source: 120 cm saprolite under Douglas fir tree site 2 hole 3 replicate 1 | place: USA:California | collected 2015-04-18 | reverse complement strand
GTGTTGACGTGCTCGCTCGCCTGCGCCGCTGCGTGTGGTACATGGCAGCGCGTGGGTACCACGGATCGCGCCCCGCCCCCCTCCGTCGTGGTGCAGCGGTTGTTCGACGCGACGTCGGTCTATCAGTCGATGGGCTTCTTCGCTACCACCGCCCCGTTGCCGCTGGTCGCCTCGATTCGCCACCTGGCGGGACCCTCACCCGACAGCACGCTCATTGTGTTCGGGTTGTCCTTCGCCAATCACGTCCTGAGCTTCCACCGCGACGGTAACGAGTTCGTGGGCGAGTACCACGTGGATGTGTCCTTCCAGACTGATTCGGGCCCCGCGCACCAGTTCGGCCGCGACGAGACCGTGCGGGTGCACAGCTTCCAGGAGACGCTGCGCGCCGACGAGAGCGTGATCTTCCAGCAGTTCGTGCTCGTGCGTCCGGGCGTGTATACCGTGAGCGTGGTCGTCCGCGACCGCAACAGTGCGGCGCTGGCCCGCCAACAGCGCCCCGACACCGTGCCCGCGTTCGCCGGCGCCGCCGTCGGGTCGCCCGTGACGTTTTACGAAGGCAGCGGCCGGGAGGGGTTAGCCGCGCTCCCCAAGCTGCTGGTGAGTCCCCGCGCCACGCTGCCGTATGGCGCCGATTCGTTGCGGGTGTACCTCGAGGCCTACGGCGCGGCGGCGCCCGCGCGGCTCGCGCTGCGCGCCGTGGACGACGCCGGCCACGACATCTGGAGCGACACGGTGCCGGCGCACGGCGACGCACGCCTTGCGACGGCCATCCTCGTGCTGCCGGCCGAGCGGCTGCCGATCGGGCAGGCGGCGCTGCACGTGCAGCTGGTGGGCACTACCGCGACGGCGCGGGCGCCCTTCCTCATCAGCTTCTCCAACCAATGGGTGGTGAACAACTTCGAGCAGATGGTGAGTCTGCTGCGCTACTTCCCCCACCAGGACTGGGTGACGAAGCTGCGCGACGCGCCGGTGGAGAAACGGGCCCAGGTGTGGCGCGACTTCTGGAAGGCCACCGATCCCGTTCCGATGACGCCCGAGAACGAAGCGCTGGACCAGTACTTCGAGCGCCTGCAGATCGCCACACAGCGCTATCGCGAAGAGGGCGCGCCCGGCTGGCTCACCGACCGCGGCGAAGTGTTCATCACGTTGGGCGACCCTGACGAAGTGTACGATCTCTCCAACGAGATGGGCCGGGGCGGCGTCCGCGTCATTCGCTGGACCTACACACCGCTGCGTGTCACGCTGTTCTTCGAAGATCAGTCGGGATTCGGCCGCTACCGTCTCACCCCCACGTCCCGCGCCGATTACCAGAACGCGCTCCTCCGGGTTCGCCGAGCACAATGAAGCGTGCCGTCCTCCTGCTGCTCGGCGCCATCCGGGTCGCCGGTGCGCAGGAGCCGGGAATCGCCGCACGGGCGGAATCCTTGCGCCTGGCCGGCCGGCCGTGGCATGCCGCCGAGCTCCTGCTGGCTGCCGCGGCCCGCGAGGTGCACCCGTCGGCGGAGTTCGTGGTCGAGGGGGCCAAAGCGGAGCTGCGGGCCCGGCGCTACGATCAGGCCCGGGGTCTCCTGGCCGGCCAGCCCTGGCTCGAGGACTACGAGAACGGCGCCGCCCTCGCGGCGTTGGCGGAAGCCGAAGCGGGCCTTGGTCTCGCGCCCGAGGCGGCGGCGCACTACCAAATGGCGCGAGCGCGCGTCGCCGGAACGCCGGCCGCGCTGCGCGCGGTCCGCGCGGGCCTGGCGTTCCAGGCAGCGGGACAGATCGACAGCGCGTCGGCCGCGTACGGCGCCGCTCGCGCCGACGGGCTGGGCGTGATTGACGCGTGGCTCCGCCTGCGCGAAGCCGCCACCACGCGCGACACGGCCCGCGCCGCCCGCCTCCTCGCTGACCTGCCGGCACCCGCGGCGCGCGCCGCCGCCGCCGCGCGCGCCCACGCACTGTTAAACGCTGGTGATACCACCCGCGCGGCGGACGCGTTTGCCGCGGCGGGGCAGGGGCTCGACGCCGCGCAACTGAGTCTCGCCATGGGTGACAGCGCGCGCGCCCGCACGGCGGTGTACACTCTGCTCGATGCCTCCCCCGAGAGCGATGCGGCGGCGGCGGCATCCGGGCTGGCGTTGCGTGTGCTCCTGCCGCGCACTCCCGGCGAAGAGGTCGCCCTGGCCCGCACGCTCAAGGCGCACGGCGCGCAGAACGATGCGCGCCTGCTGGTGGCGCGCGCGATCGCGGCAGGCGACTCCAGCGGCGCGACGCGGCTGCTGTACGGCGAGCTGCTCGCCGCCCTCGGCCGCTACAACGACGCCGCGCGCGCCGACCTCGCGGCGGCCCGCGACACCACCGTCGCCGCACTCGCCGTGTACCGCCGCGCTCGCATTCTCGTGCGTCTGGGCGACCCCGGCGCAGCGCCCGCGCTGTCCGGGTTCGCCGCAACCTTCCCCAGCGACACCGCCGCTCCCACCGCCCTGTACGTCCTGGGCGATTACCTGATCGACCACGGTGACAGCGCGGCGGCCGCGCGCTGGTTCGCCGAGCTGTTCCGTCGCTACCCGGCGGATCAGCGCGCGTCCGTGGCGCGCATCCGGCTGGCGCTGCAGGCGCAGCGGGCGGGCCAACTCGACAGCGCGGCGGCGTTGTACGGGGCCGAAGTGGCCGCGGGCGGCCCGCTGCGCCAAAGCGCGCGCTTCTGGCTCGGCATGCTGGCGCGCACGCGCGGCGATGCGGCGGGGGCGCAGGCGAGGTGGCTGGCGCTGGCACGGGAAGACTCCATCGGCTACTACGGTCTGCGGGCGCGCCGCGAGGTAGGGCTGCCGCCGCTCGCAATCCGCGCGGCGCCCACGCCGCCGCCGCCGCCCGCGGTCGCCGTGGCGCTGGGGCGCATCGACACGTTGATCCTCGCCGGGCTCGACTCGGCGGCGGACGACGAAGTCCGCGCCGTCCTCGCACACCCACCGCAGGAGGTGGACGCCCTGCTTGCGTGGAGCGTGGGGCTCGCGGCGCGCGGCTTCGGACCAAGCGCGGTGCGGCTGGGCTGGCAGGCGGCGCTCCGCTCGCCCAACGACCCGCGCGTGCTGCGCGCCATCTTCCCGTGGCCCGATCGCGGCGCGCTCGAGGCCGAAGCGCAGGAGTTCGGTGTCGACCCCTACCTGCTCGCGGCGTTGGTGCGCCAGGAGAGCGTGTTCGATGTCGCGGCGCTGTCGCGCGCCGGCGCGCGTGGGCTGGCGCAGCTACTGCCCGGCACCGCCGCGATCACTGCGCGCGATCTCGACGTCACGTTCGATCCCAGCTGGATCACCCTGCCCGATTACAACCTGCATCTCGGCGCCGCGCACCTCGCCGAGCTGCTGCGGCGCTTCGGCGGGCGCGTGGAGGTGGCGGCGGCCGCCTACAACGCGGGCGCCGCGCCCGTCGGCCGCTGGCTCACACGGCCCGGGGCCGACGATCCCGACCAGTTCCTCGAGCTCGTGCCGTACCCGGAGACGCGCGGCTATATCCGCGCCGTGTTGCGCAATCGCGAGCTGTATCGCGCCTTATACGGCGCCGAGTGACGGCTCGCGGACGTGCGTGATGGATAGCTGCAAGACGCTGGCGGAAGGGCAGGCGGTGGAGTTCGAGGTGCAAGCGGGTGACCCAGGACTGCACGCCACCAACGTCACCCGCGTCTGATCGCGCGCGCCAAGCGCAGTCCGCCCCGCCCGGTGCCCCCGGGCGGGGTTTTCATTCCCTTCTATATATTCCGCCATGCCCGCCCCGACGCCGTCAGTCTTTCTGATCGACGGGTACGCCCTCATTTACCGCGCGTTTTTCGCCATGATCTCGCGGCCGCTCACCACCCGCCGCGGTGAGAACACGTCCGCCGTCTGGGGTGTGACCAACTTCCTCCTCCGCCTGCTGGAAAAGCACCGGCCCGAGTACGTCGCCTGGGTGCACGACATCGGCGAATCGTTCCGGCACCAGCGCTATCCCCTGTACAAGGCCACTCGGGAAAAGCTGGACGAGCAGCTCCAGCAGGACTTCGACCGCTCGGTGCAACGCATCACCGAGGTGCTCGATGCGTTCCACATGCCCGTGCTGGGCGTGGAGGGCTTCGAGGCCGACGACGTGATCGGCACGCTCGCCGGCGAGGCGGCGCGCCGCGGCTTGCGGGCCGTGATCGTCTCGGGCGACAAGGACTTCCATCAGCTGGTGGGCCCGTCGGTGGTGCTCCTCAACCCCGGCCGCGGCGGTCCGGCGGCGGTGGAGGAACACTGGGTGGACGAGGCGAACGCCAGCGAGCGGCTGGGGGTAGCGCCGCAACGCGTGGTGGACTACCTCGCCCTCGTCGGTGACGCCTCCGACAACGTGCCCGGTGTGAAGGGCGTGGGCGAGAAGACCGCCCTCGAGCTGCTCAAGACCTACGGCGATCTGGACGCGGTGTTGGCGCGCGCCGCTGAAGTGCCGGGGAAGCGCGCGCGCGAAGCCCTGCTGGCGCATGCGGAGGAGGCGCGCCTCTCCCGGGAGCTCGTCACGATCCGCCGCGACGTGCCCGTCACGCTCGACCTGGACCGGCTGCGCGTGCGCTCGCCCGATGTGGCCCGCCTGACCGAGTTGTTCATCGAACTCGAGTTCAAGTCGCTCGTGCCGCGGCTCGAAGCGTTCGCCCGGGCGGCAGCGCCCGTGGTCACGGCCCCTCCGGCGGCTCCCGTCGCTCCCGCTGCCTTCGCGCCTCGTGTGGCGGTCGGGGCGGGTCCGGCGCCGGCCCAGGTCGTGGCCGACGCGGCGCAACTCGCCGCCGTCATCGCGGAGTGCCGCACCGCGCCGATCGTGGCGCTGGACACCGAAACCACATCGCTCAACGCGTTGCGCGCCGACTTGGTGGGCCTCTCGCTCGCCGTCGCGCCGGAGCGCTCCTGGTACCTGCCGTTCGGCCATCGCGCGCCCGACGGCGAACTGGCCGGCGGCGTGCCGCCCGTCAACCTGCCGCCGCTCGCCAGCGAGCCGCTGCGGCCGTTGCGCGATCTCCTCGCCGACGCGCAGGTGAAGAAGGCCGGTCACAACGTGAAGTACGACTGGCTGGTGTTGCGGCGCGCCGGCGTCGAGCTGGGCGCCGTGGCGTACGACTCGCTGCTCGCGAGCTTCGTGCTCGATCCGGGCCGGCGCTCGCACGCGCTCGACGAGCTGGCGCGCGAGCGCTTCAATGTCGAGATGCAGACGTACGCGGGACTGGTCGGGCGCGGGCGCGCCGAGCGGCCGTTCGCCGCGATCCCTGTGGTGGACGCCGCGCGCTATTGCTGCGCCGACACGGAAATGGTGTTGCGGCTGCGGGAGGCGTTCGCGGGCGAGCTGGAGGACCATCGCCTGCTGCCGCTGCTTGAGACCATCGAGATCCCGCTGGTCGGCGTGCTGGTCGACATGGAATGGCACGGCATGCTCGTGGACAAGGCGCTGCTCGGGGAGATCGGTCGCGGCCTCACCAAGGAGCTGGCCGAGCTGGAGCGCGCGATCTATCAGGCGGCGGGGCGCGAGTTCAACATCAACTCCACGCCGCAGCTGCGGACCGTCTTATTCGAGAAGCTGCAGCTCCCGACGCTCAAGAAGACGAAGACCGGCGCGTCCACCGACTTCGAAGTACTCGAACAGCTCGCCGCGATGGGGCACGAGGTGCCGCGCCTGCTCATCGAGTATCGCGAGCTCACCAAACTGAAGTCGACCTACGTCGACGCGCTCCCCGGCTACGTGAATCCAGCCACCGGCCGCGTCCACACCAGCTTCAACCAGGTGGGCGCGAGCACCGGGCGGCTGTCGAGCTCCGATCCCAACCTCCAAAACATCCCCGTGCGCACCGCGCGGGGCGGGGCGATCCGGCGCGCCTTCGTGGCAGCCGACGGCTGCGTGCTGGTCGTCGCGGACTACTCCCAGATCGAGCTGCGCCTGCTGGCACACCTCTCGGGCGACCCGGCCTTCGTCGCGGCGTTCCAGCAGGGCGGAGACATTCACCGCCAGACCGCGGCCGTGATCTTCGGCGTGCCGCAGGACCAGGTGACGCCCGAAATGCGCGCGCGCGCCAAGACCATCAACTTCGCGACCATTTACGGACAAGGACCCTTCGCGCTCTCCCGCCAGCTCGGGATCAGTCAGGATGAAGCGAAGGAATTCATCGCGCAGTACTTCCGTCGCTTCGCCGGCGTGCGCGCCTGGCTCGACCGCACGGTGGCCGAAGCCCGGGAAAAGGGCTACGTCGAGACCTTGTTCGGGCGGCGCCGCTATGTCCCGGAGCTGCGCGACCCGAATTTCAATATTCGGGCGTTCGGCGAGCGTACGGCGACCAATTCCCCCCTCCAAGGCTCCGCCGCCGACCTCATCAAAGTCGCCATGATCCGCATCCACGCGGGCCTGCGCGCGGCGGGACTCGGCACCCGAATGATCCTGCAGGTGCACGACGAATTGGTGTTTGAGGCGCCGGTGTCGGAGCGGGAGGCGGCCACAGAGGTGGCAAAACGCCATATGGAGAGCGCCGCGGACTTGCGGGTCCCCTTGGTCGTAAGTATCGGCGTGGGAAAGAATTGGCTCGACGCGAAGGGATAAGCACATCTCTTGCAGGATGGGACCCCGGTGCCCATGTTGTGGCGTCGGAGCCCCTTTTTTGTCGGCGGGGACCGACGCCTTTTGGCGCCGGGAGGGAGCGGTGGTGCGTAGTCAGCGCGGCTTTACGCTGATCGAGCTCTTGATCGTGGTGGTGATCATCGGGATTCTCGCGGCCATCGCGATCCCGAAGTTCGTCAACACGAAAGAGAAGACGTACGTGGCGCAGATGAAGTCCGACCTCCGCAACCTGGCTACGGCGGAGGAGGCCTTCTTCTACGACAGCACGTCGTATACGACCAGTCTCGTGATGCTGAACAACTTCGCGTCGTCCGCCGCAGTGACGTTGACGGTCAACGAGGCGACCCCCAAGGGCTGGTCCGCCACAGCGGTGCACGCCCTGACGCCCCGCAAGTGCTACCTCTTCTCCGGCGGCGCGGCGCTGATCGGAACCGCCACCGTGGAGGGTCGCATCACCTGCACCTGAGCGACGTCTGCCGTACGTTCGCGCGCCGCCGCGAGGGGATGTGCTTCGCCCTCGACGGCGGCGTTTGGTTTCACCGCCATAAACTGCGGGGCGAGCCGTTGGCCCACCTCGTGAGCGTCGACCGCGACCGCCTCCTGGCAGTAGGCGCGGCGCTGGGGCTCGAGCCGGCGTGGCTGCAGTACAAGCCGCTTAAGGACCCGCGCACCGGCGTGCGCGTCGCGGCGTGGCATTGGGATGTGTGGGGGGCGTTCCTGCAGCGGCTGGAGGACGAGGTAGGACGAACCTAGGGCTGCACCTCGCCGCGTGGCGCCCGCACCCCCGGCCACCAGTTCCACCGTCCCGCGATGTGCATGATCGCCGGTACCAGGACCATGCGGATCAACGTGGCATCGAGCAGCACCGCCATCGCGAGGCCGAAGCCGATCAGCTGCACCGCCAGTACGCGCGAGAACGCGAACACGCCGAACACGCAGATCATGATCGCCGCGGCGTAGGTGATGGTCGCGGCGGTGCCCGACAACCCTTCCATGGTGGCGTGGTCGTTCCGGCCGGTCTTGTCGAACACTTCCTTCACCCGCGCCAGCAGAAACACCTCGTAATCCATCGACAAGCCGAACACCGTCGCGAAGACGAGAATCGGCACCACCGCCCAAATCGCTTCCGTGGGACCGTCGAGGCCGAACAGCTTGGCGCCGTGCCCGTGCTGGAACACGAACACGGTGACGCCGAACGCCGCGCCGACCGACAGGCAGTTGAGCAGCACGGCCTTGAGGGGCACCAGCAATGAGCGGAACGCGATGAACAGCATGATCGCGGTGATCCCCAGAATGAGCCCCATCACCTGCGGCAACCGCCGCAACATGTCTTTCTGCACGTCCACGTTCGCGGCGGCGAAGCCGCCCACCAGCACCTCCGTGCCGAGCAGCCCGCGCACGCCCGCGGCCGCCACCCGGCGCGCGTGCCGTACGACGTCCATCATCCCGGTGAAGGTCACGCTGTCGGCGGGGATCACGTCGATCAGCGTGGTGCGCGCGTCGGCCGAGAGATACGCGTTGAAGAACTCGGGGAACTTGGCGCGCACCGCTTCGGGGTCGCTGTAGAACATCGCGAGCTGCAGGGTCGACAGGCGCCGGACGGTCGCGATGCCGCGCACGTCCTTGACGCGCGGGTCGCGCCGCAGTGAGTCCGAGAGGACCTTGAGGCCCACAAGCCGCGGCCCGGCGAAGACGCTCTGGCCGGGCGGCAGCACCACCACCACGCGCAGCGGCATGATCACACCGCTCGCGCCCATCTCGCGCAGCGCGTTCAATCCTTCCCCCGACTCCGATTGCTGCGGAAACCAGTCGCGCGCCGGCAGCCCGATGCGGATCTGCGTCAGCGGCAGCGTGAGCAGCGCGATCGCGATGCCGCCGCCGGCGATGGCCCGCCACGGCCGGTGCAGCAGGAAGCGCGCCCACCGCTCCCACCCAGTCGGGGCGTGGAACCGCGCCAGCGGGCGGGCGAGCCAGCGCGGGCGGTCGATGTTGCGGCCGAGATAGGAGAGCACGGCCGGCAGGAACGTCGTGGAGAGCAGCACGGAGCTGGCGACGACGAGCAGGCCGCCGATGCCCACCGAGCGCGTCTCGGTCATCGGCGTCGTCGTCAGGGCGGCGAACCCCACCACCACGGTCATGCCGGATGTGACGACGGCCGAGCCCGCGGTTTCGATCGTGCGGATCGCCGCGTCCACCGGCGACAGGCCGCGGTTCATCTCCTCGCGAAAGCGCGTCACGATGAGGAGCGAGTAGTCGATGCCCACGCCCAGACCCACCATCGTCGTAATGTTGAGGACGAACACGGACATGTTCTGGAAGTGCGCGGCCACGGTCACGAGGCCGAGCGCGATGGTGATCGCGAGAATGCCGACCACCAGCGGCAGCATCGCCGCGATCAGCGCGCCGAACGCCACCACCAGCACGATGAGCGTGGGCGGCAGCGCCACCTTCTCGCCGTGCTCGGTGTCCTCCGCGCTGATGGTGCGGGTGTCGTGATCGAGCGCCGGGTTGCCGGTGACCTTCACGTCGAAGCCCACCGCGTCCGGCACGCGATCGAGCGCGCCGTGCACGGTGTCGCGCAGGTCAGGGATGAACGTCTTGGTGATGTCGGCGGTGCGGTCGGGGGCGAGGGCGGCGATCAGAAACGTCGTGCGGTGGTCGCTCGAGACGAAGGTCGAGTCGCCCAGGGTCTTGGCGGAGACCACCTGGCTGACGTAGGGCTGGCGCCCCACCGCGGCGCTGAGCGAGTCGAGCACGGCGGTGAAGCCGGGCGACGTGTAGCGCACCGGCCCGTGCACCACGATGGCGACGTAGTCGGCGAACGGACTGGGGAAGGCGTCACGCAGGAGGTGGGAGGCGCGGGCCGACTCGGTCTGCTCCTGGAACGAGCCGCGTACCGAGAGACTGCGCTGGATATGGGCGGCCCGCGGCGCGAACAGCACGGCGAGGGCCGCCCATGCCGCGATGACCGCTCCGCGCCAGCGGATGATCTGCCTCGCGGGCAGCGCGACCACTCAGCGTCCAAGCATATGCGGGCCACAATCATAGGCGGGCGACGAGGCCAAAGCTAGCGGCGCGGCGGCGCGCGTTTGCATATTGCGCGCATGGCCGAGCGCAACGTGTCTCCTCTCGTCGCCGGCGCCGTCGCGGTGCTGGTGCTGGCGGTCGTGTGGGACGCGGTACGCGGCGCGCGGCGCCCGCCGCCACCCCCGCCGCACGCGGTGGCCGTGGCGGAAACCATCGCCGCACTGGCCGAGGGGCACGACAGCGTCGCGGCGCGCACGGCTCCGCCGGCGGACACGGCGGCGTCCTCGACCAGCTACATGGACCAGCTCGCCCGGTCGGACACGCGGCGCCGCATTCGCGCCAGCGCGGGCATCGCCTACTTGAGCGACGTCCTCGCGATCTCCACCGACTCGATGCTGCGCCGCTGGGACAACCGCGTGTCGAATCCCGTCCGCGTGTGGCTGCCGTCGGGGACGGCCGCGAATTTCCAGCCGGCGTTCCTCGACGCGGTGCGCGGCGCGTTCGCGCGGTGGGGGGAAGTGGGCGTGCCGGTACGCTTCGACCTCACCGCCGATTCGAGCGCCGCGGAGGTGCGCTTCCAATGGCGTGTGCAGTTCGATATCCGTGTGGGATCAGGACGGGCACATCGACTCGGCGACCGTCACCCTGGCCACGTTCGACCCCAAGGGCCGCCCGATGACCGCGGCCGACATCCGGGTCGTCGCGATTCACGAGATCGGCCACGTGATCGGCCTGGAGCACTCGCCGGATTCGGCGGACATCATGTTCCCGACCGCGAAAGTCCGCGACCTGTCGAACAAGGACATCCAGACCGCCTTGCTGCTCTATCAGCTATCCCCGGGCAGCATTCGCTGAACCCATGAGCCCGCGCCACATCACGTCGTTTCTGGAGCACGCCGTCCCCGACGGCGGCGCGGCGACGCTCGAGCAGCAGCTGGATGCGCGGGTGCGCGCCGCCGAGCTCGTGAGCGCGCTTCCCGACGGCGCCGTGCGCTGCGTGGCCTGCGGGCACCGCTGCCTCGTGAAGCCGGGGCGGCGCGGCATCTGCAAGGTGCGCTTCAATCGCGACGGCACGCTGCTCGCGCCCGCGGGGTACGTCGCCGCCCTGCAGTGCGACCCGACAGAGAAGAAGCCGTTCTTTCACGTCTTCCCCGGCTCCGACACCCTCACGTTCGGGATGCTGGGGTGCGACTTCCACTGCGGCTACTGCCAGAACTGGCTCACGTCGCAGGCGCTGCGCGACGACGCGGCCGGCGTCGCTCCAAGCGACGTCACCGCGGAGGGTCTCGTCGCGCTGGCCGTGCGCCAGGGCGCGAGGCTCGTGGGGTCGTCGTACAACGAGCCGCTGATCACCGCCGAGTGGGCGGTGGAAGTCTTCAGGGCGGCGCGGCCGCACGGCCTGCGCACCGCCTTCATTTCCAACGGCAACGCCACACCCGAAGTGCTCGATTACATCCGCCCGTGGACCGACGCCTACAAGATCGACCTCAAGGCGATGGACGACCGCCGCTACCGTGAGCTCGGCGGCGTCCTGCAGCACGTGCTCGATGCGATCCGCTTGGTGCACGAGCGCGGCTTTTGGCTGGAGGTGGTGACGCTCGTCGTGCCGGGCTTCAATGACGACGACAGCCAGCTCACGCGCGCGGCGGATCACATCGCGGCGATCTCGCCGGACATTCCCTGGCACGTGACCGCGTTCCACAAGGACTACCGCATGACCGACCCCGACGACACGCCCGCCGAAACGCTGGTGCGCGCGTGCGAGATCGGCGCGCGCGCGGGGCTGCGGTTCGTGTACGCCGGCAACATCCCGGGCGGCGTGGGGCGGTGGGAGAACACCTATTGCCCCGATTGCGGTGACCTGTTGATCGAGCGGACGGGCTACGTCATTCGCCGCCAGCGTGTGGGCCCGGACGGCCGCTGCCCGGCGTGCGGCGGACACATCCCCGGCATCTGGTGCTAGCGCTGCTGCTGGTGCTGCAGGGTGCCGTGGCTCCCGAGGCTCCGGCCGCCGCGGCGCGCTTCGCTGCCGCGACGTTCGACCCGCTCGTGACCGACGGCATCCGGCGCGGCGCCTATCCCGGCGCCGTGCTGGTGGTGGGGCGGCACGACGTGATCCTATTCGCCAAGGGCTACGGGCATTTCACCTGGTCGCCCGCGAGCCGCGCGATGGATCCCGATTCGACGCTGTTCGACCTGGCGTCGCTCACCAAGGTCGTGGCGACGACGACGGCCCTCATGATCCTGGTCGAGCGCGGCCAAGTCGACCTCGACGCGCCGGTGACGCGCTACGTCCCCGAGTTCCAGACGCCCGCCATCACCGTACGACAGCTGCTCACGCACACGTCCGGTTTGCGCGCCGACATCCCGACGCCCGAGCTGCGCGCGATCCCCGACAGTGCGGCGCTGATGCGGCGGGTGTTGGCCGAGGTGCCGCGCGTGCCGCCCGGCACGCGGGTCATCTACAGTGACCTGAACGCGATCCTGCTCGGCGAGGTGATTCGCCGCGTGACGGGCGCGCCGCTCGATGTGTTCGCCGCCCAGGAGATCTTCACGCCCCTCGGGCTTCATGCGACGCTCTTCCGGCCGCCGCCACGGCTGCATCCGCGCATTGCCCCCACCGGCGTGTGGCGGGGCCGTGCCGTCGCGGGCGTCGTGAACGACGCCAGCGCGTTCAAGCTGCGCGGCGTGTCGGGCAACGCCGGCCTGTTTGCCACGGCCGCGGACATCGGGCGCTTCGCGCAGTTCATGCTGACACGCGGGGTGTCGTCCGACGGCCGGCGCCTCCTGCGCGCGGAGACGGTGCGCCAGTTCACCGCCAAGGCCACCGTCGGCGGGAACGAGGCCCGCACGCTCGGCTGGCAAGCGCTGCCGACCGGCGAGGAGACCTCGAGCGCCGGAACGCTGTTCGGACCGGCGAGCTACGGCCATACCGGCTGGACCGGGACGTCGCTGTGGATCGATCCAGAGCGCGACCTGTTCGTGCTGTTGTTCACCAACCGCGCCTACGCGCCGCGCGCCCGCAAGCCGTTCACGATCGTGAAACAGGTTCGCGCGTCGCTCGCCGATGCCGCGGCTCGCGCAGCTGATGCCCGCTGAGCTGCCGACGCTGATTTACGACGGCGAGTGCGGGTTCTGTATGCGCTCAATGGAGCTGGTGCGGCGCTGGGACCGGGAACATCGCCTGCGCTACGTGCCGTTTCAGGACGAGGCCGCGGTCGCGCGGTTCCGGGTACCGTTGCCCGCGCTCGCGGCGGCGATGCACCTGGTATTGCCGGACGGCCGCGTCTACGCCGGTGCCGATGCGGCGCCTGAGATTCTGAGACTGTTGCCGGGAAAACGCTGGCTGGCTGTGCTGTTTGCGGTGCCCGGCGTCATGCCGATCGCGCGCCGGGTGTATGCGTGGATCGCGCGCCGGCGCCGCTGTCTGGTGCGCGGCAGGCTCGCCGGGTAGAGTTGGCTGGGAGGAGAGACAAGTCGTGACCGAAACGTTGACCGCCGCAGGGATCCGCACCGCGCTGCGGCAGGTGAAGGATCCCGAGCTGGATTTGAACATCATCGACCTGGGCCTCGTGTACGACGTCGAGGTCGATCACGGTGAGGTGCGCGTGAAGATGACGCTCACGTCGCCGGGATGCCCCGCGGGGCCGCAGATTGTCCACGACGCCGATCGCACGATCAAGACGTTGGAGGGCGTGAAGGACGTGGACATCGAAATCGTGTGGGAGCCCTACTGGTCCCCTGAAAAGATGGACCCCAAAGTGCGGGCGCTGCTCGGCTTCTAGGGTCGGGGCTTGAGCGCCGCCAGCAGGTCGTCTCCCAACACCTCCACTTGCCACCGTCGCAGCTCGGGCACCTGCAGCAGTCCGGCGCGATTCGCGGGTTTGGCGCGCGCCACCGCCTCGAGCGTCGTGCGGCCGCACAGCACGCCCGGATCGAGCCCCAGTTTCTCGGCGACCCGCGTCCGCGCGGCCTTGAGGCGCTCCACGGCTTCGTCGAATCCAGGGTCTTTGGGGGCGCGGTGCGTCCGCTCGAGCTGCGGCAGATCGCGCTCCGCGACGGCGCGCGCGCGCCGCGCGGCGTCCACCAAGTCGGGACCGTAGCGCCGCGCCAGCGAGGCCGGTAGCTCCCGCACGCGCATCAGTGCGTCGGGAGAGTCGGGCAGCGCCTTGGCGACCGCCAGCAGCACGTCGGGTCCCACGATTCGGAACGGCGCCTTATCTTCTTTTTCGGCGACGGCTTCACGCCAGTTGAACAGCTCGCGCAGTCCGGCGAGCTGGCGCGGCGCGAGCGTCTTGGCTCGTTTCACCCGCAGGTACGCGTCGCTGTCGTCTTCGCCCGGACCGGTCCAGCGCAGTCCCTCCAGCCGGAGGAATTCCTCCTGCGCCCAGGCGAGCCGGCCCAACTGCTCGAGGCGCGCGCGTAACGCCCGGCGCAGCTCGGGCAAATGGCGTGTGTCCGCCGCGGCGTATTCGAGCATCCCCGCAGGCAAGGGACGCTGCGACCAGTCGGCTTTTTGGTGCGCTTTCGACAGCTTCACGCCCGCATATTTCTCGAGTAAGGAGGCGAGGCCGATCGCTGGCTCGCCCGCGAGCTGCGCCGCGATGCGCGTGTCGAACAGGTGTTTGGCGTGGAATCCATAATCGCGGTCGAGAATGCGCAGGTCATAATCGGCGTCGTGGAAGATCTTCTCGACCTGCGGATCGGCGAGCAGCGCGCCGATCGGACCGAGGTCGGTCACCGCGAGCGGGTCCACGACGGCCGTCTCGGTGCCGGCCGAAAGCTGGATCAGATAGATGCGGTCGCGATAACGATGGAAGCTCGCCGCCTCGGTATCCGCCGCGACCAGGGGCGCGCGGCGGAACCGGGCGACCACGTCTTTGAGCGCCTCGGGCGTCTGGATGAAGTGGTCGGGAGGAGGTGTCACTCCTTCTTGGCGACCTGGTCGAGGCCCGTCGCGATCTCTTCGAGCGCTTTGGCGAGCGTCTTGTAGAATTCTGGGTCCGGTGGCTGCGGCGGGCCGCCGAAGGGATCGCCGGCGCACTTGCGCGCGAGGCGAGCGGCGTGGCGGATATAGTCGGTGGCGACTGACATGATGCCCGATCCGAAGCGGTTGACGCATAAGATAAGGGAGCGGCTGCGCGCCCGCAGTCTCGGCGCGCGCCCGACGCCCCTCACTGCCGCCTCTGCCGCGCTCACCCGCTCGATGGGACTCGACGCGCTCTGGGTTAAACGTGAAGATGCGATCGGCGGCAACAAGGTTCGGTCCCTCGAGTTTCTGCTTGCCGTGGCGCAACTCGGCGACGTAGTGCTCACCATTGGCGGGACCGGGTCGAGCCACTGCCTGGCCACCGCGTTTCACGCCCGGGCACTGGGCTGCCGGGTGGCCATCGCGCAGTTTTCCCAGCCCGATACCGATACCGCGCTCGCCACCGCCGCCGTCACCGCGACGTACGCAGACATTGTCCGCCGCTCGCGTACACACATCGGGTTTCCGCTCGCCCTGCTGCAGGCATGGTGGACAGCGCGCCGGCTGGGTCGGGTGATCCGACTACCGGGTGGCGGCGCCTCGGCACCGGGCGTGGTGGGCCAGCTGCTCGCGGGCCTCGAGCTCGCGGAGCAAATGACTGAGCCGCCCCAAGCGATCGTTACGCCGCTCGGATCGGGCGGCACGGCGGCAGGGCTCGCGCTCGCCATGGAGACGCTCGGCTGGTCCACGCGCATAGTCGCCGTGCGCGTCGCACCGCGCATCGTCGCGAATCGCTGGCGCGTCGCCCGGCTCGCGAGGGCGGCGCGCCGGCTGCTGGCGCGCTACGACACACCGCTCCCCGCGCTCGGCTCCCCGCTCCCCGTTGTTATCATCGACGGACTCGGTCGCGGCTACGGGTATCCGACGTCCGCCGGCGAATCGGCACGCTCGCTCGCCGCCGAGCATGGGCTGGTGCTGGACTCGACCTACGGCGCCAAGGCGTTCGCTGTGTTGCCCGAGTGCGCGCGGCGCGGGTTTCGGCGCGTCGTCTTCTGGCATACGTTTGCTCGCCCGAGCGTCCCGGAGTCCGCCGCGTGAGTGCGTTTCCGACCGTCGACGTGACGGTCTATCCCTACGATTGCGATGTCTTCGGCCACTTGAACCAGGCTGCCTGCCTGCTGTTGCTCGAGCGGGCGCGCTGGGACGCGCTCGCGCGCGGTCCGGGGATGGATCTGTTCAAGCGCAACGGCGTCTGGCCCGCGGTACGCCGGACGACGATCGACTACAAGGCGGGCGCTTTCCCGGGTGACGTGCTGCGGGTGGAGACCACCGTCGTGCACCGCGGTAGGACGAGCTTCACGATGCGCCACGTGATGCGGCGCTTGGCGGACGATGCGGTCGTGGCGGAGGCGGAGATCGTGTTCGTCTGCATCAATGCGGCGGGACGCTCGACGCCGGTTCCGGAAGAGGTGGCGCGGGTGCTCGGGACGCCCTCTCCCGGCTAGCCTAGCTGCCCTTACGCTGCGGCTTTCCCGGCGGTGTCTCGCTCTGGAAGATGTCGCGGTTCAAGGCGGTGTACTTCTTCCACTGCGCCGGCACGTCTTCTTCGGGGAAGATGGCCGTGACGGGGCACTCCGGTTCGCATGCGCCGCAATCGATGCACTCGTCCGGGTGGATGTACAGCATGTCGGGCCCCTCGTAGATGCAATCCACGGGGCACACGTCCACACACGAGCGATCTTTGACGTTGATGCACGGCTCGGCGATCACATACGGCATCTACGATTCTCCGAAAAGGCTCAGTGAGTACGCAAAGGTAGAAAGCGCCCTGCTCCAGTCAATTCTGACCCGCCTGGAGGGTCTCCAGTAGCTGCCGGTGGCTCCGTCAAAACCATCAGTTGAGATACCAGTCGGTATCTCAACTTCCCGTCTTGAACACCAGGATACTGGCGATTTTGGCACTGATCGGTATCATAGATACCGATGGGTACCATCCGAGCACGCCGCAAGGCGGAAACGCGCTCCTTGCTACTCGAGGCCGGTCTGCGGCTCTTCGCCCAGCGCGGCTTCGATGGGGCGACCTTGGACGATATCGCCGACGCCGCTGGGTTCACCAAGGGAGCCATGTACCGCCAGTTCCCGTCCAAATCGGCCTTCCTGCTGGCGCTGTTCGAGCAGTACGCCGCGGTCGCGCGGGCCGGATCGGGGGCGCGGCAAGCTGCCTGGTTCATCCCCGTCACCATTCACTTCGCTGCCCAGGCCCTGCGCGACCCGCTGCTGCGCCGGCGCTTCCCGGTCGTCTTGTCCGAGGCCCCCGACGGCGGCACGCCGGAGGGTGCCCTCCTGAAAGCGCTCGCCCGGGTGTTTGCACCTGCTTAGTCGGCCGGTACCGCCTCCCGCTTCTCCTTCTTCTCGGTTTCCCGCAGGCCCAGTGACCGCTCGATCTCCCTCGTGATGTGCATGGAGCAGAACTTCGGCCCG
>WNFF01001885.1_pt1 | contig 17058 bp, 18 predicted proteins | sample 5400441 | NCBI WGS metagenome assembly WNFF01 (sample SAMN13153345, study PRJNA577476) | soil metagenome | isolation source: 120 cm saprolite under Douglas fir tree site 2 hole 3 replicate 1 | place: USA:California | collected 2015-04-18 | reverse complement strand
AGAACGGGAAGGGAGAGCAGGGGGTGTTATGCCTGGGCGACCGGTGTCTGCGCAGCTCCTGGGCGGGATGGATGTGCTCGTCCAGGACGACGCCGGGCTGGGCGACGAGGCCGCCAACCTGGCGCTGGAGGAGGCCCTGGTCAGGGCCGTGCCGCGCCGTCCGCTGCTGCGGATATGGCAGAACGGGGCCTGCGTGGTCATCGGCCGCGGACAGCGGGTGTCGCGCGAGGTGAACGCGGCGGCCTGCGCCGCCAGCGGCGTGCCGGTGCTGCGCCGGGCGAGCGGCGGCGGCACCGTCTACCACGACCCGGGCAACCTCAACATCAGCCTGGTCGTGCCCGGGTGGGAGCCTGGCCTGGCCGGTGAGCTGGCGGCGCTGGTGGCCGGTGTCATCGGGCGGCTGGGGCTGCGGGCGTCGATCGGCGGCCGCGGTGTGTTCATCGGCCCCGCCAAGGTGTCCGGCCTGGCCAGCCAGGTGACCCGGGACGGCACGCTGGCCCACGCCACGCTGCTGGTGACCACGCCGGCCGGCCGGGTCCAGGCGTACCTGGCCCCGGCCCCCCCGGACCGGCGCCCCCTGGACTCGCACAGGTCCCCGGCACTCCCGTTGTGCGCTCACGACCCGGCGCTGGACATCACGGCGTGCCGGCGGGCGGTGCTGGCCGAGGCGGCATCGCGGTACGGGCGGCTGTCACCGCGGGCCCCGCGGCTGGCTGAGCGCCGCTGGCAGGCGCGGCTCCTCGCCGAGCGCTACCGACATGACTCATGGCATCGAACCGGCCGGCCAAAGGAGGCATCGTGGACGACAAGACCCGTCTTGAGCTCTACCAGGTGATGGTGCTCAGCCGCACCTACGAGGAAGCCATTCTCCGCGAGTACCACGCGGACAAGAAGCCAGCGTTCGACATCGGGGCAGGGCTGGTCCCCGGGGAGATGCACCTGTCCGCCGGGCAGGAGCCGGCCGCCGCGGGCGTGTGCGCGCACCTGCGGCGCGACGACGCGGTCACCGCGACCCACCGCCCCCACCACATCGCGATCGCGCACGGCGTTGACCTGGACCGGATGACGGCCGAGATCTTCGGTCGCGAGACCGGGCTGGGCCGGGGCCGGGGCGGGCACATGCACCTGTTCGATCCGCAGACCCATTTCTCCTGCTCGGGCATTGTCGCCGAAGGGCTGCCGCCCGCGACCGGGCAGGCGTTCGCGTTCCAGCGGCAGGGGAGCGGCCGGGTGGCGGTCGCGTTCACCGGCGAGGGGGCCGCCAACCAGGGCGCATTCCATGAGTCACTGAACCTGGCCGCGCTCTGGAAGCTGCCCGTGGTCTTCGTGATCGAGGACAACGAGTGGGCCATCTCGGTGTCCCGGGAGGTGTCCACGGCTATCAGCTCGAACGCGGACCGGGCCGCCGCCTACGGGATCCCCGGCCAGCGGATCGAGGATAACGACGTCGAGGCGGTGTATACGGCGGCCGGTGACGCAGTGGCGCGGGCCAGGGCCGGTGAGGGGCCGACCCTGATCGAGGTGCACACCGTGCGGCTGTGGGGCCACTTCGAGGGCGACGCCCAGGGATACCGCCCCGACCTGGCCGATGTGCCGGGCTGCGATCCCATCCCGGCGTACGAGGCACGGCTGACCGACGCCGGGATCCTCAACGCGGGCCTGGTCCGCAGCATCAAGGAAGAGGCGGTGGCCCGGGTGGAGAAGGTCATCGAATTCGCCAAGTCCAGCCCGGTGCCAGCGCCGCAGACGGCGCTCGAGTACGTGTTCGCGTGAAGGGAGCACACAGATGAGCGTTACCGAATCCGCCACAGCGCCGACCGGGGCCACAGTTCGCCGGCTGACCACGGCGCGGGCCATGGTCGAGGGCATTTCCCAGGAGATGGAACGCGATGCGGGCGTCGTCGTGCTCGGCGAGGACGTGGCCAAATACGGCGGCATCTTCAGTTCCACCACGGGCCTGCTCGACAAGTTCGGCCCCCAGCGGGTGATCGACACGCCGATCTCGGAGACCGCGTTCATCGGCCTTGGCATCGGCGCCGCGATCGAGGGCATGCGGCCCATCGTCGAGCTAATGTTCGCGGACTTCTTCGGCGTGGCCATGGACCAGATCTACAACCACATGGCGAAGATCCATTTCGAGTCCGGCGGGAACGTCCGGGTGCCCATGGTCTTGATGACCGCGACCGGCGCCGGCTACTCCGACGCCGAGCAGCACTCGCAGTGCCTGTGGGGCACGTTCGCGCACCTGCCAGGCATGAAGGTCGTCGTGCCGAGCAACCCGGCCGACGCCAAAGGGCTGATGATCTCGGCCATCCGCGACGACAACCCGGTCGTGTACATGTTCCACAAGGGCATCATGGGCCTGCCGTGGATGGCGAAGAACGCCCGGTCGATCGCACCGGTGCCGGAGGAGCCGTATGAGACGCCGATCGGGAAGGCGTCCATCGCCCGCGAGGGCGGGGACGCGACCGTGGTCACCGTGTCCCTGTCGGTGCACCACGCCCTGGACGTCGCCGACCAGATGTCCGCCGAGCACGGCGTCGAGCTCGAGGTGATCGACCTGCGCAGCCTGGTGCCGCTGGACCGGGCGGCGGTCCTCACATCGGTCGCCAAGACCGGCCGCCTGCTAGTCGTCGATGAGGACTACCAGTCGTTCGGCCTGTCCGGCGAGATCGCGGCCACCGTGGCCGAAACCGACCCCGGCATGCTGCGAGCCCCGGTGCGCCGGGTCGCCGTGCCCGACGTCCCGATCCCCTACGCCCGCTCGCTGGAAAGCGCAGTCCTGCCGACGCGCGAGCGGATCAAGGCGGCCGCGCGGGAGCTGGTGGGGGCCTGACCGTGACCGACGTCAGGTTCCCGCAGCTCTCGCAGGAGCAGCCCGACGCCGAGGGCGTGCTCGCCACCTGGTTCGTCGGCGACGGCGACCAGGTGGCGAGCGGGCAGCTCCTCGGCGAAGTAATGGTCGAGAAGGTCTCAGGTGAGGTGCTGGCCCCGGCGGCCGGGCGAGTACGCCTGCTGGTCGCCGAAGACCAGACTGCCCGGCAAGGCACAGTGATCGCCCGGGTGGAGTGACCCGGACCGCACTATTGAAGGGAAACCTGGGCGGAGAGGAGACTGGGATGACACGGCGAGATGTTGAGTTTGACGCGGAGGGCGTCACCCTGCGTGGCTGGTTCTATGAGGCTGAGGGGAGCGGAGCGCCTGGAGCGGCGGTTGTCATGGCGCACGGTTTTTCCGCGGTCAAGGAGATGTACCTCGACAGCTTCGCCGAGGTGTTTGCCGCGGCGGGGCTGCATGTGCTGGTGTTCGACAATCGCGGCTTCGGCGCCAGTGACGGTGAGCCCCGGCAGGAGATCGATCCCTGGGCTCAGATCCGGGACTACCGGCACGCCATTACCTATGCCAGCACCGTGCCGGGGGTGGACCGGCAGCGGATCGGGATCTGGGGCAGCAGCTACTCCGGTGGTCATGTGCTGGTGGTCGCGGCGATCGACCGGCGGGTCAAGGCGGTGGTCAGCCAGGTGCCGCTGGTCAGTGGCCACGACAACCTGCGCGCGCTGGTCCGGGCCGATTTCATCGCCGGGTTCCGTGAACAGTTCGACGCCGACCGCCTCGCCCGCTTCCGCGGCGGGCGGCCGGCCATGGTCCCCGTGGTGGATAAGGATCCGCTGGCACCATCGGCGCTGCCGACGCCGGATTCGTGGGAGTGGTTCACCGACACCGGCAGCACCCGCGCGCCCGCCTGGCGCAACGAGGTGACGCTGCGGAGTGTGGAGATGTTCACCGAGTACGAGCCGGGCACCTACCTGCCTTACATCAGCTCCACGCCCCTCCTGCTGCTGGTGGCCGCAGGCGACCATCTGGTGCCATCCGAACTCGCCATCGCTGCCTTCGACAAGGCACACCAGCCCAAGGAACTGATAATCCTGCCCGGCGGTCATTTCGATGCCTACACCAAAGGCTTCGAAGCCTCCAGCAGCCAGGCGCGTGACTGGTTCACCCGCCACCTGACGCCCTGACGCCCGGATTTGCCCTTCAGCCCTTGCGCTGCAGCGTGTAGCGGACCGTCTGCACCCGGATCAGGCCATCGCGGAACACGAAGGTGTCGATACCGTCCTCGACCCGGGTCATGGCGGCGTCAGCGGCCCACTCCAGGAACAGCACGTCGTCCTCGTAGATCTGGGTCTTCAGATCCCAGGACGCGTTCGGCACATCGGCGAGCAGCTGTGTGAACGCCGCCCGGATGCCGCCCCTGACGCCGGCGGGCGTGATGAAGACGGCATCGTCGGCATAGTCGGCGACGATCTCATCCAGGTCGCCTGCGCCCAGCGCCTGGGCGTGGTGCTGGAAGACTTCCTCGGGTGTGCGTGTCATCGCGCCTCTCCTTCGCCGCGAGCACCTCACACCTACCGTACGATCGCCGGCGGACGAGCGGACAGAGGCCCCGCTCCAAAACAGCCGCACCGTGTCACGGATCTTGCGCTCGTCATCGGCCACCAGCACGGTCGCTGTCCGCATGACCGTCCCTCGCGCCTTTAGCAAACACCCTGCCCTTGGCCAGCGTCCTCCCGGCGCAGTCTCGCCGGCGGCAGGCCGAAGATCCCAGCCGACGGGACGTTCGGGCCAGCCCGCCAGCCCCCGGGCCCGGGCTGCCCTGCGCCAGTGAGCCAGGCAGGTCGGGCGATATCGTCGTTATATGGCGATGCAAGGCGGGGTGATAACGGCGTCCCGCACCGGGCTGGGCCCGGCAGCGGCGTTCCGGCCGCTTCACCCTGGCTGAGCGGTGGAACGGAACGGCATGGGCCAACCAGCCCACCCCTAACCCGGCCGACGGAACCTACGCCGAACTGGGACAATGTCACGCGAAGCCCTTGACAAGCATAGGAGCATCGTTATACGTGCCTGCGAGCGTTCAGGGACCGCTGCCGCATTCACATTGCGTAGCAGGCGCCTACCCCGCTGGCGTAGGCCTCGGGCATGCTGATCAAGGCCGCTCGAAAGGTGAGGTCTAGCAGCAAGCTGGTCGCCGCGGCCCTGCCCAGCGCGCTGGATGCGGGTTCCCCTCTTCCTGCACATCCGGGCCCTCAAGGGAGTAGTTGCGAGGCAGCCTGGGGCTTAACGGGCCATTTCCGCGACACCCTGCGCCACCGCACACGGTGCACAGCCGCACGTCCACGTCGCCTAGCTGCCGGGTCATGACAGCTCTGCCGTCACACACGCCCATGTCATCTGGGTGTGCCTCGCCGCACGGGCAGTGGCAGCGGCGCCAGTCCCCGGCAAGCGCAGAGCGCCCGGCGCCAATCGCCGCGCGGACAGCCGGATCGAGTTTGCCCAGCGCCTCAGCGGTGGCGGCCGTCACCCGCTGGGCCCACTCGCCCAGCGCGGCTGCGGCAGCCTCCCGGGCAGCGGCGAACTGCCGTACCGGGTCGTCTCCGTCACCGGCCATGGCCGCATCTTCTCACCCGGCGCCGGCTGTGGCCAGCGCTCCAGCGGCCCCGGAGACGTCATGCGAGCGAACGTGCCCCAGGCATCGTTGTGATCTAGAGGTGTGCCTAATGCGTCAGGTACGACAAGACGACCTCGTTGGCAATGGGCACACTTCGGCGCCGCTTCGGCGGGATGGGTCTCCGGACTCGCCGGGGCGATTCACCGCACGATCCCGCCGCTGGTGGCACGGGCCTGCGGGCTGGCTGGGCTCCTGCCTTGCCGTCGCCGCCGGGCTGCCACCAGGCAGGATGGCATCCATTCGCTGCCGTCGGGTTCGCTTGCGGACAGGTCACCGAACGTAACGGATCCTCGGCGAGGCAACGCTCGCAGATCCGCCGTTATCTCAAGCCCGCACTTGGGTGTCTTCGCTGTAGCCGCCGCGGGTGTTTTGTGTGCTTTTCCCGCGCGGTGGACGCATTACCTGAACAGTGTCTCCGCCGCAGGCCCGGTGCCAACCCCCTTGTCGTTGCCGTTTTTAGAACTAAACAGCTATCGCGTGAACGCTGTTTAGCTACATGTCAACGCCGCAGACGTCCTGGTCAGGACCGGCGTAGACAGGGACGGCTTCAGATAACCGCCGATCTGGGCGGCTCTCGGACGTTCTGCCTGTTAGGTCATTGCGGCGCATAACAGGTCGTTCTGCTCGCCGTCTCTGGTCTAGCCAATGGGTCAGCGTTTCTTTCGTTGCTTTGTCCTATGAGACCGTGTCAGCGTGCGCCAGTGCGGGTCGGCGCGGGCGGGTCGGGGTTGGCGGTTGTCCGGCCGGTGGGGTTGACAGCGTGGTTGGCCGGGAGGAAGGTCGAATCCGTACGCGCAGCCTCCTGCGTCCGGCCTGTCGGACCTGCTGTCGGTTAGCTCGTCCCCGTCTTGGCCGTGTTTCATCTGGTGAGGTTGCTGCCGAGAGGGGTGGGCGATGAAGCCCTACGCATGGCTAAGCGTGCTGGCCACTTCGGCGCTGGCGGTAGGAATGTTGTCGGGAAGCGTGGCTTCTGCGGCTGGCGGCAGCGGGAATCCTGAGTGGTATCTGCCGCAAAATCACGTCTCTGCGGTCGGCGACGTGCTCGCCGGGGTGTTGAGCGGGCGGCTGCGGCAGCCGTCGCCGGTGAATGCGGGGACGCCGTGCCCAGCTGAGGCCAGCTCGACTAGCGATGTTCAGGTGAACTGCCGCGCCGAGGACAATGGCTCACCGCAGAACACCCAGAGCGAGACGTCTGTGGTGGCGGTCGGCAGCAAGGTCGTCGCCGGCTTCAATGACTCCCTGGTGTGCTGCAGACCGGCGATCAACCTCAGCGGGTACTCGGTGTCCACCAATGGCGGAAAGAGCTTCACCGACAAGGGTGACCTGCCGTGGAGCGGCGACGTCCAGCCCCTCGGTGACCCCTCGCTGGCCACCGACGGCCAGGGCAATATATATTACGCGACCCTGGCCTTCCAGGGACGGTCCGCGCAATCCCTGATAGCGCTTTACGAGATGCCGGCTGGCACCGATACCTTCCGCCTGCTGTCGGTTCCGGTGAACGTGGGCAGCGCCAAGTCCTTCTTCGCCGACAAGGAACTGCTGTCCATTGGCCGGGACGCGCAGGGCAAGCTGCACTTCTACCTGACCTGGACGTTCTATGCGCACTCGTCGGTCCAGGGGCCGGTGATGCTGTCGGACTCCACCGACGGGGTGCACTGGCGGACCACGCAGATCTCCTCCCCCGACACCTGCGCCCCGACCACACCGGGGTCGCACCCGGTCCCGGCCGGGGGAACCTTGTATGTGACGTGGGAGCAGTTTGACCCCGCCGCCTGCACCACCAACCCGGACGTGACATCGGGAACGCAGTTCGTGGCCACGGTCAACGTGGCCAGCGCCACGGTGCAGCGTGTCACCGCGGTGGCGCGGGTGCACGGTGCCGGGGACGTGCTGCGGTTCTGCGGGTTCGCCGACCTGGGGGTGATCGAAACCGCGCCGGGCCACGACTCCCGCGAATTCGAGGCACCGGCCAGCACCATCGACTCCCACGGCACCCTGTACCTCGCCTGGAACGACCGTCCCAACGGCCCGGGCGGTGGTTTCGGCAACGCCACCCGCATCTATCTGAGCTACTCCACTGACGGCGCCAGGACCTTCAGCACGCCGCAGGTCATCAGCGGCCCGGTCAACACTACGTTCATGAACGACCGGTACCAGCCCGCTATCGTCACCGACACCAGCGGGCTGCACGCCACCTGGTACGAACGGGTCCAAAACCCCAGCGGCGGGCCCGACCTGCTGCGCGAGGACAAAGAGAACCTGACACTGGCCACGCCGACCGCTGCACCGGTGAGTTCCGGCGAGGCGTCGCTGAGCACCGTGCCGTTCCCGATCTACCAGACCAATCCGAACCAGGACCCCATCATCGCGGCCTGCTACATGGGGGACTACAACCAGGTCGCCTCCAACGGCACGCGCCGCTTCGCCACCTGGGGCGACAACCGAAACGTGGTCACCACCACCACCGGAGTCACCGAAAACCAGGCGGACGTCTTCTCGCGCAGCTTCTGACTACGGCAAAAGGGGCTCACGGTTCACCGCCCTGGGCCCTTGCCGTGCGCCACGGAACGGCCACTTGGCGCGCGCTCATTCACAGCCATCCGCCGACTGCCTGCAGCCAGCTCACCACCAAGCGTCAGATGTCTGTCACCCATGCATTGGCGCTCTGGCGGTTGCTGGCCGTTGGGCGTCTCCCGTGAGGCGCCAGTCAGTCCAGCGGCTCCACCCGGTAGTCCCCGCCATCCTCCATCAGCAGGATCCCCTTGCCTTTGCCCAGCGGCGGGACGATCTGGGCGGCGAGCCCGAGAACGGCGGCCTCATTGGTGGGGCTGTGGCCCACTATCAGCGCCCGGCCGCCCTCGGGCAGCCCCTCCGTCACCTGCCGCAGCGCCGAGGCGAGCAGCAAAGACTCCTTCTCGACCAGGTTCGGATCAATTGCCCGGATGGCATCCAGGTCCGCGCCCTTGCCCGCCGCCTCGGCCGCGCCGCGCCAGCGGTCCTCCACCGATGAGCGCAGCCCCGGCGCCGCGGTGATCGGGGTGTGGTCCTGGCCGGCCGCGTGCCGCAAGATTTCCAGCATCTGGGTGGCGCGTGCCGCGCCAGTGGACACGAACGCGGCGTAGGGCGGGTGCAGCAAGTCCCGGCCAATCATCTCGGCCTCTGCCACACCCCGTGGTGTCAGGCGATCACCCTCGCTGTCGGTGTGCCGGCGCAACTCCACATACCGCATGAGCGGGTCCTGCCCCGCTGGGACGCCGTCATGCTGGGTTCCGTCGCCGGATTATCCATGCCAGAGCACATGACCCACCCGCTGGGCACGTGGCGTCCCGGGCATCGATGACGGCGATCGCGGCTATGTTCGCGATGTCGGTGACCTCGGCACCGCCGTGAGCGTCGCTGCCGGAGACTGCCGGCCGACCACACTCACCCGCCTTTCGGGCCACCGCCAGCAAGCAGCGCAACACCATCGTGCGCTTCTGTCGCCCACCGCCAGCACCGCACCGTCGCTGCCAGGTACGGCAAACGCGACTTCGGCTCAAGTCGCACACATCCCGGACGCCGTAACCCACCGTGTCCCTACAGCAGGGATCACGAACGGTCGGCGTCGATGCCGACTCGATGCCGATCAAGACGGGGCCGTCCCACTCTGGGGGTTCTGCAGCCGGCTTGTCCCAATAGAGACAGAACCAAGACCCGCGCCGAATCGGCGATCCGGCGCTGCGCCCCCCTGCGAGGCGGTCACGGTCAGTGATCCTGGCTCGACATTTATGACGAGCGGCATCACCGCCGCTATGGGGGTGCTAGTCCGCTCGGGTGGGCGCGGCCCTGCGAGCGCACGCGAGCGGTTGTTCTGCGCGCCGCCGGACGATTGAGTCTGTGCTTGATGGCGACATCGTCTGGGTCGGGCCGGTACTCGAGATGACCGTGAGCAGCGGCCTCCCGGCCTGGTGAGGAATCCGTTCCGGGTCCAGAATTGCTGCCATGGCGACGAACTACGAGCGGGCATTTGAGCAGCGCCCGGCGGTATACGCGGCGTGGGGACAGCTGAACGGCGCGATCAAGGCGGGCATGGATCTGCGCCGCTACGAGCTGGCCACCCTGGCCGCCGCCAGGCGGCTGCGGTCGAGCTACTGCTGCCTGGCGCACGGGACAGTGCTGGCGGAACGATTCGGTGAACCGGTAGCCCAGATTGCCAGCGACCACCGGGCCGCGGGCCTGGACGAGATCGATGTCGCGGTGATGGATCTGGCTGAGCAGGTCGTCGATGATGCCACCTCGATCGGAGAGGCAGACCTGCAGCGGCTTCGTGATCTGGGCCTGGCACAGCAGGAGGTCATGGATGTGATCCTTGCCGCGGCGGCCCGGTGCTTTTTCTCCAAGACCCTCGACGCGCTCGGTGTCCGGGCCGACCCCAGCTATCGCGAGCTAGAGCCCGGCCTTCGCCAGGCCCTGGTTGTCGGCCGCCCGATCGCCGGCAGCTGAGCAACCCGCCCGCAACAACCGCGTCCGACGCCGAACCAGCGTGCGGCCTGCCGCCGCAGTTGCCGGGCTCGCTGGCTGCGGCCGCGGCAGGCACGCCCGCAGCCAGCAGCCCCCGAGTGGCGCTGGCCAATGCCGCTGGCCTAAATCAACGTGCCGGAGCCGCCGTTAGGAGCGCCGAGCGGGTTATCTGCAAGACTGCTGAAGCGGATGCCGAACACGGCAATCTGCACCAGCCGCTGATCATCCCGACCCGGTGAATGATTGAGCTGAGCCGAACCGGCGGCCAGCCGTCCGCAGTCGGCGATCCAGCGGTCGTCTTTCGGCACCATTATGGCAGCACGTCACGGACCGTGATCAACCGCTCGGCCGACTTGCGATCCGTAGCCGCCGATCTGTACCCCCAGAGGCGGCGATCGACTGATGGCTGTCGCCGCGCAGATTGGGATGTTCTGGCGACCCGGTGCCAGAGACTCCCGGGGCGGTCTCGTCGGATCATCACCTGCCAGCCCCGGACCTTTCCATCAAGGCGGCGGCCGGTTTGCGTACGAGCTCAAGGCGCAGCACAAAGTGGCCGGGTGACGCGCTAGGCCGAACAGGAACGCCGGCAGGCCAGTGACGAACACCGCGAAGCCAGGAAGGACGCCTTGTGATGCCCATTCCTGTTCGGGCCTTGGATGAGGCCAAGCGCGAGGGCCGCGATCGTGAGGATGAGCACGGCTACTCCGGCCAGGCCGGGCAGCCGGGTCTCCGCATGGCTGCGGGTGTGCGGGACCCGGATCCAGGCCGTGGTGAGCGCGGCGATACCGACCGGCATGTTGATCAGGAAGCTCCACCGCCAAGGACATTTCCAGCACTAGCCCGCCGACTGGTAGGCCGACGGGCCGCCGAGCGAGCCGGCGGTGGCCCAGATGCGGGTCCTGCCGGGGCGCTTGCCGCCGGGGATGGCGATCAGCGGCAAGCCGAGGCTGGCCGGGCCGCACCCGAGCACCGAGACCGCAGCTCACCAAGCGGCCAGTCAGGGACCTGTGCGTGCCGAGAATCCCGTCCAGGGCTCTGACCAGCAGAGTTGCCATCCCAGCCGCCTGACCGTGATGATCACCGGTCATGTGCCTGCGGTTCGTCTTCCTCCTGATCACGCGGACGGCCTCCTGGCTTCGGCTGTCCCAGCGTGAGGAGGCGTGGAAGACCGCAGAGATCTTGATCCTGCGCCATCAGCTCGCCATCCTGCAGCGGCGGCAGCCGTGCCGCCCGAAACTGAACTGGGCGGACCGGGCCCTGCTCGCGATCTTGCTCGGCGTGATCCCGAAAGCGCGGCGTCACGGACTGCGGCTGCTGGTCACCCCGGACACCATCCTGCGCTGGCACCGCGACATCGTCCGCCGCCGCCGGGCCCCCAGGTCCATACGCGGCAAGAGCGGCCGGCCGACGACCCGCCGGAACATCAAGACCCTGGTCCTCCGGCTGGCCCGCGAGAACCCCGAATGGGGATACCGCAGGATCCATGGTGAACTGGCCGGCCTGGGAGTGAAGATAGCCGCCTCAACGGTGTGGGAAATTCTGAAGAAGGCCGAAATCGACCCCGCGCCGCGCCGATCCGGGCCTACCTGGTCGCAGTTCCTGCGTTCCCAGGCCGAGGCGATCCTGGCGTGCGACTTCTTCACCGCCGACCTGCTCGACGGCACCCAGGCCCATGTCCTGGCGGTGATAGAGCACGCCACCAGGCGCATCCGCATCCTCGGAGTCACCCTGCATCCAACCGGAGAAATGACCGCCCAGCAAGCTCGCAACCTGATGATGGACCTCGGCGAGCAGGCACATCGGGCCAAGTTCATGATCCGCGACCGCGATCCGGACTGTGCTCTGTAACGTGCGGACCCCCCGCATGAACGCGATAGCCGAACGCTGGATCGGCGGATGTCGACGCGAGCTTTTGGACCGCACCCTCATCTGGAATCAGAACCATCTGCGGCAGATCCTGCGCCAGTACGAGACCCACCATAATCAGCACCGGCCGCACCGCTCGCTCGACGCCGCTGCCCCGCTGAAACCGCTACCCCAACCGGTCGTTCTCGGGCAGTATCGCGTACGAAGGCGGACTCGCGTCGGTGGCACGATCCACGAATATCGCCTGGTCGCGTAACGTGGATGAGATTTTCGGCACCCACAAGCTCGCGAAGAAGATCCGTAGCATCCTCAAAAGCATCCACGCGACCCTCGACCACAGGCTGAGCAATGGCCTTATCGAATCGGTAAACACCAAGATAAGGCTCATCACCCGGATGGCCTTCGGGTTCCACAGCCCTGCCGCGCTCATCGGCCTGGCCATGCTCGCTCTCGGTGGCCTCAGGCCCGCCCTCCCTGGAAGATGATCAAAAACCTACCCACGGAACCGGCAGGAGGGCCTCAATTGACCAGGCGAAACCGTCCTTCAGCGGCGGGATCATGCCGGGCCGACCGTGGTCGTCTCGGCGCCGGTGTTGTTGGCGGTGTCTGGGTCGAACTCGGCAGCAGACACCTGCGCCTGGTCCGTGACCGACCCGGTCCCCAGCGCCCGCAACGTGACCGTCACGGTCGTGCTGGCGCCGCTGGCCAGCCCGCCGAGCTGGCAGTCGATCCTCTGGTTGCTGGTTAGCGCGCACTGGCCCTGAGCCGCCGCGAAGGATAGGAGCTGCACACCGCCGCGGGCGGTCGTGCTCCAGGTATCGGTCAGGGTGACCGCCGACGCCGGGGACGGACCGTGGTTGGTGACCGTCACCGTGTAGGTGATGGCACTACCCGGGGTGGCCGGGTCGGTCGAGTCCACGATCTGGGCCGACAGGTCGGCGGCAGGAGTTGCGGTGACCAGGGTCGAATCGGAGTTGTTTGACAACACCGGGTCGGGCTGGTCGGCGGTGACCGAACCTTGCACCGTGTAGGAGCCCGCGACGGAGGCGGTGACCCCGATGATCTCGGCGATTCCGCCTCCTGCGGGCAGCGATCCCAGGGAGTAGCTACAGCTCAGCCCACCCCCGGTATCGGTGCACACGCCGCCGCCGTAGCTTTGGCTAAGACCGGGCGGGAACTGGAGAGTCACGGTCACACCGGTGGCCGGCGCCGGGCCGGCGTTTCCAACCTCGATGCTTAGCCAGATGTTCTGCCCGGCATGGCCCTGCACTGAATCTGGCAGGTTGATCGACACGTCGGCCGCGGTCGGCTGCACGACCACCGTGGTCTCGGTCTGGGAATTGTTCGACAGGTCCGGGTCCCGCTCCGTCGCGGTCACCGTGAAGGTGAGCTGGAGAACACCTGCCGTGGAAGGAGTCAGCGTGATCTGGATCAGGCCGGCCGCATTGGCGTCCCACGACGCGAAGCTGCACGTCACGATCCCGCCAGACTCGGTACACGCCGGGTCCGACGCGCCGGGCTCGAAGCGCACGCCGGACGGAAGCGCGCTGCTCACCTCGACACCCGACGCCTGGCTCGGCCCGAGGTTCTCCACGCTCACCGTGTAGGTCACGCTCTGATTGGTGAACACGGGGTCCGGGTAATCGCTGACCGACGCGATGGCCATGTCCGCCTTCGCTGCCGCCTCAGCGGAGGCGCTGCCGCCCGCGAGGGCCGGCACGAAACCCAGCAGGACGACCAGAACTAGCAGCGTAGAAATGCGCCCGCCCCTGCCCCGCGCCAGGGACTTCAATCCGTTCAGTGATCTCCGCATCGGGGGAACCTTCCTCCCAACCTCGACCACGCGTCTCCATCGACGTCACGGCTAGGCGTCATCATAGGGCGCACTATCCACAATGGACGGCTAAATCGCGGGCTCTTGCCAACCAGGAATCCAGATCCCATGGACCGACGAGGACCTAAAGACGGAAGGTCGGCAGGGAGATCCGGTGGACACCGATGGCCAGGACTGGCCGGTGGGCACTGCGACCGCCTGGCGGTAGGTGACCGAGGCGGTGCGCCTGCTGGCCCCCGTGCCCCCAAGCTGGGCCCGGCGCTGCGGGCGGCGAAGAAGGCCGGGCACGCGTTCGTGGTCATCAACGGGACCCTTATCCCCATTGACCGGGTCGCCGCGGACCGGCCGTTTTACTCCGGCAAGCACCGCAAGCACGGGATGAACCTGCAGGTCATCTCGTCCCCAGACGGCCAGGTCCTGTGGGTGTCCGGCCCGCTGCCGGGCGGCGCTCACGACCTGACGGCGGCCCGGATCTGGGGAGTCGTGCGCGAGCTGGCCGCTGCCGGGTTAATCGTCCTCGCCGACAAGAGCTACATAGGCGCAGGCGAGCACGTCCTCACCCCGTACCGGGGGCGGAACAAGCCAGCTTCGCAGGCGGACGCCAACCGGGCCCACGCCAGGTTGCGCGCTCCCGGCGAGCGCGCCAACGCCCAGCTCAAGACCTGGCGCATCCTGCGGAAGCTCCGCTGTTGCCCCTGGCGTGCCGGGCACCTCGCCAAGGCCATCCACGTGCTTCAAACCCGAAAGATCGCCGGATGAAAGGCGCTCACAGTGCACGCGCATGACTTCCGGGCTGGCCATGTATGCGGCATAGTCCAGGGCAACGTTGGAGGCACTCAATGGAGTGGCCGCAAACGCCGGGTGCACCAATCCAGACGGCACCGATGCCTTGGAAGCGAGCAAGGATTCCTCTTCCGAAACAGCGCCCAGGGTACTCAATTCCCCCCGCAAGCACCTGACCGAACTTCCTCATCTGACTCAAGGAAGTGCTGACCGGCGTAGGTCAGCAGGTGGAGTGGAAGAGCCCTGCGACTTGGACGGTGTCCGCGAGCTTGTTGTAGATCTCTACTGCCTCGCGGGTCTCGGCCACGTGCACTGTGATGGATCGCCGCTCCAGGTACTCCTGCGCGGCCGGGTCAACCTGCAACCGCCTGTCCATGCCCCGGGACAGGACGACGGCGGTCGCACCGTGGGCCAGCAGTTCCTCGACGTCAGCGGGCTGGATCCCAGGTGAATGGCTCATGCCGGTTTCGGACCAGTCCCAGTCCCGGCCGCCGCCTGGGTAGAGCTTGAAGTCTTTCCCCGCGCCAAGGCCCTCGACCTCCATGTGACCCCAGGAGATCTCAAGAATCTGTGGCGAGGGCTTCTCCTGATCCATGTATCGTCTCCGCATCGGTCAGGGACAGATGTCCACCAATACAATCGCCGGTCCGTCAGGCAGTCAAAACGTCTGCCGAGAACACGCGCCCGCTTCTAGCCGCAAGGTGCACGCCACCGCGGGGCGTGATGGGGTAATTCCCTGTGGTCTTGCTTTGTCCGGTCGTCCTTGCGCTGGTCCAGGTCACGACGGCAGGCCGGGCTATTTCGCGCTGAAACAGGGTCGCGGGTTCATGGCAGAGCCGCCGCTGCTGTGGCGCCGGGCAGGCCGCGTTACTTGCGGGCCGCCGCGCAGTGGGCGCCGGCCGCCGCGATATCGCGCCTGATCCAGTGGGCGAGTTCGGGTATGAGCCCGGATGGCAATTCCATAGATGCCGCAGATGACGGAACAGGGTGGTAAACGCCGCGGCGCCAGAGGCGGCTGCCCACTTGGCCGCATCACCGGTGAACCGGAGCATCTGGCGGCGGACGGGCTTGTTAGTCACGAGGTTGATCCTGCCCTCGCCAAGGCCCGCCACGACCGGCGCCAGCCCGGGAGAAAGCGCCGCCAACTGCGCGCATGAGCTCAGGTGTTCGCGCGGCGCGGCGGAATGCGATGGCCGACCGCCACTGCACCCCGCCAGGCCGAGGAGCGCAATGGCGAGTGCGGCTGCGGCGACCCGGACCCTGGCCGGTGCGCTCACCCGCCAGCCAACGGCATATCCGGGCACAGTGCCGGCCGCGGCTGGGCGTGAGCGGCCAAGGTCAGCGGCCGCCGTCATCGGCGCGGTCATGGGTGCGTCCGGCAGAGGTGGCCTCACTGGGACTCCGGCTCGCGTACGTGGGATGTGTCGCAGACGAGCGGGGGCGCCCGTGCCTGGCCAGGGGCGCGTTGCCCGCGCTGAGGAGCCCCTGCGGTGTGGGATGGCTTGACGTGGCTGACCCGGCGTGAAGGCTTTGCCGTCGTGCGTGGGACTGCGGCCAGGGCGGCGGCGTGACGATGTGGGCTGCCCGGCGGATCCGGGTGCGGTCATCTCTTCGCTCGCCAGCAAGGGCGCCATTCCTCCCGGGGCTCACCGGGCGCGATCAACCTCCCAGACAGTGTGTTGTCGTCGCCGTGACCGGTTGTCCTGGCGAGTTCGAGGAGCCGGCCCGGCCTCGCCGATGCGATCTTAAGGGCAGTTCCTTGTCGCTTCGAGCACGCGGGCCACAATTTCCGCCTGCCCCGGGTCCCCGGGCGGCACGCCCCGATTCGCAGCAGATATGAGGGTGAGGTGACCGCGGGAGGTGGGGGATGAGCGAGGTGGGAGATGAGCAAGAGAGGTACCTGCAGATCAGGTGCTTCTGCGGGCCGGCTTCGACGGTGTTCCCGAGGAGGCACCCCTTGCTAAGGGCCATATCCCGGTGCTTCCCGGACGCCCGCGCGCTTCCTCGACCGGCTGCTGGGCCCGGGCTCCGCCGGGAGCAGCGGATTCACGGTCACCAAGACGCGGGCACCACCGCGCCACCGCCGACGCCATCGCGCAGCCCTAGACCGCTTGTCCCGCCCCTCACCAGTCGGGGCCGTGCGGTGGCGTGCGCGTCGAAAGCGGCGCAGACTGGTCGTACCAGGCCTGCTGATCCTGTGGGGGTGCCCAGTGTCTGGTTACGAGGCTGATCCACCTGAGCTGGTCCCGATTTTGTCGCGAGGCAAGCACCGCAGCCCGGGCAAGGGCGCGTGTTTCATGGAGTTGGCGTCGTACCTGGCTGGAGAGCGTTGGAGTGATCATCCGGCCTGCACGCACCCGCTGCTGGCCGCCGTCGCACGCGATGTGAACGACTACACCTCCGATGCCGGCCGGGCACGGCTGGCCGGGCTGATCCCGTCGGCGATCGGGCTGGTCAGCGACGATCTGCACGTGGATGCGCGGATCGCGCTGCAGTGCGCGAGGATGGCCCTGCCGGTGGTGGCGGCCCAGCGGCAACGAACCATGGCAGTCTCGGTGCTGGCGTGTGA
>WNFF01005827.1_pt1 | contig 17060 bp, 15 predicted proteins | sample 5400441 | NCBI WGS metagenome assembly WNFF01 (sample SAMN13153345, study PRJNA577476) | soil metagenome | isolation source: 120 cm saprolite under Douglas fir tree site 2 hole 3 replicate 1 | place: USA:California | collected 2015-04-18 | reverse complement strand
GTTGTTTGATTCCGGCCTGACCGTGAATCAGGTAAAGGCCAATCCCAGCTTGGTGCCAACGCTGCCCTTCGTCGAGAACATCTGGCCCACGCTCGCCAATGTGGACGTCGTCGGGAGCGCCTCGGCCAACTATTTTCTGTGCGTCTATCAGGATTATGGCGGCAGCTATCTCGACTGTCTGCACGCCTTGGATCGCAACGTCACCAGCTCCTACTTCCCAGGTCAGTGCCTGTCGGCCTCCGGCTGCTACACGTTTTTCCCGCAGCAAGGCAGTTCCATGCCCACATGGATGAATAGCGGCACAGCCGCGTATCACGCGCTGACCGTCTCGCTGCGCCGCAGGTATTCCAAGGGCTTGTCTTTCGATTTTAACTACACCTGGTCGCACTCCATCGACGACGGCTCGGCCGCCGAGTCTGGCGCCGGTGAACAAGGCGCCGCGATTCAAAACATTTACAATATAAGGGAGTTCCGCGGTTCTTCCGATTTCGATATGCGCCACAACATCACCGGCAATGTGCTCTACCAATTGCCCTTCGGCAAGGGCAAGGCCTTGTTCAGCGGCGTTCCCACGTGGTTGGACGAAATCATCGGTGGATGGCAGGTCTCCGGGCTGACGCGCTTCCGCACTGGCCTGCCTACCACGGTGGCGGGCGGCCTGGAGTACAACGCCAACTACTGGCTGAGCTCCCTGGCGATCATCACCGGCCCCGTCAAGACCGGCCGGCACATCGATCAGAACGGCAATCCCAGCATCTTTGCGAATACCAGCGCCTCGAACTCCTTCGCCGACGAGCTTCCCGGACATACCGGCATGCGCGCCGCGGTTCGGCTGGCTTCTTTCTTTAACACCGATATGGCGGTGACTAAGAACTTCAAGTTGCCCCGCGAAAGCCAGCGCATTCAGTTCCGCGCCGAAGCCTTCAACGCCTTCAACAACGTCAACTTCATAAACCCCAGCCTCGCCTTGACCGCGCCCTCCACGTTTGGCGAATACCAGGGCGTGATGGACCCCCGCGTAATGCAGTTCGCCCTGCGCTACGAATTCTGATCGCCCTCCTGCTCACCACAGTGCGCCGGGAGGCGCAAAGGCAGCAGTCACGGGCTTGCCGAAAGGAGACGCATTCCGCCTGCGTTCAACAGCGCAAGGAGCGTCAACAAAGCAACAACAGATATCGCACAACCCAGTTTCCGGTCCGGCGTGCGCAAAAACTTCACGGTGATGCGCTGCTCTCCCGGAGAGAGCGGCAAAATCATCTGCCCGTTTGTATCCGCGCGCTGCGGCGTCACCGCCTGGCCGTTAATTTCCACCCGCCACGCCGGATAGTCGAGCAGCCGCAGTCCCACTCTCAACGGCTCGCGCGATAGGACGCGCAGCTTCTTTTCTTCCGCGGTCCATCGCTCGATATGAACCTCAGGTTTCGGTGCGCTTCGCTCGGATTCCCCAGCCGGAAGAATCTGCACGCGCGGCGCTTTTTCCGGCAAATTAGAATGATCATCGTTCACCGGGTCATATTCGTCTGTCCCCTCGAATCCTTGATCGTTCGCAATCGCTTCGCGAATCCAGGGGATGTCATCGGAATTCCACCACGTGCTCCGAACCAGAAAAGTTGCCGTTCCACAGGTTACGACCAGCGCCAGCAAAACCCAGAACCACCGCATTCGTCGGCGCGCCACCGCGGCTGCCATGAAATAGCCATACGGCACCGCGAGGATGGCCATCCACCTCCAGGGAAACTGCATAAATCGCAACTTGGGAAGGTGCTCCCAAAGAACGGCACTGGGACGAATCATTAGCATCGTCGCCGTCGCAGAGAGCAGCAGCATCGCGCGCCACAAATTTATGGTCTCACGGCACTCTTCTTCCTGAGCCGTTCCCCGATGCGCCGCAATCCCCGCGATCCCGGTCATCACCACCATCAGAATCGCCACGCTTGACGCGATCCAGTTGAATAAGTTGTGCTCCGGATCGTCGATCATCGTGTAGAGAAAATTCTGCGCTGGCAGCAAGCCCGGGGAAAGCGCTTGCTCAATATTCACCCAGCCTTGCTCGTAGGCCGCCGGCAAGAGATAAAAACATGCCAATCCCAAGCCCAGTGCCAAGCCGCCCGCCCCCCGCCGCATCGGCCGCCCCGATTCTTCCGCCAGGGAGGCCCACGCAAAAATAAGCGCTGTGCTGTAGCTTGCCATCACCCCCGCGGGCGCATTCGAAAGCCATACCGCGGCAAACGCCATCGCAAAAAACGCCATCGCTCGCGGCGCGGAACGCAGTCGATTCTCCACCATCCCGCAGAGCTGCAGCGCCGTAAGCAACACCAGCGGCATCACCGCGCACGCCAGCAATTCCGCAAAATCGCTGCGCATATAAACGATTAGCAACGCATACGGATTCGCCGCGTAACACGCCGCTCCGAGGAGCGCCGCCCTCACCGGCAGAAACCGCCGCGCCAGTGCAAACAAACTAACTCCCGCCATCGTTTGAGCGAAGGCAATGAAAACTTCCGGCACGGCCTTCCACGGAGCCAAAAATCCCAGCGCCGCCCCCAGCATCCACGACAGCGGCGGATAAAAAATGAACCGCGGCTCGCCGAATCCGTGATTCGCCCCCTCTGCCCACCGCGGAAAAAAGATCCCCTCTTTCCACTGCCCCGCAACGTCCAGCCACGAGGACGCGTGAAATCCAAAATCATGCCCGGAGGCGTTTCCCAGCCAAAAAAACGGAGCGATCACCAGCAGTGCCGCCGCCAGGGAAACGCCCAGCGCGAGCAGCCAGCCGCGAATTGCTGCGGCTGCGTCGATTTTGTTTGAGGGTTCGCCGGAAGATGTCATGCCGTGTTCATGCCATTGTAACTGCGCTTGAGAGGAACCGTCTTTTCCCATCCAGTGCCGTGCGGCCACGCGGCAGTTGAGCGATAATACACGCGCTCATGACCACCGCAAACATCGCACCCACCCCCATCATCGAAGCGCGCCAGCTCGAGAAATCCTATCCGCAGCCCGACGGCAGCCGCATCCAGGTCATTGCTCCGACCGACCTGGCCGTCTATCCCGGCCAAATCATCACGCTTCTTGGCGCTTCCGGCTGCGGCAAATCCACATTGCTGCGCATGTTGACCGGGCTCTCGCCCGCCACCGCCGGCGCCGTTTACTGGCACGGCCATCCGGTCCGCGACGAATCGCCCAACGTTGCTATTGTCTTTCAAAGTTTCGCGCTGTTTCCCTGGCTCACCGTGCTTGAAAACGTCGAAGCTCCGCTCGAAGCCCGCGGCATGCCCCCCATCGAGCGCCGCAAGCGCTCCCTGCGCATCATCGACGCCGTCGGCCTGGACGGGTTCGAAACCGCCTACCCCAAGGAACTTTCCGGCGGCATGAAACAGCGCGTGGGAGTCGCCCGCGCTCTGGTCGTCGAGCCCGAAGTGCTTTTCATGGACGAGCCTTTTTCCGCTCTCGATGTGCTCACCGCGGAAACCCTGCGCGGCGAACTCCTCGAGCTTTGGCTCGGCCACAAGATTCCCACGCGGGCGATTTTCATCGTCACTCACAATATTGAAGAAGCCGTGGTCCTCGCCGACCGCATCATCGTTCTCGGCCGCAATCCCGCGCACATTCACGCGGACTTCAAAGTTGACATTCCGCATCCGCGCGATCGCAAGTCCGGCCACTTTGTCGATCTTGTCGATTCGATCTATCGCATCCTAACGCGGCCGGATCACAAGGATGAAGCCGCTCCTCCCCGCACGTACGCCCCCGGAGTTGTCGTGCGCACGAAAGTGATCATGCTGCCGCACACCAGGCCCGGCGGCGTGGCGGGTCTTCTGGAGATTCTCGCCGACCAAGGCGGGCGCGTGGATCTCCATCGTCTCGCCGATGAACTCAGTCTCGAAGTCGACGCGCTCCTGCCCGCCGTCGATACCGCCGTGCTCCTGGGAATGCTCCGCGTCGAAGAGGGCGACGCCGTCATCACACCGGAAGGCCAGGCGTTTGCCCAGGCGGACATTCAAGCACGCAAAGCGATCTTTCGAAAGGCCGCGCTCGCCAACGTTCCGCTGCTCCGCCAGATGGAGCAAGCGCTCAAGGCCAAATCCAACCGCACTCTCTCCGAGGAGTTTTTCCGCGACCTGCTCGACGAACATTTCAGCGAGGACGAATCGCGCCGCCAGCTTGAAACCGCCATCCAGTGGGGCCGCTACGCCGAGATTTTTGATTACGACGCCGCCACCGGCAAGCTGACACTCACCGAGGCCTGACGCTCCCGTGCCGGAACTCACTCTTTCGAACGCTCAGGCTACGCCGCTCCCTCCCACGGTGAAGCGGCCCGCGGGCTCGCGCTGGAGCCGGGCCTTCCTCATCGATATCGCCGTTTTTCTGTTTGTCTGCGCCGCGATATTTGGCGTTTATGCGATCGGACGTTCCTGGCTCGGACCGGTGCGACCGCACGCCGAGATTTCGCAGAATCCCCGCGACCTTCCGCTCTACGCTCTTTACTCGCTCGTTCGAATCAGCGTCGCGTATGCGCTCAGCCTGGTTTTTGCTCTGGCTTACGGCTACGTCGCCGCCAGCTCGCGGCGCGCCGAAATCATCATGGTTCCGCTGCTGGATATTCTTCAATCCATTCCCGTGCTCAGCTTCCTGCCGGGAGTCATGCTCGCCATGGTGGCGATTTTTCCGCACAGCCAATTCAGCGTCGAACTCGGCTCCATCCTGCTCATTTTTACGGGGCAAGTCTGGAACATCGCTTTCAGTTTTTATTCTTCGCTGAAAACCGTTCCCCGCGAGCTCCACGAAGCCGCGGTCATCTATCGTTTCAGCCGCTGGCAGCGTTTCGCCGAATTGGACCTTCCTTTTTCGACCATCGGTCTGGTCTGGAATTCCATGATGTCCGTTGCTGGCGGCTGGTTTTTTCTCATGGCCTGCGAAATGTTTGTTCTCGGCAATCGCGACTTCCGCCTCCCCGGCCTGGGCTCTTTTCTGCAAACCGCGGCGAGCCACGGCAACACGCGCGCCATTCTCTGGGGCGTCGCCGCGATGATCGCCTTAATCGTTCTTCTCGATCAACTCGTTTGGCGGCCCATCATCGTCTGGGCGGACAAGTTCAAATTCGAACAGGTGGAAAGTTCCGGCGCCGCGCAAGCGACGCTGCTCAATCTCATCGGCCGCGCTTCGATCGTCCTCCGTTTGTATCGCCTCACCCTTCAGCCCGTCTTCCACTGGCTCTCTCTCACCTTTGCTCTCGGCGCCCGCCGAGCGGCGGAAACTTTTTCGGCCCCGAAGCAGCACCACACGCGTCGCTGGATCGGCTATCTGCTCGCCGCGGGAGTGCTGGTCGGTTTGGGCTTTGCGGTTTTCCACGCTACGCGCGAATTGTCCGGTCTTCACGGCGGGGACTATCGCGAACTCCTGGAAAGCGCCGCGCTGACTTTTCTGCGCGTCAACGCCGCGCTCATCCTCGGCGCGCTTTGGACCGTTCCTGTGGGCGTGGCCATCGCTTCGAATCCGCGCCTGGCGCGCATCGCGCAGCCGCTCGTGCAGATGGCCGCCTCCGTTCCCGCCACTGCCCTCTTCCCGATTATTCTTCTTTTTCTGCTGCGCCTCCGCGGCGGCCTTGAAATTGCCGCCATGCTGCTGATGCTTCTTGGCACGCAGTGGTACATCCTTTTCAACGTCATCGCCGGCGCCATGGCCATTCCCACTGACCTCAAGGAAGCCGCACAAACCTACCGCTTCGGCTCCTGGGATCGTTGGCGGCACCTCATCCTGCCGGGGATTTTTCCTTACCTTGTCACTGGCATGGTGACCGCCTCAGGCGGCGCGTGGAACGCCAGCATCGTCGCGGAATATTTTCATTTCCAGGGAAGGATTGTTTCGACCGCTGGCCTCGGCAGCACCATCAGCAGCGCCAGCGACTCCGGCCGCTTCGATGTCCTGCTCGCTTCGACGCTGATCATGGCCACCATCGTCGTGCTCATCAACCGCCTGCTGTGGCGCCGCCTGTATCGCCTCGCCTCCTCGCGTTTCAAGCTGGAATCTTAGGCGCGTATTGCCACCCGGCGTTTCTCGCTTGCGCAATATAGTACGATATCGTATAATCGGAAAGCGTAGAAAGAAATGTTCTATGCCTTTCCCAAATACTTCCTGGTTTGTTTCGCTGTTACTGCTCGGCTCCGCCTTGCTGGTTGCTTCTCAGCCCCATTCCGAGGAGGCCCCGCTCCTCCATGCCGAACGCAGTTTTACCGTTCACCTGGACGCGGCACCCGGCCAGGTGTTCCCGTTATTCGGCCCCACTAGCGAGCGCGAATGGGCTCCCGATGGGGAACCCAAGATGATTTTCCGCCACGCCGCCCACTGGGAGCACGCCATCAACGAAGCTCTGCGCAAACGGAGGGAAAATGCCGGACATTGATCTTTCCACAGCCGGTCCGCCGGAGAATTCGTCCTCAAGGAGGCACGTTTCCACTGTTCCTGAAGCCTGGACCGATGAGGGCTTCCGCGAGGCATTCGAATCGCTCAGGATTCCCAACGAGATGTTCCGCCACCGTGAACACATCCGCCTGGCCTGGATTTATTCGCGTCAATACCCGCAAGAACAGGCTCTCGCGCGCATGGCGCAGGGAATTCGGGCTTTCGCGAAGCATCACGGCGCCGCGTCCAAGTATCACCACACGATCACCGTAGCTTGGATGTGCCTCGTCCATCATGCCGCGCGCCAGGTGCCGCCCGCGCAAGACTTCCCCGCTTTCGCCTCTGCCCATCCTCATCTCTTTAACGCGCGGCTCCTCGAGGATCATTACTCGAAGGCGCGGCTCCAGAGCGATGCAGCAAGACAAGCCTGGATCGAGCCCGACCTTCGCCCGTTGCCTTGAACCTTGCGACTCCTCTAGTGGTGCTCGGGCGATCCCGCGTTAAGGCACAAGTACTTCCGATAGGAGCAAAGGTCATGCAGCAGATCGCTTGAATCCGCGAGTATCGACCTTGAGGCAAGATGAAGGGATATGGGCTACCTGGTTTTCCTCCGACGTCAGCATTTTTCACGTTCGGGGCGTAAAACATGTAATGAGGCAAAGCCATGGTCATGACCTCCGTCGCGTCTGGAGCGGGATAGCTCCGCATCAATGGCGCGGTCATATAGGAAATGCCCGAGCGCGCGGGCTTCTGATAGGTGCCGTTGTCGAATTTTTTCATGGTCTCTTCATAGATCTGTTTTGGGGTCAGCCCACGAGCCCTCATTTGAGCCACATCCGTCCACACCGGCAGCATCTTCTTTGACCCTTCTTCGTCGTAACAGATGGGAACATAAATATCGTCCCGGAAAGCCAACTGCGGCCATGCCCATTCCGTCCGCATGACGATGCAACTGAAGCCATTGGTCCCTTTTCTGTTCACGACGTATCCCGCGGCTGGATCGAGAACGTACGCCGTTGCGCCATCACGCAAATGAGGAGGCAACGCACTGAGGGCAAAGCGAACTTCAAGAGACTGAGGCATTGTTTCCAGCCTGGGGCTCGAGGCATCCGCGCTTCCGCCGGTCTTGCCGGTTTGCGCCGGGCAACACAAAGACGAAAGCAGCAAAATTGCAGCCGAGAGTGCAAGGTTCATCGTAGTTCTCCTCTTTTTCTACGGCCCAGAGCGGCGTTGGCGATCGATCCCGCACAAGCGCACCAACGAGAGGGAATCGCAAGAACGTAACCTCCCCGGGCGAGTGAGAGTATGCCGGGTTGCCAACACGATTCAAGTAGGGGCAAAAAGGATACTACCGGCGCGAAGGGAGCGACTGTGCTAGCGTCTAGGCCGTTGGAGGGCAGAGGAATGAGCGTGCGCCGAAATTCCATGGAAACTCTTAAGAGATTCGATTGCCCCGTTTACGGAATTCAGCGGATCATCAGCGGAAAGTACAAGCTCAGAATCCTGTGGGATCTTCAGCACGGACCGCGACGCTATGGCGAGATTAGAAAAAAATTACTCACGGGAATCTCCGGGACGAAGGCTGTAACCCCGAGGGTGCTCAGCGGAGAATTAAAAAACCTGGTCAACTTTGGTCTTCTCAAGCGGACCGACCGCGGTGTGATTCCAAAAAGAGTGGAATACGAATTGACTCCTCTGGGAGAGACCTTGGTCCCGGTGATTTCCGTAATGCATAAATGGGGAGTTAGACATGTTGTCCGAGATTCCGTCCTTCGCAAGCTGGGTCTCTTGCCCGAGCAAAAGCGGGGAATCTGAAGGGATTTGCGATGACCTGCAGCGTTTCCCCGAGTTCTTCGCCGCGAGCCGCCGCGAGGTAACTTCCGGATGGCCGGCTAGAACGAAGCCGCTGGCGCGGCGGACGCTTCGCGCGCTCTGCTCCTCACGTCATGCCGCAAGGTAGAGCTTTTAACTGCGATTTTCGCCTTTCTCGGATTTTCCTAAGTCATGCAAAATCAATAGGCTGCAAACGAAAAAGGATTCAATTCCCATAGCCGTTAGACTGGGTCCAGCCATTAGTTCGCATCCACCGCAACCGCCAGCGGCCACCTTCAAACGGCTCTATCGAACGCGCGCAGAGCACCTCGCCCAACTTGACGCTTTCGTAAAAACGCGCCTCCGATAGAGCACTAGCGTCACTCGGGCGGAACCGTGACGGGTGTAGCGGGAGCAGGGAACAAATGTTCATGCCTGCCCGTATCCTCTTGGTCCAGAAAAATACGCTCAGAAGGGTGGCATTCGATCTTATGAAATCAAGATTTGGTGTGATTGCTGTCGTGGCAGCTTTGGCGCTAGCAATCCCGGCGCGGAGTCAGTCGGTACGTGAACCAGCCTTCAATGACAGGCTAATTGCCTTTCAAGATATTTCGGTGATCCCGATGGACACGGAACGTGTCCTCCCGCACCAAACTGTTCTCGTTCGGAGCGGCAAGATCACTGACGTCGGTCCCCCAAGCTCGGTGCATCTGCCGCCTGGGACGGTCGTCATTGACGGACGGGATAAGTTCCTGATGCCGGGCATGGCCGACATGCACACGCACGTGGATCGGAAAGAAATGCTGCCGCTGTTTCTGGCTGCCGGAGTCACGACGGTGCTCAACATGGGGCTGGCGTCGCCGGAATTCGTTACCGCCACTCGCGATGAGATACGCAAGGGCACGGTTGTGGGTCCACGAGTCTTCGCCGCTTTCATGATTGACGGCCCTGGTGATCCTGGGCCGGAATACGTTGCGCTGTGCGAGAGTGACGCACGCGCCGCGGTGGCCCGCGCGAAGCTTATTGGATATGACTTCATCAAGGTGTACTCGCGGCTGCAACCAGGCATCTATGTGGCGGTGCTGGACGAGGCGAAAAGGCAAAATATCGCGGCCGTAGGCCACATTCCGACATCAGTCGGGCTTGAGAAGAGCCTCGCCCAGGGGCAGGTCATGATCGCTCACGCCGAGGAATACTATAAAACGTACTTTCAAGACAAGCCTGACGATGCGCGCATCTCGGAGGCAGTCGAACTCACGCGTCGCGCCGGGGCCTACGTCACTCCAAACCTGTCATTCTTTGCCGTGCTGACCAAGGTGGTTTCCGATCCCCAAACCCTGGACAAGCGACTGGCTGAGCCGGATATGGACTTTCTGCCACCGGACATCCGGGGGAACTGGCTGGGAGCTAGGCCCTCAAAGCCTTCCGATCGCTTTGTGCCGGAGTTGGCGACTCTGAAGAAACTGACGCTGGCAATGTCTGAGGCAGGCGTGCCGCTCCTCGCGGGCACGGATAGTCCGGCAGGCGTGATCCCAGGAACCTCTGTGGACGAGGATCTGGATCAGTTTGTGGCTGCGGGTCTCACCCCTTTCCAGGCGCTCTCGACCGCTACCCGAACTCCGGGACAGTTCATCCATCAGTATGTGCCCGGGGCCGACGAATTCGGAACCATTGCACCTGGCAAGTCTGCTGACCTAGTCATGCTAGGGGCCAACCCGCTGCTGGATGTCCGGAACATGCGGCAACCGATGGGTGTGATGGTGCGCGGCCGCTGGTTTGAGAGCCGCGAACTGCAGAACCTGATTGAAGAGCCGGTTCCGGGCTACAAACAAGTCACGGCCTGGGAAAAGGAGTTCCAGCACATGCTGCGCGAACGCGGAGCGAGGGAGGCAATCCGTAGATTCAAAAGCCATTCCCAGCCTAGCGACAAGCTCCCGGAAAGCTTTGTGAATGCGCTTGGATATCAGATGATTAATGCCAAGAAGCTGGAAGACGCCATCGCATTGCTTGTCTTCAACACGGAGCGGTATCCCGACTCCTGGAATGCATATGACAGCCTTGGGGAGGCGTACGTGGATAGCGAACGGTTCGATCTTGCGGTCGTCAACTACCGGCGTTCACTTGCGCTCAACCCGAAAAACGCGGGTGCGTTTGAGATGTTGCAAAAGGCCGCGGTAATGTCGTCTGGGCCGAACTGATACTCTCTTACACTTTCCAGCCAATCTGGCAGGGAATGATAAGAAGGTTGCCCACAAACAGGGCCGCGCTCGGCATTTCGATTCAAGCCGCCACACGATGACTCCCGGATGGTCGGAAACGGGCCCAATGCCGAAGGTTGACGCTCTTGCCGGAAACATGCGGAGCACGCATAATTTTACTCGAACCCCATGCCGGCCAAACCGCTTCGCCTGATTCCTGAAGTCCATCGCGCCACGCACCGCATTGGCATATTCCTGGACGGTCTCGGGATTACGCAGGGAGAAGGCCACATCCTTTCGCATCTGGCCGCTTCGGGTGACACGAGCATCGCTGAATTGCATCGCGCGCTGTCACATCGGCGCTCCACGCTCACGAGCATTCTCGACCGGCTGGCCGAGCGCCAGTACATTTCGCGCGAGTCCGATCCCAAAGACCGCCGTTCTTTTATTGTGCGATTATCCACAAGGGGGAAGACGGTTGCCACCCGTGTCCATCGCGAATTGGCGCGCATCGAGGAGGGCACGCTCAAAGGCCTAAGCGGAAATCAGTTTCAATCTGCCGTCAAAATTCTGCAAGCTCTGGAAAAATCGGCGGAGCGGGCTTCGCCGCGAAAACCGGCATAGCGTCTACCTCTTGTCGTCCGCCTTCGGCTCGGGTGCTTTTGGTTCCTCCGGTTTTTCGCCCCAGATGTACTGCGCGAACCACTTTTCGTTTTCTTCCATCACCGCGCGCTGCTGTTTTGGTTTCGTGATGCCGTGCCCGAATCCTTTATACACAACCATTTTCACCGGCACACCGCGGTCCTCGAGCGCTTGCCGGAGTTCATACGCGTTGGGGATCGGCACGCGGCGGTCATTCTCGCCGTGCTGGATCAGCGTAGGCGTCCTGGCCTTGGCGATATAGGTGATCGGCGAAGTCTTCTTGTAAATTTCCGGATCGTCCCACGGCGTGGCGTGCAGGTATTGCGGCGTGAATGGCGTGATGTCCGTATTCGCGTAGTACGTCATCCAATCGGAAATTCCCGCGCCGACGGAGACGGCCTTGAAGCGGTCGCTCGATGTGGTGATGAACGCGGAAATATACCCGCCCTGGCTCCAGCCCATCGAGCCCACGCGTTCCTTGTCCACCCAACCTTTGGCGATCAGCGCATCCACTCCGGAAATCACGTCGGCGTAATCGCCGACGCCAAGATTTCGAACGTTGAGCGCGCGGAATTTTTCGCCGTAGCCCGCCGAACCGCGGTAGTTCGGCCGCAGCACCAGCGCTCCCTTGGCCACAAACCGTTCGATGGGATAGTAGCGGTCGGGGTTCACGATCGGCTGATCCACGCCCGTCGGCCCGCCATGAATCACCACCAGCAGCGGATATTTTTTCTTCAGGCTGAAATCTGGTGGCGTGTAAAGCACTCCCTCTATCGCCGTGCCGTCCGCCGACTTCCACGAAATCACTTCGCGATGTGACAGCGTGAATCCTTTGAGCTGGTCGCCCATGGCCGTCAACTTCTTGCTTTGCCAGGGCGCGACGCTCGCGGCAAAAATCTCCCCGTACTCGTTCTCCGTAGCCGCGCGATACGCCGTGTGCTTGAAATCGCGGGTAAACGAAAACCCGGACGCCACGGCATGGTCCGGCGCGTCCAATTTCTCCACCACGCGCGTTTCGGGATTCACTCGGAAAAGATGCGCGTAGGTTTTCTGCGCCGCCTCAAAATAAATTCCGTCCGGCCCCCAATCGATCAGCCTGGGATCCTCATCGAAAGCCGCCGTCATGGTTTCCGGCGTTCCGCCTTCGGCGGGCACCACCGCGATTCGTCCATTCGTGTAGTAGAAGTATTTCGCGCCCGCGGCCGTCTGGTAAGCGATTTTCTTTCCGTCCGGCGACCACCTCGGGTCAGTGTCCGGCCCCGGCGTTTCCACAATTTTCTTGACGCTTTTGTCCGCAAGCTTCACGACATAAATGTCGTTCGAATACCCCGAAATGAGGTCCGAGTCTTTCTGCGCGCTGAAGGCGATGCGCGTCCCGTCCGGCGACCACGCAAAACTTCCCACGCTGAACGAATTTCCTTCCGTCAGCCTGTTGGCTTCCGGCGCGGCGTTCGCTGTGGCATCCGGCAGCTCAATCATCCACAGATGGGCCATTTGATAATCCGCATGCACGACGGAATACTCCCCGTATTTTTCTTTGCGGTCCTTCAGCGTTTTTGGTTCCGGGTCCGGCACCGCGAAAGCGATGCGCCGCGAATCAGGCGCCCATTCGAAAGCGCCGATGTCGTTTTCCGCTTTGGTCAGTTGCTGCGCCTCGCCGCCATCTGCCGAAATTACGTAGAGCTGCTTTTTGCCTTCCGGCGTGTCCTTGATTTGCCCGGGGCGGTCGGAAAGAAAGCCGACCCATTTCCCGTCCGGCGACCACGCCGCATTGGTGCTCGATTTCTTGGCCGAGGTGAGCGCGTGCGACTCGTCCGTCGCGACCTCCGCGATCCACAAGCTTCTCTCGAACGCATTCTCTTCCCAATTCGCTCTCTGCACTTCGTAGACAACGCGCTTCCCGTCCGGCGAAATCTTCGGATTGAAGGCGCTTTTCGATTCCAGCGACTGGTCGATGGTCGGCGTTGTCGAAGCGGTTGCCTTCGCGGCCTTGCCCGTCTCTTGCGCCCCGGCGGAAAGCCCGAGCAGCCCGCAAATCGCCAACGCAACGGAAATCAAAAACACTTTTCGCATCGCTACCTACCTCCATGGATTGCAAGAGATGTGAACTCAATACTTGCGGTTCCAGCGGATAAATCCAATGAACAAACCAACTCCCACAATGGCCAATCCCAGGTAGACATGCCAGCCATGCAGCACCGTTGCCGACACCATCGCGCCCACGGCGGAAAGTATCAGCAACAGGGCAGACTTACCCTTCGTCAGTTGCTTCTGTTCGACCACTCGCGCTTCACTTTTCGCCGCCGCGAAGCCCACTCTCCATCGCAACGGCGTTTTTTTTCCCGGCCTTAAGTTCTCGCTAACTCTCGGCTCAGGTACACAATTTGCCCTACATGATGGTACGCATGCCCCGCACAACGCACGAAAATGTGGAAGCGATCCGCCGCCTCCGGTTCCCGTTCGGCGGCGTACGCTTTTCCCCAGTCCTCCGCGTGCTGCTTTCGAATCGTCGCCGTCACCATGGCAATGGTCTGGTCAAATGCCCGAAGCGCTTCTTCCTTCGGTGGCGGCTGTTTTTCCGTGAACTCGCGGTCGCGGTTGCGCACGTAGCCCGTCTCCGCGACGCGCGCGCCGATGTAGTAGTTCAAATTACCAGCCAGGTGCAGCACCAGGTGCCCAACGCTGTTTCCGTAAGGAAACGGCTTGCGCCAGAACTGTTCGTTCGAAAGGGGGTCCGCCCACTCGTGCAAATGCATGGCGATGTATTCATAGTAGGCCGCCAGCCCGTTCTCAACAGTCTTGGTCAGTTCAGCCACGAGTTGGAACCCCTTTAAAATCCGGGCCGGGAGCCATGTTTTCGAACTCCTGCGCCGGCCGGTTTATTCCCGCTGGCAGGACCCTTCCACTGGATCATTCTTCCCGAGCAGGTCTTCCCTCGAACAAACAGTCTTGCACCATGCCCACGAATCGCTATCCTGCAAGGCGAACGATAGACGTTCCCCGCAGAATGTCAAGGAATTCGCGCGGCTGCCGCGCGCCTCAGGCCGGTTTTATTTCTCTCTCGGGGAAGAGGAAACACTGCATTTCCGTGTTGGCGAACCGAATCTGAATGCCTGGGCCACATTGCGCGGACCAGGCCCTGGAATCTTCGGGGAAATCTTCCGGATCCGCCGGCTCAAATAGTGCGCCTCGAAGGAAGAGCCGAATGATCCCGTCCCCGGCGAAGGTAAGTTGCAGCAGATCCTCCAGACAAATGCTCACGCGCGCATTTCGAACGGAAACTACCACGGAGGAATTGGAACCAAGTACCGCGAGGTTGCTGCTTTGACGCTCCCATTTGGAAAAAAGACTCACCGCCTCGGCGCTTGGAATCTCGGCCATTCGTGCACCTCTTGCATTGCGATTCGCAGAGCCCGCGGCCATTCTATCCGCGTGGTGCGCTTTTGTCCCGGCGCATTTTAGAAGTTCTCTCCGCCTCACAACGGGTGCTTACTTTTCCACAGTTTTTGGTAGGGGGTCCTTCCGTACTATTGACGCTGTGACTACCCCTACGGAAACTGGGTGGAGGATGGCTCGCTACTCCGCCTTTCTCGGGCGTCGCGTGGAGGTGCAATATCGCGCCGGCGATATCCTGCTGCCTGCTTCCGGCACTTTCGTCGCCGATTCCGGCCGTTCCATTTTCCTCGAACAGAATTTCGAACAGCGCGGACAGCACAAGCACTTTCGTTGGGAAATTCCCTATCAATATCTTGTGCGCATCGAAGAAAAACCCGACTCCGGCGCTTCCGCAAACGGCGTCTCCGTTGCTGCCACTTCCAAAGACGCGGCGGAAGTTCCTCTCGCGCCTAAGCCGGAAGGCGAGCCTCTCAGCGCCGCCGCGGCCGCTTCCGCCGGCGGGGCGCCTGGCCTTCTGCCTGGCTCCCACCGACCTAAGACCGCCTGATCTGCACGCCAAGTTCGCTTCACAACTTCCTTCTTTGGATTCAGCTACAATTGTGTCTTGGATTTGAGGAAATTACTGGCGTGCTTAGCGCCCGCCGCTTTCGAGGAGGCTTTCTTGGACCCTGTGCTCGGCCCTAAAAAAATCGGACTGATTGGTCTCGGCCTGATGGGTCGCCCCATGGGCATGAACCTCATCAAGGCAGGCTACTCTCTAGCCGTCTGGAACCGCACCGCTTCACGCGCCGAGGAACTCGTAGCCGCCGGCGCGAAGCTCGCCAAATCGCCGCAGGAAGTTGCCGCTTCAGCTGATTTTCTTTTCAGCATCGTCAGCGATCCTCCCGCCCTCGAACAAGTTCTCTGGGGCCCTCAGGGCGCGCTACCCGCGCTCCCGCGCGGCAGCACTTACGTTGATTCCAGCACCATATCGCCGGCGCTGGCCCGAAAAATCGCCGCCGCCTGCGCTGAACGCGGCGTCCGTTTTCTGGACGCGCCCGTCACCGGCGGCGACTGGGGCGCCAAAAAAGGCGAACTGCTTTTCATGATTGGTGGTGATGCCGAAACGTTGAAAGACGCCGAACCCGTTCTCAGGGTGATGGGCAAAAAACTCTTCCATCTCGGCCCGCACGGCGCCGGCCAAACCATCAAGCTGGCCATGAACCTGATCCTTGCTCTCCAGGTGGACGCCCTCGCCGAAGCCCTTGCCCTGGTGACTGGCGCCGGCCTTGCCGGCGAAAAACTTGTCGAAGTCCTGCAATCCAGCATGGCGCGCTCCGGCGTCCTTGATGTCAAGGCGCCGAATTTACTCAAGGGCGAGTACGTCCCCAGTTTTCCGCTGCGCCTGATGCACAAGGATCTCGGCCTCGCGCTCGACCTCGCCAATCAACTCGGCGTGGCCCTCCCCGCCACCGCCGCCGCCCGCGAAATCTACAGCGCCGTCAAAGGCGCCGCCAAGCAAGACCTCGACTATTCCGCCGTCATGAAATTCTGGAAACCCTGAGGTGTTTTCGGAGGGGCTCTATTGGAAACGGAACTTCACGGTTATGCTTAGGTGCGCCGCGACGGCGCGCCCATCCAATCGCGCGGGCTCGTACTTCCACGACCGCAGCGCATCCATCGCCGCTTCTCGCAGCAGAGTGGGGCCGGAGACCACTTTCACGTCCGTTACATTGCCGCGGTTATCGATTAGCGCATCCAGCGCTACATCCCCCGTGACGTGATTCGCCTTGGCGAGCCGAGGATAGACGGGAGGCACCGACTTGATTAGACGCGCTTCCTGGACCTCGCCGCCCACAGGTAATGGTTGACCAACTGGAACCGGCGCCGGTCGCTTCGCCAGAATACTTCCCACAGCTGCCTCCAGCGGCGGAGCTTCCAGAGGAACTACCGGGGCTGCGTTGGATACTACGTTTTCGGACGAATGATTCGCCCTCGCTCGGTTCACCGGGGGGGCAATCCACGTGAATTCGCGAGCCAGCTTCGATTTTGCCGATGCAGGTTGACGCGTTCGCCCAGTGGACTTTGCCGGCAGTACTGGCGTCGAAGGCAGCGCTGACCTATGGGCGGCCGTGGTCATGGCCGTCTTGTTGACGAACCACAGGAGCCATCGCCGGTTTTCGGCGTCCTGCACCTCCACCAGGAAAGGGTTTCTTGCGTCCGAGCCGTATTTCGCGCTTCTGGGTTCACTGTCGTTCACCAAACGACCCGGGATGCCCTCGGCAGCTTCGGACCTCCGCGCCCACACCGGCAGGATCATTCTTGCGACGGCCACTCCAGCCAGAAGTACCAGACATCCTGACGCAGCCATGACCCTCATTCGTATCAGCCGGCTCTTCTGTAAGCCCGACACCGGCTCGTGTTTTCTTTCTTCGTCTGCCAACAGCTTGCTGTAGTCCTGAAAAGCAGGTGCTTCGAGGATTTTCGCTACGGGGTCTGGTTCGCGTGTTCCAACCGGCTCGACCCTGGACTCGGCTTTCTCCCACGCTGATGCGGATTCGCCGGCCTTCGCTTTCTCACGATGATCTTCAGTGGAAATCCCCGCAGGTTCGGACAACTCAGCCTGCGGCGCTG
>WNFF01004697.1_pt1 | contig 17062 bp, 9 predicted proteins | sample 5400441 | NCBI WGS metagenome assembly WNFF01 (sample SAMN13153345, study PRJNA577476) | soil metagenome | isolation source: 120 cm saprolite under Douglas fir tree site 2 hole 3 replicate 1 | place: USA:California | collected 2015-04-18 | reverse complement strand
CACTTTGCTCTCTTCCCATCGCACTCGCACCCGATCCTGCCAGCAGTTTCCCCGCCTCGCGTGCGCGCGCCAATCCCCCACTAAGCAGTTCATATTCAGTATAGCCCTGCCCAAGCAGGTAGCGGCTCAAGCTGTCCCATTGTTCAGGCGCGTAGCCGAGACTAAAGGCCATAACCGACTCGGACGAGATCCCGCGACTCTGTAAGTAGGCACGCGCTTCTGCTGCATCTTTCGAACGTAGCAGCACCTGGTGGAACCACAGCGTCGCATCTTCGTTGAGTTTCCGTAACCGATCCTTGAGAGCGTTTGTTTCGCGTTCTTGCTCCGGGTTGGGGCTACCATACTCCTCAACTGAGATGCCAGCTTTCTCTGCCAGGTAGAGTAAAGCATCCCGAAAATCTAATCCCTGCTGTTTTTCCACAAAGGTAAAGACATCACCACCCTCGTTACAGCCGAAGCAATGCCAGGTTTGTGATTCCGGAAACACGTAAAAGGATGGTGAGCGCTCATTGTGAAACGGGCAAAGTCCCTGGAAAGATTTCCCCGATTTCCGTAAGGCGACCACCAGCCCAACCTCTTCTACCACGTCTATTTTTGCTTTGATTGTTTCTATGAGAGATACCATAATGCATCCTTCAGCCCAACGTGGTTGATGAGGTTGTTCCTTATTATCTTACACAAAATATAACGAGCAATAGACGAGAAAGTCGCGCTATTTAACATAATTATACTAAGTTATGGTAACGACTATTCCAAATGTACTACCAGGTAGTACGAAAATAGAGAAGTTTCAGATACAGAAGTTCATATAATCCATACGATCCGATTACCCGAATCATCACGCAAACCTTATCAACCATGCAAAATCTCAAACGCACCTGTCACACATTAGTAACTTATCCACTTGTCCACAGTTCCTATATACTATGATTCATCTTTTTTTAAAAATATAAATATTACCGTAGTAGTAATAGGCCCTGTGGATAAGTGGATAAGCTTCCGAGCTAGCTTCTGATTTCATTATAAAATACGCTGCTATAAGCCTGTAGAGCCGCCTTATACCTTGTGGATAAGTTATCAACAATGGGGATAGTGCTGTATAGAATGGGGATAGTTACATGCCAGAAGTGGATAAACTCGACGGTGAAGGGGATAAAAAAAGTGAGGTAATCGAAGATAAGCAAGAATGGGGATAAGTTATCCCCAGGCATGGTGGATAAGCATTACATCTTATCCACCTCTCGACAAGATGTTTATAACTTATCCACACCGCTGTTGAAAACAAACGGGCTCATATTGATCTGTGGAAGATGTGGAAAGGTTATCCACAATTAGTGTGGATAACCTTTCCAATCAAGTAAATTTACAGAAAACCCTTAACATGGAGAAAACGGGGATTGTTAAGCACCTATTAAAAAACGGATATTTAGGAAAGAAAAAGTGGATAAATCGGTCAATTTTGTGGACAACTCCTTGTAATTGTGCAAAAAGGTCTTCGGTTTGCTTCTGCTGGTGGAATCACATTAAATGGTTGTTAAGGATGAACAACCATGAAAATCACGCTAAGTTAACCAGGTATACACCACTTTATGTGGTTGTACCCTTCTGCTTGCATTGCACGTAAAAAGTGCAAGAGCAGGGTTAATGAAATTCACTTTGTGGAGGATGTGGAAAACTTATCCACAACGGATGTTGATAAACACCCGATTCATAGCAGAATGTGGAGGATGTGGAAAACTTATCCACATTCGTTGTGGATAACTGGTGAATGACGATAGGATTGTGGAAAGTGTGGAAAACTTATCCACCAAAAAAGTGGAAAACTGGCTGACTGGCAGGTGCTATGTGGAAATGTGGAAAACTTATCAAATCGATGTGGATGGACTATAGTAGCCATCGCCAGTATTGAAAAGCAACCTGGCGTGGATTCCGGAGTGATTATTTAAATCTGCGTAAAACGCCACTTCCACCAAGTTATCCACATTAAGTGTGGATAACTTGGTGGAAAAATGTGCAGAAGTGGAGGGGCAAGAACCCGTTCAAATATAAAGTGCGTGGTCTTGATATTTGACACCTAGATGCGCCAACAGGTTGTAGATGCGCAATGTTTCTCCAACACTGGTAGCGGATGCGGCTATATATCCAGTTTTCTGTGGAGAGTCACCGTCAAATACGCCCCCAAGCATACCCAACAAATCTTCATTGAATTGCTTGCGAAGCGACTCCAGCAACTGTAGTCCCTTTCGCCATACTCGCTCGAAGTGGGAAATTTTATCCCAGGAAGATTCTGTAAAGGGAGCTAACCCTTCCACGCAAAACAGTGCATCTATAAACGGCCCAAGTAGCCAGGACCAGGTACTTCCCTGGTATAGCGTGCGCTGCTGCTCCTCCAAATCGTCCATTAGAAGACCCTGATATCCTGCTTCATTTGGAGCCAGGGTGCGCAATCCATAAGGTGTAATAAGCCGCTCAGAAACAAGTTCCAGCACGCTTCTTCGATACTCTTCGTCCAGTACGGGATAACGCAATGAAAATGCGAGCAGCTGGTTTGGACGGATACTCGGGTCATCTCCACCCGGTCCATCTATTACATCGTAGAGATAGCCACCGTCGGAGTACCAGAAGCGCTTGTTGAAGCTATGCTTACTTTGCCTGCTTTGCTCCAGGTAAAACTCGGTAATATGATTGATTCTTCCGGATTGATAAAGCAGTTGAGTCCATTCGTGCATAAGGGAAAGGGCATTATACCATAAAGCATTCGCCTCAACTGGTTTACCGCGCCGGGGTGTGATGGGAACATCATTAACGGTAGCATTCATCCAGGTCAATGCCTTTCCTGACTTTCGTGCTCCCAGTAATCCATCGTGCCGATCTACAAGAATGCCGTTAAATGTACCCTGTGTATACCATGAGATGGTATCGACAAGACGTTGATAAAGTTCATCCAGCAGTTCATAGTCGTGAGTTACACGCAGGTAGTGGTCAAGCGCGTAAAAGTACCAGAGCGTAGTATCTATGCTGCCATAGTCACATTCCTCTAAAGGATGTCCAGCTGTGGGCAAACGATCTGGTAACATTCCCTGTTTAAAGTAGCGAGCGAAACACCGTAATATGCGTTGAGCCTCTGAATAATGCCCTGTGACCAGGGCTAGCCCTGGAAGGGCAATCAAAGTATCCCGCGTGTTGTCCTGCATATCGAAGTAGGCAGGAATAAGTACAGGTACGTTTTCAGTAGTATTAAAGAATGGGGATGGGGATTGATTGCCTCGAAAATCGCTATAAGGGATAGTGCGCTTTGCCAAAAAGCGGCTTCCAGCCTGGAGGAGAAGATGTAAGAACTCCTCGTCCGTTTTAGATAGGTTCGATGTGCCAGTGAGAGGCAGTACAGGAAGTGTGTATACTGTTTCGCCGCCTTCACCAAAATAGCGTTGAGGTTGTACGCAACTGCGCTGGTATTCTACAGCGTCATTATAGGAAGAGTTAAGCTGACTTGCACTAAAGGTTTGTGAGGATAATTCCTCGGCAGTTACAATAATCGTGAATGAAGAGTCTTCTCCTGGCCATAGTTTAATGCGGAAGACTCCGGGAAGGTAGAGATCATCTGTCGCGGCTAACCCTGCTGCCTGGTCATGCCGGCGCAAGAAGTGCCAATACCAGACGCCGGTGGGAATAAATGTGGTTTCGCTTTCTGCAGGACCAACTGCAAAAATGTGAAATGGTTGTGCTCCATCCCAGGCAAGAATCGTACAACCTGCTATATCGTCACCAGGCGGAGCATGTTCCGCGTGTGCCTGGACATGAAAATGCCATTCGTTATTGCCATACTGAGGTTCATTGTATGGGCGGTACGCGGCAAATGGCAGAAGTGTGAGTGTAAGAACCCGTTGTCCTGCATCAGGATGGTCATAATGACTGCGTGCCAGGCTCCTGTCAAAACTGTTCCACCTGGTATTCCTGTATACAGGTACATCAGGAGTGCTCGCGCGAAGTACGCGATATTGAATGTACGTAGTATTGAGACCTTGAGGCATCCAGATGCGTTTTTCAAGCAATATGCCATCGATCCCACCGAGCCGATAGGTAAATATAGGAAAGCCTTCTTCAAGGCGGAATGTTTCAAGGTGGACGAATCCTGCAGGCTTGAAGGTGCCATCCTGGTACTCATTGGTGCCAAGATAGTACGTGCGCTGATCGAAGAGGACTTCTTCGTCGATCTTCGCCAACAACAGGTGTGGTAATGCTCTATCACCTGCTGATGCTACGAGCAGACCGTGTTGCATGCGTGTCAGTGTGCCCGCTACTGTAGCTGAAGCATATCCTCCAAGTCCATTTGTAACGAGCCACTCACGTGATATAGTCTCATTTAAATCACAGCAGATGTTGCGATCAAATGTGATGGGCATGATTACCTCTCATTTGTATTATGCAAAGCGAAGCATAGACGCGCAGCGGCCTTTACGAATAAATTGCGTCGTTGACCTTACCAGCAGTCAAGCGCTGGTCAATAACCACTGCGGAGAGATTCCGTGTTGAAGATCATCCTTCTCCCTTCTTTATAGTGTAACACACTTGGATGAAAAGAATGGAGATTTTCCCGGTCATTTTCTTCTCATATAAGGAAATGTATTATCTTCCGTAACTATTTAGGTCTCCCCACTGCTTGATTCCTCACTGCCTACGGCAGTTCGCCAGGGGTAGGGAGTGGGTGTGGGCTGTGCAGCCTGCGGCTGCACAGCCCACACCCACTCCCTACCCGGGTGAGCCGCCGCAGGCGGCCAATACCGTTCAAATACGTGCACGAGTCGAGAAGAGGCCGTTGTCGAGCCTGGCGAGGGCAAGCCTCGCCACTACCTGTCAGGCACGGACAGGTACGTCAAGCGACAGGTAGTGGCGAGGCTTGCTGTATGGTTTACTCACATCGTAACCCTGGGTGGTTATGGTGGTCTACGATGTACGTAAACAGGAGAGGTCACGATGTGAGTAACTCATACACTTGCCCTCGCCAGGCTTTCCGACCATCATCCACAGGCTTTTCTCCTTCTTTGAACGGTATTGGCCGCAGGCGGCGAGAAGTCCTGAATAGTTACCTTTTTTTATCGTTGTGATACCTTGCTTGCTGGAAGCGTAGTTACAAACAGGTACATGTGAAAGGTATAAAGTCAGGAATCTTTCTTGTGCCCGTTTAACGACTGTGTTAAACTTGATTTGTATTTAACAACGTAGGCCCAATTACGAGAGGAGGACTCTTGATGGAAACTTTTTCTCACAAAAGAGAACGGCGTGCATCAAAGAGCATTTTATTTGTAGGAATTTTAGTATTGCTTACTATGCTGCTTGCAGCATGTGGCGGTACCACAACTACTGGTGGTACCACTCCTACGCCCAATCCCCAGACTCCGACTGTCGCACCTCCCACTGACCTGATTACTCCAGGTACATTGACGGTGGGAAGCGATACAACTTACCCCCCGCAGGAATTCATTGACACTGCTACAGGTCAAGCGAAAGGCTTCGACGTCGATTTAATCACAGTGATTGCTCAGCGTATGGGCCTGCAGGCAAAAGTTGTCACAACGAAATTTGACACAATCATTGATGACCTGGCGGCCAAGCGCTTTGATGTCGTCATTTCGGCGGTGACTATTAATCCTCAGCGCCAGCAGAAGGTTGATTTTGTGCCATACTTCAATGCTGGTGAGTCGCTCTTAGTACGTGCAGGTAACCCTATGAATATTAAGAGCACAGCTGACCTGTGTGGCCGGAATGTCGGCGTGCAGACTGGCACGGTAGAGCAGGATGACTTGAAAACTGCCAATAACGCCTGTGTGAAAGCAGGTAAGTCTGCTATTCACGTTACCGTCTTACAAGATCAGACTGCCGTCATTCAATTGCTGGCAAATAATCGTGTGGATGCAACGTTTCAAGACTCACCACTCACTGACTACTACAACAAACTAAACCCAGGACAGTTTACCGTTGGTGGTTCTGTAGTCAATGCTGGCCCAGAAGGTATCGTTGTGCGTAAAGGGGATACCTCGATGTTTAATGCCATCCAGACAGTCTTTAATCAGTTGAAGGCCGATGGGACCTATCATTCTATCATTTTGAAATGGGGGCTGACCAGCGAAGAGATCTCTCTGATTGATCGCCGGACAATCACTGCCTAAAAGATGAAACTCCCAGTCGTAGGGGTGCGATAAGATAAGTCGCACTCCTACAAATTGTCTACTTACTCTTACTAAGGAGGGCCGTTATGTTTCGTTGGGACGTTGTCTGGCAATTTCTCTTCTCCGGCTTTATTCTCCAGGCGGCCTGGACAACATTATGGTTGTCTGTTGTCGCCCAGTTTTGTGGCGTCGTCTTCGGCCTCTTTATTGCGCTGATGCGCATGTCACGTTTTCCACTTCTTTCAAGGCCTGCTAGTGCTTATATCTGGTTCTTTCGTGGTAGCCCGCTGCTGGTACAGGTTTTGCTCCTTTGGGACGGCCTTCCAAAACTTGCTCCCAGGCTATTGCTGCCTGACTTTGCTGTAGTACTGGTTGCCTTCTCGCTCAATGAAGGCGCATATATGGCAGAGATTATCCGTGCTGGTATCACATCAGTAGACCCTGGTCAGACGGAGGCTGCAAAATCGTTGGGTATGCGCTATGCGCTTGCCATGCGGCGTATCGTGCTGCCACAGGCAGCACGAGTCATTGTTCCGCCGCTGGGCAACGAATTCAATAATATGCTTAAGACCACGTCGATTGCCTCTGTGATCGGCCTGCAGGAACTTACAGGTACCGCTGAGATCTTTGGTGCAACAAACTTCACCATTTTCGAATTGCTCATCGTCGCCACTTTCTACTACCTGTTCTTTACTACCGTGTGGGGCTTTATACAGAACTGGAACGAGAATCGGCTGAACCCAGATCGTGTGACGAAGCTCGAAATTCGAGAGAAAAAAGGGTGGACTGAGCGCATGTTGGGTTTTGGTACACGCACTGGTGGCGGTACCCTGGTTGGTAGACGCTAGGGAGGGACAATACGTATGAGCATACAACAGGCAAATGATATCGAAATGGTTCGGGCTGAGAAGATTGTCAAGCGGTTTGGCCATCTGACAGTTCTGAATGGCGTTGACCTTTCCGTGAAGCGTGGACAGGTGGTGGTGATTATTGGGCCCAGCGGTTCCGGCAAGACGACGCTGCTACGCTGCATTAACCACCTGGAGAAGATCGATAGTGGGCACATTTATATTGAAGGTCAAATGATAGGCTATCGCGAGGTAAGTGGGCGTTTGGTAGAGGACAGTGAGACCACCATTTGCCGTATTCGCTCGCAGATCGGCTTTGTGTTTCAACGCTTTAACCTTTTCCCACATATGACGGCGCTGGAGAATGTTATCGAGGCGCCCATTCACGTACTGCACCAGCCCAGGGCTGAGGTGACCGAACGCGCTTTGGCCTTGCTCGAGAAAGTAGGCCTTGCTGATAAAGCTAATGTCTTTCCGCATAAGCTCTCAGGAGGTCAACAGCAGCGTGTTGCCATTGCCCGTGCGCTCGCTATGAATCCCAAGCTGATGCTCTTCGACGAGGCCACTTCTGCGCTTGATCCCGAATTAGTCGGCGAAGTGCTGAAAGTAATGCGCCAGCTTGCTGAAGAAGGGATGACGATGATCGTGGTCACGCACGAAATGGGTTTTGCCCGCGATGTGGCCGATGAAGTGATTTTTATGGATCATGCCGTGATTGTGGAGGAGGGACCTCCCGAGCAGATTTTTGATGATGCTCAAAACGAACGCACACGCGCATTCCTGGGAATGATCCACTAACATGCGCCTGTCTACCGCCAGTATCACAGGAAATACCGAGATACGCAGAGGGGTGTATTTGATCGAAATGCATGCTCCGCAACTGGCTCAGGCTGCGCAGCCGGGTCAATATTGCATGGTACGCTGCTGTGATAGAGTAGCAAGCGATCCACTGCTACGCCGCCCTTTCTTTGTACATACCGTGCGGCGTGAGCAAGGACTTTGCACACTGCTGGTGCATGTACGTGGACGTGGAACAGGGTGGCTGGTAAAGCAACAGGGGGCTGTTTCACTTGACATCCTCGGGCCTATGGGTCATGGTTGGACATTGCGTCCCACGGTAAGGAATCTATTGCTGATCAGCGAGGAAACACATATTCCCGCGCTTACGCTGCTGGCTCAACATGCAATTGAGCAAGGGCTGGCGGTTACAGTCATCCAGCAATCTGAGAATGCGGTGAGTGTTTACCCTCCCGCATTACTCCCAGCAGAGGCAGAGTATCAGATTGTCACTCGTGACGGCAGTGTGGGGCACCAGGGAGAGCTAACAGACATCATGGGGAACTATCTGGGTTGGGCGGATGCCGCTTACTGCAGCGTTTCGCGTGCAACTTCCGTCGCGCTCTATCAGGCTTTTGACCGGTTGCGTGTCAAAAATTTTGCTCAGGCAACTATCCTGCAAGCCCTGGCTTGTGGGAGCGGCGCCTGCCTTTCCTGCTATATAGAAACGCACTCTGGTCCAAAACTTGTCTGCCGTGATGGGCCAGTATTTAATCTACGCGATATTGTGTAATGATGCGATTAATCATGCCATTATATCCTGGCTATGCTTGCTGCTTGATACGTGTGTTTTGTCACCGCGGGTATTGCACAAATCCGTTGTGGCAGTGTAAAATCCGGTTGTGAATCCAGGAGATTCAGAAAAGCGTGTACAATCATCGGATCAAAATAAGCTCCCGAGCCTAGCAGCAGACGCTCTCTTGCCGCATCCTCTGAGAGAGCTGCCTTGTAGGGACGCTGTGAGGTCAACACATCATAGACATCTGCCACGGTCAAAATGCGTGCACTCAGAGGAATCTCTTCCCCTTTCAACCCTATCGGATAGCCGCGTCCATCCCACGCTTCATGATGATATAACACGGTCTCTACATAAAATGGGTGCACATCACAACCGATCAAAATTCGAGCCCCGATAATGGGATGACGTTCCATCGTCCTGCGTTCTTCATCGGAGAGTACATCAGCTTTGAGTAGGATATCGTTCGCGATCCATGTTTTGCCCAGGTCATGCACTAAACTTGCTAATGCAAGATCGCGCGCATCATGCCTGTTCCAACCCAGGTAGCGAGCCACGCGCTGCGCATATGTTGCCACCCTGCGTGAATGATCATACGTAACGATATCGCGTTCCTGGATACTGTTGGCAAACGACAGTAATACCCGTCTATTCTCACGTTCCTGATCGTATCGCGTCATTGCCACTATTTGATTATTCTCTCTACGGACATATGGCTTTTTAATCTCATCCAAGTTATTCATGAGAGTAGCATCCTTGCTTATATTATAGAATAATTAGTCTCTGACTCTATAGATATCCACGTTAAACGTATACATTGTTCAAAAATTCTCATATAGTATAGAATAACGGTAGGTTCCTGTAGAGTCAAATTTTTGGGACTTCTGGTTGGAAGGTATGATGAATCAACTTCATGGCCATTGATGAACTAAAAAAATGACAATTTCCTTTTTTTAGTTAACGGAAGTTTCCCTAAAGCTCTTCTTATAAGACTCTCAAGCGAAGTCGAGCGTTGCAGATTCCAGTTAAACTATTACATTTGTACCAGTTAAATTTTGACAGTCGACGTGATAATCGAGAAACGCGGTCAAAGCACGTGCTCACAAGCTTGCAGTAGGGAAGTCTAGAGGATTTTCGCTCCTGATTGGATTAATTGATTACTTTTTCATTGTTCCCTATCCCCCAAATAGTCCCTCTTTCTATGCAACGAGTTTTGAAACGCCGAAGTTTATGATAGACTCCTTAGTAGGAAGAATCGGTCATTCCACGGGTGTAGCGGAGCATAAATGACTTATTACCAATTAGGAGCAATCTTTGTTTGTTTTATTGATAGGTGCTTTAAAATGAATGCGGAACAATGGTGCAGTGATGTAAGGAGTTTTCTATGGATCAGAAGCCTGAATCAAAGCGGTCAAAGAAAGATCAATCAGGGCGGGCAAAGGGTGTCATTTCGATTGTTCTGACTGCTGACAACCATTTAGGGTATGCCACATTGAGTCAACATCCTCGCAAGCGCGAACGGCGCAAGCAGCAACTGCGCCACGCTTTTCAGCAGGCAACTGATTTTGCCATCGGGCAGGGTGTCGACCTCTTTGTGCAGGCTGGTGATCTGTTTGATACCACCAATCCAGATGAACAAGACCGCAGTTTTGTAGCGGAACGCCTCGCTCAACTGCGGCAGGCTGGCATTCAAGCATTCGCTATTGGTGGCGTCCACGACACACCGGTAGAAACACATGCTTCAAAAGATAATGGAGAAAGCGAACTCACCTCATCCACTCCAGCACCTCACGTCAGCTATGCGCGCTTAGGAGCGCTCCACTACTTCGCAACATCTGCAGGTGCCACAAAAGCGCAAACTTCTGAACAGGCAAAAGACATCCAACCCCTCGAACCCATTGTTATTGATGTGCGAGGTACCCTCGTCGGTATCTGTGGACTGAGTGTTCTTGTTGGTCAGGAAGGCGATCCGCTTGAACATTTGCGTGTGCAAAGCGAGATAGAGCGTGCTACTATTCCCGTGCTCGTGCTGCATGCACCTGTTGAAGGCCTCGCGACAGGTACATCACTACTTGACATACATGCTCAGGTTAGTCGTGCTGCTATCGCCAGTCAATCGAGATTTCGCTATATTTTGGCAGGCTACCATCATGCTTACCAGCACCTGTCAATTGGTCAATGTGATCTCATCGTCGCAGGTGCCACACAACATATTGACTTCAGCGATCCTGATGGAGATCCGGGTTTCGTCTTTATCGGCCTGGCCGCTGATGGCATTCGCTGGTGCAACCATATCACCGTAGATACCCTCCAGTTGCGTCGCCTGGTTGTGCAGGCACCTGATCTTTGGCCGCAGGACACGAGCGAAACCCATGCAGATGCAACTGCGAATATCTTAGAACGCCTGCGCCCATTATGTGCTGAGGATGCCATGGTGCAACTTCGGCTTGAAGGCGAACTCACGCGCAGTCAGTATCATCAACTGGACCTCAATCACATACGGCAATATGGAGAAGAGCATTGTTTCGCCCTGACTGTTGATGATAGCGCCCTTTCATTCACGTCCGGACAAGAATTTATTTCATCCGTCCCGAGGCAGGTGGGTACACTTCGCAGTGATGAGCGGCTTTCTCCTCGCGAGGAACTCATTGCCCTCGCAGATGAATGGATTGCTGCCGCTCCCGACGAACAGGAGCAAAAAGCCTTGCAAGCCACTAAAGAGGAACTATTGGCCGCCCTCCGTAATATGTAGTGGCTCTCACCATTGGAGTAAAAATATATGATAATCCTTAAGCATCTGGTAGTTGAACGTTTCAGGCTCTTACGAGAGATTAACCTGCATTTTCCACAAAGGGGTAGCATCCTGATTCAGGGCTCAAACGAAGCAGGCAAGTCAACTCTGTTTGAAAGCATCTACTTTGCTCTGTATGGTGAACTCCTTGCCCCCAAGCGAAAAAAACATTCGCGAAGCGAGGAAGGGCACTACGATGATCTCATTCTCTATGGAGAAAAGCAGGCCTCTGTTACCCTCACACTCACGATTGGGCCTACGGAACTTACTATCTCGCGCAGTATTGAACGTGGTAAAGGCCAGACCGTTGCCCTCAACGTTCGTAAACTTGGTATGCCAAAAGAAGAGCTAATCACTAACCTGGAGGCCGTCAACGCAAGAATAATTACCGAACTTGGCAGCATTGATGGTGCAACACTACGTAACTCCTGCTTCATAGAGCAGAAAGCTTTGAGCCGTCTTGAGCAGATCAGTGGCGGTGAACGCGAAACAACCCTGCGCAAACTGCTCGGACTCGAAAAACTAACTCGCCTGGCTGAGCAATTCAAGGTGACAGCAGAAGATGAACTCTTGCTTACCGAATCTGCTGAACTCCTCCAACTTGCCCAGGTGCAGAATCGAATTCCAGAATTGAGTATACAGCTGGGCCAGCTCGATGCAGCTCTCGACGCCGTAACCATTCGCGAAAACCTTGTCGAAGTAAGCCGACAAGAAGCCGAGGTTGCGGAACAAGAACTCGCGCTTGAACAACTTCAGCGTAAACGCGCAGAGCTTAAAGGCCAACTGAACCGCGTGAAGCAACTCAAAAAAGCGCAGAGCATACTTGAGGAAATCATTGCTGCTTACGAAGCTATTGCAGAGGCGCAGCGCGAGCTTCCTGATCTTGAGCGTCAGCTTGCAGACATCGAGCGAAGCGAGCGTGAAGAGCTACCTGCCCTCGAGCAACGCGCGCGTAATTTATCGGATCTCACTCGCTCCTTTGCTACACTGGAGCGAATGGCTGCAGATTTGCTCACCGCAGTCAATACAATTAAAGAACTCGAGCAGGAAATTAAACAGCATGAGCACGTCCGAGAAGAACTTGCGGGCCTCGATGACCAGATCATGCAAATGCGCCAGCTTGCAGATGAGGTCCTACAATCTCAGCACGAACTAGAAACGCAACATCGCACAGCACGACCGCAGTTGGAAACGCGCCTGCAACGTCTACAAGCCTTGTCTGCCAGGTTCGATACTCTCGAACAGGCCGAGCAAGCACACGCTAATAGGCTGATCAATCGAACAAAGGCCGAAGAAAATAGCGCTGAAATTGCTAATGTGCGCGCAGAACTGCAAGCGACTGAGCGGAAACTCGTGCTGGTCGAACGCGAAGCGCAGCAGGTCAAGCAGCGTACCGAGACCATCGAAAAGCGCTGGCGACAGCTCAGTATCCGCCGCCATCTCGAAGAATGGAAGCGCGTAAAAGGACTAGCACAGGGACTCGCCGATGCTGAGCAGCATGTCATGGCCGCTCATGGGCAGCAGGAACAGCTTACACGCGCAGCCCTCACTATGCGTCGTAATGCCACCATGCAACTCGGAATCTTTATTGCCTGCCTCGTCTTGCTCATCCTCTGTTGCAGTGCTGCCCTCATTCAGGTCGTGCATCAATCATACATCTTTGCGACCATCGCAGGAATGGCTGCCCTCTTGCTGCTTGCCGGTGCAGGACTCAGCCTGCAAAATTACAACAGAACTCGTGAAAAGGAACAGCGTGCAGATCGACAAATGCAGGAAGCGATCAGTCGTGTCGGCATGATGGTTGCTGCGCGTGGAACTGCCGTTCGTATGGGGGGTAAGTATGAAGAGCTTGTACAGGTCGAGCATGAAATTCGCTCCCTCGGCGGTAACATTCCTCGCTCCATTGAGGAAGCCGAATCAATTCTTAAACAGATGCCAGATCAAAGTGAAAGCCTGGCCGACCTTCAACCGCAACTGGCCGAAAGCCGTAATCAAGCTCTTTCCGCTCGTAGCCAGGTCGATGTCACTATGGAGGCAGTTGCTGGGCTGCGCAAGCAGCTAGCACAATTGCAAGACCTGCGTAAGGCAGGAGGATGGGACGAGATTGGCGAAAAACTACGTGTCGACAAGGATAACATTGCACGCTTGAGCAGCGAGTTAACCACGGCCGCAGGAGAGGAAGGTCTACCTATTTTCGTTGCGCCTGCACCTCTTGCAGCCAAAGCGGGGAATACTCCATCTTCGGCTTCCATTGAGCAATTACGTACCTCTGTCGAGGAAGCTATCAAATCTACTGAGTATGAAATCGCCGGTCTAGATACCAGGATGGATGTATTGCCCGAACTTGTGACGCAACTCAAGATCTATCAAGACACCCTGGATGTACTGCTTGTCCGTAAGCAAACTACTATGCGGCAAGATGAGCCTTTCCAGGCCAGTAATCCCCTGCGACAGATCGAACGCGCACGCGAGCAGCAGATTACCTTGCGTGATGCCCTGCGTGGCTTGCAGGATTCTTTACGCCAGCGCGTCCGGGCTCTGGGTGTCTCCTTCGGACAGACTGCCGTCAGCACGGCCGAGGCTGCCGCTCGTAAGCAACTGGAGACACTGCAGATCACCATTGGTCGTAAACTTGAAATCCAGGATCGTCATACAGTCCAGGCCAGGAGGCTCAAGGAGAGCCAGGAATCGCTCTCTGAATACTACCGGCACCTTGCAAAATTCAGTAGCTCACTCGGTAGTTGGATTGTTCCTCCAAATCCCTTTGCAGAAGCTCTGCAAAGTTTGCATGCTCGTTGCCAACGTGAAATACAAGAGGCTAATGAATCGAGGATATTGAGTGAACTCGAAAACCTCAAAATACAGGAAGGCGCTTCTCAGGTTAAGATAGAGCTGTGTAAGAATGAAATCGAGCAAATCCACGAACGTATCGCCGCCACGTTAGCTCAGCGTAACCGGCCACCAGTCAAAGCCTATACACTTGCCGATTTCACTGCCGTCTGGCCTCTCGTCGGTGATAACTCTCCCGAGGATCGCCCTCAACTTGAAGAGCAGCTTGCGGCTGTTGAGCAGGAACTACGCCAGCTCGAAGAACAAGAATTCGAAACCAGTAGGCGTCTTGAGACTGGCAACAAGAGATTTGACCTGGGGCAGGCACATAAACGCATGCAGCAACAGGAACGCAGCTATCAGACCAAAAAACGCGGTGGATTATTGATCAGTGCTACTATTGAACGGCTTCTGAACAAGATGATCCCACGCACCGAGTATTACATGCAACAACTGTTGCCTTTGCTTACCCGTGGACGCTATCATGACGTGTCTCTCTCCACCGAACCCGAAGACGACGCCGCCAGTGGTGGCGTCTTCCAACTCAGTGTCTGGGAACCAGCCGCAGCGGAGTATATACCGTTATCAGAACTGTCAGGAGGTGTCGCCGACCAAATTTCTCTTGCCCTGCGCCTGGCTTTCGCCATTGCTGCACTTCCTCGTGAATTGAATGCCGCACCTGGTTTTCTCTTGTTAGACGATCCTTTGAGCCTGGCTAGCCATGATCGCTTGCAGGCCCTCGTCGATCTTGTCACAGGTAGCTTTCTTTCACAGCATTTTGAGCAAACCTTCTTTATTTCACATAGCAATGCCCTCGACGCTGCCCTCTTCCCCTACTACATCTATATCGACAACGGCCTGGTGGTGCAGTTCAATCTGCCGCCCGAGCCGGCTCCTTCACATTTAGAGTCGTCGGACAACAACGATGGCAAAGCTGCCGCGTCATCTACTCCCGAGCCGGCTCTCGATTCACCGGAACCTGTGCGGGACTTGCGCGAACTCACCATCTAGCGTATGAGGGATACCAAAAAGTGCCAATCCATCCATGCGAGATTCAGCATGTAATCGATAGTACCTTCGTACCGCTCCTATCCTAACTTCACAGACTTTTTCGTTATAAAAAATTGGAATGCTATGAAACATTATGAAATATTGACGGTTGTGTAATGATTGTTACAATGATTACAAGCCCATCAAAAGGGATAAAGTTCTTGTGTAAGAAGGAATTTGTAGATGTCGCACGCACTAAAGATTAGATTGATCGGTATCACCCTACTCGCAGTGGCCACTGTTGGGGTGTTCTGGTTCGAACCTTTCATTTCTATCTGGGCACATAAGATAGGCAGTCCTGTCCAGGCAGCATCCTCCTTGCCCTACAATGAATTTGCAAATGGCCCCTATACAGTGCAAGGCAACGCCATTCTAGGAGCTGACGGCAAGCGTTACCTGTTTCATGGCATTGGGCGTGACGGCCTGGAGTATACCTGCAACGGCGATGGGTTTTTTGATGCTCAGCACCTCGCATTAATGGGCCCCGGTGCTAATACCTCCAGCGGAACCTATTGGTATGCCAACACTGTCCGGCTTCCCGTTAGTGAGGGCTACTGGTTGAGGGGGCAGCCGGCTCAGCATTGTACTGCCCAGCAGTACCAGGGACTCATCAAAAAAACAATTGATACACTGACTTCGATGAAGTTGAATGTCATTATTGATCTGCAATGGACGGATGCTGGCGGACAAGCGGCAGGAGGAGGTGCCGGGTGGCAAATGCCGGACAACGATACCGTCACGTTCTGGAAGCAGGTTGCTCCCCGCGCCATGTACCATCACTAACGACACTTCGTGGGTTACTGACTGCTCGTGCACGCGGACGTTCACCTACCAGAGCGTCGGTATGCAAGCCCTGGTCAATGCTGTACGTGGCGCAGGTGCGAATAATGTCGTGCTGGTGGCCGGTATGAATTGGGGCTATGATCTCAGCTTGATTGCCGCTTATCCTATCACAGGCACCAACATTGTCTACGATACGCACCCTTATCCCTACACTCTGAAGCAGCCATCCGATTGGGCTAAATATTTTGGCAACATCAGCAACACCTATCCTGTTATGTCTGCTGAGAATGGGGAGTACGATTGCGGCACGAGCTATATGAAACAATTGCTCTCGTATTTCGATGCGCATATGATTGGTTGGATGGCCTGGGCGTGGGTTTCGGCAGGCGCTATTTGCAGCTACCCTCAATTAGTTACGGATTACTCGGGTATACCAACTCCCAATATGGGAGTTTTGATCTACCAGTTTTTGCGGGGCTATGCTTCAGTGCCGGCGCCGGTACCTGCATCATCGACGACACCATCACCTGGTCCGACTCCGCCTGCCCATCCAGCAAGTGGACCGGTCAGTAAGCTCTGGTATTTTGCAGAGGGACGTGCCGGTGCTGGTTTCAAGGAGTTTCTAACGCTGGGGAATCCAACAAGTACCAACTGCCAGGTAAATATACAATACCTATTACAGCCGGATAGCGGAAGCGCACAGACCAAAACGGTTTCAGTGCAAGTTCCGGCTAGCCAGCGCGTGACAGAGTGGGTTGACGGAGACCTGGGTACCCAGCCAAATGGGCCAGGTATTTCTGACGCTGCTATTGTCACTGTTGACAACAAAACCACTCCCAGTTGTAGCGGGATTATGGCCGAGCGCCCGATGTACTTTAATGCACTCGGTGTTAACAGCGGCAGTGATGTAGTAGGCATTACTCACACTGGCACTACTTTCTACTTTGCCGATCTCGCGACAGGCAGCCAGCCGGGTGGCGGAAGGTATGCGTCGTTCATCCCCATCTTGAATCCTGGCTCA
>WNFF01001881.1_pt1 | contig 17065 bp, 14 predicted proteins | sample 5400441 | NCBI WGS metagenome assembly WNFF01 (sample SAMN13153345, study PRJNA577476) | soil metagenome | isolation source: 120 cm saprolite under Douglas fir tree site 2 hole 3 replicate 1 | place: USA:California | collected 2015-04-18 | reverse complement strand
CGTTGGTCGTGTCCGCAAGCGACTTCCATTCGCGGCCGGCGCGGTGACCGTAAACCGCGGCGACGTCGGCAAGGGCATCCAAGGTCTGCTCCTTGCTCCAAAGCCCTGCCCGCGCGGCCAGCACGTGCCCCCAATATTGGGTTTGGCCTTCATAGACCCACAGCAAGCTGTCGCGCATGGGCACGGTGTAGTTTGCCGTCCACAGATCCGCGGGCCGCCGGAACTTGCCATTCCAGGAGTGAGCATATTCGTGTGGTAATAGCGCGCGGGTATCCGTGTTCTTGTCCCACTCCGTGAAATATGTCGGCGGAGTCACGTTCTCACTGGAGCGGTGATGTTCCAGTCCGATCCCGCCCATGCGATCGGTAAGGGCGAGCAAGAAGTCGTAGCGGTCATAGTGGTGGGAATTGAAAAGCCTGTAGGCCTGAGTCACCAGCGCGCGATGGGCATCGAGATAGTCGGACTTTGCCTCCAACAGCTCGGGGCGATCGGCGAAAACATTCAGCCGCACCGGCACGGACGCAGATGCATCCAGCTCCACCCGCTTGACATGCCGGCCAGCGAATACCGGCGAGTCCACGAGGGTCTCCAAGGAAACCGGCCTGAACGTCGCAGTGGAACCGCTGGTGGAGGCAGCCTCGAGGGCGGTCGCGAACTGCCAACCGTCCGGAAGCGTTAAGCTTGGTTCGAAGGTGATCTGCCGCACGAAATGGCCCGCCGGATAGAGGACGACGCTGCTCCACTGCAGATTGAGCATCTCCGGCGTCGTAACAATGCGGCCCTCATTCCCATCACCTGCCGAAAGGAACTGAAATTCCACATCAAGACTGGTAGCGCCGGCCGGTACGTTAACGTGAAACGCATAGACGTCGACGGTGTCGCGCACCCACTCCACCCGGCGGCCGTTCGCTTGAATCACCAAGCCGGCAAGCTCGTCGATCCTGCCGGTGGGAGAATGAGTCCCAGGGTGCCATTTGGGATAGAGCAGCGTCAGCGAGCGGCCCTGCACCGGGACCGTTTCCTTGATGCGGAAGATGTGGCGCGTCACGTCGGTCGCATCGACCGCAAGATGAATCATACCAGGAAACGGCACATCTTTTGGCCCCGCGATCTCGAGCGGCAACGGCAGTGGCGTTTGCGCCAACGCAACGCCGGCCGCGATGAGCACGCCGCAGCCGGCAACAAAGACCAAAGGTATCGATTTGCGACCGCTCATTTGGCCCCTCACGCCACAAGAGGTTGTGTGGGCCGATCATGCGCTACGCTGCAGGCGCTTTCAACGACAAAACGCCTTCGTTGCCCGCTCGCAGATTTACAGTGCGTTCTCATGTCATCGAATCATCGCTCTATCGTCATGCCGGCTTGTGGCGGGCGTGCACCGCGGCGACCGCCACAGGGCGGCGCAAATGACGCTGCGCCACATTGGGTTCGTCGCTTGATATCGGCGCGAGCAAATCATTAAATGAATCAGTCGATGTGGGAGCGCAACGAACATGTGGATCTACATCATCTCTTGTCTGGCCGCCGCTGCCATTGCGATTGGCGCTGCCGTGTCGCTGGAAAAATTCCGGGAACCAGCTGCGGTCGCCTTCACGACCTCTGGCGTGCGCATCTGAAAATATCCTTCGGCTTGCGGTGTCGTTGCCAAGCGTGACCTGTAGCCCGGATTAAGCCACCGGGTCCGGGCGGAGCCTGCCATCGGGCCGGCCAGAGGCCGGACCCGGTGGGCCGGCCCGATGATAAACTCAGCGAAATCCGGGACCGCACTATCCTTAAATTCCCTGCGGCAGGGAATTTAGCCGGGAATTTTCTCCGATTCGGTGCAGAATTGACGGTTCAGCAAAGAGTTGACGCTGCATTTCCAGTGACTTGGAGCAAATTCCCTGCTGCCGCGGAGCAGGGAATTTTTGTCGTGGGAGCAGGGATTTTTTTCGTTGAAGCAGGGAATTCAGGGAATTCCATTGGCACTGCCGCCCCCGGGTTTCGCTGGCGCTCAACCCGGGCTACCGAAGGGCAACGACGGCCGCTACTCCGCAGGGGCCACATGGCCCTGCGGCGCTTCGGCCTGCGCTTTGGCGCTCTCCTTCTCAAACCAAACACTGTGGTGTTGCTTGGCCCAGTTGACGTCGACCGTGCCGGTCCACATCGCACCGAAGGCGCCTTCCATCCCGATTGTGCCGATATAGACGTGAGCCAGCATGGCAGCGACGAACAGCATTGCGACGGCGCCGTGGATCATTTGGGCCAATTGCATGCCGGCGATGTCGGTCAGGTAGAACGGGAACATCAGCAGATAGCCGGTGGTCGCAACGGCGGCGCCGCCGATGACGACGATCCAATAGATCATCTTCTGCCCCGCATTGAAACGCTGCGCCGGCGGATGCTTGCCCCCGAACATCCCGCCGCCCTGCTTTAGCCATTCGACATCGAGTCTGGTCGGAATGTTCCAGGCGACCCACATCAGGAGGATCGCGGCGACGCCAAGCGTGAACGGAAAGCTCAGATAGTCGTGCGCGTACTTGGCCCACTGCGACCACGTCGCGAACGTCTCCTCGCCGACCAGCGGCATGATGAGGTCCTTGCCGAACGTGATGTTGAGGCCCGAAAGCGCGAGAACCACGAAGCAGGTTGCCGTCATCCAATGCACAAGGCGTTCGAACATGTTGAAACGAACGATCGTGCGCCATGACCGTCCGGATTCGAGCCTGACCATTCCGCGGATCAGATAAAACAGCACCAGCAATCCGAGCATGCCGAAGATCGCGATCGCGCCGAGCCAAGGCAGCGTGATCTCATGGAACTGCCGCCACTCGCGTCCGGCCGGCTGCTCGATATTATATGACTTGACGTCCGGAATGCTGCCGCGCCCGCTGATGATGCGCATCTCGCGCAGCAGCTCTTGTTCCTTGACGGAGCTCGCCGTCGGATTGACCGAAGTGTCGGGGCCGCGCTGCTGCGCGCTGGCCGGTGGCGCTGGCACGACGCATGCGAGGAAGCCGAAGAGAAGCACGGAACGCAGGAGGGCGGAAGCGCCGGCCGCAAACCGAATGCGCGAAAGAAATTTTGTCATGTTTGTTCCATCCTGCGCGAGTTATCGCCCCGACGGTTCGCGAGTGTAGGGTGGGCAAAGGCGCGATCTTCGCGCCGTGCCCACCCCGGCAAGGCCCGGTGGGCACGCTTCGCTTTGCCCACCCTACGACGATGCTTCCACATGACCGACACGCGCTCCAAATCCGCCCTAAGACTCGATGGTCTCGCGGTACGCCGTCATCCACCCCCAGGCGCCCGACCCGTAGCCGCGCGTTGCAACGCGCTCCTTGTAGATGTCGGCCACCTCGTCGCCGTCGCCGGCAAGCAGTGATTTGGTCGAGCACATCTCGGCGCACAGCGGCAGTTTTCCCTCGGCGAGACGATTGGCGCCGTATTTCTCGTACTCTTCCTTCGAGCCGTCCAGCTCCGGGCCGCCGGCGCAATAGGTGCATTTGTCCATCTTGCCGCGGGAACCGAAATTGCTGACTTGCGGATATTGCGGCGCGCCGAACGGGCAGGCGTAGAAGCAGTAGCCGCAGCCGATGCAGAGGTCCTTGGAGTGCAGCACGACGCCATCATCAGTGGTGTAGATGGCCTTGGTCGGACACACCGCCTGGCATGGGGCGTCGGTGCAATGCATGCACGCCATCGAGACTGACCGCTCGCCCGGCTTGCCGTCATTGATGGTGACGACGCGCCGGCGGTTGATGCCCCACGGCACCTCGTTCTCGTTCTTGCAGGCGGTGACGCAAGCGTTGCACTCGATGCAACGGTCGGCGTCGCAGAGAAATTTCATTCGAGCCATGGTCCCGTCTCCTCAACCTGCCCTGATCTGGCAGAGTGTCGCCTTGGGTTCCTGCATGCCGGTCACGGGATCGAAACCGTAGGTCGTGATTGTGTTCACGCTTTCCCCGATGACGATCGGGTCGCTGCCGGGCGGATACTTCGCGCGCTGATCGACGTTCTGGAAGCGGCCGGCGAAATGGAACGGCATCCACGCGACTCCCTTGCCGACCCGCTCGGTGACGAGCGCCTTCACGCGCGTCACCTTGCCGCTTGCCATCTCGGGGCCCCACACCAAAGCCCAGCCGCCGTCCTTGATGCCGCGCTCGGCAGCGTCTGCAGGATTGATTTCGACGAACATGTCCTGCTGCAGCTCGGCGAGCCACTTGTTGGACCGCGTCTCCTCGCCGCCACCCTCGAACTCGACGAGGCGGCCGGAACTCAAAATGATAGGGAATTGCTTGGCGATGCCCTTGTCGACCGCGGCTTTCTGCACCGTGAAACCAATGTTTGGAACGCGAAACTGCCTGGCATCGGGCAGCGTCGGGTATTTGGCGACGAGGTCGGGGCGCGGCGTGTAGATCGGCTCCCGGTGCACCGGGATCGGATCCGGCAAGGTCCAGGCATTTGCGCGCGCCTTGCCGTTGCCGAACGGGATGCAGCCGTGCTCCAACGCTACGCGTTGGATGCCGCCGGACAAGTCGATTGCCCATGACACGGCGTCCGGCGCGGCGCCACCGATCCTTTCGATCACGGTCTTTTCGGCGTCCGTCAGATCCTTGTCCCAGCCGAGCTTCTTGAGCACCCCGTAGGTGAATTCCGGATAGCCGTCCTTGATGTCCGAGCCGAGCGAGTACGACCCCTCGGCCAACAGGTTAACCTTGACGGTGCCGCCGCCCGGGCGCGGCTCGTCGCGCTCGACCCCGAAGCGCGCCCGGAAGGTGCCGCCGCCATCTCTGACATGCAGGTTGGTGTTGTAGAGCGTGTGAGTGCCGGGATGGCGAAATTCCGGCGTGCCCCAGCATGGCCATGGCAGGCCATAGTAATCGCCCTTGGCGGGCCCATCTTTGGCCCGCAAGGTGACAAGATCGAAATCCTTCTGATTGGCCATGTGGAGCTTCAGGCGCTCCGGCGATTGCCCGCAGTAGCCGGTCGACCAGCCGCCGCGATTGATCTCGCGCAGGATGTCCTCGGACGAAGGCTGCGTGCCTTCGACCTTGATGTTCTTGAACATGCGGTCGGCAAAGCCGAGCTTGCGCGCCAAGAGATGCATCGCCTCGTAATCGTCCTTGGACTCGAAGATCGGCTTGACGATCTGTTCGCCCCACTGGAGCGAGCGGTTGGAGGCGGTGCGTGAGCCCGAGGTTTCGAACTGCGTGCAGATCGGCAGCAGGTAGGTGTCGTTCTTGCGCTCGCTGAGCACCGCCCAGGTGGTCGGATGCGGGTCGCCGACGACGAGCAGATCGAGCGCCTCGATTCCGCGCGCGGCCTCCGGCATGCGTGTCACCGTATTGCCGCCGTGACCGAACACCACCATGGCCTTCAGGGCGTCCTTCTGGGACACTTGCTCCTTCGGCAGCAGCGTGGCGTCGAACCAGCGGGTAGACGGAATGCCCGGCGCTTCCATCATCTTGATAGGCTTGCCGTCGGCGGCGGTCTGCACGTCGAAACGCGACGACATCCAGTCGTAATCGACCTCCCAGACGCGGCACCAGTGCTTCCAGGCGCCTTCGGCGAGGCCGTAATAGAGCGGCAGCGTCGTGATATCGAGGCCGAGGTCGGTGGCGCCCTGCACATTGCAATGGCCGCGGAAAATATTGGCGCCATTGCCGAACCCGCCGACATTTCCGGTCGCGAGCAGCAGAATGCAGCTCGCCCGCACATTGGCCGTGCCGACGGAAAACTGAGTCTGACCCATCGCCCAGATCAGGGTCGCGGGTTTTTCCTTGGCGATCATCTCGGCGACGCGGCGAAGCTGCCCCTCCGGGACGCCGGTGACGTTCTCGACCTCCTGGGGATTCCACTTCTCGACTTCCTTGCGCACGTCATCCATGCCGTAAACGCGCCGCGCGATGAACTCCTTGTCCTCCCACCCATTCTTGAAAATGTGCCAGAGCATTCCGTAGATGGTCGGAATGTGGGTGCCGCCGCGCACCCGCACATACTCGGTCGCATGGGCGGCGGTGCGGGTCAGGCGCGGGTCGATGACGACGAAATTGGCGCGGTTGAGCTCCTTGCCGGCCAACAAATGCTGCAGCGACACCGGATGCGCTTCCGCCGGGTTGCCGCCCATGATGACAAGCGTCTTGGAATTACGGATGTCGTTGTAGCTGTTGGTCATCGCGCCGTAGCCCCAGGTGTTGGCCACGCCCGCGACCGTCGTCGAATGGCAGATACGCGCCTGGTGGTCGACGTTGTTGGTGCCCCAGAACGCCGCAAATTTGCGGAACAGGTATGCGCCTTCGTTCGAGAATTTCGCGGAGCCCAGCCAGTAGACAGAGTCAGGCCCGGACTTCTCGCGGATCGCCGTCAGCTTATCGCCGATCTCGTCGATGGCCTTGTCCCAGGATATCCTTGTCCATTGACCGTTGACGAGCTTCATTGGGTATTTCAGGCGCCGGTCGCCGTGCACGAGTTCGCGCACCGCCGCGCCCTTGGCGCAATGCGAGCCGCGATTGATCGGGCTGTCCCAGCTCGGCTCCTGGCCGACCCACACGCCGTTCGCGACCTCCGCCGTGACAGTGCAGCCGACCGAGCAGTGCGTACAGATATTCTTGCGGATCGTGACCGCAGCGCCGGGCGGCGGCGGCGGCCCCGCCGTGGCCTTTCGCACCGCGCCGAGCGGCAGTGCGCCGAGCGTCGCCAGGCTGCCGGCCGCAAGACCGGAGCGGCGCAGAAAACTGCGGCGATCGAGGCTTCCGTTCGGTTGCCCCTGCAGCGCCGCGGCGAGCCCGCCACGCTGCGCCTGATGTTGCGTCCGCTTGATCAGCACGGGTGCCTCCCATCAGTAACGGTTGACCCGGTAGAATGTCTTGACATGTTCGGTCGCACGATAACGCGACTTGCGCTTCTCGCGGCTCGTTTCGGTGTCGGCAACGGCTTCGCCCGAAAGCGTCGCGACGCTGGTCGCCGCAACCGTGGCGCCACCGCCGAGCGCGCGAAGAAACTCTCGACGGCCGAGCTTTGCCTTCGGCACGATCATCTGATCTCTCTTCATCGCCGCCATTCCTTCTGCAATGCGCCGTCTGCATCCTTCGCCAACGCGAAGGCGGCGGTCTCGATTTCAATCAGCGTTCTGCCGAGGGCTCCTACCGCGCGGTAGAAGTCGGCAGCCTCGGCGCGCTCTAGGTCGGCGAAAAATCGCCCGATCCAGGGCGCCAGGTGCTGCTCGAAAACTTCGCGGTCGGCGCCCGTCGCTGCCGGCAACACGCCGTTCGCAAGCCCTGCCATGACTTCGCATAGGATCGCGGCATGATCTTCCGGCTCGGCTTGGCCTTGCGCCCGTTCGATGCCGAGCCGAGCTAAGTGTGCCCGCAAGCGCGCCAGCGGCCGCTCATGCAGAAACCCTGAAAGATAATACGATCCGTAGGGCAGAAGCTCCCCTCGCCCAAGACCGATGAACAGGTCGAAATATTCCCGCTCGACTCGCTCGGCATTCGTTCGGCGCGCGGCTTGCACAAGCGCCGCATGGACGACGCCAAGCGGACTTGAGTCACCAGACAAATCGGCCAAACGTTCAAGCAGGGATTGATCAGGTGGGCGTGCAAGCAACGCCGAAAGCAGCGCGTATTCCCGCCCGCGTGCCGCATCGATCTCGTCGACTTCGGCCGCCAAAGTTGGCGACACAGCCCTCCCGTTGCGCGCCCGCGCACCAAGGACCTCAGCCTCCCTTAGCGCCTCCCCAAGGCTCCCATCCACCATGCGTTCTTCTTCAGGTTTTCTTCACGCCCTCGTTGATTAAATTTTGTTTACTCTGCTCCCGGTTTGGATACGTGGTCAATAGCCGCAGCCCAAGCCCTGTCAGCTACTTTGGTAGCGCTCCGCCATGTTGGCGCCTGACAAGGACATTCCTGTTCTCGGGCTGGATCGATCTATATTGCACTGCAGCGCGCTCCTGTTCACGATGAGTCAATTCATCGGCATGCGCAGGCGTGCCAATCTCATTTACCGGCTGATCCCTGTCTTTCGCCCGATTGTGCATTTCGGCAGCGGCGCCGCGAGCTGCATCGATATCGGCTCTGTCCGTGGCCTCTTCGGCTTGCGCGATCGTCGGTGCGGGATCGTCGGGATTGCAAGGTCGTGGTGCAGTGCGATTGGGCTCCAGGAGCTGGGCCGCCATTTTCGCCACGTCGTCGGTCGTCCGTAGTGGACCGAATCCGGCGATCGAATCGGGCGCGTTGAAATCCCAGTCGTAGTCCGCGAGTCCGACGAAATTCCTGATCGCGGGGTCGCACGCCCAGGCGCGGCGAAGTGCGGCGCGGGTCAGTTCAGAGGGCACCCCTGCGCCAAGAAAACCTCGGATGTCGGTCTCTGCCGTGATCGATTGGATTGGTGGCAGGCTTGCCGGATCGAACGGGAGATCGGTTGTGGTGGGCGGAGGGTCGGCCGGCACTTCTCCCTCCCCCCTTGTGGGGGAGGGTCGGGGTGGGGGGTCGGGAGGTGTGGCACTAAAGTGCCCGAGCGGCTCGACCCACACCCCCAACCCCTCCCCACAAGGGGGAGGAGAGGAGTTCGCTGCGCGGTTATCGCGCCAGATGGCGCCTGTATCGGTTTCCCGCAGCACCTCGCGCTTGCGACGCGACCAGCGCGACAGAAAGTTCTCAGGATCGCTCATCGACCCTTGCCCTTCTCGGTTGGTCGGCCGTGTGCCAAACTTTCCGGATCGGCGCGGTCGCGTTCGCGCTTGAAGAACGGCTGCTCGACATGGTGTTCGACCACGAATGCTTCGACCATATCGCGCACCGCCGCCGGCATCGGCACTGCTCCCACGAGATCGTCGCCCGCCTGCGTGAACGACTCGCCCTCGGCCGGATCGGCCGTGACCGCGACTATGCGCAAGGGCGGTTCGCCCCCGGTCGTCCGTAACGCCACCCACAGCGACGGCGCGCGAGACGCAAGATTATCGCGGTATTGGCCAGTCTCCGTCCGATGCAGCATGAGATCGGCGGCACCAGCGTAAAACGTAGCCGCCTCGCCGTCGATAGCAAGCACGGTCCATGGTTCCGCCTGCGGTTGCCCGGGCAAGACGGCGACCGGCCGCCAATTGTAGTCGGTCCAAGGGCTCGCAGCCTTGCGTCGCTCGAGCACCACGCCGACGGACATGCCAGACAATGCGGGCGCAGCGTTCACGCTTGTCTCCCGATCCAAGAATTCAGCACCATCCGGGCGTTTCACCTCCCGGGCGCCCCGCTCACCGGATCGAGCCAGGACGGCGCCGCGAGCGCACCCGCCAAGGAGCGCTGCTCGACCTTGCCCGTGTCGGGGTACCGTATCAACAGATTTCCCTCGTGGTCGATATCGCGGCGAATGGCGTTCGGATGATCCGCCGGCCCGACCTTTCGAAGCTGCGCCCATTCGGGCGCGAGACGCGAGAGATAATTCCTCGCCACCTCGCCAAATCCTTTCTCCTGACTGGTGTCGAAGGCGGCCATGAGATGGCGCGCGAAATGTGCCGCCAGCACCCCGCCGTCAACGGTGTTGCCTCCTTCATCGTTGAGCACCGCCGCAAGCGGCCGCAGCCCCGGCTCGTCTTCGCCCATTGTCACGAGGCGGATCATGACGCCGAACACAAGCCAGGCGGGTGGTTCGTCCTCGAGGGCTTCCGGCGGCCAGGCGAGACGCGCCCCGCCGACAAGCCCACCATCGACGCGTACTGCATCAGGCCAATCAAAGCTGATAACCTTGTTGGGCGGTGCGATTGCGGCCAATGCGTCGCCGAGCGCGCACATTCCAGTGTATATGGCGCGTCGTGCGGTCCTCAGCGGTTCGTCTGGCTCCAGCACGACGGCAAACTCCGCAAAGTCGAAGCGGCCGACATGAACCAGCGTTCCTGCGCCCTCTTCCGCCGCAATGGCGACCGCGTGAGCGAAGGCATCGCCGACCTCACGTAGCGTCACCGCCCGGAATGGCGGCGGCAGATCAAGCCTTGGCGAAATTGGCGCGCCGCGGCGGATTTTGGACTCTGTCGGCATGCTAACCTGATATATCAGCTTGCGGCCGCATCCTTACGCCGCCCCGGAGGACAAGGTGACGACAAAATTCGACTCTTCGGTATCCCGCACGTTATTCCGCACGGCCTTGCTCGGTCTCGGCGCGGCGCTCGGCGGCGCGGCCCTTGGTCTGTCCGGCGCCCTGGCAGCCGAGGTCACATTCGAGCGGCTCGCCAATCCGGAGCCAGGCAATTGGCTGATGAACCACCACGATTATGGCTCGCATCGGTTCTCGGCGCTCGATGCCATCAACAAGACCAACGTGAAGAATCTCAAGCTCGCCTTTGCGGTCCCGCTCGGCGGATCGAGCGGCAACGAATATAACGAGGCGACGCCCGTGGTCGAGGATGGCTTCCTCTACATCACCGACGTGTGGAGCGTCGTCTACAAGATCGACGTGCGCTCCGGCGCGGCCGGCCGCGTCGTCTGGAAGATGGACCCCGGCACCCAGAAGCCGGACCGCAACCGCGGCGTCGCGCTGTGGGGCAACTATGTCATCTCGGTCACCGGCCTCGACGGTCGCGTCATCGCCACCGACAAGGAGACCGGCAAGATCGTGTGGGAAAAGAACCTGCTCGACCAGCCCGATCTTGAGATCACAGCGGCGCCCCTCGCGCTGAAAGACGCCATTATCGTCGGCGCCTCGGGAGGCGACAACGGCGTGCGCGACTGGATTGCCTCGCTCGATCCCAAGAGCGGCGACACCCAATGGAAGACCTTCGTGATCCCGGCGCCGGGTGAGCCTGGCTCGGAGACCTGGAAGGACATGAACAACGCCTGGAAGACCGGCGGCGGCGCCATGTACGTCACCGGCTCCTACGATCCGGCCACCAATCTCACCTATTGGGGAACCGGCAACCCGGTGCCGCGCTACGATTCAGGCTCGCGGCCCGGCGACAACCTCTACACGGACTCTACCGTGGCGTTCGGCGTCAAGGACGGCAGGATCCAGTGGCACTTCCAGCACACCGCAAACGACATCCACGACTACGACACCTCGGGTTCGCAGATCATCATCGACGGCAAGGTCAATGGCGATGATCGCAAGCTGGTGGTGCACGCCGACCGCAACGGCTTCAACTACACCTTCGACCGGCTCAACGGCCAGTTCCTCAAGGCGGTGCAATATGCCCAGAAGATGAACTGGACCAGGGGGCTCGACCCCAAGACCGGCAAGCCGCTCGACTACGACCCCGGCAAGGACGTCCAGACCTATAACCACGATTGGAAATCCGTCACCGACACCATCAGGAACTCGTGTCCGGACGTCCACGGCGGCACTAATTTCTGGCCGCCGTCGTACTCAGATAAGACCAAGCTCCTCTATATCGGGGCGAGCGAAGGCTGCGCCGACATTACACCCGACCCCACCGCCCGCGTGCGCGGCCGTTTCGGCGGCGGCGGGTACGCCAACCCGGAGCGCATCGTCGGCAGCCTGACGGTTGTCGATCCGTTCACGGCGCAAGTGAAGTTACGCAAGGATTTGCCTTATCCGGACCTGTCCGGCGTGCTGACCACGGCGGGCGGTATCGTCGTCACCGCGATGCTCGACGGCACCATCCTGGCATACGATGATCAGACGCTCGACAAGCTGTGGGAGGTCAACGTCGGCACCGGTTTCGTGGCGCCGCCCATGACCTATGCGGTGAACGGCAAGCAATACATCGCCATCGCGTCCGGCATCGGCCCGGTCGGCAAGGCAAAGATCGCGCGCTCGCCGGAGCTCAAGTCCCAGGGCAACGCGACCATGTTGTTCGTGTTCGGACTGTGACTCCTCGTAGCCCGGATGGAGAGACCGCACGCTTCTTCGCGTGCGGTCTCTCCATCCGGGGCGGGGTTGCAAGCGGCGAGGGCGATCCCGCATTGCGCGCCGCAAGAGCGACGCTCCATGCGGGCTACGGGTCGACGCAAAACCAAAATAGCAGGGAGAATCGTCATGAAGAGCTTTGAAGAGAGGATGCGCGCATTCCGACTATTGCGGCTCATCGCATTGGCCGTTCCACTATGCATCGTTCTGGGTGCTTACGGTACGAGCCGTGCTCAGGACGCCGGCCAGCTCGACGATTGGAAGGTCGACCCGATGCGCGGGCCGGTGGACCTTGGCCTCACCGACCCGGCGCTGGTGGGCGCCATCGATGTCCATGTGCACCTCGATCCGGACGCGCCCGGCCCCAGCGGAGTGATCCGGGCGCTCGACATTTTCGACGCCGTGACGCTCGCCAAAGCCCGCGGCATGCGCGGCTTCGTATTCAAGACCCACCAGGACGCCGGATCGGCGGGCGCCGCCTATCTGGCGCGCAAGCATGCGCCGGGCCTCGAGGTGTTCGGCCGCACGGCGTCGAACTATTCCACCGGAGGCGTCAACGTCGCCGAGCTTGTACACTACTCCCGCATCAAGGGCGGCTGGGGACGCATTTTTGAGATGCCGACCCTCGATTCGATCACGGCGACCACGCGCCCGGGGAGCATGGACCCGGCGAACCTGGAGCGCACCCGGCCCTGGATGCTGATGATGCCGGAAGGCACCCCGCCTTACATCCCGGTCTCCAAGAATGGCGAACTGTTGCCCGAAGTGAAGCACCTGATCGACGTGCTCGCCAAGATCAGGACCGTGGACAGCAACGGCCGCATGGTGCTCGCCACCGGCCATGCCACGCCCGAGGAACATCTGCTGCTCGCGCGCGAGGGACGCCGGCAGGGCCTCAACGTCCTTCTGACCCATCCGGGAGATATTCCGCAGTTGCCCGAAGCAGCGAAGCTCGGCGCCTTCATCGAGGTCACGGCCTCCAACATCTACAAGAACGAAGCCGGACGCACGGCGGCCGCGAACTTGATCCGCAAGATCGGGGCGCAATCCATCATCATCTCGACGGATTGCGGCCAGACCGGAAATGTCTACCCCACCGACTGCCTGGCGCTGGCGGCGCGCGGGCTGCGGGCCCACGGCGTCACGCAGGCCGAACTTGATCTGATGTATAAGACCAACCCGGCGAAATTGCTGGGGCTGCTGCCACTGTAGCCCGGATGGAGCGACCGTCTTCGGTCGCGTAATCCGGGGCGGCGCTGCGTCTCGTAGGATGGGTTGAACGTAAGCGAAACCCATCAGCCGCGGCGGCGCGCGGAAAAGGCCATGATGGGTTTCGCTGCGCTCAACCCATCCTACGCCTCTCACAACCCCACCCGAACCTCGTCCCCTTCGGGTGTCAACCTCGTGCCAAACGGCCTGCTCGCCTCGATGATCTCAGCGAGCGCGTCAGCCTCGTCCGCGAGCCGGCACAGATAGGTCTCGTTGCGATCGTTGTGGCGTACGAACTGGAACGACGCGGCTTCGATGCCCTGGCTGGCGGCGACACGCGCCATCATGCCGACCCAGCTATCGTGCCTGCGCCCGCCATGGCCGGTGTGGAACGAGAAGCTGCCGAGCCCGTAGAAGATCGGCCGTCCCCGGTAGACCTCGACGGCCAGCGCGTAATGGGGACCGTGACCGACCACGATGTCGGCGCCCGCGTCAATCGCCGTGTGGGCGATCTCCTTCATGTATTGCAGGACCTCCTTGCCGAGCCCCCAATGGCACGACGCCACCAGCACGTCGACGCCGGGTCGCAATGCTGCAATATCCTCGCGGAACCAGCGCAGGTAGTCTGCATCGGCCCAAGTGACGATCTCGGGCGCAACGCCGGGCCGGTTGGGCGGCGGCACTCCGATCCGGGTCTTGAACACCGGCACGTGATAGGCGGTGTGGCCGCGGATTACCGCGATGCCGGAGGCATCCGTCTGGGCTTCGTGATTGGTCGGCCAATAGACCGAGCTGCGCTGCAAGAAGCCATAGCGGACGCCGGCGCGCTCGACCACGACCGGCGCACGTGCGGCCGCCAGATTGGCGCCGGCGCCGGTATGCAGCACGCAGAGTTCATCCAGTCGCGCGATCGAGGACAGAATGGCGGCGTCCCCATAATGCACGTTGTTGGCAATGCCCACCACCTGGATGCCGCCCAGCATCAGCGCCTTGCCGGATTTGGGATCGGCGAAGAAGCCTTCATTGCGCACCGAATGCCCGGCCGGCGTCTCGTAGAGGCAGCATTCGAGATTGCTGAACACCATGTCGGTGTTGCGAAATTCGTCCGCCACTTGCGCTAAGGGCACGGCGGGGTCGGTAACGTTCATCAGGTTCACGTCGCCGGTCATGATCATGTTGACTGGATTCATGGCTCCCTCGTTGAGACCGTTTCGGCGCACACTATTGGATTTCCGGACGGATCGCATTGCCGCAAACGGCGCCTTGTTCGTCCCCCATCTGCAGGCCGACGATCCCTTGCGAACGGCACGAAAACCACTCATTCTGTGAGAGACACGTTGTCGAGGAAACCTGCAAATGAGATGCAATCTTTCCCTGAAGGTGGCGTTTTTCCTGGTGGCTGCCGCGAGCATGACGAGCCGCAGTGCTTTGGCGGCCGATCCACCCCAGTTCGACCTCACCGAGTGGACGCCGCCGCAATTGCGCTCGGTCGGGGACGACCCGTTCGGCAAGCTCGTCAAGTACGGCTATGCCCTGATGGTCGATACCGCGAACCAGATCGGCCCCACGGCCCCGGATCCGGCCAAGCGGTACGCCGGAAACAATCTCACCTGCCAGAACTGCCACCTCAAGGCCGGGACCCAGCCCTATGCCATGCCGCTCACGGGCGTGTGGGGTCAGTTCCCGCAATATCGCGGACGCGAGGGCGAGATCGGGACGCTGGAGGAACGCATCAATGGCTGCATGGAGCGCAGCATGAACGGCCGTGTGCTGCCGCTCGACGGGCTGGAGATGAAGGCGTTCCTCGCTTACACGAAGTGGCTCTCCACCGGCATTCCGGATGGCGCCAAGCTCACCGGCGCCGGCACCATCAATATCAAGGAACCTGATCGCGCCGCCGACCTCGGCAACGGCGCAAGGGTCTATGCCGACACTTGCGCGGTGTGCCACGGCCAGGACGGCCGCGGCCAGCACGCCACGACCGGGAGCGGCTATCAGTTTCCGCCGATTGCTGGACCCGATAGCTACAACAATGGCGCGGGCATGACGCGCGTCTTGAATGCCGCCGCCTTCGTGCGCCACAACATGCCGCTCGGAACGACCTTCGACGCGCCGGTGCTGTCCGACCCGGATGCCTACGACGTCGCGGCTTACATCAACAGCCTCGAGCGGCCGGCCAAAGCCAATCTCGAGAAGGACTTTCCTATCAAGATGCAGAAACCGGTCGACGCACCCTACGGACCGTACGTCGACGACTTCCCGGCCGAGCAGCACAAGTATGGCCCGTTCGGTCCGATCCGCGCCAAGTTGAGGGAATTGGCGGCGACGAGGAAATAGCGTGCGGCCAGTAGGGTGGGCAAAGCGAAGCGTGCCCATCTCAGCAATTCAGGTGGGCACGGCGCTTTCGCGCCTTTGCCCACCCGACTTTTGCTACGGCTTGAGATACTTGAAGCCCTGCTCCTGCAGTTCCACCAGCCGCACCACGCCGGCGGGAACCACCACCGCTTCCTGGATGATCGGGATGGTCTTGCCTTCGGTCCTCTCCATGGCGCGCTTGGTGTTGTTGCAGGCCCCGAAGGCGAGTTGCGGCACTTTTGCCCGGGTCGCCCGGATTTCCTCCTTCACGGGGGAAGTGTCGTCGCGCAGCATGTGGAGACCCTGGCTGTAGCAGACGATCTCGATCGCGATGTCCTCGCCCATCGACGCGTACAGTTCATAGGCATTGCGCGTGTTGCCGAGTGCGAGCCGCATCACGGCGGGATCGTTCTGGTCGACATGAATGGCGAGTTTGTGCTGTTTCTTTTCGGTCGCCGCACCAGCTTTGCGACCGAACAGCGGGGCGACCGCCAGTGCGGCTAGGCTTGCGCGGAAAATCGATCTGCGATCCATGGCTCTCCTCCGAAATTGATTTTAGAGAGCGACGATACCAGAAGCGAACCGGCCATTGAAATGGGGAAGACTGCGGGATCCGGAAAAATCGCGAACGACGTTCGCTTCCGACCACCCCGCCGCTTGTGAGCAATATCGGCCCTGATGGACCAGCGAATTCCTCTATCCGGGCAGGGGATCCCTCCATCCACAAGCTTTCCGGCAGCAGCCGCTTGGGCGAGGGGCTCCTCGCTGCTAGGGCTTCATTTGGAAGACATGCTTTGATTCGGGCTCGCTCGCAAGCGAGGCGGGTGCAGGATGAAATTCGTTCACGCTGCGGATCTCCATCTGGACAGCCCGCTTTTGGCGTTGTCGCGCCAGGAATCTCGCCAGGTCGAGCGCATGCGGCGCGCCACCCGCGAGGCCTTCGAGCGCATGATCGATCTGTGCATCGAACAAGAGGTGGCGTTGCTTCTGCTCGCCGGAGACCTCTATGACCACGATTGTCCGAACATGCAAATCGCGGTGTTCCTTCGCAGCCAGCTGAAGCGGCTGGAGCAGAAGGGCATTCGCGCCGTCATCATCAAAGGCAATCATGACGCCGGCAACAAGATCACCAGCGCCCTTGCTCTGCCAGCAAATACCCGCATCCTCAGTGAACAAAAGCCGGAGACGATTACGTTCGACGATCTGCCGGTCCGCGTTGCGGTCCATGGCCAGAGCTTCAGGCCGGGGCCGATCACCGAAAATCTTGCTGCATCCTATCCCCCGGCGCTGCGCGGCCACTACAACATTGGCCTCCTGCACACCTCTCTCGCCGGCACCACGGATCACGATGCCTACGCGCCATGCACCTTGGAAGAACTGACCACCCGCGGGTATGACTACTGGGCGCTCGGCCACATCCACAAGGGCGCTGTTCATTCCCGCGATCCTTATGTGATCTTCCCGGGAAACCTGCAGGGCCGGCACGCCAAGGAGAGTGGTCCCAAGGGTTGCTTCCTGGTGGAGGCCGACGACGCCGGCCGTACGGTGGCGGCGGAGTTCGTTCCCCTTGACGTCGTGCGCTGGCACCGGGCGGAGGTCGACCTCAAGGGCCGGAATATCGAGGCCGAGCTGGTCGAGGGCATGCGGGGCGCTCTGGCTCAGGCATACCGAG
>WNFF01008015.1_pt1 | contig 17068 bp, 26 predicted proteins | sample 5400441 | NCBI WGS metagenome assembly WNFF01 (sample SAMN13153345, study PRJNA577476) | soil metagenome | isolation source: 120 cm saprolite under Douglas fir tree site 2 hole 3 replicate 1 | place: USA:California | collected 2015-04-18 | reverse complement strand
TAGTCGGTAGAATCCCTGCCTCCGAGTTCTTGTCTGCTTTGACTATCACCATGAATCGCATCGTCGTGTCTCCTTGTGGTTTCTGCCCCAGGGCAAGCCTTCCGGGCGCCCTCAAGCGCCCGAACCTGGGCTCTACATATACGTCGAACGAGTGCTACCGATATCGACCGCTGCGGTTTCTTTTTTTTGGACGCATTTGTTAAGTGTCTGGTAGCTTTGACTTTATTCGCGAAACCATCCTGAAACTACACCGCCCCGGCCGCGACGCGCACCAGCGGCCACAAGGATACCAACATCTGCACGGGGCACGGAGAAGCCGGCTGGCCACCACCGAATGCCAGGGCCTGCAAAGCGTGCCAAGCCGCCGGAGCGAGATAGGGCACTAGCCTAAGCGCCTCGCAAGCGGCCGTCCCGAAGAGGTTGTTCAACCAGCCCGCCAGCCCATCCAGCCGAACCACCAAAATAACCATCCCCAACCCCGCGATGCCCGCCCACGCCATTGCGTTGCGGTTCCTAAAAGTCGTCTGCTCCCGTGCCATCTTCGCCTCCCAAAGAACCTTTCCTTGGCTCTACTTATATGTCGACCGACCGGAACCAAAATCGACAGCTTCCGTGCGCTTTTTTGGGAGGTAGACCGCCGCATTTATGCTTCCCGTAGCGCCGGGCTTTCCCCCGATTTGTGGGGGGCCCGGGCGATTTGTCCCGGGAAGCCCGGCATCCTTCCTTCATTTTCTGCCTTCAAGTTTCTGCCTTCTGAATTCTTTGCGGCTTGCTCTAGAAGCGGCCTTGGCCTTATGGTCATCCTGCCAGCATTTTCGCCATCAAAAGGGACCCCCATGCCAAGACTCCACGATTGCGGGAAAATCTTGAGAAGCTTAATTGCCGTTGCTTTGCTTGCGGCTGGGTGTTCGGGCGGCAAGACCTATCTTGGATCAAAGAATGATCGAGACTCGCTGGAGAGGACCAGTGCGGGCATTCTGGCCGCATTTGCTGGCGGTGATGTACCGGCCATACTTGCGTACCATCATCCTGACGTGGTCAAAGCCCTTAGCTATCAGAAACGGATCATTGGTCGCGATGCTTTGCAGGCGGATTTGGCCGCGACGCTTCAGCAATTCAACCTGGAATGGAAAGAAAACCGCCTAGAGAGTCTCTTGATACAAGGCGACACCGCCGTTGAGCAGACCGTATTTACGATCCAAGGTACTCCCAAAAACGGAGGCGCGCCTTTCTTGTTCAAAGGCCGTGCGCAGGTTGTCTATGTCCGTTACAAAAAGAGTCCCACAGGCTGGGCCTCCATCCGCGAGATCATCCAACCGGCCACTTAGTGTATTTCCGTCGTGCCCCTCTTTTTCTAATTTCGAGTTTCCAGTTTCGAATTTCTGCTTTCTACTTTCTGCCTTCTAGTTTCTGGTTTTCCTTTTCCCCCCTCCCCCGCCTTCAAATCCCCCATCAACCGCCCAAAACTTGTCCTGAGCGAAGCCGATCGAAGATGCCGACCCTGTCGGAAAGGACACCTTCTGATACTCATCGTGATTCTTCCAATCACTGAAATCCGGAATAAAATATTCCCGAATCTCCCGCGCCGAATCCCTCTCCCCACCCAAGAACTATGCAGCCGGGGCAGACCGAGTCTATCCAGACTGCTTCCTTTGTTCGCTCAAGATGGCAGCAACCCTTGCAAGAATTTGCGAACGGCTTCGTGGGGATTTGAGAGCATGTTCCCAGATCCGAAGGACGCGCCACCCAAGCGATTGCAGCTCCCGCGAACGAGAGCGATCCCTGCGCCGATTTCCGATGAGCTTTTTCTTCCAGTAGCCTCGGTTGTCTTGTGGCAGGCGATAGCATCGCGGACAGCCATGCCAGAAGCAGCCGTCAAGAAAGATAGCTAGCCGCTGGGATCGAAAGACGAAATCCGGCTTCCCGGGCAGATTGAGGTGTCTTCTCCATCCGGAGATCCCCGCATGTCTCAGGATCGAAAGGAAAACGCGCTCTGTGGTGCTGTTGCCCTTCGATCGAATACTCGCCATATTGCGCGAGCGTTGCTCCCGAGTCAGCCAGTCCGCCACTGCTCCCTGCGCGAAGATTCTCGGGCGTATCCTCCCCGCCTTTGGATTTGTCGATGATATGCCCCATCGTCAGGCGAATTTTCAGTCCCGGATGATATGGGTCCGCGTCGCCAGCGGCTGCCCCGCACATCTGGCAGGTATAGCCGTTGCGCTCTAATACCCACGCGCGCGTTTCCTTGGATATTGCCCGCGGCAAAGCAGGCAATCTCTTGTCGGTTTCGAGCATGTACTGGCCGGGCTTTAGCCCGTGCCGGTCCTTGTGCGACTTGATGGAATAGCCGAACTCGTCGCGTAGTTCCCTCAAGCACCGTATAGGGGCGACCGCCCGAGTGATCGCTCGTCTCGACGATCCCTTCTGAGCCGCCTGAGTGCCTGTGTCAGTCCTCGAAAAACCTTTTCGTTCTGTATCCAGATCGTGAATCCGCGCCCGCTGGCGTCCGAGAAGGATAAGTAGCCAACGCCCTTGCGGTTTTTCGAGCAAACACCGCATGGGCAGACGCGATAAGCGTCAAGCGACCGATTCTTTTCCCCATCCCAAACAATATCCGTACTCTCTCCCATAAGTGTCCTCCATCTCGATGTTCTAGTTTAGAACATTTTCGCCCTGCACAGAAGATACTCTCCCCCTGTGGTCAAGAAGCCAGCGAGGAAAAACATTGTTGGCCGCCGTGTGGCTGAAGCGCGTCGACGCCGTAAGCCTGCACTAACTCAGGATGCTCTCTCGGGGAAGCTCGCTCGACTCGGGATTCAGCTCGACCGAGCCGCAATTGCCAAGATCGAGAGCAACCGCCGTCATGTCTTCGACTACGAACTGAAGGCCCTCGCAGATGTGTTGGGCGTCGAAGTCAATTGGCTGCTCGGAGATCAAGAGAAGTGAAAGACCCCACGTCTCAATTGCGCTCTGCCACGCGGCGGGCCAAATCGGACGTCGCGAACAAACTGGTCAGCATGTTTCTTCACGAATTGAGTCGCAGAATTAGTGCAGGCTGGCCAATCAAAGTTGATGGGGAAGAATACGAGGAGCTTGTTCGGAGGCAATTTAATAACCGGTGCCCATATTGCTCCCAGGACCTAACGAACACGGCATCAGTAATTGAGCACCTCGACGGCATGAATCGCTACCGCGCAGGCCTCCACGTTCCAGGTAATGTGTTAGTGGCATGCAGAAGATGCAACAGTGAAAAGCGTCGGGACGATTCGTTAAAGGCGCTCTCGCTTGCCAGGTCCGGCTGGGAGTCATTCTTGTCTCACGACGGTACCCGTTGTGATGCGTCCTGCCTCACATGCCACCATTGGAAAAGCATCTGGGAAGACGAACCAGAACGAAGACTGGGATTGAATGAAAATCTAGAGAGAATTCGTTCTTTTCGTAGCTCGTTTTCGGAATTTGAGCAGGTTCTCCCGTCTCTTATGGAGACACTGCCTTCGTTATTGACGAAACTTTACTCCGACTGCCAAACCTTTGCTGAAACAGAGATAAAGACCCTCCTAAGGAATTTCGAACGAATCTCCGCAGGTGGATCGCTCTAAACACGAAGACATGTTTCTTATCTCAACAATAGGAACAAGGATTTTGATAATTCTTCGCTCATGGGACTGCCAGGGGATGCAGCGGAAGCCCCGTCAAACGTGCGATCCGAGAAAAATCCTTGTCTAGGGTGAACACGCTCGCGCGATGCTCCAGCGCAATCGCCGCAATGAGCACATCAGTAGTTGTAAGGCTGACACCCTTGGCACGCCCCAGCCTGAAAATCGCCGCCGCTTCTCGGTAGGTCCGAAAGCCCCGGGGCTCGAGCAATTCCCACTGCGAGAGATAATGTTCGATACGGCCGGCATCTCGCGTGAGACCTTGAAGGATCTCGGTGACCACCACTCCCGTCAGCGCAAAAGGCTCGGCGTCACTAATCATTCGCCGCAGCTCATCTGCTGCGCGTCCTGGCGCAGTACTGAAAAAATCGATCCACACCGAACTATCCACCAGGATCAACCGCGGTTCCTCCGCATCCTTCTCAGGTCACCCTTCCAGATCCCAGTTCCATAGTGCCGAAGGAGTCCCTTCCGGCTCTCCGAGCGCACCAACAACTCCAACGCCGCGTCCACGATTTCGCGCTTCGTCTTAAGTCGCGTCAGCTTGCGCGCCTTGCGCACCAAACCCTCGTCAATCTCAATATTCGTTCTGCCCATACTGAAAGCATACACCATTTACTAAGAACTTGGTGTATTTCTATGAGTCATCCAGATTCTCTCATCCTCAGTTAATCGGTCATAATCAGCTCTAACGAGTGCGGATCCAACGCAATGAATATCACGAGCTTTGATTGCCTCGACGAGTTTGCTCAAGAAAAGATGCCGTCGGGTATCTGACCATCCTTCAAACTCACCGAGCCTGCTTTCAAACTCGGCCATATGGAATACAGAGACGCCTTCCTCGTCGACTGTTCGTCGCCACCTGCGCTCCAACGTTTCCCATTCCGACTCCGTGCCAACCAGTCCAGCGATTGCACAAACCGAGGAAGCACCGTGGATGCCAGATTCATCCATGTAGGCTCTCAGCACAGTTAGCATCTTATACCGGCTGCTTGGGAGATGTAGTAGCGAGCAGATAGCGTTGACAGAGCAGGGGTCGAGTCGTATGAGAGTCGACATTGGATTGAACCAACTCTTCGAGGTAGTTCTTGTACGCTTAACTAATCGAGTTGTCAATACAGAATAAGACTTAGCTGGCGGCGCGAAGAGTGGAATATCTGACTTTTCCACAGATTTCCACAATTCTTTCGAATCCCACCCCTCCCGCAAACCCTTCCCCTCGGCCAACTTGAACCCCACTGTGTCAACCCTGCCACGCCCATTCGAATGACAACATAGTTATCCTTGACTGTCGATACCCATTGTGTTATAGTCCTGTTGTCTTTAGCCCTTGGCGGAGAAAGGAGCGCCTCCCTTTGTCCGCTATCTCTTTACCTTCCCCGCCTGCCGATCCCCAATCGCCGTCCATCCCCTGTGCTTCCGTGGAGGGCGCCTCCCCCGTTCACCTCGGTGTGTTGATTCCGTTTCTATCCTCCGACTTTCAACTTTTAGCTTTCAACTTTCAATCGAAGATCCCGACCCGGTCGGGACCCTCCCTTTCCCCCAACTTCTCTTCAAAGCTCCACCATCTCCCTAACTCCTTTCCTCTCAATCCTTTTGCCGACCCCCACCCCCTAAACCTTGTCCCCTCAATCCTTTACAAAAACATGGGGGGAGCGGGGCGACGTTCAGTCGTTCAAACGTTCCGACACGCAGATGTTTCCCATCTCCATAAGTCCTTTAGATGCAACACTTATAGACCTCCCCGCAAATGTTGCAAACAAACGACTTACGGTCCACCTAAACCCTTTAGATGCAACACTTACAAAAAGACAGGGGGGAGGGGGCCGTTTCTCTTCGCCGACAACTTGAATCGGTCTCTCACCGCGGGGTCATGTACCAACGGACGTATGTCGCCATTCCAAGGAGAAGAACAATCCACCAAAGCCAGAGAACGCTGCGCATCCACAATTTGTACCGAGTGATGCGCAATTTTGCCGGAAGCAGTTTTGTACCGGCCGCTAGAAGTATGTACAGGCCCGCAATCTCGGCGGCACCACCCAGAGCCGCATGCGTTGTGGCGAGCGCGTAGTAGGGCTTTCTAATCCTGTCTGGGAGTTTAGGGAGCACCCGGCTATGAAACGTAGGGAACATGGTCAAGATGATCAGGGCTAGATTCAGCAGCACAATCGCCGACTGGCATGCGGCGTGGAGCCGATACCATCGGGCGCGCGCAAACAGCGCCCCTGCCAGCAAAGCCGCTCCCATTCCCATTTCGAGTAGAAGGACGATGTCAGCGGTTCGGGGGGCCGCTGTCCCCAGAAAACCTGCTTCCTGCATACCCGCTCCTCAATCTTCACCTGGGCGGTCTTGGAAAGTTCGTGGGAGACAAAGCAATTTCCGGTCGGAAACGGCTTTGCTGCACCTTCCCGACGATCTAGCTGGGCACATTCACACCGCTGAGGAATCCGCCGAGGTGCCCTGTCAAGGTCACAAGCGCAACCCCGACGGCTTCGATGGGCAAGCGATAACCGGGCAGTTCCCCTCCAAATCTGCGCTGTGCTCTCATGTGGACGAGCCAAACTACCCAGATCAGCAGGCTCGAAGCACAGCCAAGTACAAGATGCAGCAGGAGGACGCCCTTGAGCCGTTGCCCTTCCAGCTGCCACTGCCAGGCGAGCACTCCGGTAATCAACACCGGCACCGTGACCACGGCTGCAGCCAGAAAATTGCAGTAAGCTGCCGCAGCCAGAGCTTGCCGCTTCGTCCACTGCGCCAGGAAATCAAACGCCACGCCCGCAATAAACAGGGCGATCGGAAAATGAATCAGCACCACGTGTTGCGCGTGTTTGGCCAGCAGCGCCGCTTTGATGTCGAATGGATGCAAGGTCTCTTCTCGCTCACTGCACGACGACTTTGCCGGTCATCTTCGGGTGAATCGAGCAGAAATACGGATACGTTCCTGGTTTGCTGAAGGTGAACGAAAACTTCTCGTCGGTGTCGAGCACTTTGGACTTGAACGCCTTTGGATCGTCTGAACTGACCACCGTATGCGGAATGTCGTCGCGATTGGTCCACGTCACGCTGGTTCCCACTGACACCGTCAGCGTCGCCGGTCCGAAGCTGAAGTTATCGATCTTCACTTCCGCGGTTGCCGGCTTTTCCTGCGCGCCTGCCGCGAAATTTCTCGGGCCCGCGGCGATCATTCCGATTCCGAATACCAGAGCCGCTGTCATAACTGTGATAGATACACTTCTCCTCATGCTTTTTCTCCTCTTCAATGGATTTGCCGGCCAGCTTGGCTGTTTGATTTGCGCTACTTCCGGATCACGCGAGCGTCGAATCCACGACCGCCAACGCGTGCTGACCTTGCACGTAATTCACATCCGTGATTCCCAGGACGCTCTTCAGTTGCTCCGCCGGCACTTTCATCGGCCCCGGCGAATCCGCCTTGCCCGGTTGCGGTTGCGGAAATGCCGTTGAGCAAGCAGTGTGAAACGTAACGTTGCCCTCGACCTTCTGCATGACCTGGTGGATGTGACCGTTCAGCACCGTCACCGAGCCGAACTTCTTCAGATACGCCAGCGCCTGGGCGCTGTCTTCCGTACCCCAACCCCACTCCGGATAAACCGACCAGAGCGGAATGTGCGCGAAGACCACGATGGGCGTGCTGTGCTTCAGGTTCTTCACATCGTCTTCCAGCCATTCCAACTGGTCGTGGCCCAGCGTGCCAAGCCCCCCAGCTTTCAAATTCATCACGTTGACCATCCCGATGAAGTGCGCGCCCTTCTTGTCAAAACTGTACCAACCCCCGCCTTTGCTGCCCTTTCCATACCGCTCCAGGAACTGTTTCCCGTCGTCGTTTAGCACGTCGTGTTCGCCCGGCACATAGAAAACGTCCTTGGGCTTGGCGCCTTTCAGAATCTGGTCGACGGTGTCGAATTCCTCCGGCTTCGAGAGGTGGCTGATGTCTCCGGTGTGCAGCATGAATTCCGGGGCCGCCGACAAACCGTTAATCTTGTCCACTGCGGCCTTCAGCGTGCCTGCAACATCTGGATTCGCCGGCTTGTTGAAGCCCATGTGGCTGTCGCTGATCTGCACAAAGCTCAATTCGCCCAGGGCTTCCTTCGCGCTCAATTCCGGCAGCCGGCTGAGGCTGTACGATTTCAGCACACCGCCGCTCATTACACACAGGGCTCCGGTTCCCGCCCAAGCCATGCACTTCAGGAATCCACGGCGGTCGATGCCGTCGTGATTGTGGTCATAAAGGATTTCGTCTTTCACTTTTCCGGCCATCGCTTCCTCCTCGAGATTTGGATACACCCGTATCCGTAACTATTTTGTGTCGCCCGTTCCCGCCAATTTTCTTGGAGGGCGGCGCGGGTGAGAGAGTCCAGGGAGCCCGCGCCGCGTATGGGACGTGTTTCGCTTATCCAGACCAGCAGGGAGCGCCAATTATTCCCGCTTTCGATGCTTACCAACCTTTTGTTTAATTAGTCACATCCAAGAGGGGATTGGGAATAAAATGCCCCTTCAGGCGGTTTGCGTCTATGAGTGGCTCTGACCAGGGAAAGGGTGCGGACGTGTTGGATGTGCAGGACCGGGCGCGCTTCGAGCAGCTCGTTCTGCCGCATCTAGACGCCGCCTTCAATTTGTCGCGCTGGCTCCTGAAAAGCCGCGCCGACTCCGAAGACGTCGCCCAGGAAGCTATGCTCCGTGCCTACCGCTTTTTCCGCGGGTTTCACGGTGGCGATGCGCGCGCCTGGCTTTTGCAGATTGTGCGCAATACTTGTTATACCTGGTTGGAGAAGAATCGCCCTGTGGAACTGATGACCGAATTCGACGAAGAATTGCATCCCCAGCCGAGCGTCTCGCCGGAGGCTCTGGCGATTGCCGGGTCCAACCGCGAGCGCCTGTCGCGCGCCCTCGAAACGCTGTCCCCTCGTTTTCGCGAAGTCCTCGTTCTTCGTGAACTCGAAGGCTGTTCCTATAAAGAGATTGCTTCCATTACTGCTATCCCCATTGGCACCGTCATGTCCGCGCTGGCGCGCGCCCGCCAGCGTTTGCAGCGTGCGCTTACGCACGCTTCCCCGCAGGAGGCCTCCCGTGAACTGTGATTTGAATCGCACGGTCCTGCACGGCTACCTGGATGGCGAACTTGACGCCACGCGCGCCGCGGAATTTGAGCATCACCTCGAAACCTGCCGCGAGTGCACGGCCGCTCTCGGATCCGAGGAATCGCTGCGCTCGTTCCTTCAGCGCAGCGGTCTTTACGAAAACGCTCCCGTAGCCCTGCGCAAGAAAATTCGCGCCGAACTCGATGCCGCGACCGCTTCTCCCGCCGCCATTCGGATTCCGGCTTGGCGCTGGGTTGCCGTGGCCGCCACCATACTGGTGGTTGCTTCCATTTCCTGGTTCGTGTGGCAGCGCCCCGGCAAGGATAGTGCTTCCACTACGCCATTCACGGTTGCCGAGATTATAGACGCGCATGTTCGCTCGCTGCAGCCGGGCCATCTCACCGACGTGGCTTCCACCGACCAGCACACCGTCAAGCCGTGGTTCAATGGCAAGCTCGCTTTTGTTCCCCCCGTGAAGGATTTTGCGGATGAAGGGTTTCCGCTGGTTGGCGGGCGTCTCGACGTTCTCGGCGGCCAAAATGTCGCCGCGCTGGTCTATTCGCGCCGCAAGCACTTCATCAACGTTTTTGTCATGCCGACCAAGGAACCGGACACGCCGATTCATTCGCCTGGTCTCCGGCAGGGCTACCAGTGGCGCCATTGGCGCCGCCAGGGCATGGAGTACTGCGCTATCTCGGATGTCTCTGATTCTGATATCTACGAGCTGGCCCAGCTTCTGTATCAATAGGAAGTTTGTATTAGTGCGGGAATCGTGCCGCCTGGTAATCTCGCGTCGTAAACCCGACAGACCGCAGTCACACCTGGTAAGCCCCACCCAACGGGGATTTGCACGAGCCGCAATTCACCCATCACGTCTCCAGCACCCGGCCTAATCCGAATTTCTCACAAGTGGGAGACGAACTGAGGAAATCGACTTGGCAGTACAAGCGCAGCGAGCGGATCGTTGTTCGGTTGTAGGGGCGCAGCATGCTGCGCCCCTACTCGGGAAGACCGCGCCAAGTCGAGCGGTTTTGCTGAGTCTTTCGATGAGGCCTAAAACCCCTTTGAGAAAAGCGGCCTGACTTGGGAGTCTCGGATTACTGCTTTGGCTTGCCCTTCACGTACGCCTTGGGAACTTCCTTCGCGTAGATCAAACGGAGCGTCAACTCTTTCGTCTTGCCGGACCTTAGATTGACGTTCTTCTCCCACTCGGAAAAAACACCCTTCCCGGAGGCGCGGAGATCGTAATTATCCGCGTTCAGCTTCGCGATCGTGAAATGCCCTTGCGAGTCCGTGCGCACCACGTGCGGCGCGCTGCCGTTCGACGATTGGTAGGACACGCTCGCATGCGCCACCGGTTTATCATCCGGGCCCAGCACCACGCCGCTCAGCGTGGAAGAACCTTTGCGTTGCGGAGCGGCGGACGCCCCGCGGAGCGCCACCAGCGCGAGCAGAAAAATCGACAGGAATACGAGCGTGAGTCTCATTTCATTCAACCTCGTCAGCATTCGCCAAAGGGTACACCGTGGAAAGATTGCCTCTCAGCGCGAACCCGAGGCCGTTCCGTCCTCTTCTACTTTGAGTGTAAAGCGTCTCCGGCAAGATGAACTGGCGTGCGAGGAAAATGTGCTTCACCGCCAACCTGTCAATTCGGACAGGCAAGCTCTCGGGGCCTTTCCTTGTTTCCTTCGCTACGCTTGCAGACGCTTGAGAGTTCATCTCCCGGGACTCTCATGAAAAGGAAAAGAGCAAGCTCTAAGAATCGCCACGCATTTATAGAACCGCTTCGATTTGCAACTCATCGATCATTTTTTCCAGCAACGCGTCGAGCTGGGTTTCCTGCTCGTCCAGTTGCCTGGTGTAGCGCTGCAGCAGCGCCTTCTCTTCCGCGCTGCCTCGCAGCGCTTTCATGTTTTCGCGGAGCCGGCCCTGGTCCTCGACGATCCGGTCGATGTCTTTTTGGCGATTCTCCATCTCCTCTTCCAGCTTCGCCACCACGGCCTTCTGCGCAGTTATCTTCTTCAGTGCCTCCGCCATCTCCCCAGTGATCGTTCCCTGTTTCACGAAGACGCCGATCTGATCCCCGCTCAGATTCGAAAGCTCATAGCTCGTCGCCAGCGTCCTTACTTCCTCGACCGGTAAAGAAGCGGTGGCCTTGGATGGAACTTTGACACGGAAGCGATATACGCCGGGCGCTTTTTCGTCGGGCTCCTTGGCCGCCTTGGCGAGCTGCCACTCCACTCGCGCAGGATGTTCGATCACCAAGATTCGCGCAGCCTCGTCCTGATTCCGCGCTGTATACAAGGTCCGCTCATGCAACTCGCTCACCTGTGTCAGCACGCCCTTGGAAATCTTCACTCGCGTGACATGCTGCGGTTGGCTGTTTTTCGATGCCTCGACGAGCAGCCCCAGGTCCGTGGCATAGGAAATCAGCCGTCGTTCGCCCGGCTTGATCGGATCTGTCAATCCTTCGCCGGCAAACACTTCGTTTTCCAGGACGCTGAAGCTGCCGCCATCGAACGTGAGCGGACTCGTGTTCTTCAGCCAGAGTCCACGCAGTGGGCGGCCCGCTCCGCTCGTTCCGCTCCAGAGTGAAACTTTCTCGGCGTCGATCTCGGTCTGCGCGATGGGTACGAGCGCCGACTGATTTTTCTTCAGCGTCACCCGGTCCTTCAGTTTGTACTCGAACAAGTCGCCCAGTTCTTGCCCGCTCGCTGCGGCTTCGACCCTCGCCCGAGCCTCCTCGAGACTTGCCGGCGAAGGCGGCGGTGGGGGCGGCGGTGCCATCGCAAACATGCCTCCTCCGCTCCCCGATCCAAAGCCGCTTTCCACGTGCGGTCGGTTCGCCACGGCACTCAGCTTGCCAGCTGTGCCGACCATGGACGAGGTCGAATTCACAGTAACAGTCTCAGCGGCCACTTCTACGATCTGTGCGCTCGACCCCAGCTGCAATTGCGAATTGAATTGGTTTTCACCCGGCGTCACGTTTAGCCCTGCAACTACATTTTTCTTGAACCCGGGCCTCTCCACTTCGACGCGATAGTTTCCAGCGGACACACCGGAGAACGAATACTGCCCATTACTCTCGGTAGTCGTCTGCGCAATCACTCCATTGTTTTCGTCCATCAACCGCACGCTTGCTCCAGCCACAGTCGCGCCCGAGGGATCCGTCACGGTGCCGTTGAGTCGGCCGTTTCCCCGCATGAGCGTCGCGGCATGCGTCTGCGGCGAAAGTTGCACGCTCTCCGGCAATGCCACCACCGGGCGCCTCCCGTAAAATGGCTCCGAGAGTTGCTGGATAAACGAGTGAGGCGCTCCCGCCACGAGCGAGAGTTCCACGCCGTCCCAATCCTCGCCGACGGTGTTGTCCACGATGGCCCAGCCTTGAAGCAAGGGCTTCTTGTCTGCTTTCGACGGCAGTACGATGCGGTAGGTGGTCTTCCATATCGGCACTTCGCTGATGTAGCTCACATACAAATTGCGTTCGCCTGTGCCTGTCGTCGAGATGGTCATGCGGCGCACATCCTGGTCGCGCGAAGAAGCGATCAGCCTCAGGTAGCGCCCTACTTCCACCTGCAAATCTTTTTCCGCAATTCTCACGCTTGTAGACGCATTGAGATCCACGCTGCGCACTTCGCCGCTGTCCGTGATCAGCGAAATCTCATCCGTCTCCACCGTCCACCCGGGACCTGCACCCGTGCGCGTCTTGCGCTCCACGCTCAAGAGTTTGCCTGCCAGCTGCGGCCCGTTTCCGCTGCGAACTTCCAATCTCGCCCCGCGCAGTGCGCCAAGGAACTCCGCCGTCGTCGGCCGTTCGCCCAGTGACAACCGCAGCGTTGCCAGCCTTCGCGCCAGAGGCGCTTCCGAGTTGTAGTCCACGCCGGTAATCCGCCCGCCGGAGAGATCCAGGACGGTCAACGATTTCAGCACGTCATTCAACTGCGCACTTGTGAAGTCAACATGGACATCCTGGCTGCCACGTACGCGTCCCAGGTGTTCGAAGTACCCCACGCCATTCTTGTAGAGCACCACGCGCCGTACCGGCAGCTTCGCCGCTGCCGGATTTGCATATTCGCGCGCTTCCTTCGCTGCTTCCATATTTTGCGGTCTTGCCGCTGGCGTTGTTTTTTCTTGTGCTGAAGTCCAATGGCAACACACGAAGAGATAAAATACTGGCAGGAACCGCCTCATGAACCACCCCCGTCCCGAAAGAATAACGTACTTGTCAATCGAGATGCGCGAGACTTCACTTGCGTTGTCCGGTTCTGCAGATTTTTCTTTGCCAAATCGTCCAATTGCCAGCCGCTCCAACTCTCCTGATCGTGCGCACGAATCCCCATCTATGAAATACTTATATTCCAAGCTGCTCTCAGGAGTTCCGATGCCACGCTACCTCACGCAGCACACACTCGCTTGCCTCACGCGGCAGGGAGCCGAAGCTCTTGCCCAGCGCATGAAGGCTGGAGGGCTCGCTCATGCCGAACGCGTCCTCGTCAACATGCTCGAAGGAAAAATGTTCGTCGAATTCCGCGCCAATTCCCGCGAGAATCTGGAAGCCTGGCTGAAAACTGAAGGGATGCATTTCGATTTTCTGATCCGCATCGAGTGGGAAATGCACGGCGACAAACTTCAGATCGCCAATTAAACCCGGTCGTTTTCAAGATATTGGGAATTGCCGAGTGAGCGAGAAGGGCTGAAGCAGTGACCGGAATCGCCACCCCGCGTCCCAAAAACGGTCACTCCTGCTGCGGGCTCGTGACTGCAGAACGGCACTAACATACCTATTTACAGGTACTTATAGCGGGTGCCACGGTGGCGATTGGCCTGCCAATCTTAAGCGCACCATGTGCAGCACCTCCTTATGTCTTGATGGCGCGACCCGCTCCGCGTTGCTCCTGCAGGCGCGCAAGGGCGACCGCGAATCGCTGGCCAAGCTGATCCTGCCGTATGCACCTGGGTTGTACCTGGGGGCGCTGCGGCTGACGCGCAATCCCGCGGACGCGGAAGATGTGCGCCAGGTTGCGTTCCTGAAGGCGATGACGCGGCTCGAGCAATTTGCCGGCACGCCGGGTGAAAACCGGGACGACCTGCACGCGTGGGTTTCGCGCATCGCCGCGAACGCGTCGATCGACGTGATCCGCAAGCGGCGCGACGGGAGACTCTTCTCGCTCGAAGAACCGAACGGCGCCGGCGACGAAACGCTGGGAAGCAACGCGACGGCGCGCGAAGACAATCCCGAAGAGCGCTTCGCGCGGCGCGAAATGCGCAAGTTAATGGCGGACGCGATCACGCAGCTTGCTCCGGATCTGCGGCAAGTATGCTTGCTGCGGGACGTCTTGCAGTACTCGACGCAGGAAGTGGCGGAGCGGCTGGGGATTTCCGCGATGGCCGTGAGGTTGCGGCTCTTCCGGGCGCACCGGAGATTGCGGGAAACGCTGAACGTGTCGCTGCAGCCTGCGAAACAGCGGCAAGCGCGCTCGACAGCGGCGAAGCAGATAGCGCGTCGCGGCGAGGAACGCAAAGAGAGAGTTCCACTGGGAACGCTCGCGGAATGCTGCGGAGATTGAAGAGAGAGCGGTTGTCTCCGAATCGCGTGGCCGGTCTGTTCAGTTTCTGTACGCAAGCTCTCCTGCTGACTTATACATTCAAACAAACCAACGGGAATCTGTATCAGGGCCAGCAGCCGAGTGCGCAGTCGAATGGCGGCTGCAGGTGGGCCATGCGTTGGTAACAATACGCAAAGATAACGAGAGCCGGCAGCACGCTGAGGGCGCCGAGACGCACGCCAAAGACGCGCTCGGGCAATTGACGAAAGGCGAGCGGAATAGCAACGCCTAGGAAGACGGCGGACGGAAAGTAGTAGTAGTAAAACATGCAAGATTGCGGCGTGAAGGCCCACTGAAGAAAGTTGCACGCGTAGAGTAGAACGATTAGAGTCTCCGGCAGCGTTTTTCCAAAGCGCCGGGCGCAGAGCAGCAGAGCCAGCAGTCCAGCCCACATGATGTACCAATTCCCGACAAGGTAGGACAGGGACCGCAGGGGCTCGACATGCAATGGCCAGTTGTACCAGCGCGTGACCAGGAATACGTTCCCGACCACTTCGCGATGGAATTTCCAAATGAAAATGTTCATCGAGACGAGTTCTCGGAAGCTGAATGGATGATGCAGACTGTGAAATAGCGGTATGAAGGTGATGGAGTATGCGACTACGGGGACGAAGAGAAGCGAAAGAGCGACCCATGAAGTGCCGGCTTGCCGAAGGTGTTCAGCATAGGAGGCAATTTCCGGATTGGAGGACCGCCTAGAAAGCCAAAGAAGACCAATACTGGTGACAACGGCGACGCCGAGTGTGTCGACACCATTCCATTTGCAAGCGCAGGAGAAACCAAACAGCACGCCGCTCAAGAGGAAAAAAACGCGGCGGGCTGCGGCACTTATGTTGTTCAGCTTAAGTGCGGCCGTGAAGGCGAGCAACCCAAAAATCAAGAAACCGACCAAGAAGATGTCCATCAAAGCGGCACGAGCGAAGACGAAGAGAAAATTATTCAGGAGCGTCAAAAGCGCGGCGATTAAGGCAATGGAATAATCTTCGACGAGGAGTCTGACCCATAGGAAAAGGCCCGCCAAAGTGAAGGCCCCAAAAACGACGCTCATAATGCGCCAGCCCAGGGGATTGTTTCCGAACGATTTTATGCCGACGGCGATGAGGAGTTTTCCGAGGGGCGGAGCTTCGGGATTGGTATTGGGCGTATGCGCGAGAAGAAGCCGGGTGGATTACCGATGTCGCGGAAGAAAAGAGCAAAGGACAGCAGACACAAGAGCACTGCGGTGACCGGTGTTCTCATATCCCATCCTTGAGTTATTTCCAGCTGTTAATGATAGCGAGATAGGGAGGAAAAGAAGTTTCAAGATTGCGAGTGAGTTTCCGGAGTATAACGATTAGATCGAGAAGAAGGTGAGTGGGAGGGCATGACGGGAAGAGATTCTTTGAAGAGAATTGGGATAGCGGGAGTAGAATCGTCGCGGTTTTCTCCCAGGAGCCCCATGGAACAGGAGCGCCGCCGCAGCCCCCGGTATCCGTTCGCCGGATCCATCGAGATGCGCGAAGGCGCGTCCGAAGACAAGAGGACGGCGCGCGTCAAAGAACTCAGTTTAAATGGCTGTTATGTGGATATCGAGAGCCCTTATCCGATAGGGTCGTCCCTGGCGATAAAACTTTTCACCGAGACCGAGTTTTTTGAGGCGCAAGCAAGCGTCATCTATTCTCAGCCAGATCAAGGCATGGGGTTGATGTTTCGAGAGACCAAACCCTATTACCTCATGGTGTTGAGGAAATGGCTGCTGGCGGCGATGATGGGGAAAAAGAAGTCCCCAAGCTGAGTTTTTTCCGCACCGGACAAATCTTCGATCCTACCTTCTGGATCGTTTTTCATTAGCTCCATCTCCATCGACCAATAACGACAAAGATTCAGCCTGAACTCCGAAATTGAATTGGGCGATGGATCAGTAGAGCGCCATTGCAGGCAGAGAGTCAACGGAAACTGAGAAAGCGGCGGAACCGGGGTGAACGAGTTACTTGTTTGTGCGAATGCCGGAAACCGAGCGGGCTTCGGGACTCTTCGGGGTCCAGTCTTCGGGAGGAAAGGCCACGCGCCAGAAGGTTGGGCGCGGGTCAGTGAACTCCAGACCAATCTCTGCCTTGCCGCCGCGCACCGGACCGAGGAACGCCACATGGCACTCTTGTTCCTCTTCCGTTTTGTTGTGCCGCATGTGAACCGCGTCGCCGCTGGTGAGACGAGCGCCAAGCAGAACCAGGGCCCCGTGGGCATTAATGGCAAGAGTTTCGGTGAACTCCTCAAAGTCCTTACCCTGAGCGTCCTTCCCGCGTATGCGGATGGCGACCTGCATCAGCACGCGCTGACTGCGGCGCCGAGCCCCGGCGTGCATGGGTGTGTTCGAAACTTGAGCCATACAACCTCTCTATAAAATAACTATACGCGCCGGGATGGAATTGTCGAGGGCCTCCCGAAGACCGTATTCAAAGTGGATACGGTGTTTATTAGTTCCGTTGATCGATCGGAACGTAATGACGCGTGTCGTGCCCGAGATAGATCTGGCGCGGGCGCGCAATCTTCTGCTCGGGGTCGAGGAGCATCTCTTCCCACTGCGCGATCCAACCGGAAGTGCGCGGAATGGCGAAGAGCACGGGGAACATGGTCATCGGAAAACCCATCGATTGATAAATCAGGCCGGTGTAAAAGTCCACGTTGGGATAGAGCTTGCGCTTCACGAAGTATTCGTCTTCGAGAGCGATGC
>WNFF01003009.1_pt1 | contig 17080 bp, 17 predicted proteins | sample 5400441 | NCBI WGS metagenome assembly WNFF01 (sample SAMN13153345, study PRJNA577476) | soil metagenome | isolation source: 120 cm saprolite under Douglas fir tree site 2 hole 3 replicate 1 | place: USA:California | collected 2015-04-18 | reverse complement strand
CTCGTCGTAGCCGTTGGTGTGCAGCGACTGGCAGCCGCCGAGCACGGCGGAGAGCGCCTGCAGCGCGGTGCGCACGATGTTGATCTGGTATTGCGGCTTGGTGAGCGTCGCGGCCGCCGTCTGGCAATGGAAGCGCAGGCGCATCGAGTCCGGGTTCTTGGCGCCGAAGCGGTCCTTCATGATTTTTGCCCAGCAGCGCCGCGCCGCGCGGAACTTGGCGATCTCCTCGAAGAAATCGCCCTGGCTCACGAAATAGAAGGCGAGCCGCGGCGCGAACTTGTCGACGTCGGTGCCGGTCTTGAGCACCTCCTCCACGTAGACGATGCCGTTCGCCAGCGTGAAGGCGGCCTCCTGCAGCGGCGAGGCGCCCGCTTCCGAGATGTGATAGCCGGAAATATTGATCGGGTTGTAGCGCTTCATGCGCTCGGCGCAGTACGTGATGCAGTCGCGCACGATGCGCACCGAGGGTCCGATCGGATAGCAGTATTCCTTCTGCGCCATGTACTCCTTGAGGATGTCGGCCTGCACGGTGCCGGAGAGCTTGTCGAGATCGAGGCCGCGCTTCTTCGCCAGCGCGATGTACATCGCGAGCAGGATCCAGGCGGACGGATTGATCGTCATCGACACCGAGATTTTTTCGAGATCGATGCCGTCGAACAGCGCCTCCATGTCGGCGAGCGTGTCGATCGCGACGCCCTCGCGGCCGACCTCGCCCTCGCTCATCGGATGGTCGGAGTCGTAGCCCATCAGGGTCGGCATATCGAAATCGGTGGAGAGGCCGGTCTGGCCCTGAGCGATCAGGAACTTGAAGCGCTTGTTGGTGTCCTCGCCGGTGCCGAAGCCCGCGATCTGCCGCATCGTCCAGAAGCGGCTGCGATACATGGTCGGGTAAGGCCCGCGCGTGAACGGGTAGCGGCCCGGCAGGCCGATGTCCTCGATCGGCGTGTCCGCGATGTCGGCCGCGGTGTAGGCGCGCTTGACCGGAATGTCGCCGGTGGTGAAGAACGCCGGCCTGCGCTCGGCCTGTTTCTTCAGGAACGCCGCGACCTCGTTCGCCTCCCAGTCCGCGACCTCGCTCGCGAGCGCGTCAAGCGATCTTGGATCGAGCATCTTGTTCATGAGCGTGCTCCTGTGGAAGCGAGGAGTCTAGGCCATGATCCGATTGGGTCCAATCGGGTCATGGCCTACTTTATTGTTTGTCGCATTTTCTTCGGCGAACCGGTTCCCACTTCGCCGGAAAATGCTCCGATCAACTCGTTCGCGAGCGAATAGGGATCAGCCTCGCGGCGCAGCAGTTTCGGCGCGAGCGCGGCGCCGGCCTCGGACGCGGCGGCGCCGAAGCGCGCGAGCAGCAGGTCTTCCGCCGTCTTGCGCAGCCGGAAATTCGCGATCGCGAGGCGGCGCGCCGTCCCGGACGCGGTCTCGAAGGCGACATGGCGGTGCCGCCCGAGCGCCGTGACGAGCTCGTCGAGCCCCTCGCCCGAGATCGCGCTGGTGCCGATCACCGGCACGGCCCAGTCGGCGGGCGCGGCGCCGGCGAGGCCCAGCATCAGCATCTGCTTGAGATCGACGAGCGTGCGGTTGGCGTCGCTGCGGTCGCACTTGGAGACGACGTGGATGTCGGCGATTTCCAGGATGCCGGCCTTGATCGCCTGCACCTCGTCGCCCAGGCCGGGCGCCGACATCACCACGGTGGTGTGCGAGGCGCGCGCGATCTCGACCTCGTCCTGCCCGACGCCGACCGTCTCGATGATGACGGTGTCGAAGCCCGCCACATCGAGGATGTCGACGGCGTCGAGCGCCGCGCGCGCGAGGCCACCGGTCGCGCCATGCGTCGCCATCGAGCGGATATAGACGCCGGGATCGACCGCCATCTCGGTCATGCGGATGCGGTCGCCCAGGATGGCGCCGCCCGAATACGGGCTCGACGGATCGATCGCCACGATGCCGACCTTCTTGCCCTGCGCGCGCAGCTTTTCGGTGAGCTTGCCGACCAGCGTCGATTTCCCGCTGCCCGGCACGCCGGTGAGCCCGATCACATGCGCGTTGCCGGCGAGCCGATAGATGCGCGCCAGCGCCTCGCGCGCTTCCGCGCCGCCGCTTTCGGCGCGCGAGATCAGCCGCGCCACCGCGGCGGGCTCGCCCGCACGCACGCGGTCGACCAGCGCGAGCGAGGCGACGTTGCGGCTCAACGGGACGCTCCCTCGATCTGCGTCTGCATCTCGCGAAACACCGCGCGGTCGTCGATCACGCGGCGCGCCTTGAAGTCCGTGCGCGGGATGGAATTGGGCGCGGCGATCTCGACCCGCGTGCGCAGGCCCAGGACCTTCGCCATCTTGCGTTCGACCTCGGCGCGGAAGCGCGCGAGCGCGTCGCTCCCCTGCCCCGCCGTCGCCGCATCGGCCTCGACGCGCAGCAGAAGCTCGTCCATCGCGGCCTCGCGGCTGATCACGATGCGATGCTCGCCGCCGTATTGCGGCAGCTCGTTGAGCGCGGCGTCGATCTCGCTCGGATAGACGTTCTCGCCGCGGATCGTGAACATGTCGTCGATGCGCCCGAAAATTCCCTGCGGCAGGCGCGGATAGGTCCGCCCGCACGGATTGGGCTCGTCCGTCCACAGCGTGAGATCGCCGGAGAGCAGGCGGATCATCGGCTGCGAGGTCCGCTCCAGATGGGTGTAGACCGGCGTGCCGCGCTTGCCGTAGGGCACGCGCCGCATGGTCGCGGGATCGCAGACCTCGGTGTAGACCACGTCCTGCCAGCACAGCATGCCGCTCGTCTCGCGCGAGCCGGCGACGTTCATCCACGGCGTCATCTCGGCCATCGAGCCGGAGTCGATCACCTGCGCGCCATAGAGCTTCTCGATCTTCTCGCGCACCGAGGGAATGGAGGCGCCCGGCTCGCCCGAGACGAACATGGTCCTGAGCCCGAAGTCGCCCGGATCGAGCCCCTCGTCGGCCGCGACCTGGGCGAGATGCAGCGCGTAGGTCGGCGTGCCGTAGAACGCCGCCGGCCTCACCATCGCGAGCCACTGCACGCAGCGCGCCGACATGCCGGGCGCGCCGGCGCCGAACGGAAAACATCTTGCGCCGAGCCGCTCGGCGCCCGCGAGCGCGCCCCAGCTTCCCATGTAGAGCGAGAAGATCGCCGCGACGCAGATCGTGTCGCCCGGCCGCAGGCCCATGCCCCACATGATGCGCGCGTGCGCATTGGCGATGGCGCGCCAGTCGTCGCGGCCGATCGCGAAGGCGGTCGGCCGGCCGGTGGTGCCGCTGGTGCCGTGGATGTGGAAGACCTCGCGCTCGGGCACGCAGAGATAATCGCCGAACGGCGGCACGCGCGCCTGCGCGTCGCGCAAATCGGTCTTCTGCACCACGGGGACCTTCGTCTCGAAGTCCTCGAGCGACTTGAGCTGGCTCGGATGGAAGCCGGCCTCGTCCCACTTGCGGCGATAGAACGGCGCGCGCGCATACGCATAGGCGCACACCTGCTGCAGCCGCTCCAGGATGGCGCGCTCGCGCTCGGCCGGCGGCATCGTCTCTCGGCGGGCGAACCAGTAGCGCGCCTCGCGCGCCGGAACGTAGCTCTCGTCGTAGGCCGGCGGGTAGCTCCAGAACTCCATGGTCCCACTCATCGCGGCCCGCGTTCGGCGACCAGGCGGCGCAGCGTGTCGATGATCGCCTGCGGCGGGGTGTCCTGCAGCATGACCTCCTTCACGCCCATGGCCTTGAGCGCGAGCACGTCCTCGTCCGGCATCACGCCGCCCGCGACTACGATCATGTCGTCGGCGCCCTCGCGGCGCAGCTTGTCGAGGATTTTTGGAAACACCGTCATCTGCACGCCCGACAGGAGGCTCACGCCGAGCACGTCGACGTCCTCCTGGATGGCGGCGGTGACGACTTCGTCGGGCGTGCGGTGCAGGCCGGTATAGATGACGTCCATGCCGGCGTCGCGCAGCGCGCGCGCCACCACCTTGACGCCGCGGTCGTGGCCGTCGAGGCCGACCTTGGCGAGGAGCACACGGATGGGCGCGGTCATGCCTGCCTCTACGGCCCGTCATTCCGGGACGTCGCGAAGCGACGGGCCCGGAATCCATAACCGCATGCGCCGGTGGTTATGGATTCCGGGTTCGCGGGCTTCGCCCGCGCCCCGGAATGACGTGTCGAAATCTATCTGCGCGATCATGTTTCGTCACCCGATCCGCTTGAGCACCTTGGCGTAGCGCTGGGCGCGCCGGACATAGATGTCGGCGCCCTTGGTGATCAGCGCGATCGCCGCCTCGTCGAGCGTGCGCACCACGCGCGCCGGGCTGCCGACGATGAGCGAATTATCGGGAAAGCTCTTGCCCTCGGTGACGAGCGCGCCGGCGCCGACCAGGCAGTTGCTGCCGATCTTGGCGCCGTTGAGCAGGATCGCGCCCATGCCGATCAGCGAATTGTCACCGACGCAGGCGCCATGCAGCACGACGTTGTGGCCGATCAGCGTGTTGGAGCCGACGAAGATCGGAAAGCCGGGATCGGTGTGCAGCGTGCAATTGTCCTGGATGTCCGAGCGCTCGCCGATCTCGATCCATTCGTTGTCGCCGCGCAGCACCGAGCCGTACCACACGCTCGCCTCGGCCTTGAGCCGCACCTTGCCGATCACCACGGCGGTCTCGGCGATCCAGTACTGGCCCTCGCCGGGAAATTCCGGCTTCACGCCATCGAGCTCGTAGATCGGCATTCGCGCGCTCCAGCTGGCGCATGTCCCCGCGAAGCTTGCCCCCGGACTTGATCGGGGGTGGACACCGGTTCGCGGATTAAGGACATGCGCCAAAGACTGGCGACCATGCCATGTCCGCCCCGCATTGGCGAGGCGCGGCGCGAGGTCAGAGGGATCAGCTGGCTAAGGTGCGCAGCGCCTGCAGCGCCATCACGAGGACGGTGCCCGACATCATGCTCCAGATGCCGGCGATCACGACCGCGATGGTGACGAGCTCGAAGCGGCGGCCTTCGATGCGGCGGCCGCGGATGGTGTTGCGCATGATGATGAAGGGCGCCGCGAAGGCGAGAAACGGAATCGCCGCGAAGGTCGAGGGCTTCGGTCCCCGCTCGAGCAGGCGGAAGCTCGCGGGCCGCTGGGTGAGGGCCTGATAGCCGGTGGAGATCAGCCCGGCGACGGCAAAGCCGATCAGCAGCGCCATGAAAGACTGCATGGACTGCGGTGAAACGGACACTGATTCCAGCACGGTTGATTCCCAGACGCCCCCAGAAAGCCGCAGGGGCAAGGTGCCTGTTCGTGCGTGGCCGCGCCACGACATCCTTAAAAAAGGGTAAACGCCGAAAATCTTCGTTTTCGCGCCCGCCGCGCGGGTGCGTGCCATACTGGCCGTGATTCGTGCATGCGAGGCGCTCGTTCACCATGACGATGGCGAGATATCAGCGCGCGGGCGGTCGCCGCGCGGCGGCGGGCGGCCTGATGGTGATCCCGCTCGTGCTCCTGTTCACCCTCGCCTTCATGGCGCTCGGCTATGTCGCCTATGCGCTGTGGCCGCGCTGGCCCGAGCCGCCGGTCGCGGCCGATGCGCCCGCCTTGCCGGTGGTGGTGGGCGACGTGCTGTTCAACGTGCCGCCGCAGGCGATGCGCATCGCGATGCAGCGGCGCGCCGGCAGGCAGGAGCGGATAGACCTCGTCTATCTCTGGCCCTCGCTCACGCCGCCCGACCCGAGCGCGACCGCCGCGCCGCAGGCCACCGAAGGGCGCGTGTTCGTCACCATCGCGGCGGCGGCGGGCGCGCTGCCGCCGCTCGACCGGCTCAAGACCATCTATCCGCGCTACACCGCGAGCGAGCCCTCGCCCACCGACAGCGGGCTCGCCTTCTTTGCGTTCCGCGACGGCACGCCCTATCAGGGCGAGGATCTGGTGTTCGATCCGAATGCGCCCGACAAATTCCTGGCGCGCTGCTCGCGCTCGGCGAACGCGCTCACCCCGGCGACCTGCCTGGCCGAGAGCCGCATCGCCGACGCCCACATCACGGTGCGCTTCCCGCGCGACTGGCTCGGCCAGTGGCGCGACGTCGAGGCGGGCATTGGCCGGTTGATCGCGCAATTGCGCGAGCGGATGGGGTGATTTTGTGATGCGGGCGCATCGTAGGTTGGGTCGAGCGCAGCGAGACCCAACATTGCGTCGGTGCTTGTGATGTTGGGTCTCGCAAGAGCTCGACCCAACCTACGACTCGCAATGACGGAGAGGATGTACGTTGATTGCGCCCTACGGTTCCAAATCCGTGCCAAGAATCGCCATCTGGAAATTGTACGAGCGCTCGTCGTCCTCGTCGTCGACGAACAGGACGCCGATGAACTCTTCGCCGATATAGATCTCGGCGGAGTCCTCTTTCTTCGGGCGCGGCACGACGCGCAGCTTGGCATTGCCGAACAGGCGCCGCAGATAGGATTCGAGCTTTCTGATTTCCTGGATATCCACCGCTTGCTCCCCTCGCGTCGCCCTTGCCGCCTCGACCGCCCTCGTCCTTCGAGATGCCGCGTTTCGCGCGGCTCCTCAGGGTGAGGGCGGGTCGGACGCAGGACTTATCAAAAGCCCGCGTCGTGTACCATCTGATCCATGGTGCGGGAAGGCTCGGCGCAGCCGGCCTCGCCGATCACCCGCGCCGGAACGCCGGCGACCGTGGTGTTGTGCGGCACCGGCTTGACCACGACCGAGCCTGCGGCAATTCGCGCGCAGTGGCCGACCTCGATGTTGCCGAGGATCTTCGCGCCCGCCCCGATCATCACGCCGCGGCCGATTTTCGGATGGCGGTCGCCCGACTCGCTGCCCGTGCCGCCCAGCGTGACGCCGTGCAGCATCGAGACGTCGTCCCCGATGACGGCGGTCTCGCCCACCACGAGCCCGGTCGCGTGATCGAGGAAAATGCCGCGGCCGATCTTCGCCGCCGGATGGATGTCGCACCCGAACACCGAGGACGCGCGGCTCTGCAGGTAATAGGCCAAATCCTTGCGGCCCTTGTCCCACAGCCAATGCGCGAGCCGATGCGTCTCGATGGCGTTAAAGCCCTTGAAGTAGAGCACCGGCTCGATGAAGCGGTTGGTGGCGGGATCGCGGTCATAGGTCGCGACGATGTCGGCGCGAAACATCTCGCCGAGCGCCGGCACCGCTTCGAGCGCGTCCGCATAGGCCTGGCGGATCAACTCGCCGGAGACGTCGGGATGGTCGAGCCGTTCGGCGATACGATGCATCACCACCAGCTCGAGCGTGTCGTGGTGCAGCACCGAGGAATAGATGAAGGAGGCGAGTTCCGGCTCCTGGCGCACCACCGCTTCCGCCTCGCGGCGGATGCGCGCCCACACCGGATCGACCTTGTCGAGCGGCGCGAGCGACCTGACCTGCTGCTGACTCATGATCGCCTCCCGGCAATCGCGATTACGTCGCGGAACGCAGTTTAGCACAGATAGGCACGGCGGCGGAGCCCCGCAATTCTCGCCGACCCATCATTTAAATCGCGATGACCCATCACAGATCCTTAAGAAATTCCAGGATGGCGGCGGAAAACTGGTCGTTGCGGTCGCCCGCCACCATGTGGCGGGCCCCGCCGACGTCGGCATAGCGGGCATGCGGCACGAGCGTCAGGAATTCCTTCGCGTGCTCCTCCTGCACCAGTTCCGAGGAGCCGCCGCGCACCAGCATGGCCGGGATGGTGAGGTGCTTCGCCGCCGCGATGAGCCTGCTCTCGATGACCGAACGGTTGCCGTCGACGGTGCGCCGCCCGTCGAGAAAGCGCGGGTCCCAGTGCCAGCGCCAGCGGCCGTCGGCGTGGAGCCGCAGATTCTTCTTGAGCCCTTCGTGCGAGCGCGGGCGCGGCCGATGCGGCAGATAGGCGGCGACCGCGTCCGCCGCCTCCTCCACGGTGGCAAAGCCGTCGCGCGCATGCGTGCGCATGAAGCCCTGCACCTTGGCGACGCCGGAAAGATCGACGCGCGGCGTGATGTCGACCAGCACCAGCGCGGCGAAGATCGGGTCTTTCGCCTCGCCCGCCGCGAGCAGCGAGGCGATGCCGCCGAGCGAGGCGCCGATCGCGACCGGCGCGGCGCCGTGGCGCTCCTCGAGGGCAGCGGCGACCGCCGTGACGTCGGCGGCGAAATCGTCGAACGCATAGGCGCCGTCGGCGACCCATTCCGAGTCGCCATGGCCGCGCTGGTCGACCGCATAGGCGATCATGCCGGCGCGCGCGATCTCGACCGCGGTCCTGCGCCAGGCATGGCGCGTCTGCCCGCCGCCATGGAGCAGCAGCACCGGCCGGCCGTCATTGCCAAAAACGTCGGCGGCGAGCCGATTGCCCGCCGCGCCGCGAAAGGACTCGTGCAAGGACGTCACGGCCGCTCCTGCAAGAATTCCAGCACGCCGGCTTTGAACACCTTGTCGCCGACCGACAGCATGTGATCGCGCCCCGGAATATCGAGCGCGCGCGCGCCGGGGACGAGCGCGGCGAGCGCCTGCGCGGAGCCCGCGACCTCGTCCTTGGTGCCGACCGCGACCAGCACCGGCGCGCGGATGCGCGCGGCCTCCTCGCGCGAAAGCGTATGGCGCGAGCCGCGGATGCAGGCGGCGAGGGCCGCCAAGTCCGACCTGGTCTGCTCGGCGAAGGCGCGAAACATGCGGCCCTGCGGATCGGTGACGGCGGCGAGCGAGGGCGCCTCCAAGGCGTCCGCGATGCTTTCGGGCAGTCCGACGCCCTCGACCAGCTTGATGCCCAGGCCGCCAAAAATCGCCGAGCGCACGCGATCCGGATGGGCGAGCGCCAGGAACGCGGTGATGCGCGCGCCCATGGAGTAGCCCATGACGTCGGCGCGCGGCAGATCGAGATGATCCATCAGGGCGCGCACGTCGTCCGCCATGATGGCGCCGTGGTAGCGCGCCGGGTCGTAGAGCTTGGTCGAGGCGCCGTGGCCGCGATTGTCGAGCGCGATGGCGCGGCGGCCGGCGCGGGTGAGCGTAGTGATCCAGCCCGGCGCCACCCAGTTCGTCTCCTTGTTGGAGGCAAAGCCGTGCACGAGCACGATCGGCTCGCCCGCCCCGGCGTCGAGGTAGGCGATCTCGGCGTCGCCGGAGCGGAAGGTGGCGTTGCGCTGCGCTGGAGCCATGACGATCTCGCGGGCGGTTTCTCGCACCGGCGGCCGCGCCTGTCGACCGCGCCTGCATGCATGCGAGGCCTGCCCGGGGACGATAGGCACGCCCTTGCCGTGCCCCGAAAAAGGGCATTATCTGTCGGCGATCAACGAATTTTTCGCCGATTCCGCCTTACGGAGCCGCCCCCAATGAAGACGCTCGTCTTGGAATCCACATCGCCGTTCCAGGGTCTGCCCGAGCTCGTCGCCTATGACGAAGGCCTCTTTGCGCGCGAGGGCATCCAGATCGAATGGGCCGATCGCGACGAGGCCGGCGTGAAGGCGACCGAAAGCCTGGTGGCGAGCCCGAAAGCCGCCAATCCGTTCGGCAGCCACGGCGTCTTCGTCGAGCAGGGCAAGGCCGACATGTACAATGCCTGCGAATGGGGCAACTACTGCCGCGTCCAGGACACCGTGATCGGCAGCCGGCAGATCGGCCGGCGCGCCATCATCACCTACGCAGCGATCGTGGTGCGGCCCGACTCGCCCGTCTACACCGCCCAGCAGCTCGCCAATCGCCCGGTCGGCGTGCCGTTCTATGCCGGCACGCATTACGTCGCGCTGCATCTTCTCGGCGGCTTCCTGCCGCGCGAGGCGATCAAGGTCGTGCGCGCGCCGAACGGCTCGCGCAACCGCTTCAACCTGATGATGCGCGGCGAGGTCGAGGCGACGACGCTGACCGAGCCCTACATCACGCTCGCCGAGAAGAAAGGCTGCCGCGTGATCTGCTCGGCTTTCTATCACGGCACCGAGGTCGCCTCGGATCGCGTGGACGCGGAGACCTACGCGGCCTTCAATCGCGCGGTGCGCGAGGCGGTGCGCCGCATCAACGCGAACAAGCGCAAGTACCTCGCCTGCTTCATCGACTATCACAAGGCGCGCGATCCGGAGATCGGCACGCTCACCGTCGATGACCTGCGCGAAAGCCGCCTCGTCGTGATCGATCCCGCGCCAATCCCGGCCGACGAGCTGCAGCGCACCTACGACTGGGTGCGCAGCTGGGGCATGCTGGAGGAGACCGCCTCGCCGCTCCAGCTCGTCAACGCGGACGTGCAGCGGCACGCGCACACCGCCGCCGAATAACGGCGCATGCGCTCGCGCCTGCTCGCGCGGCTCGGCCTTGCCGCATCGCTCGTCGCGGGCGCGCTGCCGGCGCACGCCGCCGACCCGGTCGCCGATTTCTATGCCGGCAAGACGGTGCGGGTGCTGGTCGGCTTCAGCGCGGGCGGCGGCTACGATCTCTACGCCCGCACGCTCGCCCGCCACATGGCCCGCCATATTCCCGGCCAACCCACGCTGCTCGCCCAGAACGTGCCGGGCGCGGGCAGTCTCAAGGCGGTGAACTATCTCTATAACGCCGCCCCGAAGGACGGCACGGTGATCGCCACGTTCGCGCGCGGCATCGTGTTCGAGCCGCTGCTCGGCCGCACCGAAGGCACGCAGTTCAACGCGACGGCGCTCAACTGGATCGGCAGCATCTCGAACGAGGTGAGCGTCTGCGCGCTGATGCGCGCGAGCGGCATCCGGACCTGGGACGACATGCGCACCAAGCCCTACAAGATCGGCGCGTCCGGCGTCGGCGCCGACAGCGACATCTTCCCGGTCGTGCTGCGCAACCTGTTTCGCCTGCCGATGAAGATCGTCACCGGCTATCAGGGCGGATCCGAAATGGTGCTCGCCATGGAGCGCCGCGAGATCGACGGCCGCTGCGGCTGGTCGTGGACGAGTCTCCTGAGCCGCAACAGGGCGATGTACGAAAAGAAGGAGATCGCAGTCACGCTGCAGATCGCGCTCGCGAGGCACGAGGACCTGCCGGACGTGCCCTTGATCATGGACCTCGTCAACGATCCGCGGCAGGCCGAAGCGCTCAAGCTCATCGTCGCGCGCCAGAATATCGCGCGGCCGTTCGCGGCGCCGCCCGGCGTGCCGAAGGCGCGCATCGAGGCGCTGCGCCGCGCCTTCGACACGACCATGCGCGATCCGGAATTCCTCGCCGAGGCGAAGCAGCTCGATCTCGAGGTGCGGCCGGCCGCGGGGGCCGAGGTGCAGGCGCTCATGTCGGAGCTGCACGCCGCGCCGGCCGACGTCGTGCGCATGGCAACCGACTTCATCCGCGAGACGCCCTGAGCGGGTTGCGTCCCGGCCGACCTGCCACCAGCCCCAAGACACCGGGCGCTCGCGGATGCTATCGTTCCGCTGGCGCCTGCGAGTTGGTGGACTTGGGCCAGGCGCGGGAGGCGAACATGCTCAAAACATCTGCAGCTTTGTGTGCCGCGGTCGTCGGATTAGGCCTCGGCGATTCCACCTTGTTCTGCGCCTCGGCACAGGCCGGGCAGAACAATGCGTCGGCGCTCGGGTGGGACATCTCGGCCGCTCAGAAAGGCGGCGGCGCCCGGTTCGTCGCCCCGCGCACCTCGATAAAGGTCAACACCGTGCGCACCACCACGCGCGTCCGCACCAACGTGGTGCGGACCACCACGCCGCGCTTCAAGCAGGTCAAGTCGGTGAGCCCGAAGATTCAGAAGCTCAACACCAGCAACACCATCAGCCCCTCGACGCTCAAGTCGCTCAAGTCCGGCCCCAAGATCGGCCCCGTGGTCGGGCCGGTCTCCCCGGCCGCCAAGCTGCTGAACGGACCGGGCAAGATCAATATCGGCGGCCCGAAGCCGAACGTGCCCTTCATCAAGCTCGCCAACAATAAGGTCGCGCCGATCTTCAAGGGCCCGAAGAAGATCTGGTGGGGCGGCGGCTGGAAGACCTTCCTGCCCTACTCCGCGCTCGGCGTGTTCCTGATCGGCGGCAGCTATTTCTATGCTGACGGCTACCTCTCGCTCGCCGGCCCCTATTGCGCCGGCATCACGCCGGACGGTTGCCGGCTGCGCTGGCAGCTGGTCGGCTTCGAGGGCGGCGGCGAAGACTGGCAATGCGTGCAGTTCTGTCCGCGGCCGGGCGCCATGCCGCCGCCGACCGCGGTGGCCTTCACCGACCCGCCGCCGCCTCCGCAAGGCCATTGCGAAGTGGTGATCTACCCCGATCCGACCTTCGGCGGGAACGCCGTGCCGACGAGCGATCAGCAGCCGCGGCTGAGCGAGTCCGGATGGCAGAACCAGATCGCCTCGATCCAGGTGCGCGCCGGCACGTGGGACTTCTTCGCCGGCGAAGAGTTCACCGGCGAATCGATGCGGCTGCAGCCCGGCCCCTATCCGGACCTCGGACCGGAGTGGAGCAAGCGGATCGGCTCCTTCATGTGCGTGCAGCCAGGCGCATGAAACTTTCTTTCTTCACCCTCCCCTGAAGGGGAGGGTGAAGAAAGCTCGCGGCACCCTCACCGCTCCCCCGCCATCGCCTCCAGCCGCCGGCGCAGGCGGCGCGCCTTGCCCCATTGCGTCGCGCGCTCGGTCACGCGCTCGGTGGTGCTCTTCACCGCCGCGAGGAAAGCCCACAGCGCCATCACGGCGGCGAAGAGCCAGCTCGCGAGATCGAACGCCGCCACCGTGAGCGCGATCGCGGCGCGGCCGACGATTTTCAGGATCGCGCGCGTCTTGCTGCCTTTCGACTCCGCGAGCCGCGCCAGGCGCGAGAGATCGCGCGGGCCTTCCGCCACCTTGAGCCCGTCGAGCGCGGCCTGCGCGCCGGCCTTCGCCTGCACGCGCCCGACGTCGCGCACCGCGCTCACCAGTCCCTGCGCCTTCTCCATCTTCACCGCCTCGCGCGCGGCGCGCACCGCGACGGCGGGCTCGGTCAGCGATGCCTGCGCCAGGGCGCGGCGCAGCGCGCTCATGTCCACCACCTCGCGCACCGAGCGCGTGATCCATCCCGCCATGCGCGCGCCGAGCCGTTGCGTCTTGCGCGCCGCCTTGACGAGCGAGAGCCCGACGCGCGCCGGCGTGCCGGCGCCGAGCGACGCATAGGTCCCGACCGTCACCGCGAGGCCGACGCAGGCGAGGCCGAGCACCAGCTCGTCCGCCTCCTCGCCGCGCGCCATGTGCGCGCCCTCGCGCACCGCGTCGCGAATGTCGCCGAACACGAACAGATCGCCGAACGTGGTGCCGGCAAGCCCGACCATGTCGTCCGGCTCGCCGGTGACGAGCCCGCGGGTGAAGCTTTCGACATTGCGCGCGGCACTGGCCGCGGTCGAGTTCGCGTCATTGACCCGCTTGGCGAGGGCCGGATCGATGGTGATGCCGCGTTCGCTCGCGAGATCGACGAAACTGTTGGCGAGATCGACGTCGCCCGCCTTGAGCGCCGCGTCGATCTCACGCTCGGCGACGCCGATGTTGAAGGTCTTGTTCACGGTGCGGTCGGCGAGCGCGACCGGATCGTCCTGCGCGAGCAGCAGCGAGCCGGACTCGTATCCCTGCGGCAGCAGCAGCACGCCGGCCACGCCGAGCGCGATTGCGGACAGCAGCGGCCAGATGATGCGCCTGCGCGGCATTGCCAAAATTCCGTCCGGACGAGGCGATTCGCCACGATAGCCGATTCTCATATCACCGTCCGATCAAGAGCGGACAGGTCGAGCGCCACCATGGCGGAGAGCATCGTTCCCCATTTCCACAACGATCTCGGCGTGCAGGTGATCGAGATCGGCGCGCGCGAATTCATGTGCGTCGGCGCGCTGCCGCCGCTCGACCATCCACACGTCTTCCTCGACATGGGCGCCGATGACGAGATCATCTGCCCCTATTGCTCGACGCTCTACCGCCACGACCCGGCGCTCGATCCCCGCGCGGCACGGCCGGCGGAGTGCGCCTTCGAGCCGGCGGGCGCCTGAGCGGCGCGGTGTCGGCGCGCACCATCGTCATCGCGGGAGCCGGCATCGGCGGACTGACGGCGGCGCTCGCCCTCGCCGGAAAGGGCTTTCGCATCGTCGTGATCGACAAGGCCGAGCAGCTGGAGGAGACCGGCGCCGGCATCCAGCTCTCGCCCAATGCGACGCGCGTGCTGATCGGACTGGGCCTCGGCTACCGATTGCTGCCGACCGCGATCGTGCCCGAAGCGATAATGATCAAGACCCGGCGCGGCGGCGAGATCGCGCGGCTGCCGCTCGGCGCGTCGATCGAGACGCGCTACGGCGCGCCCTACTGGATCATCCATCGCGGCGACCTGCAGGCGGCGCTGCTCGCGGCGGTGCGCGCGCATCACGACATCGAGCTCGAGCTCGGCGCGGAGGTCGACGCCTTCGCGGTCTATCCCAACGGCATCACCGTGCAGGCGCTGCGCGAGCTGCGCGCCGCCGACACGCACGGCGTCGCGCTCGTCGGCGCGGACGGCCTCGGCTCGCGCGTGCGCGAGCTCGTCGCCGGCAAAACCCCGCCGCGGTTCGCGCACCGCACCGCCTGGCGCGCGCTCGTGCCGGCGGACGCGGTGGCGTCCGAATTCCGCGAGCGGAAAATCCATCTCTGGCTCGGCCGCCGCAGCCACCTCGTCCACTATCCGGTCAAGGGCGGCACGATGATCAATATCGTCGCGATCGCGACCGACCATGTGCCGAGCGCGGGCTGGAGCACCGGCGCGCGCCCGGCCGAGGTGATGGCGCGCTTCCCGCGATTTTTCTGGGCCAGCCAGGCGCGCGAGCTGCTGGCGCAGCCGGCGCAGTGGCACAAATGGCCGCTCTACCACCTGCCGCCGGTGCGGCCGTGGAGCCGCGGCCCGGTCACGCTCCTGGGCGACGCGGCGCACGCGATGCTGCCGTTCCTGGCGCAGGGCGCCGCCATGGCGATCGAGGATGCGGCGGTGCTCGCCGAACAGCTTGACGCGACGCCGGACGACGTCGCCGGCGCCATGCGGCGCTACGAGGGAATGCGGCGCGGGCGCACCGCGAAGGTCGAGCGCGCGGCGCGGCGCAACGGCCGCCTCTATCATCTCGCCTGGCCCGTATCGGCCGCGCGCAATTTCTTCATGCGCGGGATCGGCGGCAACGGCCTCCTCGCGCGCTACGACTGGATTTATGATTGGCGGGTGTAGGATGGGTTAGGCGCACGCAGGTCGGGTCTACCCGACCTGCGCATCTATAATGCCGATCTCGGGCAAGCCCGAGATCGGTGCGCCGTAACCCACCGGCGGCATCGCCACTTTGGAAGTCACATGGTGGGTTACGCGCCTTCGGCGCTAACCCACCCTACGAAGTACGAGGGATACTCAATGCTCTTCCCCACCACCGTCGCCGGCAGCCTGCCGAAACCCGCTTGGCTTGCCGAGCCGAACAAGCTGTGGGCGCCGTGGAAGCTCGCTGGCGACGCGCTCGCGGAAGCCCAGCTCGACGCCACGCTGCTCGCCGTGAAGGAGCAGGAAGACGCCGGCATCGACATCGTCAGCGACGGCGAGCAGGCGCGCCAGCATTTCGTTCACGGCTTCCTCGAATTCGTCGAGGGCATCGACTTCAACCGCAAGGTCGAGATGGGCATCCGCGCCGACCGCTACAAGGCGATGGTGCCGACCGTCACCGGGCCGCTCAAGCTCAAGGGCCGCGTGCACGCACGCGAGGCGCGCCACGCCCGCGCGCACACCAAGCGCAAGCTCAAGATCACCATGCCGGGGCCGATGACCATCATCGACACCATCGCGGACGCCCACTACGGCGACCGCGTCAAGATGGCGTTCGCCTTCGCGGATCTGCTCAACGCCGAGGCGCGCGCGCTCGCCGCCGACGGCGTCGACGTGATCCAGTTCGATGAGCCCGCCTTCAACGTCTACATGAAAGAGGTCACCGAGTGGGGCATCGAGGCGCTGCACCGCGCGATCGCGGGAGTGACCGCCACCAGCGCGGTGCACATCTGCTACGGCTACGGCATCAAGGCCAACATCGACTGGAAGGCGACGCTCGGCGGCGAGTGGCGCCAGTACGAGGAGATCTTCCCGGCGCTCGCGAAGAGCCGCATCAACCAGGTCTCGATCGAGTGCCGCAATTCAAAGGTGCCGCTGAGCCTGTTGAAGCTGCTCGACGGCAAGGATGTCCTGGTCGGCGCGATCGACGTCGCGAGCGACGCGGTCGAGACGCCGCAGGAGGTCGCCGCCGTGATCGCGGAGGCGATGAAGTACGTGGCCAAGGACAAGATCATCCCCTGCACCAACTGCGGCATGGCGCCGATGCGGCGCGACATTGCGCTCGCCAAGCTCAAGGCGCTGGGCGAAGGGGCGCGGATGGCGCGGGAGAAGTTTGCCTGAGCGACCTCTCGGCTCGTCATGCCCCGCGCAAGCGGGGCATCCAGTAATCACCGCCGATTCAGTGAGTACTGGATCGCCCGCTTGCGCGGGCGACGACGCCGGTGTTGGGGATTCACCCCGCCAAAAAATCCGTCACCGCTTTATTGAACCGGCGCGGTGCCGTCCTTTTCGCCGACGATGAAGAGCACCGGCCGCGTCACGCTCGCGACCTTCGCATTGTAGTCGTGGTCGGCGAGCGCCGCGCAGCAGCCGACATAGCCGGCGAGCGGCGTTCCGCGGATCATCTTGCGCAGCGTCTCGAGATGCGGCGGGTTTTTTGCCACCGTCTCGGGCGGAAACCAGCGCGTGATCGTCGGCTCGACGGCCGCTTCCATGCCCTGCTGTTGCGCGACGGCGATGCGTTCCTCCCACTGCTTGGTGGAGACCGGCGTCGACATGCAGGGCGAGTCGCACACGATGATACGATCGACGCGATCCGGGTGCAGCTCGGCGAGGCCGAGCGCGGTCGCGCCGCCCATCGAGAGGCCCGCGAAGTGCGCGCGCCGGATCGAGAGCGCGTCGAGCAGCCCCACCGCGTCGGCGACTAACGTATCGAAGGCGTAGCGGCCCGCCGGCGCATCGGTCCCGCCATGGCCGCGCTGATCGTAGCGCACCACGCGGTACTTCGACTTGAGCGCCGCCGCCTGCTCGTCCCACATGGCGCCCGTGGTGCAGAGCGAGTTGGAGAAGACGATGCACGGCGCTCCTTCGGGGCCCTC
>WNFF01016701.1_pt1 | contig 17085 bp, 19 predicted proteins | sample 5400441 | NCBI WGS metagenome assembly WNFF01 (sample SAMN13153345, study PRJNA577476) | soil metagenome | isolation source: 120 cm saprolite under Douglas fir tree site 2 hole 3 replicate 1 | place: USA:California | collected 2015-04-18 | reverse complement strand
TGATGCGACTGCCTTGCTCCAGCTGTTCACGCGCTGCTTTTGGATCAATATCAGCACCGAGTTGAGCAACAACTCCGTGCGATCGAACCTCCTGCAGCGCCAGCGTGTCCTTGTAAGCCTGAACGTCTGCCGCTCTTTGCTCCTGAACCGCTTTCGGCAATGTTGCCTGTGCCTTATCGAGCTCCGTTCCGATATCCTTGCGAATTTGATCCGCTTCTGAAACGGCATTCTTTGCATCTTTCAGCGCGCCTCGTTTTGTTTCGGTCTCTTCCGCTGTTACCTTCGCAAGATTTTCTGCGCTTCTGCCGACCGGATCATCGATCATTGGCGCCGGCTGATTTCCGTAGGCAATTTCCACTTCATGGTGACCCAGCGCGTGACTCGCGATTCGTGCATCAGCATTGTCACGGATTACAGTGCTTAATCCGATCACCGCAGACTGATGATCTGCTGCTGCCTGCAGGCGCGAAAGCCGCTCAGGTCCACTCTTAGGAATCGCTTTCATGTGCGCTTCGCTGCGCGCCAGCGCGTCTTTTGCAAGACCGGTCGCCATATCAGGGGACGTGTTCAATCCATCCAGACCATCGATTTTCTTGCTGTATTCGAGCAGCTGCGCTGCTTTCGTTGACTCCTTCTCCGCATCCGCTAGAATCTTGCCTCCTTCTGCTTTTGCCGTATCAAGCATGGAACGGATTTTCGCTTCCCCTTCGGAATCCGGCTGCTTTTTTGCGTACGCGGCCGGATCTTTCTGGAATTCGATATACTCCTCCATAGAAATTTTGCCAAAAGCCCGCTTCGTTTGAACGTCCGTTTCAATTCGATCGCGCTTGGCTTTGTCGAAATCACCGTGCGCCTTATCCAGATCGTCCAGTTGACCTTGAATCGATTGCTGGCTCCGATCCTTCAGCCGCGAATCCATTTCAATCTGGCTTTTCTGATGAGCAGTGCTGGATATTTTCGCGGCGTAAGTGGTTGCATCGCCGTCAAGTTCGGCAAGGAGTTGTGTTTGATTCACGCTCAGGCTGGCCGGCTTCTGGCGTGTCAGCCGATCGTTGGTTTCCAGCGTGTTCTTGAAAATCTCTTCGACTTGCGTGTTCGCCTTTGCCACAAGTTCAGCCGGAGGCTGCTGGCCCTTCGAATCGAGATGCGCTATTTGCTGCTCATTGATGTTCAGTCGCAGCTTCTTTGTGTCCATGGCCTCGCGATGGAATTGCAGCGCACGATCGCCGCCATGGACGACATCACCAAGACTCGGATCGATCTTGACCGCTTCACTGCGCTTCTGATCCACCACGCCCCCTTCTACCAAGTCGGGATGCAATTTCGCTGGAGCAGGTACGACCTGCGGCTGGTCCGGCTTTAATGTCTTGTTGAGCTGTGCCGTGGACTCAATGTTTGCCTTTGCCTCGCGCGCCATTTTTGCTTTTGCTTCGGATCCCGAGATCCGCGCTTCGGTCGTGAGCGCATCGCCGGCGAGCTGGCGCGTCGGGCTGTTTTTACCGTAGCGTTCGGGATGAGCCGTGACCTGATCAACGACACGGGCGCGCACAGAAGCAATCGCTTGCTTGGCTTCATCCATTTGCTTTTGAACGTTTGGCAGACGGGTCGTGTCATCCGGATATTTCTGACTTAGCTTCGAATATTTTTCCGAGCCCCAGTTCATATGGATTGCGTTGCGATTGTTCGTCAGACTTGCAGATGCAGCATCCAGTTGATCCGCTTGTTTGCGGCTTGCCGCATCATCGGGACCGGTAGTTGCGCGAAGATAGTCCGCCCGCATCTGATAGCTCGCGCGAACGACACCGAGTGCCGGCCAATCACCACTGCGCCTCGCTTCGTTGGCTGCTTTCTTCAGTCCATCCGGCTCCTGACCGGTAGCGATGTAGCGTTGCATTTGTTCATCAGTAATTCCGTACATCTTCATCCGGGTTTGAAGCACTGCTCCTTCGGATCCCGGTTTTTTATCGTGAAAATGATTCCAGCTCTCACCAAATCCTTTATCGAAACGTGCAAGCACCGGCAGCTCCTGGGCCGTAAGCTTGTCGCTCAGTCGCGTCATTTCTGCTACGGCTGCCGCGCGATCGGGTGAATCCGGAGGCAGCTTGCTTATCTCCCCTGCATAGTCCGTAACCGATTGCTGCAGCTCTTGTTGGGCCTGCATCCATTCCGCGCGATCCGCATCCGTTACCGGTCCTTCATTGTTCGCGATGCGAGCGCCGAGGTCCTCAACTTCCTGGAAATTGGATGCCACGTCTTCCCTGCCCGACGAGGCTCCTTGCGTCCCGCCGGAAGGCGTTTGCGCAGCCGAAGTATTCCGTGACGTTTGCGGCTGGGGCCGCGCAGCGCCCTGCTTGCCTGTGGGGTTGCCAAGGTTGATCGGCGGCCGGGTCGCAAGAATGAGGGCGAATGACTTTGACGTATCCTGCGAATGCTCTGAAGTAGGCCTGCCTTTTGCAGACTGCGTGCCTGATGCATCGTTCGAGGTGGTCGAACGGACCGCCTCCTTGAATTCCTCGACCTGCTTCGGCGAAACGCCACCGTCGTTTTGCGGTCGAACGTTCGCGTCATTGGACGTACCAGCGGCCCCGACTGTCATTTTTCTCTACCTTTCCATATCGCCCAAGCGTATCGGCGAAGCCTTGGGGTTCACGAGGATGCACAAGGCGACTTGAAATTCCCGCGCCTGCTTCATGCCGACGCTGGAGGCCTAGCTGTGATCATTGTGCCGACGAAACGAAACGGATTTTGTGCTGCAGATCACGCAGCGTCGACCGTTTCAGCCTGGGCGCTGGATACTTTTTTGAACCGATGGCGGATGACGTGCGACGAAGACGTGCTCATTCCTCTTCGCGCGGAGAAAGGCAGCAGACTGCACCTGCCGCCGCGGTCGTCGGGATCCCGGCTCTGGCCGCCATCAGACTTGCGCTGACGGTGCTCATGCCCGCGTCGATGTAGTCGTCGGTCGTCTTGGCGGTAGCAACTGCACGTCGCACTCAGCCCCTAGCGGAATGTGATAAAGATCACTGAACCGGTTTCGTCTTTTCGTCACGAAAGCGACTAAACCCCGAGCGTCGGCATGAAGGAGAGACCGCGGTGGGATTTCTCGACAACGTTGGCGGATTCTTCAAAGACGCCGGGCACGCCGCGGGGGACGGCTATAAGGCTGCCGGCGATGCTTGGAATACCGCGGTCGAAGATGCCAAGGCGAGTGCGAATGTCGTCGGAACTGCCGTCCGCGACGCCGATGCAAAAAAAGAGCAGATCGGCTCGTGGATCGATTCGAAAGAGCAACAGCTCGAGCACAAGGCCGACGAAGGCCGCGCCTTGTTGCGTCAGAATGGCGGCGTCGCAGGGCAGATTGCCTCCGACCAGATCGGGCTTGTGGAAGGGGTCGGGACATCCCTCTACGGCGCCGGCAAGGGGCTTGTGCAACTCGCGGACGGCGTACAGTCCTTGACCAATCCGCTTGAGTGGGTGGCCAATCCAGGCGCGAACATCGCGCGCCTCAAATCCGGGGTCCAGACCGTCGAGACGTTGGGCAAGATCGCGAATCTGGCCCAGCCTGCAAGCTGGATCGCCGATCCGAAAGGCAATGCGCAGCTGGCGGGCGCGCTGTGGCATAGTGCCGCCACGAGCTTCAACAACGACCCGGCCAAGTTCATCGGCAACGCCGCCGGGACCGTCGCCATGTTCTTCATTCCGGGAGCGGACGGCGCTGCCGTGGCCGGGGACGCCGGCCGGGCAGTGACAGTGTTGAACGACGTCGACAAGGTCGCCGAAGTCGCCAAACTCGCCGATGTCGCCGATGTCGCCAACACCGCCGATGCCGCCAACGCCGCCGGACGGCTCGGTGGATTGGCGGAGGATGCTGGAGCGGCCGGCCGCGTCGTCGCGCGCGGTGGCGAGGATGTTGCGGCAAGCACCATCGCGCGCGGCGAGCCGCATGCGTTCGGGATCGGTGATCGCAGCGCCCGGGCAACAGCAATTATTGACCGGTCGGCGCAGGCGCTCGGTCGCACTGCGTCCAGCCTGGTCGACAATGTGGTCTATGATGCGTCTGGAGCGTCACCCTATTTCTGGGTCGATCGCGCGACCGGCCTGCGCACCATCACACTCGACGCGGCCACATTCGGCAAGACGGAGGCAGGGCAATTGATCGCCGGAACCCATGAGCTCGTCCATGCCGAGCAGTGGGAGCAGGTGTTGAGTTCAAATGCCGGCAATCTCGCCGCAGCGCATCCGGCGATGTTCAGAACCTCGCCCCTGGACTATGCGATCCGCGAAGTTGTCACCGAGCGCCGCGCACTGCAAACCGTGGACAGCTTACTGGGCGGCAGCACGCCGCAGCAATTTGGACACTCGACACGATATATTGAATTCTGGCAAAAACGCGTGATGGCTCTGGGCGGCGGCCGGGTTCCGTGAGGCCGTCCGGTGGGTGATACGCCCGGCGCACCGGCCTCGATCTCGGGCAGCGAAGTTTGGTGGAGACAAAGTCATGACGATACGCGGTTACGGGAGGGTAACGCCCTTGCAAATGGACATGCTCGGGCTTGGCGGCGAGATCCTGTCATCGGGCGGAAGCGAAACCGAGCCGGCGAGCGACCACGAGCGCCTCAGCGTCATGAAGGAGGCACGCCAGGCGCTGACGCAACAAACCGGACGCGACTTTGGATTCGATCTGGCCGCGTGGCATCATTTCCTGCTCAACGACGCCAAGCTGTCGGAAGAATATACGTTCGATTACGCCTGGAAGGCGGTCAAGCGGCGGATCGACGAGCTGCTCGACGATCCCGACCGACTGCGACTTGAGCGCTTGCTCAACGAGCATCCGGAGGCTGCCGCGGACAGGCGATGAAGACGCGATGCCGACCAGGTCGCTGCGGACCCGCCACGACAACATCCAGATGACGATGACGAGCCTGAAGGCTCCTGCTTGGTCCGCTGCCCAGCTTTGGCGGATTGGTTGACGGCCTCGTTGAACTGCTTCACCAATCTCGCAGGAGCGGCGTCGTTGGCGTGAGCTAGAGGTTTGGCCGCGTTGACCGTACCGGTCTCTTCGATTCCCATATCTCTCTCCCTATTTGCCCTGGCGCTCCCGGCATATGCCGAGGGGGAAAAGCGCGACCAACCCGCGGCGACTCGCAACCTGGCCACACCATCCATACGCGTCGCCCCGAGCGGCGCCCGTGATTTGCGTCACATTCTTTCGCCCGGCAATCGGCTACGGCAACAGGCTCGGACAACAGGAAGCGCTGAAAGGCAGCATGAAATGAGCGTCCCCGGTGCGACCGATACGGTCAAGAGCGCAAACCCTGCCCCCACGAATACCGGCACGGTTTCTTCCAAACAGGTGAAGGAATTCAAGGAGGCGGTCGACCGTTCGACCACCTCAAGCAATAGTTCACCGCAGTCACAGGGTACGTCGAATTCGAACCCCATCATTCTTGCGGGCCGGCCGCCGATCAACCTCGCCCACCCGATGGGTAAGCAGGGCGTGCCGCTGTACCAGTCGCAGGGCGCAGGCAGCACCACTGCCCAGCAGGCGGCGGCGCCGGCCAAGCCGGGAAAGCCGATCGATGTGGCGCAGATGGAGGCGCTGAACCGCCGCGTGCAGAGCTTCAATGTCGCGCGCAGCCCGGTCGATCACCAGCAACTGCAGGAGGCGCAGAAGCACTTCCAGGACGCCACCGACGCGCTGAAGGCGGGCGACTACAAGAAGGCCGAGGCCGAACTGCGCACATTGGGCTTTCCGTTGAGCGCGCCGGGCGGACAAATCAGCAAAGCCACCGCAACGAGCGCGATCCTGCTCGGCACGCCGGTGCAGGCCCAGCGAGGCGGCGGTTGGCAGATGGCCCCCGTCAGTTGGGGCGCGCGCGGCAACCAGGCTCTGAACGACGTGAACGGCTTCGCTGCCAACGCGAAGATGATCAATCGCCTCGCATCGGCGCCGGGCGGCGTGTCGAACCCGCCGACCGAGGCGCAGGTGACGCAGTACATGCGCGATCTCACGAACCCGCCGAAGGGCAAGGCGCAGCCGACGTCGCAGCAGGTGATGCAGGCTGCCAGCGACATCACCGGCGGCATGATCATGCACTACAGCTCGGCCGGCCGGCAGGATCCGAACGCCAACCCCAGCCCGCACGCGTTCTACAAGGACCGCGCGGGCAAGGTTCACGAGTTCGGGTCGGTGGCCGACGCGCAGAAGGCCGCAAAAGCCGCGCGCGCCAGCAAGTCGCCGGACGCACCCGCCAGTGGCATCACGCGGCTGAACGCGCGCTCGCCCGACCAGTGGAGCGACGTGACGTCGCAAGGCGCGCCGCACGCGGGCCGCTACATCGGCGACTGCGAGAGCAAAGTGTACATGCAGACGCGGCTGCTCACCGCGGCCGGCTTCACGTCGCTCGGCAGTGTCGACGTGCAGCACGGGAGCGGCATCGGCCACATGCTCGGCGTGTTCAAGGCACCCGACGGCACGACCTGGGTCACGTCGAACGAGGACTTCCGTCAGGTGAGCCCGAGCAATGCCAAGGTGGGCGTAACCCAGGCCGACCTCGACGCGACGCTGAAGACGATGACCGGCGAGGTGTACCACACCCAGAATCTGAGCGGGTTCAAGCTCTCGTCCGCCGCCACGGCGAACCTGCCGACCACGGGCGATCCGGCGGTCGACTCGATCCGCCACTCCACTGAGATGGGCATGATGCGCCGGACCGAAGTGCTGATTCCGCCGCCCCCGCCCGCCCAGAGCCAGGCCGGGCCGACCAATGGCAGCGGCGGGCCGACGCACCCGTGACAATCGGGTGAGACGACGCGCGGCGCCACGCCGCGCGGCACGGTGGCATCCTTGCTTCGCGTGACGGCGTCAGTGAGCGGTGTTTGACGGCATCCGTGCGGCGGCGACCGCCTTACGCTGCGCTTCCAGGTCCAAACCAGAGCGGCCTTGCTACGTTGCGGAGCGCGATCAGCGCGGCGCGATGGCCTCGAGTTGCGGCTTCACGTCGAGGAAGACGACGAGACCGTTTTTCATGTAGCCGACCATGAAGGCACTGTAGAGCACGAGCACAAGCGAGAACACGAGGTTCTTCACGCCCATTGAGAGGTAGAAGGGTTGCAGCGACGGTGCGGCACGCGCGATGAACCCGAATAGAAGGTCGACCAACAGCAGGCACACCACGACCGGACCCACCAGCATGAGGCCGGTCGAGACAATGGTATCGAGCAGACTGAGAAGCAGTCCCCCTGCTTCGCGACTTAGCAGGGGCAGGAAGCGGCGAACCGGCCAGATACCATAGCTGTCGTAGATGGCTCGCAACGTCAGGTCAAAGCAGCCGGAAGCGAAATAGAGCGCGATGACGATAAGCGCGAGCAGTGTGCCCGTGATAGCGGATTGGCTCGATCCGAGAGGATCGCTGAGGCTGGCCGACGAGGACCCGCGTTGCAGGTCGAGGATGTCGCCGGCGGCCTCCGCTGCATACAGCGGCACGGCCAATACGACGCCCACGATGAGGCCGACGATGACCTCCTTCAGTATCAGCGCAACGATCAGCCCGAGGCTGAGCTGTTCGCCGTCGAGGTGAGCCACAATCATCGGGATGAGAGGGATCGAGATCACGAGGGCGATGGAGTTGCGTATGAAGCCAGTCACGCCGAGGCGGTCGAACACCGGAAAGACAACCATCATTGCGAGCATCCGCGCGAGCGCGAAGGCAGACGCAAAAATGTAGGGCTGCAACGGCCGGAACGGATCGCCAATCAAGTCCATACCGAGTTTCCTGCATCAGTTCAGCGCGTCATGATGGGAAAAGCGTCGAAGATTCCCGATGCCTGGTTCGCAACCTGCTGCGACAACACCGGGCCCAGCAGGATCATGAGGACCAGCACGACGACAAGCTTGACGGCCTGCGGCAAGGTCTGGTCCTGGATCTGGGTCAGCGCCTGGAGCAACCCGACCAGCAATCCGATCACGACGGCCGCGATCAGCACGGGCGACGACACGATCAGGATGATCATCAGCGCCTCGTTGACCTTCCCGAGGATGCTATCGTGAGACATGGACTGTCCTCAATGTGCCGCGTCGCGCCTCACCCATAGCTCAGGATGAGACCATGCATCAGGCGCGACCAGCCGTCCACGGCGACGAACAGGAACAGCTTGAGCGGCAAGGATATCAGTGTCGGGGAGACCATCATCATCCCCATTGCCATGAGAATGTTCGAGACGATGATGTCGATGACCAGGAACGGCAGAAAGAGCAGGAAGCCGATCTCGAACGCGCGCGTGAGCTCCGAGCTGACGAAAGCCGGCAGCAGAATGATGAAGTCATCGTCCTTGACATTGGCGCGGGTCGCTGGCGGCCAGATGCGGGCGGTGGCCGAAAGAAAGAACTCGCGCTCGCCGGGTTTCGCATAGCGCATGAGATGGGCTTTGACCGGGTCTTTCACCACATTGGCTGATGCCTGGAGCTTATCAAGCGAGCTTACATCGAGCGGCCGCGCGGAGAGGCGATTGGAGAGGTCTTCCACCAGCGGCAGGCTGACGAAAACGGTGAGAATGAGGGCGATCGAATACAGCACCAGGGTCGGCGGTGTCTGCTGAAGGCCGAGGGCGTTGCGGACGATGAACATCACCACCGAGATCTTCAGGAAGGCCGTCATCGTCACGATGATAAACGGCAACAGCCCGAGGGCCGTCATGAAGATGATCAGACCAACAGTGCTGGGTGCGTCATTCATTGCCGACGATGCTCACGATTCGTACACCGAGACTCTCCCCAATTTGCACCAGCGTGCCGCGACCCAGCCGCCGGCCGTTAGCCATGATGTCGAGCGGCTCGTCGAGCGGGCGGGCCAGCGGCACCAGCGCGCCTGGCGCCAGGCGCTGGAGCTCACCGAGCGAAAGCTCGACGCGGCCGGCTTCGAAGACGAGCTGCACCGGCAAGTCGTCCAAGTCCGGATCGTGCAGGCCGGCCGGGCCGGAGAACTCTGTCGGATTGCCCATGCTCCACTCCCAGAAAGAACCACGGCCGCGCAGAGGGCGCGCCGTGATCATGATGCCTGCCGGGTTCAACTCGACAGGGATGACAAGATACCCGACAATGACGGCTACCGCCGCATTGTCCGGCTGACATTCTAGATCGGCGAGCATGACATCGTCGAGCGCCAGCCGCATGTCTTGCATCCGGGGCCATCGGCGGGGCATTGCGGGCATCCCTGGACGCCGGTATGGCCTGCTGAGCGAGCACCATGCCTCAAGCCCAGCTTTGTTCTGCTGTCGACGCGGCGGCCATGATGGCGCGCTCCTCGAGATCGGCCTCGGCATAGGCTGTCTCGAGTCGCTCCGCTTTACGCCGTTCCTGCTCGGCCAAGCCATCGAGCTTGGTCACCGCCCGCTGGCAAAGACGGTAGCGCTCGCGCGCGGCGTCACGCGCCAGCTCCGCATTTTGCAACGCCGTTTGCGCTTCCTCCTCGGCTCGGCGCAACCGCATGGCCTCTGCCGCCTTGGCGTCGAGATCGGCCTGCAGACGGGCAATCTCCGCCATTGCGACGGCCCGACCGACCAGCGCTTGGCGCTTGTCGCGCTCGTGCGTGCGGGCCTGCTCCAGGTGGTGCGCGACTGCATTTCGTGACGCCTCCACCTGGTGTTCGGCACGGCGGCAGTCGCCCTCGCACTGGGTCAGTGCATTGAGTGCCGACCGCTCCCGCAAGCGTCGCAGGTCAAGAAGACGAGTGATTGCGGCTGCGTGCGTCATAGCGGTTGGGGCTGGCTGCCGGCCTGGGCGACAATCTCGCGCATCCGCCGTCGCGTCTCTTCGATCGCCTCGTGCTCGTGCGCCGTCTGGCGAAGAAACCCATTGATTGCGTCTATCTTGGCGATGGCCTCATCCGCCAACGGGTCGCTGCCCTTTTGGTACTCGCCGACACGCAGGAGGAGTTCGACGTCGGCGTAGCTTGCCATGAGTTGGCGCAGGCGGGCGGCATCGGCGCGGTGCTGCGGCGGCACTGTCGCGTCCATCAGTCGGCTGCGACTGCGCAAGACATCGATCGCGGGAAAATGGTTGCGGCGAGCGAGGTCGGCCGAGAGGACCATGTGACCGTCAAGCAAGGAAACCACTTCCTCGGCGACGGGATCAAGAGCGATCTCGCCTTCGACCAGCACCGTGTAAATGCCGGTGATCGATCCACCGCCTCCGTCCAGGCCGGCGCGCTCGACGAGACGCGGCAGTGCGGCGAACAGGGACGGGGGGAAGCCGCGCCGCGTCGGCGGTTCGCCTGCCGCTAACCCGATCTCTCGCTGGGCGCGCGCAAAGCGGGTGAGGCTGTCCATGAGCAGCAACACCTGCTTGCCTTCATCACGGAACGATTCGGCGATCGCCGTCGCCGCGTAGGCAGCCTTGACGCGCTCCATCGCCGGGCTGTCGGACGTCGCGACCACGATCACGGCGCGTTTGCGGCCCTCAGGTCCAAGCTGATGCTCGAGGAACTCGCGCACTTCACGTCCGCGCTCGCCGATGAGCCCGACTACGACAACGTCCGCGTCGGTGCCGCGGACAATGTCGGCCAGCAGGGTGGACTTGCCGCCGCCGGCTTCACCGAAAATCCCGACGCGTTGTCCGCGTGCACAGGTGATAAGCCCATCAATGGCACGGATACCGAGCTGAATTGGATCGCGGATGATGCCCCGACTGAGCGGCGCCGGTGGTGCTCCGGTAACCGGACGGGTTGCAATGCCGTTCGGAAGAGGCTCGCCGTCGATCGGATCCCCTAATGCATTGATAACGCGGCCAAGCAAGCCGTCTCCCACCGGGGCCAACAACTCGGTGCCGGTGGGAATCACCTCGGTCATGCTGGAAAGCCCGAACAGGTCGCCGATCGGGGTCAGCACTGCGACGTCGTCAAGGATTCCGATCACCTCGGCCATGACGCGTCGGCCGGTTTCCGGGTCGACCAAATGGCACAGTTCGCCGATGCGCGCCCCGCTCGCGGTGGCATGGATGATGACGCCCAGGAGGCGGCGGACACGCCCTTTGCGTGACCGTGGCGCGCTGTCGCGCACCTTCTCATACAGGCTAGGCAGGACGGAGGTGAGACGGTCGTCGATACTGAAGCGCTCGGCGGTCATCGCGTCCCGCCTCGTCAAACGGCGCCGATCGCGGTGGCGATCGCGGCCAGTTGCGTTTTAATACTGGCGTCGACGACGGCAAGATCACTGGCACCGTGACCGTCAGACCCTTCTCGCGACGCAAATCAGTGATGGCGTGTGCGGCAGCGGCGGCGACAAGGTCGCGCGTGTCAAAATTGCCGAGGACACGTTGAACGACGCTCATGGCAAGCTGAGCAACTTGCGGCTCGATTGACTGAAGAAAGCGGTCCACTTTCAGGGTCGTCTCGGTAATAAGCTTGGTTGCCTCCGCCTTGCCGTCCTCGTAGCCCCTGGTACGCTCGGACTCATAGAGACGGGAGGCGGCTTCCTCCGCTTGCGTTTTTTCTTCGGCGATCTGCTTCTCTGCGTGGTTCAGGAACTCAAAGGCGTCCTGCCAGGCTTTCACATCCCTGGCATTGAGAACCGAGCCCGTCGTCGGACCATCCGCCGGCTGACGTCGATTCAAGGATACCGAGTCCACTCTGTCTACCATTGTGTTCAACCTCAGCCGACCGTTCGGCGCACAATCGCCGGGCCGAGTTCATCGAAGGGGTGATTCACCGAATCGTCGAGAGCAGGATTGGGCGCAAGCTTGAGGCTGACGCGCAGGCCGACACCGGGGCTCTGCGCCTTGCACCATGCGCCAAGGCAGCGAAAGCCATCCTCCATCACACGCGCACCAAGCTGATCGTAGGGTGTGAGCGGCTGCATCGGGCCGGAAAGATCGCGATTGGCGAGCGCGACGACGCACAGCGTCTCACCCAGCGCGGCATCGAACGCCGCCGCATCCGCGGCCCGAATGGTATTGGCGATGCTGTTCGCCCAATAGATCGCTCCGGCGCGGCGCACAACCTCCGCCAGCTGTTCGGACGAGCAAAGCGCGATCGAACGGTCAGTGTCGCTCACGTCCTCGGCCGCAATCGTGCGCGCCAGCCCGTAGCGCGAATGGACGAGACCCGACAGCCGCTCCTCGAGGCGGGGTGAGGACTTAAGCCGCATGCACAGTTCGGAATCCACCATTCCGTCGAAACACACGGCGAGCCGCGACGGCTCGATATAGAGGGCCGGCTGCGTCACGAACGCATCCCAGCCTGCTCCGGTGCTTTGGCTCGCAGTGCTCACGACGCTTTCACCACGTTCGACGAACCCGACTTCACCACGTTAGGCGAAGCCGCGCTCACTACGTTCGACGGAACCGGGCGCGACGAACCCAAGGCATAAACGCGTCCGCGCTGGCGAAAGAAGACGAAGCCGAGCGCACCTGCGAGCAGGACGACCAGCGCGACGAGGCCGAAGAACATCCACATCGCCTGCGCCAGGTTTTCGCGCTGCATCCACACACCGAAAAAAGAGACCATTTCAAGATCCTGGCCTTGACTTGCCTTCTGCAAATCGACCGGAACGAGGACGACCGATACCTTGTCGTAGGACAGACCAGCGACGCCGTTAGCCACCAGCATCTTCACCTGGGGCACCAAATTGCCTACCGGCATGCTGCTGCGATGGCGGATGAAGACCGACGCCGAGGAAGGTACGAGTTGCTGGCGCAGCGGGTCGTTTTCCGGCAGCACGAGGTGAACCCGGGCGGACAGGACGCCGTCAATTTCCGAAACCGTACGCGAAAGCTCCTGGCTCAGCGCGAAAATCATCTGCGCGCGCTCCTGCAGGGGCGAGGAGACGAGGCCATCCCTCTTGAAGACTTGCCCCATGTTCTGGAACTCCTGCTTGGGGAGACCAGCTTCCTTGAGGATGGCGATAGATTCGGCGAAGCGCCCTTTGTCGACCACGACCGTGTACTGACCGCCCTTGACCGCCACGCGCTGCGCCGGGATCCCGCGCTGTTGCAAGGTCCCGACCATCTCGTTGGCCTGGCGCTGATCAAGATTGTTATAGAGCTCCGCCTCGCAAGCCGAGAGCAGCAAGGCGACTAGCAGTACCAGGGCCCGCTGTACCCAGCGTGGCAATGAAGAACGGAGCAAGGCCGCGCTCACGGAATTTCCCTTCGTCACTGCCCCTTGAGCAGGCTCATCACGTTTTTGGTTATCGAATTGGTCGCATGACCCACCACCCGCACCCACATGTTTTGGATCGCGGAATCCATGACTTCGTTTCTCATCTTGGCGACCATGGCCGACACGGGGGCATTACTCTCCAGGCCTGGGCCGGGCCCAAGCGATGCCGACGCCGGTCCTGGAGGCAGACCGGCGTGGGCAAACCCATTGTGGGAGGCAAACTGACCGACCGAGCCAGACTGGCCGAGGGGGCTAAATTGGGCGAGGGAGCCAAGCGTGTCGAGGCTGGCAAGGTCAGTCTCGGCCTCGGCGGCGGCTGCCCTCCGCCTGGCTCCGGCGGCCTGGTTCTGCGCATCAGATTGGTGCGCCTTCTCGACGAACTCACGCAATTTCCCGAGCATCTCCCCGCTCGAAGCTACGGAATTGGTCGCCTCTGGCATCTGTCCGTTGCCGGCGTCTACGCGGGCCTTGGCGAAAAAGTCGACGAGCCCCTGCTCGCTGGTCGCGCCAGTGCCAGTGCCAGTGCCTTGGCCCGCTTCGGGTGAAGCGGTCGCCGGCGAAGAGGCGGTAACCGGGACTTGGGCGGTAATGGCCACGCTCATGATTGAGTTCCTTTCTGCTGACTATATCGTACTGACGGCCCCGTATGACACGACTAAATCCGTCCTTCTGTGACGCGCTTCACAGTTATGTCCGTCGCTCCAGCGGGCGAGCGGCCTCTCCCACCCTGGCAGATCACGGCGGAAGACGGATGAACCTCAGCCTACCATTGGCTCATCTGGTCGTCCATGAGGGCCTAAAGTGGGATGCTTGGAGCCTTTGAGCTCGTCCATTAAAGTGAATGGCGGCCGCATGCCGAACCATCGGCATGCGACCGCCATGTCAGATCATTTGGGTGAAGCGGATTAGCCCTGCTGCGTGAGCTGCTGCAGGATCTTCTGGAACATCTGGGCGGGATCATTCTGGCCGCCGCCCTGGGAGCACTGGCCGCTCTCGCCGCTCTGCTGCGGTTGCATCTGCTGAACCATCTGCATGAGTTGGTTGATCATGCCCATGGGGCCTCCGCCGCCCATTATGCCGCCTAAGCCTGACATCGTTCATCTCCTAGTTTAAGGGTTATACTAAGGGTTATACAAAGGTTGGAGGACAAATCCCCCTTGCACTGAGGCTAAGGGGGCCCTGTCGCTGTTCTTCCCAGCGGAAGATCCTGCCTTGATCGGGCGCTGCTATCGGCGGCTCCTTGGCCCCCTCTCAGGCCCGATCAAAGATCAGGATCTCCGTGTCGTGGCACCGGTGCTTCGACTGTCAGTACCAGTCGCGAGCCAGGTCGCGGAAGCCTTCAGCCTCGTCGCGGCGGCCTTCAGCCTGGTCGCGGCGGCCTTCAGCCTGTTCGTGACGCGCCTCGGCAGAATAGTGCCTCGCCTCGGCAAGCTCGTGAAAGCCGCCCGCGAAGTCAAGGTGCGCGAAATCATTCGCGGCCTGATCACGATGATACTGGGCCTCAGAACGATCATGCCGGGCCTCACCAAATTCATGCCGGGCATCACGAAATTCTTCCCGCGCATTGGCGAAGTCCTCGGCGGCGTCACCGCCGCCACCATGGCAGCCACCACCGCCGCCGCCATTGTTCTGGCAGTTGTTATTGTTATCGAGCTCACTACCGATTTCCGAACCGATCATACCTCCGATGGGACCTCCGACGGCAAATCCGACGGCACCTCCGATGAAACCTCCTAAATCGAAAGACATAGCACATTCTCCATTGTCGCTAGGGATGCCCGCGCCTGCTCCATGCCGACGCCCGGGTGCCTGCAGACGGGGCGATTAAGACAGAAGCAAATCCGTCCTTCTGTGATATGCCGCACGTTTTTCCTGTCCGTCTCAACTCCGCCGCAAGCTTGGCTGCGGCACGCACGCCGAGGCCATAGAATGCTGTCCTTCTCAACGGAACAGCATGCCATCGAAGGTGCGATTGCGTTTGACGATGCAGATTGAATATGGGCTTCGCCCCGCGCTGCACATGATCGCGCGGCGTGCCGACCGGCTTGGCGTCGACAAAGCCTACGACGCAGAAGACTTCGTCAACGAGCTGCGCTCGATGGATGTGACATGTCGCACAGAACACCAGCGGCAGTAGCTCTGCGATTGACGGGCGAACGACCCGGCACGGCCGCTATGCCGTCAGCCCGCGCATTCGCAAGCGGATCGAGCAGGCATTCGGCTGGATCAAGACAGTCGCGGGGCAAGAGTCGGCCCAAGAGTCGGCCGCTGGCACATCGTCGAGATGGAGGTCACAGCGACTTCCTCGATCGTGTCGAAGAGGGGCGTCTCACCTTCCAGGGCAAGTCCGATGGCGAATCCCCTTTTGGGGCTCTCAAGGGCTTCCTAGACGGCCTGCGCCGAGTTCTCATCCTGCTGAGAGTCCGTTCAGCGGGAAGCTTCTCAACGCGGCCGGCGCGGCCGCTGCAGAATTGTCGAATCGGCGGAATGCGACGTTGTCACGAGCTCGAGCCACGAAATACCCGCACCCTGGTATCCTCTCCCGTAGGCACCTGCCGAGCCATTGCGATGAGCGTCTGGCGCACGAGTACGATATAGGGCGGCGGGCCTGATACCGAAATGACGCCCGACCCCGGCGTGGTCCGAATGGGGTAGCGCGGATCGGCAATGCCGAGCCTGGTGAGCTTGGACACCACATCCGCCGGCAGGATCCGGCCGAGATCGATCACTTCCGTTCGCAGTTCGCTCGCGGAATTGACGTGCAGCACGGAGCCGTCGAAGTACCAAACAAGACCTTGGCTTGCCGTGAGCTGCTTGAAGAACTCCTCGGCCGACCCGTTCCCCAGATCGCCGCGCAGCTTGCCCTTGACCGCGTCACTGACCTTGACCGGAACGTTGATGTTGCGGCCGAACTCGATCAGGGCGTCCTTGAGGTCTTGCTCGATGACGACGTACCTGTAGGGGCCCGGCGGCCATTTCGGGTCCAGTGCTCTGGCGACCTGCGGCATTCCGACAAGGATTGCCGCCGTGAGGACAGCAGAGACGATCTTCAGAGGCATGGTTCGTCTCCCGCGTGCACCCCCAGCCGGCCGCGTCGCGAGCAGCGGAATAGTGCAAATCCTGAAATGCGAAAAATTGTACCACGGCGAAATTGGCTTGATCAATCGCACATTTGGAGCCGCGCGCCGGACCCGCGTCGTAGACCGTCAAGTTGCCCGCCTCCTTTTTTAAACCGGCCAATGACGTTTGGCGCATCGATCGAGCTGACCGAAGAAAGACCGGCCAGAAATCGGCAAAACACGGCAGCTCGTGCGACGCGTTTGCTGGTCGCGTTGCGACAGCCGCCGATTGACCGAGCCCCGTCGGCGTCGCCGCTACCAAAATCCCCTTTTCCCGGTGGCGGCGAGCCTGTGTGATCTTGCTCACTTTTTTCCGGTGGCAACGAGGCTATCTTGTGGGTGTCTGGCCCGCAATGTGAGGCCTGACGTACACGGTAAACTCAACCCAAAGGAGAATGATCATGGGTCAGGATGTTCAAGGCTCAACCGACCAAGGAAGGGCGCAAGCGCTGCAGGACAAGTTGGAGAACACGAAACAGGAGCAAGAGGACAAGAAAGCGACCAACCAGATAAAGGCGTTCGAGCAGTTACTGCAAAGTCTCTGAGGCGCCGATCGAGCTGGCCGGAGAAAGACCGGCCGCAAATCGGCAGAGCCAAGGCAGCACGCGCGGCTGTGGTGAGCCGATTCAACCGGCACGAACACCGGCTTTGTTACCGTCTTATGGGACGGCAGCGAAGCTGGTGCTCGCGCCGGTCGCTCATTTTTAGGTCCCATGAGGGCGCATGAACATCCGGTAATGGCGCGCTTGCGCCGGGCGCGCGCACCTATTGCCGGTGGATGGCAGCATCACAGGATCTTGATGGCGGCGGCG
>WNFF01017994.1_pt1 | contig 17086 bp, 11 predicted proteins | sample 5400441 | NCBI WGS metagenome assembly WNFF01 (sample SAMN13153345, study PRJNA577476) | soil metagenome | isolation source: 120 cm saprolite under Douglas fir tree site 2 hole 3 replicate 1 | place: USA:California | collected 2015-04-18 | reverse complement strand
CACAATGACCACCGGCAAATCCGGCCTTTTGGAGCGAATCCCGCGCAGGACGTCCAGCCCGCCGTCCCCCGGCAGATTGAGATCCAGGATCACGAGATCGCAGGGCTGGTCGGAGGCCAACTGTTCCGCGTCCGCCCCATTGGAAACCATCTTTACGGAAAATTGCTCTTGTTCCAGCCGCTGATGCAAAAATTCTGCAAGCGGCGCGTCATCTTCAGCGACAAGAATATGCATCGGCTCACACGAAACACTTAGATTTTGAAAGGGGTGAAAGCATTTTGGCTAGAGATACGCGAGGTGTCAAGACTATGCGAGCGCATGTTACCGCAAAGAGCATCACCGATCTACCGTCAAAATAGAGCTTGAATGCCGGAACTCGGCTCCTCGTTCCATTGTGGGACCAAATCCGTCACTGAAACAATATTGGAAGATGGAGTCTCCAGAATTCGGACGGCTGCGACTAACTGATTGAGTTTGCAGGGCTTTCGAGCCACCAAGTCTTCGGCAAGATGGTCTCCTCCGTGCAATAAGACTCCTTTCTGTATTTCCCCGAAGCTGATGACAGCAGGCAATTGAGTCTCATACCGCTACGCAGGCCATGCTCGACTGCACGGGAAAGCACCGATCTTGATAGGTTCATATTTAGCAACAAACACAGGACGGCACTTGGCAACTGAACCGACCCCTTTGACTCCTTCCGTCACTCTACGAGTCTTAATCGTGGACGATGAGGCTTCCGTTCGGAAGGTCATGGCTGCGGTACTTGCACAGCTTGGCTTTATCTGCGAAACAGCTTCTAGCGGCGAAGAAGCCCTCCGCATCCTCGAAACGCACCGGGTAGATGCGGTAATTTCTGACCTGCAAATGCCTGGAATTTCCGGCATGGAACTTTTAGCGAAGGTGCGGCAGAACCATCCCCAGATGATCTTCCTGGTGGTTACGGGAGTAGATGACATCCGAGTCGGCATCCAAGCGATGCGGCAAGGCGCGGACGACTATCTCGTGAAGCCACTGCAGGTGGATGCAAACATAGTTTTAGCCAGTCTCACGCGCGCGTTGCACGTGAAGCGCCTGGAGCAGGAAGTCGAAAACTACCGCCACCATCTCGAAGAGATTGTCGCCGAGCAGACTCAGCAACTTCGAGAGGCTTTGCGTCAGATCGAACGCAGCTACGACCACACGCTCGAAGTACTGGGGGCGGCCATCGATTTGCGGGACAGCCCGACGGCCGGACACTCCCGGCGCGTATTTCTGTACTCCATCGAGATCGCCAAAGCGATGGGTGGCTTGGAAAATCAGATGAGAAACATCGCCATGGGAGCGTGGCTGCACGACATCGGCAAACTGGCGATACCGGACGCGATTCTCCTCAAACCCGGGCCTCTTACCGATGAAGAGCGCAAGAACATGCAACGCCACGCACAGATCGGGTATGACCTGGTCAAAGGCATACCGTTCCTTGCAGACGCCGCGGAAATCATCTTCGCTCATCATGAGCGTTGCGATGGCAGCGGCTATCCGAGGGGCTTAAAGGGTGAGGAGATCCCAGCAGGCGCGAGAATTTTCGCAGTGGCAGATACCTTCGATGCGATGACCTCCGACCGGCCGTATCGCAGTGCTCTTCCATTCAAGGCATCACGAGAAGTGATAGAACGAGGAGCGGAAAAACAGTATGACTCGCAAGTAGCGAAAGTCTTCTTGAGTATTTCCGACGAAACCTGGGAAGTGATACGCAGGGAAACAGCGGCTATCCAAGCCTTTGCGTTTGCAACGGCGAGCGACATTCAGGCACTGAGCAAACTGGTGAAATCCGGGGACTGATAGAAGGAATAGATTGGTTGGTCCGGCCGTACCTCTGGAGTAGCCTTCCTGCCGGCGAGAAGCGGCTACTGCAAGACCCAGGGGCCTTTCTTTTCGGTAAAGCGGCACCCGTAGCGGTAGAGCGGAGGCGCCTTGGCCTCCGAGTGCATGATCTGTGCTTTGCCCACGTGCTCGTCACGCCCCGACACGATGTATACGTCTACGATGGCATGGACCGGGATTTCCTTATTGCAAGTGCACAGAAAGCCGCTAAGACTAACGTTCTCTGTTGCCGCAGCCTCTTCAAAGTCCTTCTCCTGTGCGTCCTTGCCCCGAAGTTTCAGCTGCACACGCAATCGTACGCGCACCTCGCTCCGAGGAATATGACGGGAGGTCTTGACGATTCCTCTGAGGTATACCTTAAGGGCCTCGAAATCCAACGGCTTCTCGAAATACGCTGCCGCGCCCAACTGCTTACAGTGTTCCTTGGTTTGGTCACCGCCTTCGCCGCTGACGATAACCACGGGAATCATCTGTGTCCGGCTGAAGGACGTGAAAGTCTGGCAAAGTTCATAACCGGAATACTTCGGCATGCGCAAATCGAGCAGGATGGCGTCGGGCATGTGCTCCAGCGCGAGAGCCAAGCCGTGTTCGGGTTCACCGGTGTCAATGACCTCGTAGGTTTCGCTAAGCTCCAGGCGCATCAGCCGGCGCAGCGCCTCGTCGTCATCCACGACCAGCAGCTTTCCCTTCGTTCCGTTCTTCCTATTAGTGATCACGGGCGCCGCTTCCCACCTGGTCCAACACAGGTTTCAAATCAGGCGACGCGTTCTTGCCGCCATCCAGAACCTCCCGGACCTTACTTATGAAGACTTCTTCGGTGAACGGTTTGTGCAGCAGGTTGGTTCCCTTCTGCAGAACTCCGTGCCCGGCGATAAAGCTGTCCGTGTACCCGGACATGAAGAGGACCTTCAGTCCGGGCTGGCGCATCGACAATTGCTCGGCCAAAACGCGGCCGTTCATGCCGGGCATCACCACGTCGGTGAGCAGAAGGTCGAAAAGGCCTGAATGACGCGCCGCGATCTCGAGAGCAGCTTCTCCGCTCGGGGCCGACAAGACGCGGAAGCCGTTTGATTCGAGAAAGGCTTGCGCCAGTTTCCGCAGGGGTTCCGCGTCTTCCACAAGAAGAATCATTTCTGATCCCTTCGGCCTCTCCCTTGATTGGACCTCGGGCTTAGCAGCGGAAACTTGTTCGGTGTCCAGGTTCCTTGGGAGGTAGATCTGAAAAGTCGAGCCTTTGCCCGGCGCGCTGTCCACCCAGATATATCCGTTGCTTTGCTTCACCACGCCATATACGGTCGCAAGACCGAGGCCGGTGCCCTCTCCCACTCCCTTGGTGGTGAAGAACGGTTCGAAGATGTGTGCGATGGTCTCTGGACTCATGCCGGTCCCGGAGTCCGCGATCGCGAGCATCACGTAGCTTCCGGCCTTGGAACCGGGATGATCGCGAGTGAACGCATTGTCCATTTCGATGTTGGCGGTTTGGATGTGCAGATCCCCGCCCGAAGGCATAGCGTCACGCGCATTCACCGCCAAGTTCATGATCACCTGCTCGATCTGACTCTGATCGGCTTTGACATTTCCGAGCTCCGAATCCAGAGACAAGGACACGTTGATATCCTCACCCAGCAGTCGTGGAAGCATTTTTTCCATGTCAGATACGAGCGAATTCAAGCTCAGGACGGAGGGTGTAAGAACCTGCTGCCTACTGAAAGCCAGCAACTGACGGGTCAATGAGGCGGCGCGCTGGCCCGCTTTTTCGATTTCCGTTGCATATTCGTAGTTGGGCTGGCTCTTGTCCAGGGACTTCTTCAATACGCCGCTATACCCGATGATGACTCCAAGCAGATTGTTAAAATCATGGGCGATTCCTCCCGATAACCTTCCGATGGCCTCCATCTTCTGGGCCATTCGAAGCTGGCGCTCCAGAGTGCGTTTTTCCGTCACGTCTTCCGCAAAAACCTCGAAATATCCGGGGCCTCCATCCTTGCCGTCGACACGGTGTCCCGAGCAGCGCACCACGATGGGCTCGCCGTTTGGCCGCTTCCATTCCATTTCGCTGTCTTTCATGACCTTTGACTCAGCCAGAAGCTCATTCATCCGTTGAAAGTCAGCGGTATGACGAAAAATTTGCGTTGCCAGATCGGCTTTGAAAAGTTCTTGCGCTGATTCATAGCCGAGCATTCTTTGGAGGGCCGGATTCACCTCCAGGAATTGGCCCGTCATCGTCGCCCGGTAAATGCCGTGAGGCGCTCCCTCCACCAAAGACCGGAAACTCGCTTCCGAGCGCGACAATGCCTCCTGGGCCTTTTTACGCTCCGTAATGTCGCGGTTCACAATCACAAGTTTTTCCGGCTCGCCTTTTTCGTTGCGGATGACGCTGGCAACTGATTCCAGCACCATCCATTCGCCATTCTTATGACGGAAGCGATATTCCAGAATTGTTCCCGACCCGGTCTGGCGCGCTTCCTTGGCAGCATTCTTAACCAGCTCGCGGTCTTCCGGATGAATCTGCTCGAACCCGGAAGACTCCTGAAGTTCTTCCGGCGAATAACCCAGTATTTTCTGATAAGAGAGACTGTTGAAAATCCTGCGGCCGTCCAAATCGACGACGGCGATCATGTCCGCCGCATTCTCGCTGATCAAATGAAAGAGTTCCTCTCGTTCGATCAGTTGCCGGCGAATCCTGTGGATCTGCAGATGCTGATAGATCGTGTAGAGATCGAACAAGAAAACGAGGGCCACGAGACCGCGCACCGCTTGCGGAAGAACGTATTGGGTATGGAAGTCCTGGTGCGATGTCACATCCGGGAGCAGAAAGGAAGCCAGGGCGACTGTGAGCAGCAGAGTGATGATAGCTGCTGCCACCCACAACCCCCATTCACGGCGCTCGATTTTCCGAAAGTTCGCCCGGAGAGCCTTCGCCCCCGCGTCTTGAAAACTGCCCGTCGTCTTGCCATGTCTCATGTTCATATACCGCAGCTACGGCGTACCTCAGTTCGCGCCAGCGCCCCATTTTCTCCGCGTCGTGCGGGTAAGAACGTGCTGGACTTCCCCAGGGACTGGAGATTCCTTTGCCCCCGTTCAACCTTAATGAACTGGATTGCGAATGAGCAGCCCATGCCGTGAAAAGCAGGTGCAAGTTGTGTGCCATGGCAGAATCGTGGTCCGCCGAGAGATTCAGATGGCTGCTGTCACCTGCATGGCACCTACTTCCTCTCAATGCGTTGATTCTCTTGGCACTACGTAAATTCGAGAGAGGACGGACCACGGTCATCAAAATGGGATTCTTCTAATCAAGACCGAAACGGTACAATTTCAAAGGCACGGAATTGCAATCGATGCCAGATTGGGACGAACCCGTCGTTTTGAATTTGCGCGTACGAAATTGACTTCATAGCGGATGAGAGTATGTTTGAAGAATAAGAATTTCCAGCCTCTGGGAGGATTTAATGAATCGTTGTCTGGCTACAATCTCGTTGTCTGCTTTAACTGTGGGCATGCTGGTCGCAGGGTGCCAAAAGGCGGCTGACCAGCAATCCAGCCCCGATGCTAACTCTTCTCCGTCCGTGGCGGAAACGGCAAATAACGCCGTGAAAAAAGCCCTCGAACCGAAACCTTTGGTCGTTCCTGCTGAGACCGTGATCGCTGTCGTTTTGGATCAGACCATAAGTTCGAAAACCAGCAAGCCTGGAGACAGGTTCTCGGCGACAGTCGAATCTCCCGTGGAAGTCGAAGGAAAGATCGCCATCCCAAAGGGTGCTCGCGCCGAGGGAGTCGTGAATGACGCGAAAGCTGCCGGCCGGTTCAAAGGCGGCGCCGCGCTGAGCCTCACACTCACGAGCGTCACGGTCAACGGGAAGGATTATGAAATTCGGACTTCTGCCGCCATGAGATCCAGCAAAGGAAAAGGCAAGCGCACGGCGGTCATGGTGGGCGGTGGCGCTGCCGGAGGAGCGGGTATTGGGGCGCTCGCAGGTGGTCATCACGCTGGCTGCGGAAACGCCGCTCGATTTCACACTTATGCAGCCCGTACATATCAAACAGAGGTAGCAGGAGGCCTTCCTGGCCCTGCGAAACAATTTTTCCACGGGCGAGGCCTGTCCGCGCACATCGGCTCCCTCGATCAGAACTTGGCAATTCACTTCGAGGGAGCCAAGAAATCCGAGTAACTTCTGCTAGTTCTCTTCGTAAGGCAATTCGTATTTTCCCTGGTGGCTGGTGCTCAGCGCAATCGGATTCGCGGTCATCGTCAGGCTGGTCTCGGGACCATACCCGCGGCCCGCGCAGCTCGCCTCAAGCCTGTCGAAGCTCTCTACTACAAGTGAACCCCGTCAACACTCACTCCTAAGGAAGGCCGGCGTAATCCTGGGCCAGCGAAGCCGCGGCCGCCGCGCGAACTTATCACATATTGCAATTTGGCAAAATCAGGGCTGTAAGAGCGCGGGCGGCACATGTTCCGTATAAGATAGGGGTGCGGTGACCTTCCAAGGATAATCATGGAGAACGCATACATCTGCGACGCCATTCGAACGCCGTTTGGGCGTTATGGCGGAACGCTAGCCTCGATTCGCACCGATGATCTCGCGGCGATTCCCCTCAGAGCCCTGGTCGGGCGTAACGCTGGTGTCGACTGGAACGCCGTGGACGATGTCGTCTACGGCTGTGCCAATCAGGCGGGCGAAGACAATCGAAATGTTGCTCGGATGGCGCTCTTGCTGGCGGGTTTGCCCAAAGAAGTGCCGGGCACAACGGTTAACCGGCTTTGCGGCTCGAGCATGGATGCCGTCGCGACGGCCGCGCGTGCGATTAAATGCGGCGAGGCTGATCTGGTCATTGCCGGGGGCGTCGAGAGCATGTCCCGAGCACCCTTTGTAATCGGCAAGGCGGATAGTGCGTATTCGCGCTCCCTGAAAATGGAAGACACGACGCTCGGCTGGCGATTCATAAACCCTTGTATGAAAGCAAAGTACGGCGTTGATTCCATGCCGGAAACCGGCGAAAACGTAGCCGAAGAATTTCACATCTCTCGCCAGGATCAGGATCATTTCGCTCTGAGGAGCCAGCAGCGCGCGGCCGAAGCCATCCGAAACGGGAGAGTGAAACAGGAAATCGTACCTGTGCCCATTCCGCAAAAGAGGGGCGATCCGCTCCTTTTCTCGGAGGATGAGCATCCCCGCCCGGATACGACGCTGGAAGCGCTCTCGAAATTGAAACCGGTCGTCAAGCCGGATGGCACGATCACTGCTGGAAATGCATCGGGAGTGAATGACGGAGCTTGTGCATTACTGCTAGCCTCTGAGTCGGCGTGGAAACGGTACGGATTGACGCCGAGAGCCCGAGTCGTTGCCGCTGCGGCTGCTGGCGTCGCTCCGCGAGTCATGGGCATGGGACCAACTCCCGCGACGCGCAAAGTTCTGACCAAGGCAGGATTGTCGCTCGCGCAAATGGATGTGGTGGAATTGAATGAAGCATTCGCGTCTCAAGCGCTGGCTGTCTTGCGCGAATTGGGAATTCCAGACGACGCGGCGCAGGTGAATCCGAACGGTGGTGCGATTGCTCTCGGGCATCCCCTGGGTGCCAGCGGCGCGCGGCTTGTAACCACGGCGCTCTATCAGCTCTTGCGAACCAATGGTAGATACGCGCTCTGCACCATGTGCATCGGTGTGGGCCAAGGAATTGCCCTCATTCTGGAACGCGTCTAGTATGGCCTGAGCTTCACGAAGCATGCATTTCCTCGTAGTCGCCGCGGGGCGGGGCAAAATTCCTGCGGGAGAAGAATAAGACCCATGCCCATCGTTAAGTGTGGAGAAGCCCGAATTCATTACGCGCTGGAAGGTCAGAGTGGAACTCCGGTGCTGGTGTTCTCGAATTCGCTTGGCACCAATTATTCCATGTGGGATCCGCAAGTGCCCGAATTTCGAAAGAACTTCCGCGTCTTGCGCTACGACACTAGGGGGCACGGGCGATCCTCGCTCACACCGGGCCCCTACTCGATCGAGCAGCTCGGGAAAGATGTACTTGCACTGCTTGATGCGCTGGACCTGGACCGCGTGCATTTTTGCGGGCTATCCATGGGCGGAATGATTGGCATGTGGCTGGGAGCGAACGCGCTCGAACGGCTGAACAAACTGGTTCTCAGTAACACTGCCGCCAAGATTGGAACCTCAGAGGTTTGGAATGTCCGTATCGAGGCGGTTCGAAAAAGCGGCATGAAATCCGTTGCGTCGGCGGTGATCGAACGGTGGTTTTCGCAGGCTTTCCGCGAGAAAACCCCAACAACGATATCGAGTATTCTGAAAATGCTTGAGGACGCAAACGCGGAGGGCTATGCGGCGTGTTGCGCCGCCGTTCGCGATTTCGATTTCCGCGAACATTTAAGCAAGATTCGCATACCAGTCCTGGTGATCGCCGGCGCGCACGATCCGGCGACGCCGCCTGCGGACGGGCACTTTCTCGCGGATCAGATTCCGGGTGCGCGTTATGCTGAGCTCAACGCCGCGCACCTCTCCAATATCGAAGATCAAGGCCGATTCAACAGAGAAGTTACCGCGTTTCTGAATTCCTGAGGAGGCCTGCCGATGGATGAACGCCAGCGCTAAGACCAAGGAATGAAGGTCCGGCCTGCTGCGTTGGCGATGCGCACGTAGATGCATCGCCGCTCAGCAGGACAAAAAGTCTCCTAATTCGCGGCGCCCTAGTCCGCCTCTTGCATTCCAACTTCTGCCTCAGGCTTCAAATCACGTGTGCGTTCTAGTCCAGAGAGAGCTTCGCATCTGCGGCGGGAAAGACTGCAATGAATGAATTGCGCTGGCGTCCTGGCAATGGCAAAGAGAATCAGGCCCGGGGCCTAATTTCCTTTTTCGAGTGTCAATGCGCGATCTAACGAATGACCCGATGGTTTACAAACCGCTGCTGCCCCAACTGATCCCGCCCCTCTTCGATCAAATAGAACTTGTCGGCCTCCACATCGTGGAACACTTGCCGCAGGCCGCTCGGCCACTTGACCTCGACGGTCTCGGCGTGCGTCGCCTTGCCCAGGCCGAAATGCAGACGGAAATCGCTCTGCGAAATGTAGCCTCCACCGCTGCGCACCTCCTGCAGTTGCTGGTGACCACCGGCACTCACGGTGACCCGCGCGCCAATCGCGGCGCGATTGGACTTCGTGCCAGCGAGCTTCAGCGAGATCCAGCTTCCGTGTTCGCCGTAGTTCTTCAGCAGACTGGGTGCGTCATGGCTATTGTTCACAAGAATTTCTACCGCTCCATCATTGTCAAAGTCCGCAGCGGCCACGCCGTGGCTGTTGAAGGGCGCGGTGATGCCTGGACCAGCATCAAGGGAGATATCTTTGAACTTCCCGTTGCGTTGGTTCCAGTAAAGTACTTTGCGCTCCCGGAAGGTGGTGTTGAGGCCGTTAGAATCTACCTCGGGATAGACGTGGCCATTGGCCACGAACAAGTCCGGCCAGCCGTCGTCATCAACGTCGACAAACAGTGTGCCCCAACCCAGAAACTGTGTGTTAACACCCACTGCCGAGACATAGGTAACGTCGGTGAAAGTTCCGTCCCCGTTGTTGTGGTAGAGCGTGGAAGTCTCGTCAGAAAAGTTCGTCCTGACGATGTCGAGCCAGCCGTCACCGTCATAATCTACGGCGTCGGCGCCCATACCGGCTTGTTCGCGCCCATCTTCGCTGTAGGCGACACCCGCTTTGACGGCAATTTCCGTGAAGCACCCCTGATCTGTCACTGACGTCACTGAACGTGCCGTCTCCATTGTTGTGATAGAGCTCGTTCCGCGTGCCTTTCAGCCCCCGGGGTCCGCACATCACCGAGATACCCTTCCACTGACATAACGTGCTGCTCCCGGGTTCCGGCGTATGGCTGGGCTCAAAATCCACGTACTCTGAGACGAACAAGTCCAAGTGGCTGTCGCGGTCGTAGTCTACGAATGCACATCCCGTTCCCCAGCGCACTTTATCGTTCCAGAGCCCAGCTTTTTTTGTGACATCAGTGAAAGTGCCATCGCCGTTGTTATGCAGCAGCACGTTGTGGCCCCAGAAAGTAACGAATAGATCCACCCAACCATCGTTGTCGTAATCGCCCGCACAGACTCCTTGACCCCAGCCGGTCAGCGCGACGCCAGCCTTTTTGGTTACGTCAGTGAAAGTGCCATTCCCATTGTTGTGGTAAAGGTGGCTGGTAGGTTCCTGACCCTTCGGAAAACCTGCCAGGGTGCTCCCGTTCACTAAGAAGACGTCCGGCCAGCCGTCATTGTCAAAATCAAAAAAAGCGGCGCCGCTACCAGTCGTCTCGATGATGTACTTTTTCACCTTCTCATTGCCCGCCACGGTCTTGGCAGACAGCCCCGACCGCGCGGCGATGTCGACGTAATTGATTTTCGGAGGAGTTGGCAGGGAACCCCGGGAAGCGGCGACTTCGCCGGGCTGTTGGGCAAAAGTCAAGCCGGCCAGCAGCAAGCCCTCCAACGTGAGCGCTGCAATTGAAAAACGAATGGTCCTTGTGCTCATTTATGCGCTTCCGAGGATACTGCAAAATCCGCCAGCAGTGCACGTCCGCCGGAAGGTTGCATAAACAATGAGATCTTTTGATAATCAGATTCGGCCTCCGCGCAGTCTTTTCGCGGTGGCACCTGTGGGAAGGCGAATCTGGTCAACAGCAAGAATGAAATCAAAATCCCTCATCGCGCTGTTCTTCAGGAACCAACTGGCACTTCTGATGATGCTTTCTGGAACCCAATGCCTTGCCCAGGCGCGCGGCCGTGCGCAAGATGCAGCTTCCGCGCTGGAAATGGCGAAGAAGATGCAGCAGGAAGCCGCGACCGCGGAACTTCAAGTCACCCTGGGCGGAAATCTCAAGGATTTCAGCATCGCAACCGGGGGATCCGGCGGCCAAGCGAGCCGGCCTGCGCAGCAGAGTCAAGTCAGTGCTGCTGTTGCGGCATATCGGGAAGCGCTCAAAATAGATCCCGACAATGCTGAACTGCATTTCGATCTGTCCCTTGCCCTGGCCAAGCTTGGTGATGCACCCAGCGCGCAGGAAGAGCTGGGGGCTGCAATTAGGTTGGACCGCAACCTGGCGAAGGCGCGCAATCAGCTCGGAATCTGGCACATGGTGAATAATGAAAAGGCGAAGGCAGAGGATGAGTTCAAATCCGCGATCTCAGCCGATTCGCAGTTTGTGGAGGCCAAGAATAACCTTGGAGTCCTTTACGCCTGGACTGGAAAAGATTTTGAAGCCATTGAATTATTTCGCCTGGCAATTCGGGGCCGACCGAACTATGCCCCGGCTCATGTGAACCTTGGCCTGGTGCTGGCTGGAGAAGGCAAGTACGCTGAGGCCGAGAAGGAGATCCGAAACGCGTTCCGCGGTTCTCCAAACAATCTCAGTGCTTACAGCGCCCTAGGAATGATAGCGGCCAAGCTTGGCCGGGGAGACGAAGCCATTGAGATTTTGCAAAAGGTGGTACAGATTCAGCCCGATTCCGCTTTCGCGCATCTGAATCTCGGCATGGCTCTCTCGGGTGATGGATTTGATTTGCCGGGGGCATTAGATGAATTCTCCGAAGCGATTCGGCTGGACTCGAAGGCCGCCACTGCGTATTACAACAAAGGACGAGTTTTGTACGAGCTGAATCGCTTTGACCAATCTCGGGCAGAGCTCGATACGGCTTGCCGGCTGCAACCGGACTACGTTGAAGCTCTCTACTTGCTAGCCCAGGTTGAAAAAAAAATCGGCAATGTTCCGCGCTCAGTCGAAATCCTTGCTCATCTAGTGGCACTGGAGCCCGGCAACTCGGATGCGCAGCTCCTGTTGGGCCGGAACTTGCTCATTCTTGGGAAAATGGAGGAAGCAATTCACCATTTGCAAATTGCAGTTGGAGCTAGTCCTAATAATGAAGATGCACTCTACAGCCTCGCGCAAGCCGTCAAAAACTTCAAGGAAGCAATCGAGTTGTGTGGTCTATGCGCTTCCGGCGACGATCTGCACCGAAATTTAGGATTGATTTATGTGCTCAAGGGCGAGGTCGAAGAGGGAAGACGAGAACTCGAAACGGCCCTAAGTATCAAACCAGATGATGCAGACGCGCGCAGAGCACTGGAATCCCTTCCCAAGCTTCCCAAGAAGGATAGGGCTCCCGACTAGGCGTCTTTCGAACCGGCGGTTCAAAGGCCCATCCTCGAGGCGTTTTTGGGGGGAATGACTCGCCCCAGGTCCGATTCGTTAGCGGGGAGGCTCCGCCTCCGGCGTTTCCGGGCTCCCGGGCTGGTTTTTTTTGCGCTCCTCTTCTAACGTTTCCCGCTGGAGAATGGCTTCCTTTTCTGCATCATTTTTGCGCCCCACGTGGCCATAAGAAATCGACAAGTAGTAATGGCCTGTGGGGTTCGACGGCCGGAGCTTCACCACCGTTTCAAGCGGGGTGATCGCCTCGGAGTACTGTTTGTTGGAGACCAACGCCATACCCAGGCCGAGAAACGCATCCACAAAACCTGCATCGAGCCTCGTGGCCCGGGTAAAATGTTCGATGGCCTCGGGAATCTGTTGCGCCTGGCGTGCAAGTTCTCCGAGCACATATTCAGCCCCGGCATTGGTGGGGTCGATCTCCAGCTCCTGCCGGAACTCCTGCTTGGCCTGCTCCGCCAGTGAACCGTCAGGATCGGGCTTCGAGAGCAAAAGGCGTCCCAGTCGAAAGTGGATGCCGGCGGCATGGGGGTTGTGCTCCAGTATCCGGCGGTATTCCGCAGCAGCCTCCTCCCATTTTCCCTGAACTTCGAGCGACTCGGCGTTGAGCTGATGAGCCTCATTGGAAGCGGGTGCCGCGTCCGCCAACTCTTGAGACGCTCGCAGGGAGAGATCCGAGTAGATGTGAACGGTCAAGTAGAGAACTTCAGGTGCGTGCGGGAATTGACGGTTCAACAAACGCAAAAAATCCACCGCCACGTCCGGCTGGTTCAAGGTCATTGCGCACCGCACAGCGTCGAACCCGAGCTTGAGCTTGAGGTCCTTGTCCGAGGTCTGTGGGAAAGATTTTTTCAACAGCGGCATTGCCTCCGCGCAGTGCCCGGTTTCGGCGAGTCTCGCGCCGCGCTCGGCCACAACAGAAGAATCAGCCGCGGCAACGGGCTTCTTGGAAACCTGGGACTGAGTTACGGCGGAAGTCAGCAAAAGAAGAAAGCCGGTCAAGATTGTTTTCGAGAGATCTCGCATATGCAAAAAGAAAGGCAGGCACTCCTCGTGCCTGCCTTTCTAGTCTACACTCCGGTTAAGGTTAGAAGAAGAGCTTCAGGGCCAACTGAATGTTGCGCTCGCCCTGCGACCCGGTAATCCGGCCAAGACCCGTCGCGGGAGAGAAGTCCGCGAAAACTGTTGGTACGTTTAGAATCTTGGTATTGGTCAGGTTGAGGAACTCCGATCGGAACTCAAGCTTTCTGCTTTCTCCAAGGGAGAACTCCTTCTTGAGGCCCATATCGAAGTTTTTAAGGCCGGGACCACGCACCTTGCCATTGCTGCAGTTCCCGAATTTGCCGGCAGCCACTGGGGTGAAACTGCTGGAATCAAACCACTGGATGCCACCTCCTTGCGAGGATGGAACCACGGTTTTTGGATAGCCAACCGTCGAACCGCAATCCGTTCGGCTGACCCAACCGCCTGTACCTGAGGGATCTCCCCAATTGTTGACAGTCATGGCAAATCCCGTGTGCAGGGTGAGAATTCCGCTCACCTCCCAACCGCCAACGACAGCATTCGCTGCCTTGTTCATGTTGCTACCAAACTTCTTCCCTTTTCCAAACGGAAGCTGGTAGAGAACGTAGCTGGTTAGGTTATGCGTCTCATCGTAGAAGCACGGCCCCTTCTCCGTCTTCCCGTCATAAACGTTTTGCCAATAGGGCATGCCGGGAGAAGCCTGAGTGCTACCCCAGGTTCCGTAATATCCCCCTGAATTGGTCATGCATTTGGAATAGGTGTATGCGACCTGACCCTGCAAACCGCTGCTCATGCGCTTTTGCAGGACGGCCTGGAGCGCGTTGTAGTCCATCCACGCGTTGGAGAAGGTCCCGCTGATTGCGCCGAGCTTGCTCTTCAGCGCGGGATTGCCCGCCAGATACGGGCCTGGTGACACAGTCCCGTTTGGGTTGAGGATATTCTGGATTAACCACATCGGTTGGGCCAAGTGATCCGCGTACTGTCCAACGTAACCGAGCTGGAGGCTAGTTGAGTTCGTCAGCTCGTGCTGAATCGAGAAGTTCCACTGCTTCGCAACGGAAGGTTGGAAGTCGGGAGCCCACACGCGAAGATTTGCACCCGCGTACGGATCAGACGGAGGCGCCCCAACGATGCCCTGGTCCGTTGTTGTAGCAGGCAGGGCCACATTGTTGTAATGCGTTATGATTTCAGCAGGAGTCCAGGGCGGATTCAGTGTCAACCGCAGGTTTGTACCCGTACCCTCGAGATAAGAGGAGATGGTGAAGGCGCCGCGGACAACCGTTTTCCTCCCCAGCACTCCAGGCTGCCAGGCGAAACCCAGACGAGGCTGGAAGTCCACAATGCCGTACTGGCCATTATAGAGTGCCCCGCTGTTGCCATTCTGGCCAGCAAGCTCGATGGCACCACTGAAAAGTCCGTAATTCGTCTGCTTGTTATTTTGTTCCACCCACGGGGTGTGGGCTTCATATCGCAGACCCAGGTTTAAGGTCAGGTTATTGCTAACACGCCAGTCATCCTGGACATATCCGGCATAGATGGTTGAGCGCTGCCCCCAACCGCCGCCGGCGATGCCACGATTGACGGTTTGAGGCAATCCGAGGAAGAAGTCCGCCTCTGGAGCTCCACCCTTACCGGTGGTGCCAGCCGACGAGGTGAAGGCATTGAGGAAGCTTATGTTTCCTAGGCTTCCGCTGTTGCCTGAATAAAAGATGTTAATGCGGTCGCGCCACAGCTCAAAGCCGGTGTGAAACGCGTGCCGGCCGTGCGTGATGATTAGGCCGTCGGAGAATTGGATTACCGTGCTCGGAAATCTCTGCGTGACTTCGCTGTTGCCAATACCGCTGACAAGGCCGCCTGTAAAACCCAGGCCGAGAAGTCCGGAGATTCCGGACGGGTTGCCGTTGGCGATACCGAGTGTATTGCCAAGGTTTCCGACAGAGCTGTCAAACATCGTGCCGTTATGTAATTTAACGTAGTTGACTCCAAGCCGGGCCTCGTTCAACAGATTCTGACTGATAGTATGGGTCCAGTTGAGCAAGCCACTGTAAATGGGAGCTTCCGAAAAGCCCGTGCCAAAGAGCGCAAAGGTGTTGAGCGTAGGGTTTTTCTGCAAAGCATGCGAATAGCGACCGTACAGGCGGTCCTTCGCAGAAATGTTGTAGTCAATTTTGACGTCGTACTGGTTAGAGTTGAAATTATTGGATGAGGTGTTTACAGCATTGTTGATAAGATTCCCATTTGCCGGCGCCGGATAAAGGGCGGACTTAAACAGAGCCTGCGCCACCGGATCAATCATGCCTATGGGGATCTGATTGTTTGTAAACGGTGTACGCGTGGCCGCTGCAGTGCAGGGCGTGCCATTGATTCCCGTCCCAGCCGCGCACGGGTTGTAAAGCTGAACGCCCCGCTGCGCCAGGAGTTCCGAGAAATCGCCCGTGCGTTCTTTAGCAGTGAAGACCGTAAAAAGGCTGGAGCTGGCCGGATGGTCAAAGCGCTGACCTTGATAATCAAAAAAGAAGAACAGCTTGTTCTTGAACACGGGGCCGCCAATCGTGCCACCAAACATGTTCCAACGGAGCTTGTCTCGTGGGACGAAGCCCTGGGGATTGTCTGGAGTGACGAAAGCGGGATTGGTAGTGATCTTGTGTCCCCAGTTGTTGGCGTTCAGTTTGTCATTTCGGAAGAACTCCCAGACGTCGCCGTGGAACTGGTTGGTTCCGGACTTAAGGGTAACGCTGACGATTCCACCCTGAAAATTGCCGAAATCGGCGGAGGCGTTCTGCGTAATAAGGTTGAATTCCTGAATAGCGTCAGGTGCCGGCGTGTATCCCAAGAGGTTGTCCGAGACCTGGTTATTGTCCAAGCCATCCAAGAGGAAGTTATTAGACTGTTCGCGGTTTCCGTTTATAAAGGGCCTGCCACCGCTGCCAACATTGTCGCCCGTGTTGAAACTGGCCGGAGAGGGCGTGACAGCGCCGGGCGAGAGCAGCGTCAATTCCACGTAGTTGCGCGTAGCCAGCGGCAGGGCCTCATTGGTCGCTGAGTCAATGATGGTGCTGACTTCCGTTGTGTCCGTCTTGAGGAGCGGCGCCTCGCTGGTTACTTCGACAGTCTGGGTTACCTGCCCCACCTTCATCTGGACATCGATGCGGGCGGTTTGATTCAAGACAAGCGTAACGGAAGCCACGAGGGACGTTTGGAACCCCTTCGCCTCAACCTTCACGTCGTAGACCCCTACCGGGATGCGTAAGACGTTGTATACTCCCGACCCGTTCGTCTGCGTCGTGTGAACTGTTCCACGATCAGCATCCTTCGCAGTCACATTCGCGCCGATGATCGGCGCCCCGCTCTGATCCGTCACCGTACCCGTGATTGTCGCGGTTACATCCTGTCCCCGCGCTGCATTCGCGCTGCACAACAGCGCCACCAGCGCCATAAAAACGAGCCCCAACCCCAAGGACTGCATCTTTCTCATGTTAATTCCTCCGATTCGGGGCTGTCGGTTTTCCGACGCCCTCTCCCCCGACTGAACCATTTGTTTGTCTGGCAACTTGCACCGCTGACCAGCTATATCCCCGAATGTCGGATAGCTATATAGCACCATTTTTCTGTTGTCAAGCATTAAATTGTGCTTTATATAGGTATGCGGGTCTGCGGGCTATAGCACTCGCTTGGCCCCGCTCTATAACACCCTGGTCCTGGTACGAACGCCCGGCATTCTCGGGCCTCGACGTAAGAACGGAAAAACAAATCGTTCTTATTCATTAATTCCAGGCAGGAATTCCAGGCGCCCGCAAGGAAACCCGGGGCTAGTTCGGGAGAGAGAATGCCAGCGAAGAACCGCAACGGCTTGCCGGCCTACCAGAGAATTCAGGGCGTCATCCGTAAGCGCATCGATGCCGGATACTTGAATCCCGGGGACGCCGTGGCCTCCGAGCGCGACCTCGCCAAAATTCATCAGGTCAGCCTCATGACCGCTCGCCATGCTCTTGCCTCGCTCGAAC
>WNFF01001873.1_pt1 | contig 17105 bp, 12 predicted proteins | sample 5400441 | NCBI WGS metagenome assembly WNFF01 (sample SAMN13153345, study PRJNA577476) | soil metagenome | isolation source: 120 cm saprolite under Douglas fir tree site 2 hole 3 replicate 1 | place: USA:California | collected 2015-04-18 | reverse complement strand
CGCCCACGGCCATGGTGAAAGCGATGACGTCGTGCTTCACGCGGGCCTCGAGCTGATGGACTTGCGCGACATCGATTTTTGCGCGGGTGCGGATCGCGGCAGCGGCATCCTTGGGAACCTGACCCGCTTCGGCTAGGGTCTCCGTGGCGGCAAGTTCGACTTCCAGCCACTTGGCGAGCTTGTTCGCGTCGCTCCAAACGTGGCCCATCTCCTGGCGGGTGTAGCGTGGGATCAATTCCCTCTCCTCAGTCGCGAAACGAAGTATTCTGCGCGTGTCTCCGAATTCCATGATACCGCAATTGGAGAAGCGTTCGCTGGACGGTGATGGCTCGGGAGAGTGTCCGAAATTGGGATGGGCCATGGCGGAAGCGAGCAGTTGCGGCCCCCGGCGTGAGAAGAATGGATGGCTAAAGCACAGGTCCGCAAGGGTTTGGGAGACGATGCGGGGCGGCACGGGACTTGCAAACGGGGAGGGGGTAGAGTGTCTACAGGCTGGGGGTAGGATGTCGACAGCCTGGCATGGAACAAAGGGCGGGGTTGTGACGTCATTACCGAGAGCGAAAGCAGAAGGTCGTCACGGCAAAAAGGCCTGAGGAAGCCGATAGGCATGGCAAGGGATTGACTGAGGGACGGAGCTATGGCCGAAAAGAGAGAGCGGTACCAGAACCGGATTGAGCTTTTGCAGGGGACGCTGGACCTGCTGATTCTGCAGACCCTGCAATGGGGAGCGCAACATGGCTATGGGATCAGCGTGGCGATCCGGAACCGTTCCGGCGAGTTGCTGCAGGTGGATACGGGTTCTCTTTATCCGGCGCTGCACCGGCTGGAGAAACAGAAATGGATTGCGGCGGAATGGCGAATCTCCGAAAACAAGCAACGGGCAAAGTTTTACCGGCTGACGGCCGCGGGAAAGAAACAACTGAGCAAGGAACGTTCGAGATGGTCGCAGCTTTCCGATGCGATCGCGGGAGTGCTGCAGCCGGAGGAGTAGCGAGGACGCGACGAAGCACGAAAGTAAGGAAGTAAGGAAACGCAGAGGTGGCCCGTGAGTTTCTGGCGGCGTAAAAGGCGAGAAGCGGAACTGGACGAGGAAGTGCGGAGCCACTTGGAGATGGCGGCAAGAGAACGCGTGGAACGGGGCGATACCGCGAAGGAGGCGGAGCGCGCGGCGCGGCGGGAGTTTGGAAATGTGGAATTGGTGAAAGAAACGGCACGGGATATCTGGGGTTGGCGGTGGGTGGAAGACTTCGTGGAGGATGTGCGGTACGGACTGAGGCTATTGAGAAAGAGCCCTGGGTTTACGGCAATCGTCGTGCTAACGCTGGCCCTCGGAATAGGAGCAAACACAGCCATCTTCAGTGTGGTCTACGGTGTTCTCCTTCGGCCCCTTGATTATCCGAAGCCCGAGCAAGTCGTCCGTGTCTGGGGCACAAACGCTTCCGGTGGAGAAATGAACTTTTCCGACCCCAATTTCCAGGACCTTGCCGCGCAGAGCCACGACTTCCAAAACCTCGCGCAGTACACGAGCCAAATCGCTTCCGTGGTGGGAGGAGCGCAACCAATTCGCGTCCTGGGTACCGCCGCATCGCGCGATTTCTTTTCGGTTCTTGGCGCGCAGCCGGTCGCCGGGCGCAGTTTCCTCAACGAGGAACAGCGGGTTGGCGGTCCTCGCGTGGCCGTGGTCAGCTACGCTTTCTGGAGAGACTCTCTCGGCAGCACATCCGATCTCTCGCGCATTCGGCTCAAGGTTGACAACGAAGCTTATTCCGTCATCGGGGTGATGCGCCCAGGTTTCAGTTTTCCCGGCGAGACCGCGGTGTGGGTGCCGCGTGAAAGCTTTCCTGCTTTGCCGAGCCGCACCGCCAACAATTGGCGCGTGATCGGACGGCTTCGCGACGGCGTAGAGCTCGAGCAGGCCAACGCGGACGTTCGGGCTATCGCCCGCCGACTGAAGCAGCAATATGGCGACGATACTTCGATGATGGACGCTTCCTTGCTCCGCTTGCAGGATGAAATGGTGCGCAGCGTACGCCCAGCGCTGCTTCTGCTTGGTGGAGCGGCCGCTTTTCTTCTTCTGGTGGCCTGCGCCAACATCGTAAATCTTCTGCTGGCCCGCGCGGCGGGCCGGAGCCGGGAATTTGCTGCGCGCGCGGCGCTGGGTGCGAGCCGAGGACGCCTGTTGCGCCAAGGTCTGACCGAGGTGACGTTGCTCACCGTGCTCGGCGGCGCGTTGGGGATACTCTTTGCATTTTGGGGCGTTGGAGCGCTTCTCGATCTTGCGCCGGAGAATCTCCCGCGCGCCAATGAGATCGGCATCCACTTTCCGGTACTCCTGTTTGCGCTGGTCCTGTCTGGTGCAGTGGCAGCAGCGGTTGGGGTGAGCACCGCGCTGCGTTCGACTGTCAGCAACCCCCTAAGAGGACTCGCCGAAGGCGAACGCGTTGGCAGCGCCCCGAGCCATGCGCTTCGTCGTACTCTTTCTGCCGCGCAGGTGGCGATCACGTTCGTCCTCCTGGTGGGAGCAGGTCTTCTCACGCGCAGCCTCGGCCGACTCCTCGCGGTGGACCCCGGCTTTCGTTCCTCCGGAGTGGTGACGGCTGATCTGTCTCTACCGGAGGTAGAAAATGATGCCGCCAGAGCGCGCCGCGCGCAATTCTTCGGCGAGCTGTTCGCCCTTCTCCGCGGTCTGCCTGGCGTCGAACAAGTCGGTGCCGTGAATGCCCTGCCGCTGGCAGGCGATATTGCAGACGGCACCTTTCTCCGTCTCCGGCCCGGTGAGCGGATCAAGGATTTCGTGCAATTCGAACGGCTCGCACACGATCCAGAGAGGGCCGGCTACGCCAATTATATTGCCGCGAGCGAAGGTTACTTCCAGACGTTCCGTATCCCGCTGCTGCGCGGCCGTCTCTTCGATAGCCGCGACGGAACAGATGCTCCGCACGCCGCATTGATCAGCGAATCTTTTGCCCGTGCGGTCTGGCCGAAGGAAGATTCCCTGGGTCGGCTCATTGAATTCGGCAATATGGATGGCGACGTCCGGCCGCTCACCATCGTCGGGGTTGTCGGGGATGTGCGGGCGCGTGGCCTGGAAGCTTCGCCCGAACCGATTATCTACACCAATCTTCTCCAACGCCCGCAGCAGCAATCGAACGTTTCCATCGTTCTGCGCGCGGCCGCGGACCCGAGCGCTTTGAACACCGAGCTGCTCGAGGAGGTCCGCAGGCTCGATCCGACTCTTCCCGTGCGCGTCAGGCCGTTCACACAAATCTTCGATGCCTCGCTGGTTCATCGGCGCTTCACCATGATTCTGCTTGGGGCTTTCGCCGGCGTCGCGCTTCTTTTGGCGCTCGTCGGGGTTCACGGAGTCATTTCCTATGCCGTCAGCGAACGCACGCGTGAGATCGGCGTACGCATGGCCCTCGGCGCGCAGCCGGCCGACATCCTGCGCATGGTTCTTGGGCAAGGCGCTCGCATGGTTGCGGTTGGCACAAGCATCGGTCTATTGGCTGCTTTGAGTATCGGCCGTTTCTTACAGGGTCTCCTGTACGAAATTCGCGCGGTGGACGTGCTGACTTATGCCTGCGTCACGTCCTTCGTCGTGTTCGTCACGCTGCTCGCGTGCTGGATTCCGGCGCGGAGGGCGATGAGGGTGGATCCGATGGTAGCGCTGAGATACGAATAGAAATCGGAAAATGGAAATCTGAAATTGGAAAAAGAGGCGTCGCGATGAGTTGGGTGAGCCGACTGTTTGGCAAACGGAACCGAGAGAACGAAATTGACGAGGAAGTGCGGAGCCATCTGGAGATGGCGGCGCGGGAACGCGTGGAACGAGGCGTCGAAGCGAGTGAGGCGGAACGATCGGCGCGGCGTGAATTTGGAAATATCGAGTTGGTGAAAGAGGTGACGAGGGGCATTTGGGGTTGGCGATGGCTGGAAGATTTTGGTGAAGACGCGCGCTACGGCCTGAGAAGGATGCGCAAGTCCCCGGGGTTTACCGCGATTGCCGTACTGACGCTGGCCTTGGGCATCGGAGCCAACACCGCCATCTTCAGCCTGGTGAATGGAATTCTGCTTTCCTCCCTGCCGTACCACAAGCCTGAAGAACTCGTCAGCCTCACAGGAGCTTATCCAAAAGGCGCCATCGTGGCGATGCGTGAACGGGTGCAGACGATAGACGTGGGCGCCTACGACGAAGGTCAAGAACTCAACCTGACCGGTTTTGGGGAGCCCATTCGATTGGCCGGAACTTTCGTGTCAGCGGAATTGTTTTCCATCCTCGGTGCACAGCCAGAGCTGGGACGAGCGTTTTATCCGGGCGAGGACGTTCCGGGCCAGGACAACTTCGTGATCTTGAGCCACGCGCTTTGGCAGCAGCGTTTTGGAGGCGATGCAAGCATCCTTGGCCGGGCGATCGAACTGGGAGGCGTGAGCCGCCAGATGATTGGCGTGATGCCGGCCGAGTTTCGCTTTCCATCCGCAAAAACGCAAGTGTGGATTCCCTTGCACAACGATCCGCGAAATGCAGTGAACTTCTGGGCGGGCGACTTCATGCCCGGAATCGGAAGGCTTCGTCCAGGTGCGACAATCCAGCAAGCGCAAAGCGAGATTCGCATGTTTCAGTCGTATGTAGGAAGGCTGTTTCCGTGGCCGATGCCCTCTAGCTGGAACGCCAGTGCCAGTGTGGTACCGCTGCAGAACGGAATGGTCGCGGACGTGCGCGCGCGGCTGCTGATTCTGCTGGGAGCCGTCGCCCTGGTTCTGATGATCGCATGCTCGAACGTCGCCAACCTGACGCTTTCCCGCGCGGCAACGCGCGAGAAAGAGATCAGCATTCGTTCCGCGCTGGGCGCCGGGAGGCAGCGAATTACCCGGCAGCTCCTCACTGAGAGCGTCTTACAAGCATTGCTCGGGGGATTGCTGGGATTGGCTTTTGCCAAGGTGGGGCTCGCGCTGCTCAAGGCGCTGCTGCCTGCGGACACGCCACGTTTGGGCGAAGTGCACATGGATTGGCACGTGCTTGTGTTTACGGGGACGCTCGCCATCTTGACGGGTGTTGTTTTCGGACTTGCGCCGGCTCTGCACTCCGCGCGCGCGGCTTTCATGGAAGCGCTGAAGTCCGGCGGCCGAGGCACAGTGGTATCCGTGTCGCGGAGTTTGCGAAGCTCGCTGGCGATCGCTCAAGTGGCGCTGGCAGTGCTACTAGTGATCGCCGCTGGGCTCATGATCCGAAGTTTCTGGGCGTTATCGCACGTGAATCCCGGCTTTCGCGCCGAACACGTCCTGACCGCCCGCATCACACCGAATGAATCGTTTTGCAGCGATGTGAAGCGTTGCCTGGCTTTCTATCGCAACGTGCTGGAGCAGGCGCAAGCCTTTCCTGGCACGAGTGGCGCGGCACTTGTAAATACTCTTCCGCTTGGCGGCAGAGTGAGCAAGCGTTCTCTCGATGTGGAAGGCCACGACGTTCCTCCGGGTGAAGACTCCCCGCTTTTCTGGCTCAATGTCGTGACTCCCGAATACTTTCGCGTGATGGGGATCCCACTCTTGTCGGGCAGAGGTTTCACCGATGGTGATGTCTCCGGTGCGTCGGTGGCGATCGTGACGGCTGAGACGGCGCGCCGCTTCTGGCCCGATCAGAGCGCCCTCGGGAAGCACATCCGGCTGCTCGACGACAAGGACTGGCGCACCGTGGTGGGCATCATTCCGGACGTGCGCGCGTACAATCTACAGCGAAACGCGCCCGAGTGGATCGGCGGTACTGCTTATGTGCCGTACAATTCGACGGCTACCCTCGAAGATCGTCGAATGCCTTCCGAGATGACCATCGCCATCCGAATCGCCTCGGATAACTCGCAAATCGGGACCATGCTTCGGAGTACCGTTGCCGCCCTAAACCAGGAAGTGCCTGTCAGCGAAGTGAAGACCATGAGCGCGGTTGTGTCGGAAGCGGTTTCCGCTCCGGCATCCACTACCGCCCTCCTGGCTGTTTTTGCGGTTTTGGCGCTGATCCTTGGCACGACCGGCATTTACGGCGTTCTTTCGTTTCTGGTTTCGAACCGCACCCGCGAAATCGGCATTCGCATGGCACTGGGAGCCCAAAGAGGAGAGGTGCTGCGGTCCGTGATGGGGGAAGGAGCGAAGCTGTCGCTGGCGGGGATTGCGTTGGGAATGGCGGGCGCATTTGCGGTGATGCGCGTCTTGTCGGGCGAACTGTACGGCGTGGGTGCCACGGACCCGTTGACGTTTTGCGGCGTGGCCATTCTCGTCGCCATCGTGGCATTGGCTGCGTGTTATGTGCCGGCGCGGCGGGCAATGCAGGTGGATCCGGTGGTGGCACTGAGATACGAATAGAAATTAGAAGACGGAAATTCGAAATTGGAAGATGAGGTGCCAGGATGAGCTGGTTGAGCGGGCTCTTTGGCAAATGGAAGCGGGAGAGAGAACTTGAGGAGGAAGTGCGCAGCCATCTGGATATGGCGGCGCGGGAACGCGTAGAGAAAGGCGAAGAGAAGAAGGAAGCGGAGCGCGCGGCGCGGCGGGAATTTGGGAACGTGGGATTGGTGAAGGAGATGACGCGGGATGTCTGGGGCCGGAGATGGCTGAGAGACGCCGCGGAGGACGCGCGGTACGGATTGCGAATGTTGGGGAAGAACCCGGGATTCACCATCGTCGCCATTCTCTCGCTGGCGCTGGGCATCGGCGCCACAACCGCGATATTCAGCGTGGTTTACGGCGTGCTGGTAAACCCGTATCCGTATGCCCATTCCGACCGCATGGTGCACCTGACAATCCACGACGCCAGCGGCAACCGCCGTTTTGTCAACCTCAACGGGCCTCAATTGCAACAGCTTCGGCAGGCCAGTTGCATCGAGAGCTCTGCGGCTATGGAAGGGTGGAATCTCACCACGACCGATGGCGATCTTCCAGAAGACGTCCAGGCCGTGTATCTCACTTCCAACGCCTTCGTCCATTTTGGGGTGCCGACGCTGCTGGGGCGTGGACTGCTGCCATCGGATGCGCCCGAGGGCCAGGATCCCGAGAGTGTAGCAGTGCTGGGCTATCAATTCTGGCAGGGGCACTATGGCGGCGACCCGGACATTGTCGGCAAGAATATTCAGTTAGTCCATAAGAGCTACAAGATTTTGGGAGTAGTGCGGCCCCGGTTTACCTGGGGCGACGGGGAAGTCTATCTGCCGCTGAAGCTCACAGCCGATCCGGCGCGCACTTACTTCCCTATGATTCGGCTCAATCCGGGAGTCACGCGCGCGGCGGCCAACGCGGAGTTTCAATCACTCGTCGAGCAATTCGCGAAGGAAACCCCAAGCCACTTCCCTGAACATTTCCACGTGGCCATAGAGGGATTGAACGACCACTTCGTAGAGGATATCGGCGGGACATTGTACCTGCTGCTCGCTGCCGTGGCTTTGTTGCTGCTGATCGGCTGCGGAAACGTTTCGATTTTGCTGCTGGCCCGGGGCACGGCGCGTCAGCACGAGCTGGCGGTGAGATCGGCGATCGGTGCGGAGCGCTCGCGCATTCTGCGGCAGTTGCTGACGGAAGCGCTGTTGCTGTCCTTTACCGGGGCGGGCCTTGGCGTGGCGCTGGCGAACGGCCTGGTGAGGCTCATCGTAAACTGGCTTCCGGAATTCTCTTTCCCGCACGAAGCCGCCATCAGGATCAATCTGCCGGTGCTGTTCTTCAGCATCGGTCTTGCTCTGCTGACCGGCATCGTCTTCGGCATTTCGCCGGCTCTGCAATCTTCGCGTCCGGATGTGGCCCAGGTGATGCAAGCGAGCACGCGCAAGATGACGGCAGGAGTGCGTGGCCGGCGCGCTCACAGCGTGTTGATCGCGGGCCAGATTTCCCTGACGCTTCTGCTCCTGGCCGGGGCCGGCACCGCGATGCAAGGCTTCGTGCGCATGATGCGTGTGAACCTTGGTTATGACCCGCATTACGCCATGTCGGTGGGCATCCCGGTACACGACAACAGCTATACCACGTGGGAGGCGAGGAGAACATACTTCAATCAACTGCTGCAGAAGGTCAGCGCGATGCCGGAAGTTGTTTCGGCCGGGATTTCCACAAATGCCACCCCGCCGAACAACGGTTGGGAACAGCGCTTCGAGATTTCCGGCAAGCCGGCGGCGGAACAACAACGGGCGCGTCTCAATTTCGTCAGTCCCCAGTATTTCACCGTGCTCCACATTCCGCTGCAGCAAGGAAGAATCTGGGATGAAACCGAGACCATGCGCGGCGCCAAAGTTGCGATGATCAATCAGACCCTGGCGCATCAATTTTTCCCGAACGGCGACGCGGTTGGCAGCGAGATCCGCGTGCCGGAACTGAAAGGCGAGCCTCCGTTTCAACTGGCGGTGGCAGGGAGCGACGGTTGGTTGCAGGTAATCGGCATCGTCAGTGATGCTCGCAATGACGGCCTGCGCAACCCTACCAAGCCCGCTTTGTATGTGCCATACACGATCATGATGCGGGTTTGGACGCAGATCCTCGTTCGAACCAGGGTTCCGCCGCTCGCGATCCTCCGGGACATTCGCGCACAAATTCGCATTGTTGATCCTGACCAGCAATCTTTCCGAGATACTCGCGACCTCGACGGTTGGATCAGCTCGCAGCCCGAATGGGAGCAGGGACATCTGGTGGCAACGCTGTTTGCGGGATTTGCCGTGTTGGCGCTGGCGCTGGCAGCCACTGGACTGTACAGCGTGATTTCCTATACCGTCGCTCAAAGAACAGGCGAATTCGGCATACGCATGGCGCTCGGAGCTGGGCGCAGAGATGTTTTGCTGATGGTGTTTCGCTCAGCGGCGATGAGCGTGACTGGCGGTGTTTTGACGGGAATAGTGCTGACCATCACGCTGAATCGCGTGCTGGCGCGCTGGATTCAGGGCAGCTCGCTCGATGCGTTGGTCCTGGTGGGCGTGATCCTGCTGCTGGTTGCCACTTCCGGCTTGTCCTGCTTCATTCCTGCGCGAAGGGCGTCGTCGGTTGATCCTGTCGTGGCGCTGAGATACGAATAGAAATTTGAAATTGGAAATCGGAAATTAGAAGATTGGAAAAAGAGGAGCCGCGATGAGCTGGGTGAGCCGATTGTTTTGGAAACAGAACCGAGAAGAGACAGAAGTAAATAGGCAACGAAGCAAAAATTCCAAAGTGAACGAAGTGGCAATGATTTGCCGGGATGTGGCTCAAGCAGTTCGACATTGCTCCTGACAAATGCGGTGCCCTTTTTTCCCCTAGTCCTCTCGAAAACCCGCAAGCGCTATGTTGTTGATGCGTAAGGGCCTGGGTCTAACCTAACCGCAAGCCTCGAATCCTGTCTAATGATTCGGATGCAACAGAGCGTCGAAAGCACCCAGGCCATCGCCGAGAGCGACGCCATCGCCGTGGAGCGCACGCTCGCGGGCGATCGCGATGCCTATCGCGTTCTGGTGGAGCGGCACAGCCACAACATTTTCCGGCTGGCCTACCGCATGACCGGGAACCGGCACGACGCTGAAGAGGTGGTCCAGGAGGCATTCTTGCGCGGGTATCAGAAGCTGGGGCAGTTCGCGGCGCGTTCGAATTTCGGGACGTGGGTTTATCGCATCGCCGCGAACTATGCGATTGATCGCATGCGCCAGCGGCAGAAAGAAGAAGCGCGGCGGGAAATGCCAAGAACGGAAGATCGCGACGCGATGGAAAACGATCCCTTGACGCGAGTAAAAGACGAGGCGCCGACCCCGGAACGCTTGACGCAAAGCATCGAATTGCGAAGACAGATGGAACAAGCACTCGCCGCCCTTACCGAAGCGGAGCGAACTGCTTTCGTCATGCGGCATTGGGAAGGCTGCGGGATCGAAGAAATTGCGGCGGTCTTGAAATCCAGCTCGAACGCCACGAAGAACACCGTCTTTCGAGCCGTCCAGAAACTGCGGCATGCGTTGCAACCCTTGGTGGAAGCAAGAGCGCAAGCACGCGTGATGGGAACCGAATCATGAAACACGTAACGGAAGAAGAGCTAATTGCGTACCGCGAGGGAATCGCCGAGCAGCGCGCGGTGATTTCAGAACATCTGGCAGCTTGCCAAGAGTGCCGCCGCGAATTGGAACGAATCGAAGCGGTGCTCGCGGCGTTGAATACCCTTCCTGTGCCCGACCCCGGCCCAGACTACGGGCGGCAGGTGTGGCGTGAGATTGCGCCGCGACTGGCGAAAAAACCGGGACGCTGGTGGCGGCTGTGGATGGATCCCCGGAGGCTGGCGGCCGCTGGAGCGGTTGTGGCGTTGATTGTCGCAGCGTTCGTTACTGGCCGGATCAGCAAGCAAGGCAATACGGCTGACAACATCACGAACAAAGAGCAGGTGCGGGAGCGCATTTTGGTGGTTGCCGTGGGCGAACACCTGGGCCACTCCGAGAGGATGCTGGTGGAGCTTTCGAACGCGGCGCCGAACGGTCCGGCGCAGAAGAAAGTGAACATCTCCGCCGAGCAGCGCCGCGCGGAAGATTTATTGCAGGAAAACCGGCTGTACCGGCAGACCGCGCTGCAAGAGGGAGACGCCGGACTCGCCAGCGTGCTGGATGAACTGGAACGCGTGCTGCTGGACGTGGCCCACAGCCCGGATGAGGTAACTCCGGCACAGCTCGAAGCCATCCAGAAAAAGATCGAGGCGCGCGGGATTCTCTTCAAGGTTCGCGTAGTCAACAAGGAGCTGCAACAACGGCAGGAGGCCCCCTCGCCTGCGCCGCCACAGAACGATTCAACGAAAAGAGAGAGGAACAAAGTATGACCATCGGCAATTCCATCGGAAAGACGGGCGCGGCGTGGTTCGCAGTCGCCGCGCTGGTGTTGACGCCTGCTATTACGCGCGCGCGCGGACTCCAGCCAATTCCCTTGCAGGCCGCAGATTCTCTGCAGGACTCGCAGGAGGCTCGGGACAAAGAACAGGAGAAGCGCGACCGCGAACAGGAAGCGCGCGACAGAGAGGAAGAGAAACGTGAGCGTGAACAAGAAGCTCGCGAGCGTGTGCAGGAAAAACTCGGACGGCTGCAGGAATTGTACGACGACGGCCGTGAATACTTGGATGAGGATCGCTACGACCGGGCCGTGGAGAAATTCCAGCAATTAGCGGAAATGAACGGTCCACAGACGGATGCCGCGCTCTACTGGAAGGCCTACGCGGAAAACCGACTGGGCCGGAGGGACCCGGCACTGGCCACCATTGCGGACTTGAAACGGCGCTTTCCGCAGAGCCGCTGGCAAAAGGACGCCGGCGCGCTGGAAATCGAGGTGAAGCAGTCCACCGGCCAAGCCGTAAAGCCGGCGGATCAGAGCGACGAAGAACTGAAAATGCTGGCCATCCAGGGTTTGATGAACAGCGGCTCCGAAGCCGCCATGCCGCTGCTCGAGAAAGTGATCGACGGTTCCGGCTCTCCAAGGGAAAAATCGAAAGCGCTGTTTGTGCTGGCGCAGAGCGGGTCGCCGCAAGCGCGCGAGATTCTGGGCAAAATCGCGCGGGGCCAGAGCAATCCGGACCTGCAGCGCAAGGCGGTGGAATATCTGGGGCTCTTTGGGGGTGCCGAAGCGCGGAAGACGCTGGCCGACGTTTACGCCTCAAGCGGCGATGCTTCGGTGAAGCACGCCATTCTCCGCAGTTACATGATCGGCGGCGACCACGAGCGCCTCTTCGCCGCGGCGAAGAGCGAGAAAGACGAGTCCCTGCGGCGCGAGGCCATCCGGCAACTGGGTCTCGTTCACGGGACAAGCGAGCTGGAACAGTTGTACAAGACGGAAACTTCTCCCGACGTCCGCCGGGAGATCCTGCAGGCCTTTTTTCTTGCTGGCGATTCCGGACGGCTCGTGCAAGCGGCGCAAGGGGAAAAGGATGCGGATTTGCGCCGGGCGGCGGTTCGCAACCTCGGCCTGATCCATTCCGACGATTCGGGCAAAGCGCTGCAAGAGATTTACAGCAAGGAAACGGACCGCGAAGTCAAGGCAGAAGTCTTGAACGCCTATTTCCTGCAAGGCAACGCGAAAGCGCTGGTGGCCGTCGCGCGAAGCGAGAAAGACCCGGAACTTAAGAAGACTGCGGTGTCCAAATTGACCTTGATGCATTCCAAGGAAGGCACCGAATACCTGATGGAACTGTTGCAAAAGTAAGAGGGGGAACCATGCGAGAAGAACGGACAGCATTGCGAAGAGTACTTGGGCTGACGATGATCGTGGCAGGCATTGGCAGTGCCGCCGTGCAACTGGCCAAGGGCGGGGCCACAACTCCGTTGGCGCAAACAGGCCCCGCAGCGTCGCAAGCGGCGGATGCGCCGCGCATCGAAAACGCCAAGTTGCAAACGCGCTCCGTCGGCGCAAGTCTCGGCCTGACCTTCCGCGAGATCGCGGCAACAGTGGAAAAACCCGAGTGGGTCGGCTACCACGTCGACGAAGTCGCAGGCGAACGCGGCATCTGCTGCAACGACAACTGGAATGACGGCAATTGTGGAACTTGCCGGCTGGAAAAGGAAAACGGCGAATCGAGCAGCACGACGCACACAAACGGAAACCTAAAGCTAGAAGGCTCGCGGCAACTCGTCGTGCTCTACCGCCTGGAAGCAAAACAGGTCGTGAGGATTCGCATCGAATCGGACGACTGCACGCTGGACGCGGGAGGGCTGCCCTTCGTTTGGCTGACGGGCGTGAAACCTTCGGAAAGTGTGGCCCTGCTCTCAACCTACGTTCGTGGTTCGAATTTCGAAGATCGCGGGGATCGCGGAATCGGAAACGGAGTGTTGACGGCCATCGCGTTGCACGCGGATGCGTCGGCCGACCGCGCGCTCGAATCCTTCGTCACCCCGGAACAGCGCGAGGAGCTCCGGAGACACGCCGCATTCTGGATGGGAGCGGCGCGGGGCAGCGCTGGATTGATTTCGTTACGGCACATGGCGAAAACGGATCCGAGTTCGGACGTCCGCGCCCATGTGGCCTTCGCGCTTTCCGTGAGCCATGAAGCGGGAGCTCTGGATGAAATGATCCGCATGGCGCACGACGACGCGAGCTCGCACGTGCGCGGCCAAGCGCTGTTCTGGCTGGCGCAAAAAGCCGGAAAGAGAGCCGTAGGCACGATCACCGGAGCAATCGAAAACGACCCTGACACGGATGTAAAGAAAAAAGCAGTCTTTGCCTTGAGCCAATTGCCCAAGGATGAAGGTGTGCCAAAACTGATCGAAGTAGCGCAGACAAATCGCAATCCCGCCGTGCGAAAACAAGCCATGTTCTGGCTGGGGCAATCCAACGATCCGCGAGCGCTGCAGTTTTTTGAGAAAGTGCTGACGCAGTGAATCGTTAGCGCAACAGGTCTTCGAGCTGCACGCGCGCATCCGTCTTCGCGTCGCGGTACTTGACGATGACCGCGGCTTGCACTGACAGCCCCCATTTTGCGCCAGAGGCTTGCGTCACCGCGCGTGAACCCGGAACCACGATCGCTTCCTCGGGAATGATGACCGGCTCAGTCTCGCTTGCGGTGTAAACCTTGTCGCGCACCAGATCGTAAACCGGAATAGAGCGATTGAGGATCGTCCCAGTCCCAAGAACCGCACGGCGCTTCACTACCGTTCCTTCATACACGCCGGAATTTCCTCCCACCAGGACTTCGTCTTCGATAATCACCGGCAACGCGCCGACCGGCTCAAGCACCCCGCCGATCTGCGATCCCGCCGAAATGTGGCAATGGCGTCCGACTTGCGCGCAACTTCCCACAAGCGCATGCGAATCGATCATCGTGCCCTCGCCGACATAAGCGCCCACATTGACGAACATCGGGGGCATGCAAATCACCCCGCGCCCGATGTAGCTGCCGTCGCGAATGCTGGAACCACCGGGAACGATGCGCACGCCGTCCGAAGCCATGAATGCGCGAACGGGATAAGTGGACTTATCGAAAAAGGGCTGCTTCGCGGCGTCAATGGACATATCGGCGATCGCGCCCATTCGAAAGCCAAGCAGGATTCCCTTTTTCACCCAGGCGTTCGCGCGCCACCCGGATTTCGTCGAGGCATCCGGTTCGGCAGCGCGAATCTCGCCGCGATTCAGCGCCGCCTTGAAATCGCGGAAGAGCCATTGATCTTCTTCTTCGTAGTGAGCCCGAGCTTCGTCGAACAACCGCTCAATTTGCGAAGGCAGCATGTACCCTCTCGACCGCGGGCACGGCCGCCGGGCGGCTGACGAGCCCGAGCGCTTCGAGCACGGCTCGAATGCGCGCCTGATTCTCCGCCTTCGGCGCCACCAGCGGCAAGCGCCATACCGCTTCGAGCAGGCCCATTTCCCGCATCGCCGCCTTCACGGGAATTGGATTGGATTCCACAAAGTTTATTTCCATCAGCGAATGATAGCGCCGGTGAATCGCGCGCGCGCTGGCAAAGTCACCCTGAAGAGCAAGTCGCGTGAGCTGCGACATTTCCGCGGGGATTTCGTTGGAAACGACCGAGATGACGCCACGGCCGCCGAGCGAAATGACCGGCAGCGTGATGGCGTCGTCGCCGGAAAGCACGATGAAACCGTCCGGCACAGCGTTGAGAATCGCCGCCATCTGCGATACGTTGCCGGAAGCCTCCTTGATGCCCACGATGCTTTCGATTTCGGCGAGGCGCTTCACTGTGCCAGGCTCGATGTTCACGCCGGTGCGCCCTTGCACGCTGTAGAGAATAATCGGCAGCGGCACCGCTTCGGCGATGGCGCGATAGTGCTGGAAAAGCCCTTCCTGCGTCGGCTTATTGTAGTAAGGCGTTACCGAGAGAATGCCATCCGCGCCAAGCTCGGCAAGCTCGCGCGCGAGTGCAATGACCTCCGCGGTGTTGTACCCGCCGGCGCCGGCCAGAACCGGGACACGCCCCTTCGCGAACTTGACAGTAATCTCGACGACTCGAAGATGTTCCTCATGCGTCAGCGTCGGGCTCTCGCCCGTTGTGCCGCATGGCACGAGAAAGTCGATCCCCGCGTCAATCTGGCGCTTGACCAGGGCCTGCAGCGTTTCTTCGTCCAGCGATCCATCGCCGCGAAACGGAGTGACAAGCGCAGTGCCGGTGCCCGTAAACATGGTGTTTCTCCTTTTTTACCCCGACGTCTTACTGCCCAAATCCAAACTCGGCGGCAGTCAAGCCGCCACCTCCCAGAAAATCCTCAACCCAGTTCGCTAAGGATCTCTTTGAACTCAAAGAAACCCTTTTTGCCCGCAATCCACCGCGCGGCTTGCAGCGCGCCGCGTGCGAACCCTTCCCGGTTTCGCGCGGTATGCCGCAGCGTGATCGTGTCCACGGCGGAATCAAAACCGATTTCATGTGTCCCGGGATGCGCGCCGGCGCGACTGGCGCTGAGGCTGACGGGCCGCGCGTAACCCGCCGCGCGCATTTCCTCGGCAAGTTTCTTCAGAGTCCCCGAAGGCGCATCCTTTTTCTGAGAGTGATGAATCTCCCATCCCCACGCTTCGTATTCCGAATGTTTGGCAAAGAGCGCCGCCGCATGCGCAACGGCCTGAATGAAGAGATTAACTCCCACGGAAAAATTCGCTCCCCACACCAACCCCGTCTTGCCTTGCTCGACCGCTTCGCGCATGGACGGAAGTTGTTCGAGCCAGCCGGTGGTCCCAACAACGGTGTTGACGCCCAGTACGGCAAGTCGCCGGATATTTTCCGGCGCCGCGTGCGGTGCCGTGAAATCCACAGCCACATCCACGCCGCGCAGGGTTTCGTGCGAAAGCGCCTGGGCGTGAACGTTGTTGCGGCCATCGAACTCCGCGCGTACCTCAAATCCATGCGCCGGCGCAAGCTGCGCAATGAGGCGCCCCATCTTCCCGCAACCGAGAACGGCGAGGCCGAGACTCATACTGTGTTCCGTCCGGTCGCGAGAAGTTGCGCCGCCATGCGCGCATAGATCTCGACCGCATCCGACAATTCCCTTTTGGAAATGCGCTCCTCCGCTGTGTGCGCGACTTGAATGCTCCCGGGACCGATGAGAAAGGGTTCCCCCCAGGTCCCTTCGAAACTGGGGATGTCCGTCGTGAAGGCCACGACCGTTGTGGGCAATCCATCGAGCTTCGCCAATTGCAGCGCCGGCGTATAGAAGACCTCGCGCGCTTCGGCGCGGCCAGCAACACCGGCGGAGACGGCTTCGCGTGTCCCTGCGGGATCGCCGATCGTGCGAAACATGAGTTCCGCTTCAGCCTGATCCGCGACCACGTTGGGTGCGCGGCCGCCGTCGATGGTGCCGATATTCAGCGTGCTGTCGCCGAGCAACGCGTCATGCGGCAGCGGAATCCGGCGAATGTCGTGAAGCACGTCCAGCAGCGTATGAATCGCGGAATGCCCGAGCTCGGGATACGCCGAGTGCGCGAGTTTCCCGTGCGCCGTGATTTCGTAGCGCAGCGCGCCTTTCGAACCGAGCGCGAGCCGGTTCTCAGTAGGCTCGCCATTGATCAAGAAGCGCGAGCCGCGCGGAGTTGCGGCAGCGGCTCTTGCTCCCGCGCTGTTGCGTTCTTCGCCAACGACAAAGAGCAGCCCGAGATTCCGCGTCCCGGCCGCCAGCAGTTTTTCCGCCGCCGCGATCATCGCCGCGATAATCCCCTTCGCGTCGCACGACCCCCGGCCCCAAATAAAATCGTCATCCTCGCGCGAACCAAAAAAAGGCGGAACTGTATCCATGTGCGTGGAAAGCGTAACCACTGGCTCGCCCCAGGAAACAAAGATGTTGTCGCGGTTGGGCTCAGCAGCAATCCGTTCGACGTTGCCGTTGTAGCGCGTGGTCAGCGCCGACAAATGTGCGAAGAGGCAGTCGCCCACGTTTTTCTCGTGGTTGGTGGTCGACTCGATGTCCACCAGCGCGCGCGTCAGCTCGAAAAGATTCATTCGAAATCAAGCATTTCTGGATGAGCGCAACGAAAGGAAGGAACCGCGAAGATACAATTCGGGGCTGCCGCCTCTCGATAGCGCTTCATCCGTTTCATATCCGGCCGCAAAGCGGACGGCGTACAACGGACGACAGTGGATAGGTTTTGGACCTATCCCCCAACCACCGCGGCTTCAGCTACCGCGGCGATTTCGGCGGACTAAAAACGCTTCCTCGGACCT
>WNFF01001872.1_pt1 | contig 17107 bp, 14 predicted proteins | sample 5400441 | NCBI WGS metagenome assembly WNFF01 (sample SAMN13153345, study PRJNA577476) | soil metagenome | isolation source: 120 cm saprolite under Douglas fir tree site 2 hole 3 replicate 1 | place: USA:California | collected 2015-04-18 | reverse complement strand
CTTCATTGGCCCTGAAAACTTCGCTCGACCCGCTAATCGTGTTGTCTTTGGGATGGTTGAAATCGTAGATGTAGTCGACGTCGGCTCTGATTTCTGGCGTAAAGAATTTGGTATCCATCGGCGACTCTTTCGTCCGCGCATTGCCGGTGAGCCAGGTGAAGTCGGCGAAGGCAAAGGGCTCTGCTTTCGCACCCTTGGCAGCACCGGACTTGCCCTTTTCAGTGGCTTGCGAGTTGACAGAAGCAACGACTTTTTCTGCTGGAATGACATTCGAATTGGCTTCTGCCGCCGCTGGCGACGGTGTGGCGCTCCCTGTGCTTCCCGTGGCAGCGGGAGCGTTCGAGCTCAGCGAACCGAGCTGCGACGCCTCAGCAGTCGTTGCCGTGGGCGAACTGCTTTTGGTTTCGAGTTCCGCGACGCGCTTCTCGAGCTGCTCCATGCGGTCCAGCATCCACCGCTCGCGCTCGGTCAATGGATCAGGTGCTTCGACTTCGCCACTGCGGATGGCTTGGCCGGAGATTCGCCCTTGCCGTTATCGTCAGCAAACCCAACAACTGGAACCGCGCTTCCGCAAGACAGTGCGACCAATATGAGCGACACGAGTCTCTTCAACTTGAAAATGTGCATTATTCTCCCCTATCTATTCTTGCCCAGTCTCAACGATCCCGTGATCCTCTCGCACGCAATCCGTTCGCACCCATTTCACGACCGCGCGACTGTTCCTTGATCCCCGGAACCGGAAGCAACGTGACCGTAGTGCGACCATGTCGTTCGGCAGCCCTCCGGGAACCAACGATGTATGGCCGTTTCTCCTCGCACGTCTCACCGCCTTCGTTACCAGTTTTAGGGGGAGGCGTCGTCTTGGTCTTCGTGTCTCGCATCCATTGAAAGAGGACGCAAACGTAGAAGACACATGCCAGGAAACAAATCGTCGCTAAAACAGTGATCGTCACGGCACGGGGTGACAGGGCGTACGATTTAATTCGCTCGTCCGTCTCACTTCAACCGATTAAGCGAACGGGATCGTCCCCCACAATCAAGGACAACTTAGCGAATGACGCCTGAGAAAGTCCTGATGCCTTCGTAAGTATTTCATAAGGGCCGCCACGTATGGCGTAAGAAAAGCAAGCACTTAGAGTGGTCTCTGCGCCGTCGAGACTCTAATCCGCGATTCAAGAAACCCATGCAAGCTATCAACTCTTTGATGAAATCGCTCACGACTTTCTTATTTCTTACGCGCGCTTTTGTATTTTCCATTCACTACCGGGCGCGCGCTGCTTGCGCGCAGGAGAATGGGGGACCTCGCAATGTAGCGCAAAGCATCTGCGTTCCTGATTGCAATTTTGTTTTCGTTCGACCTGAATGAGGTCGAGCCGAGTACCGTTTCACCCAATCCGAATCCAAAGCCATACCCGAACTGGGACCGAATTCTTTCGACCAATAATGTTCCGGGAGACCTCCTCATACGCTGGGTCAAACACGTGAATCTGAAAATCACGAGCCTCTACCCCACTTCTCTGAGGAATTCCGGAAGGAGACTATCGCGAAGTTAGTCCCAAAGACCCAGTTGCAGCAGTCGTAAGTACCACGGTATGCTGTCTTTAGCTCGATCATCAAGTGGGCGTGTAGCTCAGCTGGGAGAGCACCTGCTTTGCAAGCACGAACCCGCGTTCCAATAACTCCATCCTTTGCCCGTCGTTTCTAATGTTTTCAACAATTTCGGGGAATCTGCTTCTCGCTCGAAGTAACCCCCGAGACCTCAATTACATAGGGTTTTTGCACAGTTACGGCACAGCTGGGGGAGCTCGTGATTGCTCGCAGAGAGAACAGCAGTAACGCGCCCCTGCGAGAATGTCCACGGAGACGTCGCCAGTTGATGCAACCATCTTGGCCGTTTCGTACACAATTGAGCTACACTTGCACACTAAATTACCAATTTGCATGATCCCGACTCGTGGAGGGAATAATCAGGTGCCTATAAGCTCGGGATCCGAGCATTTCGACATCCATGCTTCCGTTGTCTTTCAACTTGGCGAAAGCCTAATCACCGACTCAGTCCAGGCCCTTGTGGAGTTGGTGAAGAACTCGTACGACGCCGATGCGTCTTATTGCAAGTTAACTATCAGCACAGAAAAGGTTGCAGATCCGGAGTCCTCGTTCGCAGGTTCTGTAGGGTCGATAACTATCGAGGATGACGGTACGGGCATGACCCTCGATGCCATTCGGCGGGGTTGGCTGACCATTTCTGACTCTGAGAAGCGAGACTTCAAGGACCGGACCCTAACAACGAAAAAAGGCAGGACCCCGCTGGGGGACAAGGGATTAGGTCGGCTCGGTACGCAAAGGCTCGGATTCAATGTGGAAATGTTCACACGAACAGAGTCTAGCCCCGTCGAAAACCACGTCTGGTTCTCCTGGAAAGATTTTTTGGGGCAACACCGGCTTTCCGATGTGGACATTAATCGAGAAGAGCGACTTCCAGTCTTGAAACACGGCACAAAGCTGCTTATCTCCGATCTCCGAGAGGTCACTCTTTGGAAGGGAAATGCCGTTAAGGCGCTAGAAACGAGCCTGTCGCAATTGATTTCTCCCTATAAAGAAGTCAGAGATTTTGACGTCTATGCAGTTGTCGATGGAAAAGAATTAGAATTGGTGGAAATCGGTGAAAAGCTGCGACAATCCGCGGAGCTCCGTTACATATTAAATTTTGATAGAGAATTGTTCCGCATCTCCGGGAGTGCGCGCCTCGCATACATCAGACCACCAAGGACTCAAGACAAAGCTGTCTTTGCTGACCTCGTAGAGAGTGACAATGGAGATCGATACTTCGCATACTTAAAGCAAACCAAGATTGCCCAACAGTTTTCGTTTGAGAAATCGTCGCAGGGCGGTTGGTTTCTCAGTTACAAAACGGTCAGGTCTTTCGCCGATTTCGATGGTTTGGAACTCGTAGACGGCAAGGCTGCGAATCCAGGCCCATTTAAGGGCGAAATCGATTTCTTTAGTTTGGACACTCAGAGCAGCAGTGAACAGAGTGCCTTTGACACCGCTTCCGAGTATAAACAGATAATAAACACCCTCAGTGGGATCAAAGTCTTCCGTGATGGATTCGGTATAAGAGTCGCCTCTGACTGGCTTGGCCTGGGCAAGCAATGGACGAAGGGCGGCTCATACTACACCCTAAAGCCGCAAAATACGCTCGGCTATATTGCGATAACGGCCAGAGACAACCGCCAGCTCGAAGAGACGACTGATAGGGAAGGGTTCAAGAGTAGTCCGTATTACAAGAACTTTTACACATTGCTTACCTATTTTGTCCGATTCTCTGCGCAGGCACAAGAATCTTTGCGCCGTGGTTGGAATGATTTCCGGAAAACATACGAGCGAAAACTCGCAAATGTCCCCGAAGACTCCCGACCAGAGGCTCTATCCGCGACGATCGGACAAGCGCTGGCAAAGGCTGTGCGACACAGTACCGCCCTCTCGCAAGTTTTCCTTCGTGTTCGCGCGTCAATAGACAATAGCAAGGCCGCGTTGGGAGCAGTCAAACGCATTGAGGGCCAAAACGGCGATTACCATCATCTCGAAACTGTTCTTGGCGAATTGACCGAGGCTGTCAATGACGCGGAAAAGATAAGCAAGGAGGTTCAAGAGTACCTCGATGAAGTAGCGCGCCTCGAAAAAGTAGGAAGTGTTCTAACGTCACAGATCCAAACACTGCGCGACCAAATCCAGCAGGTCCACGAAATCATTGGTCTTGGCCTGACGGCCGAAGCTCTTTCGCATGAGACCGAAAACATCACTACTCAACTCGCACAACGGAATAAACAACTTGTACGATATTTGCGCTCCAATTCGATCAAGGACGCCCGGATTGTTTCCTTCACCGAATACGTTAACACCACGATTGCGGGTCTCCGCCGTCAACTTTTGTTTCTCGCGCCTTCACTCAGATATGTTCGGGAAAAGCGTGAAACGATTGATGTGGAACAATTCACCGGGGAGCTTTTTAAGCACTACACGATGCACTTTTCTTCAATCACTGCTCCGATCTCAATCAGTGTGAAAGCCCGAAAAGGCCAACATTTTCAGATCGAAATGAACAGAGGCAAGCTCATTCAAATAATGGACAACCTTTTTTTAAATTCAGAGTACTGGTTGCAAGAAGATAAGCGCATGGGTCGACTCAGTCTGGGCACGATCACAATCGAAGTAGTGAAGCCGTATGTTCGTGTCAGTGACAATGGCCGCGGAGTTGATCCGGTGGTGGAGAGCACGCTATTTGAGCCCTTTGTTAGCGCCAAGAGCGAAGGGAGGGGCCGAGGACTAGGTTTGTATATTGTCCAGCAATTACTTGATTCGGAAGGCTGTAGCATTCGATTGATGCCCCAACGAAATCTCAACGGACGCATGTTCATGTTCGAAATTGACTTGACGGGTGCCCTACGTGACAAGCACTGAATCTGTGAGTGTCATCGAACAGCTTTTTGCAGCAGCTGGCGTAAAACGCGTCGTCTCCATTGATGATCAATACGCGAACAAGTGCCCAGTCGAGGAAGCCTTAGCTCTGGCAGGTCAAGCGTCGGTAATAGCAGTGGGACAAGTATTTTCCCAATACCCTGAGGTCCAGGCACAGGAAGACATCGATATCCGGAATCAAAGGATTCGAACTGTCTGGAACAACGCTGATACTCACGAACGACGCAGACTCATGTACTCACTGCGGCAGCGTTCACACCCTGAGGCCCAGGTACCCACTGAGGCCATCGACGAAAAGATGGTGACAGTCCTTCCCGAGCTGTTCGGCAAATACGAACTCTGTGAACTATCACTTGGAGAATGGCTCGTCCAGAAAGACGAACTGCTCCACCATGGAGAACCGGTAAGTATCATTCTGATCGATGAAAATTTTGAAAAGGAAGGGCGAGGCACCCAAGAGGGTTTGGCGGTCGTCAAAGAGGTCATGGCATCAGGCGGGCCAGAGCTGATATGTGCGCTCCTTAGTCATAACTACGGTTCCAAGAACATTCACAACGATTGGCGCGAGCTTTGCGAAAGAGAGAACTTGGACAAGAGTAGATTTGTCCTTATCTCCAAATCCCTGCTTACAACCGACCTGGTCGGTTTTGCTCGCCTACTCAAACTTGCGATCCTGAATGGCGCAGCAGAAAGACTAAAAACGAAAGCATCGCAGATATTACATGATGCTGAAGAAGCCGCCCGGAAACGATTGGACGCTATTGATATCTACGACTTCGATCAGATTGTTTTTCGCTCGTCTTATCGTGAAGGAGTTTGGGAACCCGATACGTTGTTTCGCGTATTCGGTCTCCTTCACCGCGATGAAACCCGCAAGTTGGCCAAGGGAAATGCGGACCTCAGCGCTGTCGTAGAAGAGATAAGGGAAATAAGTCAGATTCCCACGGAATCCGACTCTGCCCCGAACTACAACACGCTGGACTTAGAGCGATTGGAGAGGTACGAAGACGCAGAATATCTCAATTCGCATTTCACTCCGATCGATACAGGCGACATTTTCCAAAAAACAGGAGATTCGAGCAAGCGTTACATGCTACTTGCTCAACCCTGCGATTTGATGGTGAGGGCAGATGGCAAGAGGCATCACACCATTAAGGAAGCCCTGCTCGTGGAGATTGTTTCTGGCGAGGTAAGAGAGACAGAGGGATATGCCGAACTGCAGTTTCTTGATCCGGCCAAGAGTGAGCCAAGTCTTCTCGCTTTCAGAAGGGCGCAGGCGGTAAAACTAAACGTCCTAGACTTTTGTGCGTTTCAGTCAGACGGCCAAGCCACGTTTACCGTGGGGAAAGCGTGCCCCGAGTCCGTGATCCCGGCTTGGAAGGAGCACTATCAAAAGGTCTCGACGGATGTAAATACGATCCTCACACGATTCGAAAGTTTAAGAGGGCTCAATGTGAGCATTGCGGAAGCAACAGGCATAGTTGCAAGTTGTACGAATGAAAAGTTGCTCAAAGCTGAGATTGATCTTGCCACGAAAACAATAACTTATAATTTGAGGCGAATTCGCCGACTGAGGCAACCACGGGCTGCAGCGATCCTGTCACGTTACGCTAACTTCGTTGCTCGGTACGCCTTTGACCACGATTTCGGTGACAGGGACCGAGAAGAGCATTCCAAGGACGGAGTGCCGGAAACAGTTGCCGGGGCCGCGACCACAATCGCTCTGGCGACGCCTGACGCTTCCGAGCGTCTCGCTGAACCGGCCTCCCCAGTCGGCGCCCCCTCGCCTGAGCCTGCAGACACACCGGCAGTAAATCCTCCTGAAGGCGGCAAGTAAGCGCCCTGTAGCACGTGCCGTTGAAACACTCCGTGTTTAGCGCAATCCAAATCCAAACACCTATTGCCCCGCCAAAGGTGCTCTTTGCACGTTCCCCAGCCTGCTGACTCATTAGCTGAAAATGTCTGATTTTATCCATTGCTATCGGTAAATGACCGTTATAATCCCAATGTCATGGCTCACTGGATGACACTCTCCGACGTAGCCCGGTACTTGAGTCTTTCGCACTCGACCGTCTACAAGCTCAAAGCGCGCGGCAAGATCCGTGGTTATCGAGTTGGGCGAAACCTACGATTCGACCGCGCGGAAGTGGATGCAGACATTAAGCACAAGAACAAGAAAAAGCAGGAGTCTCGAAGAAAGGTTGGAAGAAAGAAATGAAAAGCCAACTTACACTTCTAGAGGCAATCCTATGCAAAGAGCCCGTCAACGGTTATACCCATGATTTCTATAAATACCCGGCAAGATTCTCTCCAATGTTTGCTAGAAGTATAATTAAATATTTTACCGTACCAGGGGACGTTGTTTTCGACCCTTTCATGGGAAGTGGTACAACGCTTGTTGAGGCACGGGCCCAAGGACGGCACGCGATTGGAACGGATATAAGCAGTCTTGCCGTGTTCATAGCAAAAGCCAAAACAGCGTCTCTATCCTTGGCAGATCTGTCAGCGGTACGTCGTTGGGGTGACTCGCTCGAACAATCTCTTAACCTCCGCAATCCCGCTGAACCTCCTGTTGACCACTCGAAGGAGTATTATCAGCGAAATATCAGCGGCAAATCAACATGGCCTATCAAGAAGACCATTGAGTTGGCGTTGACGCATGTCGCCGCGTTGGAGAACGCCGGACAACGTAGATTGGCACGTTGCGTCGTGCTCAGGACGGCGCAATGGGCCCTTGATTGCCGCAGAGAGATTCCAAGCGCTGACCAGACGCGTGCGCAATTGCGCGTATATCTCGAGCACATGCTCGCAGGCGCTCAAGAGCTGAAGAACGCAACAAAAGCATCTGGGGAACAATTTGACTTGAAGCGCGTAGTAACTCGTTGTCTTCACACATCTGCGATCGGCGCAGAACATAACGCTCAGGTAAAATCCTTTAGTTCACCCGCTCTGATTCTTACATCTCCTCCCTATCCTGGTGTGCATGTCCTGTATCACCGCTGGCAGGTTCTCGGTAGGAAAGAAACCCCAGCGCCGTTCTGGATTGCCGGAACTCAGGATGGGCATGGGGGCGCCTTTTACACCATGGGCGACAGACATCGTCCGAACTTGACCACATACTACGACCAAGTATTTCAAGCGTTCCATTCTATTTCCCAAATCTGCAGCAAGAAAACGATGATCGTTCAAATGATCGCATTTTCAGAACCATCGTGGCAGTTGCCGAGTTACCTGGAAACAATGACACGTGCGGGCCTCGTCGAAGTGAAGCTTGAAGAAATGTCGAACAGCCCAGACGGAAGAATTTGGCGTTCAGTCCCTAACCGAAAGTGGTATGCGGACCAAAGGGGCGCAACCGGTGGCAGCACAGAAGTTGTTCTCTTTCACAGGCGCCTAGCCTAAAGCTAGATCGAGGTCCCCGGACCCTGCAAGCAAGCCGGGTCTCCTATCCTGGGGCATCTCTTAACGATAAATCAATCATTACCTTGGCTTTATATCACCATGCGCCCATCTAGTTTAGATACTGGAACTCTCATGTCTACAGCGCCATTCTATATAGCCAACTATATGTCTTGACAGTGGACTGTGAACAATGTATTTTTGCCGCTCTTCGGAACGGAGAAACACGTCATGGTCATATGCATCGACGTTTCAGAGCGCACAAAACAAGAATTGGACAGCCTCGTTGATTTGGGGACTTACCGAGACTACGCGGAAGCGATTTCGATAGCCATTTCTAACCAGCTAGTCTTGCAACGCCAAGTTTCCAAAACCGGCCCAGTCGTCATTCCTACCAGTGTAGAGTCACAAGCCGACAACCCGCCCAAACCTGCTAAGGTTGAAGACGTTCGAAAGAGCCGTACGTGGTCCAAACCAAGTGTGCCAACTCTTTTTTCTGTTCGAACGCCCTACAACCAACTATCTGGCCCCGCCCATTTCCCGGATGATGTGTTTGCAAATGGTCAAGCCGTACCCGTAGACCGTTGGACTTTCGGCCAGCACAACAAGCTCTTGCCAGCAAAAGCAAGCTGCCGCGGACTAGCGGCGCTCTTGAGTCGCGTGGAAAACGGCGCTGGTGTATTGATCCCCAAAGCGACGTCCGACATCGCGGAAAACGCAGTCGGGCTCGGTGACTATCTGCGTGCTTTGGACTTGAAGTACGGACTGAATAGAGATGACGCCTTTTCGACAGCATTTCCTTCAAGCGGATCTGAAAGCGAAGATAAAGCGCGTCTTCGGTACGCGAGCCAATTTGTGGCAGCAATCAGTAAACAAGGACAACTGACCGGATTTCTGGTCGATCTCAAACTGATTAATCAGGTCCGCGGCAAGAGCCCAAAACTAGTACTCACGGAAGCGGGTTGGGAATTTGCAAAAATACCGAGTTCTGTCCTTGATGTCGAAAATGGCAACGAAAGACCGCCAAAGCTGACCGACCAAGAAATCTCATTTCTATTACAGCACATCGCAACGCATGTTCCCGCTGAAGACTTTGCCTACAGGACGGTTCTCGATGCCGTCTTGCACGGTGCAGATACGCCCGAAAGGCTGGACAAGATTCTCAGAGAACACCTGCCGGTCAGAGGTGAAAAACCCTTTACGGATGCATTTCTTTCCACTCAACGATCCGGCGCAATCTCCAGAATGAATGACCTGGATTTGATTCACCGAACTCGGAATGGCATCAGGGTTACATATGTTGTCTCCCCCAACGGAAAACAGTACCTGCAAAAGATGCTCAGGAGCGTTGCGTTGTGAACAATAACGAAACTAAGTCGCTGTGCCTGGCACTTCTGAATTCAGACACCGAGCAAGAAGTAGTACAGCATCTGACGGACGCTGGGTTCTGGGACGACCCAACGGCGTGGCGCTACTATGGCGACTACGATAACAATTTCAATACGATAGGCAATCAACAAGCCCGCCCAGATGCCGCTCTGATCGAGAAACTGGTAAATTCTGAAGACGCTCGTTTGATGAACGAATGCTTGGTCCGATCAATAGACCCTGAGAGCGATAGTGCACCCAAAACAATCCGTGACGCCGTCGCACGTTTCTTCGACGAAAAGATTGATCCCAATAGCTCCCTAGCTGGACGCGTTTCCAACTGGTCAGATACAAAAAGAACTTCAATTGCGCGAGGCATTACCCTCGCGGCAACTGGCTTCCCTCCCAGAGAGGGTAAGCCGTGCTTCACAATTTCTGATTGCGGTGAGGGTCAAACACCTGACGACATGCCCCACACCCTCTTTTCATTGAATAGATCGAATAAGCTCAAAATCCCATTTGTTCAAGGCAAGTTCAACATGGGTGGCACTGGCGTGCTTAAGTTTTGCGGCAGACATAACCTTCAGCTGGTCATGACGCGTCGAAATCCCAAACTATTGGGCAAAACTGAGGCCAGTCCATCTGCCGAACAATGGGGCTATTCCATTGTTCGGCGGGAAGACCCAGCGCAGGGGCGGCGGAGCTCTCTTTACACATATTTGGCGCCGCTCGATTCACGAGAGAATCCTCGCCGGGGTCAAGTGCTCCGTTTTTCGGCCGATGCATTGCCCATCTTCCCCGAAGGAAGAAAAGCCTATAGCAGAGATTCCGCATGGGGAACACTGATAAAGCTCTACGAATACTCTGCGGCCGGATACAGCAACACTCATATACTTCGCAAAGACGGTCTCCTAGGTCGTCTTGATCTGCTTTTGTCTGACCCTGCCTTGCCCGTTCGTCTTCATGAGTGCCGGCCAGCATTTAGAGGGCACGAGGGGAGCTTTGAAACAACACTTACTGGCCTCGCCGTTAGGCTTGATGATGACAAGGCTGAAAATTTAGAAGAGGGCTTTCCGGCTTCCTGCCCGATTAGCGTCGATAGCGAGTCAATAATTGCGACGATCTACGCCTTCAAGAAAGGGAAAGCAGACACATATAGGAAAAATGAAGGTGTTATTTTCACCGTCAATGGCCAAACGCATGGGAACCTGACCAGGGATTTTTTCAGCAGGAAAGATGCTGGACGTCTCAATTACATCGCCGATTCTGTGCTCGTTACTGTTGATTGCAGCCACATATCAGGTCGCGCCCGGGAAGATCTTTTCATGAATAGTCGTGATAGATTGAGCGGCAATGCCATTCGCTACTCAATTGAAAAACAATTGGAAGAAATGCTCAAACACCACCAGGGTCTCCGGGCGCTAAAAGAAAAGCGACGTAACGACGAGATTCAATCGAAGCTCTCGGACGAGAAGCCACTGGAAGACATTCTAAAGTCTCTACTCGAACATTCCCCGACGTTATCTTCCCTCTTCATGCGGGGGCTGCGAGCGACGAACCCATTCAAGACAATTCAGGTTGCAGGGCAGCAGCAGCCATTTCACGGCAAGAAACATCCCACATTTTTCAAGTTCAAGGGAAAGGAATACGGTCGGGACTTACGACGAGATTGCCATATAAATCAACGTTGTCGTGTCATCTTTGAAACAGATGCGAGCAATGACTACTTCAGCAGAACGGCTGACAGCGGGGAGTTTACGCTATTCCTGATCGCCGGTGATACCCGGATTCCCGTCTCGGACTATGTAGGACCAAATCTCCAAAACGGAATCGCGACGTTGGCTCTTGCGCTTCCGCCAAATTGCAGAGTCGATGAAATTTTGCAGTTTACAGCAACAGTCACTGACCCAACACTTCTGAACAGTTTTGTGAACACATTCTTCCTCGATATCAAGGACGAAGCAATAAGCCATCCAGGTAAACCCCGTGAACGGAGGGAACCATCCACTCCTGAGCCAGATGAACAACGAGAAATTCCTGCTGGTATTAGTCTGCCGAATATCATTCTCGTTGAAGAAATCCAGTGGCTGGAACAAACTCCCCCGTTTGACAAATACACAGCGATGAGAACCTGTGTTTCTGATGCTCCGGCAGGAACCAACGGCGATAGTGCGGACACCCAAGACGTGTATGACTTCAAAATTAATATGGACAACCTCTTCCTCAAGTCTGAGCTGAAAATAGCAGGTGAGGAAGTTGACATGATTCGCGCCCGCTGGAAGTACGGATTGGTTCTGATAGGTATCGCTCTTCTTCACGAAGACGCTCAACTCAAGAAGCGTTGCAATGGAACACAGCAAATCGATGGCGGGGAGGAAGAGAATGGGGATACCGTTGAAGAGCAAGTGGAATCATTTACCCGAGCGATCGCACCCGTCCTGCTGCCAATGATTAGCTCTCTGGGCGCATTGGAATTGGAAGAGGCACTTGCGCCAAGCACATCAGGCGAATCTACATAGTCTCCAACGCACACACGCTCAGCGATCCGTGGGATTGTGTTTTCTCGGCGCTGACATTTCTGCTTGCCCTTGTCGCTTCGATACCACCGCATCCCGAAACTCAAAGAACTGAGTCTCCGGTCTCCGCTAGCACACGGTCTCGCCAGTCGCTGACTACTCTCCTGTCACACCCGTTCCCTTTGTTTGCTGCTCTGGCACTCCTCCTTCCTTGAAGCATGACTTCGTCCTTTAGGACACGATCCACACCAGTCTCCGAGAATTTACAAAACCACAATCTTCTTCTGTGAGTTCTCAACGGAACTGTCCTTTCTCCTCAATGCCCTTCCTGAGAGAAGACTGCGCCTAGACCGCCCGCTTCTCCTGTCAAGGGCTTTCGCTTCGCTCCAGTGAACGCGAACCCCACGCGCCCTTGACAGCGCGGACGACTAGTCGCCGGGGACCTCTCAGGAAGGGCATTTGTTTTCTATGCACCGCTCCGCGTTGCCTTGAAAGCAAAAATTAAAACCCTTCAAAGGAGTTCTTCTCATGCAGCAAACCAGACAACAACCCTTGTTTTCACTTGGCCAACTCGTTGCCACACCCGGCGCGTTGGCCGCTCTCGAAAAAGCAGGACAAACCCCGCTGGAGTTCCTAGCGCGCCACGTTCGCGGCGATTGGGGCGAATTGACCGAGGAAGACCGCAAGGAAAACCAATTCAGTCTCGAACGCGGATTCCGGCTCCTGAGCAGCTACCGCACCAATGCAGGCGACACCAAATTGTGGGTCATCACCGAAGCCGACCGCAGTGCGACCACGATTCTTTTACCCGAAGAGTATTAAGAATTGACAAAAATCAAAAAAGGAGAAAGAGAAATGAACACGACAGAAGCAGTGAAATCGTTGCAAGAGTACGTGAACGTTCCACTTGTGGAATTGGCCGAATCCTCGACCAACCCGCGCAAGACGTTCGATGAGGAAAGACTGGAGGAACTGGCCGAAAGCATCCGCAGCAAAGGCGTCCTTTCGCCGCTCCTCGCTCGGAAAGTGAACGGGCATTTCGAAATCGTCTTTGGGGCAATGCGTTATCGCGCTGCGCGGCGAGCGGGCTTGCAGGAAGTCCCGGTCCGTATCGCGGCCCTCACCGACGCGGAAGCGCTCGAAACGCAAATCGTGGAAAACCTCCTACGAAGCGACGTGCATCCGTTCGAGGAGGCGCAAGGATTTCGCGCCTTGCTCGAACGCGAAGGAGCCGGTTACACCATCGAGAAGATAGCAGCCAAGACGGGCAAGAAAGCCACCTACATCGCCAAGCAGCTCCGGCTCTTGGACCTCATTCCACCTGTGGCCGATGTCTTCACTGCCGGACACATCGGCATCGAACATGCCTTGCTGATTGCCAAGCTCGCAGCGGACGTGCAGGAGCAAGCGTTGGCGCACTGCTTTGATGGCTACTACGCCGCGAACGACACCGAGCGGACCCTCGTACCCGTCAGCCGCTTGCAGGCGTGGATAGCGCAGAACATCTACCTAAGTCTCAAATCCATTCCGTTCTCGAAAGACGATGAAACCCTTGTGCCGGAAGGGGGAAGTTGCGCCAACTGCCCGAAGAAAAACTCTGCGCACACTTGACCCCGGCTATTCACACGGACGGCATGAGCAAGGGCCGTCTCTTGAAAATCTGCGCGGACCCAAACTGCAAGATTCACTTTGGCGACAGGCAACAGGAAGAAAAACAGTGGCTTCAATGGAAGGCGGAAAAGACGGCTGCCAACCGGAAGGCGAAAGAAACGCTCGCGTTCCGGCACCGCCTTCTGGCCGACGTGCTCAAGCGGGTAAAGCCGCAATTCGGAACCGAGGAGCTACGCATGGCGGCGCAGTTTATCTTGCGCTCGCTACCGCACGAACTGGCCTGCCGCCTTGCCAAACGCCACGGCTTGCAAAACGCAAAAGACGCTCACGATTGGCAAATGGCCGAGAAAGTGCGAACGCTTTACAAAAAGGCGGACGCCGCTGGACTCGCTGCGCTTATCTTCGAGGCCATGCTCATCGGCCCTGCCGGAAGCGCGACCTTAAACAAGGACGATGACCCACTTGCGGACGCAGCGAGCCTCTACAAGGTTGACGCGAAGGCACTGCGCACTGCCGTTGCCAAGGCCGAGAAAGAGAAGGCGCAGAAAAAGAACAAGGCGACCAGCAGGAAGGAGAAAACCGCGCCCAAATCAAAGACCGATCACCATTAGCGCACCCGCAAAACCGAACGGGGCCGTCCTTCACCGGACGGCCCCGTTCTCCTCACTCTTCCGCACTTTCCAAAACCCCCTGCTTCAGAGAAGCCTCTCGGTTGCGAGCACATCTCAGGGTCGAGCGCTCCGGGCAGTTCTCGCCAGTCACGGGCGCTGTCAGTACCGACGTAATGTCCAGCTTTCCGCGCGAAATCGATCCGCCTAGTCCACGGCGTGAACTTTGATTTTCCCTTTACCTCTTCTCTTCGACTCCCGACGAGCCTCGACAAATGGTTCTCCCCTTCCGTTTGCCGCCTCTCGCAAGCCCATCACAACCATGCGATGCCACCGCGCGTTCCTCGTCCGCAGTCCACCAACTGGCGATGCGAGAGCGAGCGTCCCGTGTGGATTGTGCTTTCCGTTTCCCCTAAAACGAGTTCGCCATATTTCGTACATGGTCTCCATTCCACCCTTTTCATTGGGCACGGCTTCGGGGGAATTCCTGCGCCCTGCGGCTTCGTGTCTTCTGCTTTTCCGTTTCCTCCCAAAAACTCTTCGCGAACAACACCGAAGACTTTTTGCGCCCCTCCCGAAATGCAGACCCTCGCCTTGGGAGCAGACCCCTCTCGCGTTCGAGTGCCCCAATTACAAGGGCAGAAAATGGAGACTCACAAATGTACGAAAATCGCGTGGAACTCATCGGGTTTTTAGGTAAGGGCCCAGAACGCAAATCCACAAAGAAGACGGGACGGACACTCGCCATCCTCTCGCTCGCCACCAAGACCTGGTGGAAGGACAAGGACGAGCAACCGCAGGAAAAAACAGAGTGGCATCGCATCATCGTTTGGAATGGCCTTGCGGAATATGCGGCGGACAAACTGAAAAAGGGCGACCACCTGTATGTCGCGGGGACTCTCGTGAGCAACGTCTACGAGAAGGAGGTTGGCAAAGGGAAAAACAAATCCAAAGTGCAGGTCACGGCGTGGCAAATCAAGGCGTTTTCGATTCGCAAGCTGGACCGCAAGGAAGCGGTACCGACAGCGCCCGCGACGCCGGCTGAGGCACAGCCGAGCGACGAGCCCTTTTGAATCTCGCAACCTAGGAAGGCTCCGGCTCTTGCCGGAGCCTTTTCTTGTGTTTAACGATGGATTCGCCATTCGAACCGAGAGAGCCAGTCACGCAACATGCGTTTCAATCCAGTGCGGCCTCAACGCTCCGTCGGCGGCTCTGCAGGCCTCCGCTTCGGCGCCAGCGAGACCCAAACCATGCTCTACTAACTCGACTGCCCGCGAAAAACCAGTCGGAAAATCTATTCCACTTAACATGTATGATGCGGAATTTCTTGGTGACCGAAGTTGAGACAGTGCGGCACAGGCGGTTTGATCTCCCGCCATGCGGACTTGGAAGGGCAGGAGAGCAGTACGTGGAGACTATAATTTCCAGTGGGGCCGCGCCTCCGTGAATGCCGTCGCAAAAGGAGGCAAATCGCGGGGAAAGACCAAGTATGTGAAGCTACCGCACAGACGAGTCACGGTGAGTCGCGGGGTGGCCAGCCGGGAAGAACGGCCGGTCTCCACATAGACAAAGCGCCAGGCTAGCGATTTGCCATTTTCTGGGCCATGTGGAGAACAAGCTTGCGATTGCCTTCTTCCGTCTTGCCCAACAGGCGGCGAAGTTTGCCGAGATAACGAGCGTCCTTGCCAGCGCTGCCCCAAGCGATGTCATCGCACGACTTCCGCTTGAGTAGGTTCGGCAGTTTTGGAGGCTCTTCACCTTCGTAAAACAGTTGATAAAGTGGGCACTCGAGTGCGCGCGCGAGCTTTTCCAGTGTTTCGATAGCCGGGATAGTATGACCATTTTCTACGCGGGAGATATAACACCGGAGCAAGCCACTACGCTTTTCGATGTCGCCCTGGGAGAGTTTCTTTTCCTCACGCATTTCGCGAAGGCGGTCGCCAATAATCATGTTCGTATTTCCTCTCTGCGGTCACATCCGACATACTCGACTAAACTCTTGACTGAAACCCATTCGGTCGCAAGCCAGAGCGACTTGCATCAAACCGACTCACTTATGACGTCACCTGGTCCAGATTGTACCCGAGCGGCGTTAGACACGGCACGTGGCGCAGCACGTTTCAGGCCACGACAACATACATAACCCTAGACAATTGATCGTTCTCATCCGTGCATGCTGGCGAAAAAAATCTAGTCACAGTACCTATTTATTCGCCCTCAACCGCCCCTTATGGTTCAAGGGTTGGTGAGCCAAAATTGAACACAAGCAAAAGCCTGGACAACCAGAAGTTCAAAGTGCGTTGTCATGCAGGAGATTCGGATCATCATGAGCTTGCCAGTGACTCTGTCTTAGTCCAGATTGAGCAGCGGATTCGACGCGAAGGCAGGGAAGAGATGTGGGTCTCTCTTCAGGTCAAGTGCCATGAAAAGGAAGACGGCTCCCTGGCGGTTCAGGTTGTCGTGTGCAATCCCGATTGGGATGAGCCCCTAAGAATCGCATCCATTCAATCAAACCCGCAAAATGGGAATTCCGCGGACCCCGTTCTTAGATGCGATCTGGAGCAGAAGGAATTCTAATACTTTCAGCAGTATTTCTCTCCACACCTAGAGGGCTGACTTCAATTGCTTCACACAGGAGCGAGAGACGATTCCGAGGTAGCACTTCAGTCTACACATCCTATCATTTCATTCATCATTGGAATCACAGGCTCTACGTTCCCAGTTTTGAACGAAGAGGCCTCAGGGAGCTGTGTTCAAGAGCCTCCAGCGCAACCTGCGTCCTGAGTGTCAAACGGTCGAACAATTTGCAAATCGAGGTCAGCTCCGGTTGCGAAAATCTCCCGACCATCAGGCTCAATCGAGCAAGGCCGTAGTGCAACCGGAAGCGAAACCAGAGCCAAAGCCGTTGCGTTTCCTGCCGGCCTTCCACCTCAGGTGCTAGCGCCGCTACGCTACACATCAGGCGGTCCAAGCGTGAAAAATCCTCTTTCAACCCGACCAATAGCTTCTTCAATATCCGGCGTCGCGCGGGGGTTAGGCCTTGGCGAAACCCTCCTGACGCTGTGCTTTGGGTACGTTCTTGCTCCAGCTCGGCCGACAGCCGCACAATCTCAGAAGAATTCTCCA
>WNFF01001865.1_pt1 | contig 17121 bp, 19 predicted proteins | sample 5400441 | NCBI WGS metagenome assembly WNFF01 (sample SAMN13153345, study PRJNA577476) | soil metagenome | isolation source: 120 cm saprolite under Douglas fir tree site 2 hole 3 replicate 1 | place: USA:California | collected 2015-04-18 | reverse complement strand
AAAGAATTGACCGTCTGGGATTAGCGCGAGCGCGCCTTTGCCCACCCTACCCGCGCAGACGGGCGCTCCTATCCGGCAACGGTCCGATCGGCCGTCTCTGTGTTGCCAGCTTCACCAAGGTGGCGGGCGCCCCATTTCCGAATTGCCGAAATGACGGGAATAAAACTCCGACCCTTGCGGGTCAGGCGATACTCCACCTTGGGGGGAACGACGCCGAAATCTTTTCGGTCGATGAGCCCGCTTTGCGTGAGCGCCTTCAATTCGCGGCTCAGCACGCGGGGAGCTATTTCCTGCGCCCCCTCCGCGCCTCGCAACAGGCCGGTCCGGATCTCGCCATAGCGGAGCGGACCATCCTTGAGGTCCCACACGATTCGCAGCTTATATTTGCCGCTGATCACTTTCTGAAATGCCGCGACCGGGCAGCCGCATGCTGCTGTTGCTTTTCTGTTCGACATCGTCGCCAACACTCCTGGCCAACACGTCTTCAATGCATCTTAAAAAGACAACGAGAACTAAATAGCCCATACTATCATTTTTGTCCGTACTTGTCTGGGCGCTCGTATCGCGCCAAATCAATTCGCAGTCAAACGCATCATGGCGTCATGGCGACCCGCGCGGCTGCGAGGAGGCGAACGATGATTCTCGTGACGGGGGCGACCGGCCTGAACGGCCGCGAATTGGTACATCGATTGTCCGCCAGAGGCGTGCCGGTACGTGCGCTGGTGCGCAATGCCGCCAAGGCCGATGGGCTGCGCCCATCCGACCCTCCCGGGCAAGCGGGGGAGGGCAGGGTGGAGATCGTGGAAGGCGACATGGCGCGCCCTGAGACGCTGATCCCGGCCTTGCGGGGTGTAGAGCGCGCCATGCTGATCTCCTCCTCAGACCCCATGATGCTCGACGTGCAGTCGAATTTCATCGCAGCCGCCCGCAAGGCCGGGGTAAAGCATGTCGTCAAGCTGTCCGGCATCATGCCGGAGCTCGATTCTCCATTTCGATTTGCCCGGATGCATGGCGAGATCGAGCGCAGGCTGGAGGCGTCGGGAATGGCTTTCACGCATCTGCGCGCCGGCGAATTCATGCCGGTATACTTCCGGCAGGTGCCGTCGATCATCGCCAAGGGCGCATTATCCCTTCCTATGGAAAATGCGAAAATCGCCTCGATTGACATCGGCGACATCACCGATGTGGCCGCCGTCGCTCTGACGAACTCCGGACACGAGGGCAAAACCTACCCCCTCACCGGTCCCGAGGCTCTCACCATGGCGGAGGTCGCGGAGAAGCTCTCCGCTGTCACTGGAAAACACATCCGTTACATGAACGTCGCCCCAGAGGATGCCAAAAAAGCTCAGCTTGCGGCCGGAGTATCCCCGTACATCGCCGATGCGCTGGCCGAACTGTTTGCCGAACGGCGCAAGGGCAAGGAGGCGAATGTATCACCCGCGGTGCAGATGATTCTCGGCCGGCCGCCGGTCAGTTTCGACGCGTTTGCCAAACGCAATGCCGCAGTCTTCCGCGGCGAACAACTGCCTCCAAAAATCTAAGGATAGCCGCATGAAAAGCTTTCTGATCAAGTATCGGCTCGCGAACGGGACGGAGACGGAGTGGCATCAGGCTATCGCCCGGTTTATTTCGGCGTTGGATGACGATCCCGATCTGAAGGGGAAAATCTCCTATCGCTGCATGAAAATCCGGGACGACCACGCCTACTATCATCTCGCGACGGCCGCGGACGATCAGGCCATCAAGGTCCTTGCGCAGCGGGAATACTTCAAACGCTACACGGAAGCGACAAAGCACGTTGCCGGTGGAGACGTTGTGGTTTCTCCGCTTGAGATCATCGCGGAAACCGCGCATCTGCCGGCCTTGCTGCCTCCCTCCTAAGGATGATGTAGGGGCGACCCTCATTGGCGCTAAGTTAAGGGTATGTGCAGTTTCTGCTCCCTCTCCCCGCACGCGGGGAGAGGGAAAGCCGCACGGCCGTCGCTTAACTTAGCCCCTATGAGGGTCGCCTCCAGGATCGCCCCCACAACGGGCGACCTTGGAGGACGCCGCTTGCGCGCGCCCCTCCAACATTGTGACTTTGGTCGATACTCCAATCCCTTCAGATTGGCTGCAGCGATCGACTATCGCGCCGCCACCGTCATCTTGTCGTAGGAATAGACGAAATCGTTGCTCGCCTGGGGCTTGTGACAATTGAAGCAACTGTCCAGATTGGCGTTCGGGTTGGGCGTCTTGTCGGTGCGGAAGGCTTGGTACTCCCATTCGCCATTACGCTTCGCCTCGGCGTATTCGCTGCCCCACCCGGCCTGCTTCTCCATCACGGTATAGCCCTGGATCGTGTTCGTCTTGATGAAGCGGCCGCCCGGGTCCTTCGCCGGATTGCCCTGGGCATCGACCTGGGCGGCATATTGCACGACGGTGATCACCGTGCCGGTCGGCAGCGGCGCCCCCTTCTTGGCGGCGTCGATAGCCGTCTGACTGGTGTAATATTCACGGACCTGCTTGTTTTCCGGCCGGTCGAGGGTCAGGTAGACGGCCCCTTTGGCATATTCCGCCGGAAACATGATCTTGTCGCCGCCGGCTCGCACCGAGACCGCGGCGGTCAGCCCCGTGACAGTAGCAACTACCGTGGCGATGGTGAATTTCCTGTCTATGGTCATGACTTCCTCCCACATGAAGCGTGAAGCTGCGCGATGTAGTTTAGCAAATTGAGCGCCGGCAGCCCACGCCAGCGGCACACAATACCATTAAAAGCGCGTCGTAAGATCGGTCAGCCATTGGGGCGAGGCTTCGACGAGCATCGTCTCGATCGACTTGTCGAGGCTGGTCAGCACCAGCACACCGATCGCAACGAAGAGAGCGCCGAGCCCCGCTTTGGCGCCCTTGCTGGCCGATGCAAGCCGATGACGCCAGCGCACCATGGCTTCGCGCGACAACAGGCCGAGCGCGAGCAGCGGCAGCGCTGCGCCCAGTCCGAATGCGAACATGGTGATGCCAACTTGACCGAGGTCACGGCCCTGCGCTGCCAGCAGGGAAGCCGCACCCAGCGTCGGGCCGACACAGGGGCTCCAGACGGCGCCGAGCAGCACGCCGACCCAGAACTGGCCCGACGCTCCGCTGCGGACGCCGCTAAAGCGCGCGTCGGCCCAATTCGCTATCGGACCGCTCGCAACAGCAAGTTGGGCTTGGAATCCCGGAAGCATCAGGACCAGCCCAATAGCGAGCATCAACACGGCTGCCACGTAGCGAAACACGTCGGCGTCGAGGCCGACCGCAAAGCCGACAGTTGCCACGAACAGGCCGATGGCAACGAACGATATGGAAAGCCCAATGGCAAGCGCCACTGGCCCCCATTTCCGCTCCGATGCAGCCGCGCCGAGGACGATCGGGAGAATGGGCAGCACGCAGGGCGACAATACCGACAGCATGCCGGCTGCGAGTGCAAGCGCAAGGCTCGCGAGCGTCATCCTCCTAGGCCCTTCACAGGACTTTGTTCAGCAGGGCGGCAATCGATTGACGGTTGGTGTCGCCGACCGATCGGCCTTGTTCGGTCGCGCCTTTGAAGGAGATCAGCGTGGACTGCATCCGGGCTCCGAAACGCCGAACCAGATCCTTCTGACTGTCGAAATCGATTGTGAAATAGACCAGATCCTTGAATCTGGAATCGGCCATCAGCTGGGCGAGGATCGGCTCCTGCGCCTTGCAGATCGGGCACCACGAGGCATGAATGGCGACGAAGATCGGTTTGCCGGTCTTCTGGGCGTCCGCGAAGGCGGCGTCGTTGAATGGTTGCGGACCTGCGGCGGATACCGGCGCTACGGCGACCGCGCTTGCGGCAACTGCGGCTAAGAGAACCGAACGACGTGACAGCATGGGGAATCCCTCCTTGGTTTCCGTTTGATGGACGAAGCGTGATACCTCGGGATGAGGTGCGATCACATTCACAAAGCAGTCCGCAAAATCAAATCTCATTGAGTTGGTCGTCCGTCAGGCATGCGTCAGCTCCTCGATGTCGGACAACAGGCTGTCCGCTCGCCATCGGCGCGCGCCTCCTGGACCGGTGGGCAAGGGACATCGCCGTATGAGCAAAACACGCAGCAATCACCTGGTTTCGGTTTCATCCGCGTGCGACAGCCCCCGCAATCGTAGAAGAATTGACACGCATCCGTCGGCATTATTTCGGTGCTGCGATATCCGCAGGTCGGACAGGTGATTGTCGACGAAAGCTGCATCCCGGCTCACCCTCAGACGCCGGAAGCAGCTTCACCGCCCGGACGGGATACCCGCTGCCACGCGATGTGGTCGAGCGACAGCTTTCCGGCGCCACGGCAGAGCAGCACCAGCAACATCGCGGCCCATTGGATGTGCGTCGGCCACGCTTGCGGGTAGACGAATATCTCGATCACCGTCGTCATGCAGAGGAGCACGAGCGCGGCCGCTCTGGTCAACAGGCCGAGCAGGAGCAGCACCGGCGTCGTCAATTCGATGGAGAGCGCCAGATTGGCGGCGAACTCCGGCGGCAGCAGCGGCACTTTGTATTCATCAGTGAAGAGCTCGATGGTCGTGTCCCAATTCGCGAGCTTCGTCATGGCGGAGTTCCAGAACACGGTGGCGGCGCCGACGCGAAGCGGCAATGCGAGCAGCGCGTACGGCACGCGATCGAAGAGCCCGATTAAGCTGTCGACAGCGGCGAGCAGCGGCGAACGCCGGGATGCCGAAGCGGCGAGATCCGTCATGGCACTGCCTCCAATGATGCCGCGAGAGCTGCGCCGGCTTGAGGCGCCAGGTGGAAATCGATGAAGTGGAAATCGATGAAGCGGAAATCGATAAACCGACCGGCGGCAAGATGTTCGGCGAGCCAGACCTCTCCCCCGATGGCGGCGGCCTCCGCAAATACCTCGGCGAGCGGCCGGCCTCCGCAGAGCGCGACCGCAAAGCGCCACGCGGCGGCGTCGAGGCGTGACACCTCCACGTCCGTGGCGCGGCGCTCCACCAGCAGACAGACCGGACCAGCCTTGAGATCGACGCCAGCAAGAGCCGCATCGTCACCGTGAAGCACGCCCCGCCAGATGACATCGACCGGATAGTCGGCGCACAAAAGGGCAATCGAGGGATGCGGCACGAAGCAGACGCGAACTTTATCTGCGGGCGGGAGGGCCTCGAGCCGCTTGAAGTCGAACGGCTCTACGTCCGCCGCATGGATCGCCCGGTTGACCGCCCATTCGAGGTGCGCGACATCAGCAAGATATTCGAGCGCCGCGGCGGGCTGAAAACCGCGCAAGAATTGCGGAAAGTCAGCGCCATATTCGTCAAGATAGGCGGCGCATGGCGGATGCTGTGCGATGAACAAGCCGGCGGCGCCCTCGAAGAAATCGTTGCCGACCAGCCGATGGATGGCCGGATAGGACAGCCGAAGCGCCTTGGTGACCCCGATGATGAACGTATTGCGATAGACGTTCAACCTGTCGGCCGGCACGTTCTCAGCCAGCATTGCGGCCGCCGGGCCGTCATTGCGGTCGACAAGGCTCGCACGCATGGCGCGCTGCAATTCAAGCAGCGTCGGCACGGCGTGCCTCCTGTCCGGCCGACGCGAGAAGCGCACCAGCGTAGGCGGCCTCGCCGAGCAGCACATCGAGGGGCGGCACGTCGGTGTCCCACTCGATCAGGGTTGGAACCGGACCGAACCGTGCGAGCGCTTGGCCGTACAGCGCCCACACCTCGGCGATGACGTGCGAGCCGTGATCGTCGATACGCAAGGTGCTGCCATCGGGGAGCGACCGCACACTGTGACCTGCAAGGTGGATTTCCCCGATTGCCGCCGGTGGCAGCGCGGCCAGATAGGTGGATGCATCCCAGCCATGGTTATGGGCGCTGACATAGATATTGTTCACGTCGCATAAGATTCCGCACCCGGTGCGTTCCGCGACGGCCGTCATGAACTCCCACTCCGGGATGGTCGAGTGCCGGAAGCGCAGATAGGTGGAGGGATTCTCCACAAGGATCCGGCGCTTCATGTAATTCTGCACCTGGTCGACATGCCGGCACACCACCGCGAGCGCCTCCTCGGTCATGGGCAGCGGCAACAGATCGGCGAGATAGGTGCCGTTTGCCAGGCTCCAGGCGATATGCTCCGACATCATGGCGGGCTCGACCCGCTCCGCCACGCGCTGAATGCGTTCGAGGTGCGCCGGGTCCAATCCTTCGGCGCTGCCGAGCGAGAGCCCGACGCCGTGCAGCGAGATCGGATAGTCGCGGCGAATGGCATCGAGATAGCGCAGCGGCGTGCCGCCGCCCATGTAGTTTTCGGTGTGGACTTCCATCCACGCCACGTCGGGACCGACGTCCAGCACCGCCTGATGGTGCTGGAAGCGCAGTCCTATCCCGGCTCTCGCCGGAATAGGGCTTGGCGCATTAACGGCTGCGGCGGACATTGGCCGACATTACGCTGATGTCAGCTTGCCGCCTTGAATCTTGGCGCAATCGCCGCCCGGAAGCAGCACGAACGACTTCGAATCGCGCGCCACCGTGGCCTGCCCGGCACAGGAATGCACGCCCTCGGCGCAATCGTTCTTGGAGACGGAGTTGATGCCGTAGCACTTCTCCAGCTTGTCCCGCGCCATGCGCGCCATGTTGTCCTTCACGATTTGCGGCGGATTTGCGCCCTGGGCCCGAACGGTCGGCGCCTGGGCCGCCAGCGCGAGCCCGACGGCGGTTGAAAGTGCAGATGCGGCGATCAGCGGGTGCTTCATGGTCATTCCTCTTTGTGGGTCTCGAAGCGAGACGATCTTAAGGTTCGACTTGAGCGACTGCGAGGTTACAGGTCGGCTGCAAAAATTCATTTGTACGGATGGGCGGGCTCCTGGTGTATGTGAAGGGGCGAGATCAGGAGACGACAGCATGTCCCCGGAGCCGCGCGGACGCCGATCGTCGTTGACGCTGGTGGCTTCATCGGCCGGCGCGGCGCCGCTCGGCGGTGAGCGGAATACAAACCGCGCCCGCGACTGGAGCGGCCTCATGGCCCGCGCCCAGGACGGCGATCGGCACGCCTACCGGGCGCTGCTGGAGGATATGACGCCCTATCTCCGCACCCTGGCAGCGCGGTGCTTCAAGGAGCCCAGCGATGCCGAGGATGCCGTGCAGGACGTGCTGCTGACGGTCCACGCCGTCCGGCATACCTATGACCCGGGCCGTCCTTTCGGCCCGTGGCTTGTCGCCATAGCCAACCGACGCCTTATTGATCGGCTGCGGCGCCACATCCGTGCCCGATCACGCGAAATCGAGCTGTCGTCCGAACATGAAACCTTTTCGCCTGATGCGGCGAACTTCCAATTCGAAGACACATCCGCGGACTCGGCGGCCCTGCATGCGGCGATCGCTACTCTGGCGCCCGATCAACGCCGGGCCATCAACCTGCTCAAGCTCAAGGAAATGTCCTTGAAGGAGGCAGCACTGGCCAGTGGACGATCGGTGTCGGCCTTGAAGGTGGCGACGCACCGGGCCATCAAGTCGCTGCGGAAGCGACTGCGACAGTCGAGCGAAACGCCGTGACCGCAACCCAAGAACTCATAGACACCTTGGTCGAATGCACGACGCCAGTGCGGCGACTGCGCCCGCCGCTCGTGCGGGCGATGCTGTGGCTCGCCTTTGCGGGCCTCGTTATCGCGCTTATCGTGATGAGGCATGGATTGCGGCCGGATCTCACGCTGCGTCTCCATCAGCCGACCTTCGCGATTACCACCGCGGCCGCGCTCGCCACCGGAATCCTGTCTGCGATCGCGGCGTTCGTGATCAGCCTTCCGGATCGCTCGCGGTGGTGGCTTCTGCTTCCAATGCCGGCGCTCGCGGTTTGGATTTCCACCATCGGCTATGGCTGCCTTACCGATTGGGTCAGCATCGGGCCCGAGGGCGTTCGCTTCGGCGAGGAGTTGCGATGTTTCTCCATACTCGTGCTTACCAGCGTGCCGCTTACGATCGCGCTCGCCGTGATGCTGCGTTACGCCGCGATGCTGCGCGCCGGCGCCGTCGCCACGACCGGAGGTCTCGCCATAGCGGCCATCACGGCGAGCGCGCTCCCGCTGTTCCACAACCATGATGCGACCGCGATGATCCTCACTTGGAATCTCGGGACGGCGTTGCTGATCACCGGCATCACCAGCGTGTTTGGCCGGCGTCTTTTCGGCTTGCTCGCCACGCGCCTGCTCGCGGCCGGCACGCAGCTCTGACAGCATAGGAGTTGGTTCAATAGGGCGCGCAACGCGCGTTAGAACCCATTCACTCGCATCTCGAAACCGCGAGGCAAGCACTTGCCGCTGAATCGTTTCGCACCGTCGCGATTTAATTGACACGTGCCATCGTTTTGGTTGCTGGTGTTGTATTCTTCGAGCACGACGGCGCGGTCGGTACACGTCCCTCTGACACTCCCAGAGATTATGTTGCCGGTGGCATGGCGCGCTTCGAACGTTCCGGTCTTCATGTCGTAGGTCGTCGTCCACTCGCCGAACCGCCCCGGTAGACCGGACTTTGCGGTGATGACATTCGGGCAATCGGCCCAGGCGCCCGACACAACGAAAACAAGCAAGGCGGCCATAAGCCAGGATTTCATGGGCGCTTCCCCCCGGAAAAATTCGTTTTCAACCTCAATGCCGAACCGGAATGTCGCGGCCGGTCACCGCATCGGCAAAGTGCTTCCTGACCATACATTTCGTTCCGCCGTAACATCTCGTCCTGCCGCAATCATCCGGCTCTCCTCTCGGGGAGACCGGAGCATCAAATACGCAGCGCGCCTTCGTGGAATCTTGCATGCGCGACAATGTTATAACGTTATTAACGCTGCAAATCGAGGTGAGGGGCATGCTGCGAGGCGCGAGCGCAGAGTATGCGCGCAACCGGGCGTGACTGAGCTGTCGCACTGCACGTGTCTCGATGCTCTCTCGAGAACAAAACAAAGGAGCACCGCCGCCCCCGCTACCTGCGCTGGCAGGAGTTAGGTCCAATGCAATTTTTGAAACGTGCGATCACCCCGCCTCTCGCCCGCAGCGCAAACTCCTTGCTCGATCGTTGGAATAAGACGGGTCGTTCGAGCGGCTCGTCGCCAGCGCTCGCGAGGAGCGGGACGGTTTATCTGCCGGTCTTGATCTTGGTCCAAAGCCGGTTCATCAGTCGCGTCGTCTTGGCGTCGTGCGCATTGATGGTGTAGAGCCGCGCCATGGTGGCTTCGTCCGGGTAGATGGTGCGATCGTTGAGGATCGCGGGATCGATCAGGGACTGGCTGGCGAGGTTGCCGTTGGCGTAGGACAGGAAGTCGGTGTTTTTCGCCGCCACCTCGGGCCGCAGCATGTAGTCGATGAACGCGTGCGCCTCCACGGCATTGCGGGCGTCCTTCGGAATGGCGAGATTGTCAAAGAACATCTGGGCGCCTTCTTTCGGCACCACATAGCCGATTTCGACGCCGTTGTTGGCTTCCGCGGCGCGCTTCTGCGCCTGCTTGATGTCGCCCGACCAGCCCACGACCAGACAGATCTCGCCGCTCGCGAGCGCATTGAGATATTCCGACGAGTGAAACTTGCGCACTGCGGGCCGCACCTTGGCGACGAGGTCCGCTGCCTTTTCGAGATCCCCGGGATCGGTCGAATTGGGATCGCGGCCCAGAAAGTGCAGCGCCGCCGGCAGGATGTCGTCAGAGGAATCCAGCATGTGGACGCCGCAGTCCTTGAACTTCACCAGTTCGCCGGGACCAAACACCGTATTCCAGCTGTCGATGTCTCTGTCCGGGCCGAGGATCTCTCGCGCCTTCTTCACGTTGTAGCCGATGCCGACCGTGCCCCACATGTAATTGACGGCATATTGGTTGCCGGGATCGTAGGCGGCGAGATGCTTGGCGATTGCGGGCCACGTTGCACCGAGATGAGGCAGCTTCGCCTTGTCGAGCTTCTGGAACACGCCGGCCTTGATCTCCCGCTCCAGGAAATAGGCGGTTGGCACGACCACGTCGTAGCCCGACTTGCCGGCTAATAGCTTGGTTTCCAGCGTGTCGTTGGAGTCGAACGTATCGTAACGCACCCGAATGCCGGTTTCCTTGGTGAAGGCATCGAGCACGGTCGGCTCGACATAATCCGACCAGTTGTAGACATTGACGACGCGCTCGCGCTGTGCCGGCGCATCGGCGCTCCCGCATGTCATCGCCGCGAACGCCAGCGCGGCTACGAGGTACGGTCCACGCATTCGCCCTTCTCCATGATTCGGCGCCGAATGGCCTCAGTCATAGCTTAAGACGCGCGTCGCGACTTCACCCGATGCGGCTGATCCACATAAGGCGGAGGGGGTGATGGGTACAGAATATTCTGTGTGCAGTGGCCGCCGACCCCGCTGACGGACGCCATGCATTGCTCGAAGCTTGTGAATGAGCAGGCTATGACGTTGCTGTCGTAGTAGTTCGCGCACCATGGAAGATTATAGCCGGCCAACGCAGGCTGGGGCGCGAACGCCGCCGCGGTCAGTATCAAGGCGACGAAGGCCGATGTCCGCATTGCACTTTCCTCTGGCTGTAGCCCGGATTGAGCCACCGGGTCCGGCCTCCGGCCGGCCCGATGATAAACTCCGGAAATCCGGGATCAACTTATCGATGCGGCAATGCTGCTCCCGGGTTTCGCTACGCTCGACCCGGGCTACCAGCCTTTAGGTCTCAACGGGCAATCCCGAGGCCTTCCAGGACTTGATGCCGCCGGCGAGATGAGCGTCATAGGCGAATCCCGCCGCTTGGGCAATCTCGGCGGCCTTGATGGAACGAACGCCCGACGCGCAGGTGAACACCACCTGGCGGCCTTGCGGGTCCGGCAGATCAATCGGGTCGAACTGCGATAACGGCGCCAGCAATGCGCCGCCAATGCGCTCGCGCGCGGTCTCATTGGGCTCGCGTACATCGATCAGCATGATCTTGCCGGCGGCGAGACCTTCGGCCACCTCTTCCGGCGTCAAGTCCCGGATCGCACCCCGACCGAACAATCCGTACATCGACTCACCTCTTGCCTAAAATCGCGACCGACCGTTCTCTGGAGTCATGGCCGGGCTTGTCCAGGCTTGTCCCGGCCATCCACGCCTTTCTTACTGAAAGCCCACAAGAAAGACGTGGATGCCCGCGACAAGCGCGGGCATGACGGCGGAGAGGTGATGCGATCTCATCGGAACGTGCTCTAAATCGTCACCTGCGTACCTACCTCGACCACGCGACCCGTCGGGATCTGGAAATAGTCCGTGGCGTCGTTGGCGGCGCGTGCCAGCGAAATGAAAAGGCGGTCCTGCCACAGCGGCATGCTTGAACGCGCGGCCGGGCGCAGTTTGCGGCGCGACACGAAGAACGAGGTCGACATGATGTCGAACTGCCAGCCGAGCTTGCGGGCGATGCCGAGGGCCTGCGGCACATTCGGCCGCTCCATATAGCCGAACCGCAGCGTCACCCGGGAAAAAGTCTGCCCGACCGGCTCTATGCGTACCCGTTCCTCCTGCGGCACGCGCGGCCTGTGATCCGTCTCGATGGAGAGAATGACGTTCTTCTCGTGAAGCACCTTGTAATGCTTGAGGCTGTGCATCAGGGCGGTCGGCGCGCTGACGGGATCGCTGGTGAGGAACACCGCGGTGCCGGCCACGCGCTGGGGCGGCTTCTTCTCCAGCATGGCGACGAGGTCGTCCAGCGGCGTCTCCTGCCGGCGGGTCTTATCGAACAGGAGCTTGCTGCCGCGCCGCCAAGTGTACATGATCACCATCACAATGCTGGCAAGCGCCAGCGGCACCCAGCCGCCTTCGATGATCTTGAACAGGTTCGCCGTCAGGAAGGTGGCGTCGACAAGCACGATGGGCGCTATCAACGCGACGGTGGCGGGCAGTGACCAGTTCCACACCTTGTGCACCACGACGAAGGCCATGATGGCAGTCACCACCATTGTCCCGGTCACGGCAACTCCGTAGGCGGAAGCAAGCGCACTCGAGGAACGGAACAACGCGACCAGCAGCAGCACGCCCATGAGCAGGCCGGTGTTGATCCGAGGCATATAGATCTGCCCCTCGTGCTCCTCGGACGTGTGCCTGATCTCCAGCCGCGGCAACAGACCGAGTGCGATCGCCTGCCGGGTCAATGAATATGCGCCGGTGATGACCGCCTGGCTCGCGATGACCGTCGCCACGGTGGCAAGGACGACCATCGGCAGTTGCGCCCATTCCGGGTAGAGCAGAAAGAACGGGTTCTCCAGCGCCTTCGGATCGGCGAGCACCAGCGCGCCCTGGCCCAGATAATTGAGCGTCAGGGCGGGAAAAACAAAGGCCAGCCACGCGCGCTGAATCGGCAGCCGCCCAAAATGGCCGAGATCGGCATACAAAGCTTCCGCGCCCGTCACAGCAAGAAACACCGCTCCCAGCGTGACAAACCCGATCATGCCATGTCCGACCAGGAATGAAATTCCATAAGCCGGATTAAGTGCCAGGATGATGCCCGGATGAGTCACCATCCAGTAGGCCCCCGGCAACGCGATCGCGGCGAACCAGACCACCATGATCGGGCCGAACAAGCTCGCCACCCGCGCGGTGCCGCGCCATTGGACCGCGAACAGCATCACCAGGATCGTAACCGTTACCGGCACAATGTAGGGGTCAAATCCGGGCGCGACGACTTTCAATCCCTCGACCGCGGAGAGCACGGAAATCGCCGGCGTAATCAGCGCATCGCCAAAGAACAGCGCCGCCCCGATGATGCCCAGCATCACCACAGTGGCGGTACTGTCGCCGGTCGCCTTGCGGGCAAGCGCCATCAGGGTCAGCGTGCCCCCCTCGCCGTTGTTGTCGGCGCGCAAAAGGACGAGGACGTACTTGAAGGTGACGATGAAGATCAGGGCCCAAAGGATGAGCGACAGGACGCCGAATACCGCCGCGGACGTTGCCGCCTGCTCGGCCCCGGTGGCCCTTATGGCCTCGCGAAACGCATAAAGCGGACTTGTGCCGATGTCGCCGTAGACGACGCCAATGCTGCCGACAGCAAGTCCAACTAAACCGGCCGCGGTTTGGCCCCCACCGGGACTTGCCGCCCTCTCCCCCTCAGCGCCTCCACGCGGAGCCGCAGCGCTTTCAGACATGTATGGTAACCGATATTGCGCCGCACAAAAGCGGGCCGCGGTTTGTAGCACCAAGCCGGCCGAGCCGTCTACGCCTAAGCAATTACCGACGGATGCGGGAAGAGTTGCATTGTCGTCTCGGCCTTCACGCTGATGCGTAAGTCCCGACCTATCTAGCGTTCCGACTCCGCTTTTCAACGTTGCACGGCCCCATTGTCGAAACGCCGCAGGTTTCGAGCGCTGTTGTCGCACCGAAGCCGCGGCAAATGACAGCAGACGGGCATCAAGCCCGGCCGGGAAACGCGAAAAAGAGGCGTTGCCGCGTTGGCATGGGTTGGATGGCCTGCATCACGGGTGGTCATGCGCGACGTTCGCATCGGTGTTGAAGCAGACGGGCTCGCGGTAGCTGCGCGATACTGTGACGAGGTTTGGGTTGTCGTCCTTGAGCGCCTGGAACAGCGGCTCGGTGGCGCGCCACAGCGAGCGGCGGCCGCCAATCGGTGCATCGTGATGCGCCGGCATGTAGATCTCGGGCTTATAGAGCCGCATGTGCTCCAGCCTCTGCCGCGTCGTCAGCGGCGCCAGGTATTCCGCCGCCACCGCGACAAGGGCAAGATCGACACTGCCGACGCGCGCCATCACGGCCTTTTCCTGATCGGTGACACGGCCGCCGCTGTCGCGATACATGATGCGGAAACCGCTATCGAGCGTGATCAGATACGCGATCGTGCCCTCGGCGATCACCCGCGGATCGGAAACGCCACGCGCGCGGATCGCCCGTTCCTCCGCCTCCTCGGCGGCGCTGGGCTCAGTGCTGAGCGCGGAAAGCGCGCCTTCCATGACTGTCGTGACTTGCGGGTCCGGCTGGCCGTGGCGCGCCAGAATGGGCTCCACGGAGAAGCCGTCGAACCTGAGCATCTCACCGCCCCGTCCCGTGACAGTGCGAATCTGGGCGGCCGGCACTTCTTGGGCGGCCAGTTTGTCGGTCGTAACCGCGGCGCCGACGATGGTGGCGCCGGTGCGGATGCTTACCGATGCTGCGTCCGACATGTGGTCGAAATGCCCGTGGCCGATCAGGATGACGTCGGCGCGCGTCACGTCGCGGGCCGCGAAGCCGAGCGGCGGATAGTTGGAGCCGCGATCGAAATAGGCATCGAGCAGGATGATCTTGCCGCCATAGGCGAGTTCGAAATTGGAGTAGCCGGCCCAGCGCACCGCCAGCGTATGCGGATCGCGTGGCGCAAGCCCGCCGGTCGATACGAACTGCGCCGCATGGCAGGCCGGATCCCGCGCCCGCGCCGAGAACACGGGGTTGGCGTCAATGGCGTCGCGCTTTTCGGCGCGCGGATCGAAGAACGGGCGCGACAGGGCAGTAGGCGACAGCGCAGCAGTTGCGGCCAACACAGCGGCAGCCGCGACCGGCCATCGGAACGTGCGGCGAGTCATTTTCGGTCTCCTTGGTCCGATTGTTCAAGAAACTCCGGTCAAACAGCGCAATGGCTTCCTTTAACCCTCTCGGACTTCCTTTTGTGACCGGGCCTCGCCCCGCGCTTTTTCGGGCCTTCCGGGAGGGTGGCTTGATGTGCTTGAATTTGTGCGCTTTTTTAGGGGTGTTTCGTTTTGCCAAAATGCCGGCGCCGGCCGCGTGCGGTTTCGCCCTGGGGAGAAGCTAACCCTCTCGACTTCGGGTCGGGCGAGGTGGGAGCTTGTTCCACGGCGCCGCCGTGCCAGGCGCCCTCACCCCGCTCACTACCCTCTCTATGTTCTCCCGAGGTCGGTCCGAAGTCGGGGTGGAATACAGAAATTCACTGCACGATCTTGAACTTGTGCACCCGCCTGCCGCGGTTTTCTGCGACATAGACGTTGCCCTTGGAGTCCACCGCAATGCCATGCCCCTGGTCGAATTGGCCGGGCTGCTTGCCGATGCTGCCGAAGCTCGACACCGGCTTGCCGGCCTTGCGGTCGACGACGTCGATCTGCGCATTGTTCTGGTTGACCACAAACATGTAGGTCTGCTCGGGATCGGGCGAGAAATCGATCGCTACGGTGGCGCCGCCGAACTGCTTGATCTTGCCGTCCGCCGGCATGGTGACGGGCGTCCACGGCAGCTCGATGGTGCGTTTGAGGTTGCCCTGCTTGTCGTAGACCTGGATGCGGGCGTTGTCGCGGTTGCAAACGTAGACGAGGCCGTCATGGCCGATCGTCAGGCAATGCACGGTCTCCATGCCTTCCGGCAGCCATTGACGCAAGAACCGGCCGTCGCGGTCCATTACGGCGACGCGATGGTTGCTGTTGCGGCCTTCGCCGTCCGAGACATAGACGTCGCCGTTATCGCGATCGACAGAAATGCTGGATGGCATGTGGAACTGGGCGAAGGAGGAATTGAGCGGCTTGCCTTTGATGGTGCCGTCCGAGGAGTCAAGCACGCCCTTCTTGCCGATCCGCAGCAACAGCTTGCTGCCGTCGTGGGTGAACTTCTGGACGACGCCGGACGGAGCCGAAGCGACCCAGAAATTGTTCTCTTTGTCGAAATGGCAGCTATGGAGCCGCGGATCGAGCAAATCGGGGTTGCTCCACGAATGCACGACGTTGCCGGCCGGATCGAACTCGACGATCGAAGGCGCCATGCGCCCGGCGTCCAGTTCGCCTTCCAGGATGTCCTGCCGGTTGAGAATGACCACATGGTCCTGCGCATCGACGCACACGCCGCCCAGTCCGCCGAGCACCCAACGGTCCGGCAAGGGCTTTGGCCAGGATGCATCGACCTCGTAGTGCGGCGCGCCACTCTGCGCCCAGGACCGGGATGCTCCAACCACTTGCGCGACCACCGCCAAGGCGGCGCATGCTCCGACCGTCACCAGAAAGCTTGTTTTCATGACCCGCGTCTCCTCCGCTCGGCAACAGGCCGGATATGCGCTCGCCGGCTATGCGCCCGACGGCTATCATGCCTTGCTTTAACGCCCACTCGCAATACGCTGCGCACCCAGGGTCACGGCTGGGCTGCAGCCTGGGTTGAGGACCGAAGGGCGCATTAAGCCACCGGGTCCGGCCTTCGGCCGGCCCGATGATAAACTCCGCGCATTGCGCCGTTCCCGTGCGAAAGGCGGGCGACGTCTCGACACGGCGACCTCGGCTGCCGTGTTTGAGATGAAGCGGCGCAATGCGCTGCGCTTATTGCGCCCTACGTGGCCGACTCCCGCCTCCCGCCTTCCTGCGAGGCTCATGCCCCTAAACTCAAGGCCTTGCTCGCGGAGCATTTGAGTCGCCAGACAACGCCGGTCGACGCATAATCAAGTTTGACCTCGCCGCCGACACTTGCCTCGGCCACGGCAGAAATTATCGTGCTACCGAAACCGCGTCGCTTCGGCGGCTTCACGTGCGGACCGTCGTGCTCGATCCAGCCGATGCTGAATTGGCCGTCCTCGAGCCGCCAATCGATGGTGACGCCGCCATGATCGTCCGACAACGAGCCATACTTGCCGGCATTGGTCGCAAGCTCGTGCAGGGCCATGCCGATGCTCTGCGCCGCGGAAGGCGTCACGCTCAAATGCGGCCCCTCGATCATGATGCGTTCGCCGATCAGATCGGCAAAGTGCGCGAGTTGGGCGCGGACGAGGTCCTCGATCTCGACGCCTCGCCACTCGCTCCGGACCAAGAGGTCCTGGTTGGCGGACAACGCCTGGATCCGCCGGGAGAAGCGTTCCGCGAAATCGGAGGGACTCGATGCGACGGTCTGGTTCGCGATCGACTGCACCACGCTGAGCAAGTTTTTGGTGCGGTGATTCAACTCGCGCATCAGCAGGAGCTGACGCTCCTCCGCGCGTTTACGCTCCGTGATATCGGCTGCGGTTCCGACCATGAGGACGGCGCGGCGAGCTTCGCCGCTCCCTTCGAATGTGGCCATGCCGTAAACCTCAATCCAGCGGATCTCGCCACTGATTCGCTGGACGCGATATTCACCAACGAAAGGTTTCGGATCGACCGGATTGAGCGCCGCTGCAGCAGTCGCACAGACGCGCGCAGC
>WNFF01001864.1_pt1 | contig 17124 bp, 17 predicted proteins | sample 5400441 | NCBI WGS metagenome assembly WNFF01 (sample SAMN13153345, study PRJNA577476) | soil metagenome | isolation source: 120 cm saprolite under Douglas fir tree site 2 hole 3 replicate 1 | place: USA:California | collected 2015-04-18 | reverse complement strand
AGCTGGGATCCTTCGCGCGCGGGCCCGGATGTTAACTATAACATTTAGTTGCGGCTGAGATGTGCCAGCAATTCCGTGCCGCTCAAGGTCCCCTAATGGATTGGCAAGGAAAGTGAGACAGCATTCCCTTCGTAACAAACATCGTTCGGAAGACCTGGGGGACTAACTAAAATGACGAGCTCGAAATCTACTGCCGCATTGGCATTCGCCGCCGCTCTTGGAGTTGGCGCTGCTTCTGCCGCGGATCTGGGGGCGCGGCCCTACAGCAAGGCGCCAGCCTACGCTGATGCGCTTTACAACTGGTCGGGCTTCTACGTGGGCGGTCATGTCGGCGGGTCCTCGACCAACCAGAGTTGGACCAACGTCGCGAATACGACTGCGTTCGGCGATCTCGGTCCGGGCGACGGTTTCCGCCAGCGGGGAACGGGCGTATTTGGCGGTGGTCAGATGGGCTACAACTGGCAGGCGGGCCCCTACCTGTTCGGTCTCGAGGGCACGGCTTCCGCGATGGACAACCGCGGCAGCGTGCTCAACCGAACCTTCGGCGCTGGAGATGATCAGTTCAGTTGGCGCAGCAATTGGATGGCGACCGTCACCGGTCGGATCGGCTACGCCGTGACGAACAATCTGTTTTATGCCAAGGGCGGATATGCCGGCGTGAATAACCAATTGTCGGTTGTTGACGCGAATCCGAATCCGTCCACGGGTTCCGGGTCCCAGACCCAATGGCACAATGGCTGGACGGTTGGCGCGGGCTGGGAATACGGACTTACCCAGAATTGGATTGTCGGCCTCGAATATGACTATTCGGCTTTCGAGACCAAGCGCTATCAACTCGCTGGCGCCGCTCCCGGAGTCTACGCATTTGATGCGAGGCCACGCGATATTCAGTCGGCCGTTGTCCGCTTCAACTACAAGCTCGGCGGCCCGGGGTACGCAGCGTATTGATGGGAACCAAGCCTCAAGACAAAAAGCCCCGGCCGCGGCCGGGGCATTTTCTTTGGGGAAACCGGCGCTTCGCTTATCCCATCACCGAAAATCCGCCATCGACGGGGATCGCGGTACCCGTGACAAAGTCCGACGCTGCTGAGCTCAGAAACACCGCGATGCCCGCGAAGTCGGCGATCGCGCCCCATCGTGCCGCCGGCGTGCGCCCCAGAACCTTGTCGTGCAGGCCGTCGATCTCCTGGCGGGCGCGCTTGGTCAGATCGGTATCGATCCAGCCCGGCAGCACCGCATTGGCCTGGATGTTGTCGGCGGCCCAGGCGACCGCGCAGGAGCGCGTGAACTGCACGATGCCGCCCTTGCTCGCGGCGTAAGCCGGCGCGAAGCTGGCGCCGAAGATCGACATCATCGAGCCGATATTGATGATCTTGCCGCCGCCCGCGGCCTTCATGGCCGGGTAGACCGTCTGCGAGCACAGGAACGCGCTGGTGAGGTTGGTCTTGATGACGCTGTCCCATTCCTCGATGTCGAGCGCGTGCGGAGGCTTGCGAATATTGATGCCGGCGTTGTTGACGAGAATGTCGATCCGGCCGAGTTCGCGCACCGTCCGCTCGACCATGGTTGCGACCGCCGATTTGTCGGTGACGTCGGCGGTGACGGATATGGCCTTGACGCCGCGCTGTTTGAGGTCGGCCACCGCAGCATTCGACTTCGCCTCATTGCGTCCGACGATCGCGACAGCGGCACCGGCCTCCGCCAGTCCGCGCGCCATCCCGAGGCCAATGCCGCCATTACCGCCGGTGACGATCGCCACCTTGCCGCTGAGATCGAAGAGTCCCGTTTTCATGATTGTCATCCAGATGGTGTTTGCAGATGGTGTTTGGCCGCGACGAGAGCGTGCCTGATTAGCGCTTGCCTTGCCAGATCAGGATCAGGCCGACCGCGGCCAGCGCGGCGCCGTATCCGGCCCATTGGATCTGGCTGATCATGAAGCTCGACTCGGGCCATTTGATCACGCCGGTACCCTGGCCGATCCAGAGTAGGCCCATGGCAAGTGCAAGAAAGCCTGCGATCAGGAGCCAATTGCGCATGGTGTTTTGCCTTTTCCGCCGTCATCGATCCGGCCTGGAACGATTTAGCCAGAGTGGCGCGCCCGTTCACCGCAGGCAAGGGGCAGAGCTCGCGAACGGGGCAACAACATCATTCGTTCGCGAAAGGCACAAAAAAGCCCCGGACGATGCCGGGGCTTTTGAGTAGCTGAAGATCAGCAGAGATCAGTACTTGGCGACGACCGGGCCACCCCAGTTGAAGCGATAGACCAGCGAGGTGCTGATGGTCTGAACCAGCGGCTTATCCATGTGAATGGTGCGGCCATTGGACAGGTTGGTACCATCGATAAGCTCGTTGATGTTCTTCGAGTCGTAGTACGCCGCCCGGTATTCGGTCTTCATGAACCAGCCAGGGGCCGCGATACCGAAGATGTTCAGCGAGTTCTCGACGCCGCCGCCGACGAACCAGCCGCCGCGATCAAATCCATTGGTGTGCAGGCCCGAAGCCGCGCCGGTCGCCGTGCTGACCAAGGTGGTGCCCGACCAGCTGGATCCGGTATAACCGGCATTGACGTAGGAAAGCACGTTGGGAGCTACCAAATAGCCGATGCGTCCGCCAACCGCCCAAGTATCCCTTAGCTTCTCTTGGCCGGCGATGAGGCCTTGATCCTGGATCGTGCCCTTGAGGCTGCCGAACTGGCCGTCTGCCAAGATACCGGCGACCCATGAACCACCAAACTGCCAGTCGTAACCAGCGCCAACGGTACCAAACCAGCCGTCGCCGCCCTGCTTCTGATTGACGCCCAGGATATTGACGCCGGTAACCGAGTCCCGGATCGTCGTGTCGGAGTCCCACAGTCCGCCGCCAATACCGCCGAAGATGTAGAAGCCGGTCCAGCTATACGCCGGCGCCATCATGGGGGCCTTGGTGTAGGGACGGGCCGCAAGATCGGCCGCCGAAGCGGATCCGGCGAGTGCCGCGGTTGCCACTAGAGCAAGCACTAACTTCTTCATATTAAATTCCTCAGCAGTTTAGCGTTCGGACCCGACCGCGTGACAGGAAGGGACCGCAAGCGCCGATTCCCCAAAACGTGTCTGAACTATAGACGCTTCTGCCTAAAATGCTGTTGCCGAGGAAGCACACACGCTCGGAAACGGCGATCGCGGAAAGTCTGTGAAAGTCAGAAAGTTCCGTGAAATCAGGTATTTTGCACCGGTGTATACCCAAATACCGTCGCAAAGCGTCTGGCGCCCTCACACGTCCAGCAGGTCCTCGCTGGCGAACTCGGCCTAGTCGGAAATGAAGGCGAATCGCGCCTCGGCCTTGCTGCCCATCAGGCGTTCGACCGAATCGGCGGTGCCCTCGCGGTCGTCGGCCAGCAGAACCACGCGCAGCATGATGCGCTTGGCCGGGTCCATGGTGGTTTCCTTCAGCTGCGCCGGCATCATTTCGCCGAGGCCTTTAGTTCTTATAGTTTCTTGGCGGGTCGGGGCGGCGGCACGGGCCTCGACGTCAATGCTGCAATCGATTTGCTGTTGGCATTGAACGTGGCCAAAAGTCTTCAGGATCTCAGTCCATTGCGGAGCGTTGGATTGCACAAATTGAAGGGCGCGCGGAAAAAGCAATGGGCTATGACGGTCAACGACCGTTGGCGTATTTGCTTTGAGTTCCGCAAAGGCGACGTGTTCGATGTCGAGATCGTCGACTATCACAAGGGGTAGGACATGGCTCCCGCAATACATCCGGGCCGGCTTCTGAAACGCGAACTCGGCTCGCGCAAGCTCAGCGCCAACCGTTTGGCGCTAGATCTCGGCGTGCCGTCAGGACGCATCACCGACATTCTTAATGGACGGCGCTCGATCACCGCCGATACGGCGGTAAGGCTTGGTCGGTATTTCGGCAATAATGCGCGGTTCTGGCTCGATTTGCAAAGCCAATACGATATTGCCGTGATCGAACGTGAGAAGGGTGCGGACATCAGCAGGCGAGTGAGGCCTGCCGACGCGGCGTAACTCACACGTCCAGCAAGTCGTCGCTGGCGAATTCCGCCTTGTCGGAGATGAAGGCAAAACGCGCCTCGGCCTTGCTGCCCATCAGGCGCTCGACCGAATCGGCTGTGCCTTCCCGGTCGTCGGCCAGCAGCACCACGCGCAGCATGGTGCGCTTGGCCGGGTCCATGGTGGTTTCCTTCAGCTGCGCCGGCATCATTTCGCCGAGGCCCTTGAAGCGGCCGACATCGACCTTGGCGTTGGCATTGAATTCGCTCTTCAAGAGCGCATCCTTGTGGGCGTCATCGCGGGCGTAGATCGTCTTGCTACCATGGGTGAGGCGATAAAGCGGCGGCACCGCAAGGTAGAGGTGGCCCTCATCGATCAGGCGCGGCATCTGCCGGTAGAAGAACGTGATCAGCAGTGAGGCGATATGCGCGCCGTCGACGTCGGCATCGGTCATGATGATGATGCGCGCGTAGCGCAGATCCTCCTGGCGGTAATGCGCGCCGGTGCCGCAACCGATCGCCTGCATCAGATCGGCGAGCTGGGCATTGGCGGTGAGCTTGTCCTTGGTGGCGGAGGCTACGTTGAGGATCTTGCCGCGCAACGGCAGGATCGCCTGGGTCTTGCGGTCGCGCGCCTGCTTGGCGCTGCCGCCGGCCGAGTCGCCCTCGACGATGAACAGTTCCGAGCCTTCGGAGGCGGTATTGGTGCAGTCGGCGAGCTTGCCTGGCAGCCGCAGTTTCTTCACCGCGGTCTTGCGGGAGATTTCCTTTTCGGCGCGGCGGCGCAGCCGCTCGTCGGCGCGCTCGACCACGAATTCCAGGAGCTTGCTGGCCTGCACCGGATTGCCTGACAGCCAGTGGTCGAACGGATCCTTGATTGCCTGCTCGACAATGCGCTGGGCCTCGGCGGTGGCGAGGCGGTCCTTGGTCTGACCCTGGAATTCCGGCTCGCGCACGAACACCGACAGCATCACGGCGGCGCCGACCATGACGTCCTCGGAGACGATGCTGGCGGCGCGCTTGCCCTGGCCGACGCGCTCGGCGTGGTCCTTGAGGCCCCGCAGCAGCGCGCTGCGCATGCCCGACTCATGGGTGCCGCCGTCCTGCGTCGGCACGGTGTTGCAATAGGAGGACATGAAACCGTCGGCGTCGGCGGTCCACGCGACAGCCCATTCGCAGGCGCCGTGGGCGCCGACCCGTCCGGATTTGCCGGAGAAGATATCCGGATGCACCAGGGTGTCGGCATGAACAGCGGCGCCGAGATAATCCTTCAATCCGCCGACGAAGTGAAACGTGTCCTCGGCAGGCACGTCTTCAAGGCCCTTCAGCAGGGCCGGGTCGCAACGCCAGCGGATCTCGACGCCACCGAACAAATAGGCCTTGGAACGCGCCATCTTGAACAGGCGCTGCGGCTTGAAGGTGGCCTTGGCGCCGAAGATATCCGTATCCGGCTTGAACCGGATACGCGTGCCCCGGCGGTTGTTGATCTTGCCGAGGTCTTCCAGCTTGCCCTTGGGATGACCGCGCTCGAACGCCATGCGGTAGAGCTTTTGGCTGCGCGCGACTTCGACCTCGAGCCGGGAGGAAAGGGCGTTGACCACGGAGACGCCGACGCCGTGCAGGCCGCCGGAGGTCTCGTAGACCTTGGAGTCGAACTTGCCGCCGGAATGCAGCGTGCACATGATGACTTCGAGCGCGGATTTCTTCGGGAATTTCGGATGCGGATCGACCGGAATGCCGCGGCCATTGTCGGTGATGGTGAGAAATCCGTCGGCGCCCAATTCCACTTCGATGAAGGTGGCGTGTCCCGCCAACGCTTCGTCCATGGAATTGTCGATGACCTCCGCGAACAGGTGATGCAGCGCCTTCTCGTCGGTGCCGCCGATATACATGCCGGGCCGCCGGCGTACCGGCTCGAGGCCTTCGAGCACCTCGATATCCCGGGCGGTATAGCCGGATTCGGCGCTGGCGGCGCGCGACGGGGCCTTGAGCGGGGCGCGGCCCTTCGGCTCGGAGGCGCCGAACAGGTCGTTGGCGGTTTTGGCTTTAGCGTTTGTTTTCAATGGTTTGGGCATGGCTTTTCATGGGTTGCGCGCGCTTGGCGCGCGGCGAATCGGTCTGCCTGACTATGCCATGGATGGGCTCAAAAGGTGACGGCGGGACTGACGCAATGGTTGCCCCTCGGAAGGGGCGGTTCCGCGAGGTCCGGAACACGATCACGGTGAACAGCGCCATCGCCGCGACCACGATCAGCGATCCCACGATCGGGGCTGCTACGAAGGCTTCCCCTTCAACAGCACGACGGCAACGCCGGCCGGAAACAGGATCGCGCCGCCGATCAGGTTGAGATGGACGCGCGCGGCCGCGGGCCGTTCGGGAGAGCCGGAGCTCACGCCCCGTCCCCGTCTTTGTGACTTGATGTCGCCGATGGGGCTGGCTTACCTGATCTTAGGCATTGAAACCGTAGAAAGGTTCAACGCCTTGCTCAGACAGGCTGATGGCCTGGGAGGCGTTCGAGAGATGGAGGATTTTGCGCGCGCCATGGCCGATTTCGTGCGCGACCATCAGGCGTGGGCCGCCCCGCTCGTTCTATTGCTGGCGTTCGGCGAATCGCTTGCCTTCATATCGCTGCTGATTCCGGCCTGGGGCGCGCTGGTCGCGATCGGCGCGTTGATCGGCGTCAGCGGCATCAACTTCTGGCCGGTCTGGATTGCCGGCGGGATCGGCGCCGCCCTTGGCGACTGGGTCTCCTACTGGTTCGGCTTCAGGTACAAGGAACAGGTCGCGCAGATGTGGCCGCTGTCGCGCTATCCGGAGATATTGCCGCGCGGCGAGGCCTTTGTGCAAAACTGGGGCGTGCCGAGCATTTTCATCGGACGGTTTTTCGGGCCGTTGCGCGCCTCGGTGCCGCTTGCCGCCGGCATTTTCGAAATGCCGTACTGGCGTTTTCAGTTCGCCAATTTCGTATCGGCGCTGGTCTGGGCGGCGGCCTTGCTGTTGTTCGGCGACGTGATCGCGTACGTCCTCGAATGGCTGTGGCGGGTGGTCTGAAGCTCGGCTCGGAATGAGCTCGGAGTGGGTGACTGGCGAATAGAGCATGATCCGGAAAAGCATGCCCTCGGACTTGATCCGAGGGTGGGTACCGGTTTTCCCTCGCGACAAACGCGAAGCGTTTGCGCGGAGATCATGCTCAAACAAAAAGCTAAAGCGGGATGACGATTCGAAGAAAAGTCATCCTGCTCTAGCACCGTCGCAATCGATCCGCTTGGATGCGATGGCAGCCGGAAAGGTGCGGGGAGGGCGTCCCCGCATCCTACAAAAATCAATGAGATTAGAGCGAGGCATTCCAAAGTGTCGGGACCCAGCGATAGCCGTTGCCGTCTTTCTCGACGCGCACAAGTCCGGGGAAACCCGCATGGAACGCCTGGATCGGCATCTTTTCCGCGATCGCCATATCATAGAGCTTGCGTCTTGTTTGCACCGCGAGCGGCTTATCTACATCGGAAACGAACTGCCAATCGGGGTTTTTCACGAACACAAATGCAGCGCCGGCCGTGATATCGACCTGCACCAGTAATTTCTCGGGGCCGGACGCGACGATATAGGACGTATGGCCTGGCGTATGACCGGGGCTTGCGACAGATGTGATGCCGGGAGCAATCTCCTTGTCCGCGTCATATGGGGTCACTTTACGGCCGAGGGCATCGAATACCCGGCGTGCATTCTTGAAGTTGCTTTCGAGAATGGGGTTTCCCGTCCCCTTGCTCATCTCGCCGTCGTCCATCCAGAATTTCCACTCCACGGACGGCACCATGATCTCGGCATTTGGATAGGCGGGCTTGTTGTCGGCGGTTAGAAGTCCATTGATATGGTCGCCATGGAAATGTGAAATTATCACCGTATCTACGTTGTTGCGGTCGATGCCCGCTGCAGCGAGATTGGTCTGAAACTGTCCAACCCTACCCTTGCTTTGTTCGAAATTGGCGGGCCCGAGACCGGTGTCAACCACGATAAGTTTGGACCCGGTGTTGATGACGATCGGGTTGAAGCTGTGGGCGGCTTTGTCTGGCGGCAAATAATTTTCGACAAAAACCTTGCTGACCTCATCCTTCGACGCGTTGACGACATAGTTGTCGGGCCGTGGGACCACCGTGACACCATCGCTCACGACAGTAATTTGGTAAGTTCCGAGGTTGTAACGATAAAAGCTGGCTGCCTGCTTGTCGGCTAGCGGCGCGGCGGCGCGCGCAGGTGCCGCCATGGTGAGCGGCATCAGCGTCGTTACGGCGACGCCTGCCAGTGCTGCCCGGCGAGTGAGTTCAGTCATTGCGAATCCTCCTGTGTTGGGGCGACGTTGCATAGGGTGGGGTCGGACGGTGCGGGCGAAAACGGGTCGATTTCCCTTTAGGGCGAAACCCCCAGTTGGCACGGAAATTCCGGCCCGGTTTCGTTAACTTCGAAACTGGGAAATGCCGCCAATCAGCATCCTACGCGCCCTGAATGACAGTGGTTCGCGCTTGACGAAAACGGCGCGCGGCCTTATAGCCGCGTCCATGATCGACGCCGCGACCATTCTCATCGTTCGCCGCCGCCGTACCGTTGCGGTATGGGCGGACATCTGCGTTTAAGATATCAGCCTCTGCCGCCGGATCCGGTCCGCGGCACTTCCTTCCCAAACAGCGCGATCTGATCCCGGCGGCTCCTACGTCAAGCAGGAGTTTGAAATGTATACGCCTCCCATGTTCAAGCCCGATCGCGCCGCAAGCCTTGCGTTCGCGGAAGCGCGCGGATTCGGCACGGTCTGCGCATGGGATGGCACCAAGCCCGTCGCATCCTCGCTGCCGTTTTATCTCACCTATGCCAACGACGGCACGCCGCACGCGGCGTTTCACGTCGCACGTCACAATGCGCTGGCGAAACTCGCGGACGGGACATCGTCCTGGCTGATGGCTGTGAACGGCGCGGATGCCTATGTTTCGCCCGACTGGTACGCCTCGCCGGACCAGGTGCCGACCTGGCTTTATCAATCCGTGCATCTCACCGGCACCGTGCGGCAGTTGTCCGATAGCGAACTCGCCGCACATCTCGACGCGCTCAGCGCGAAGTATGAAAGCTGGCTCGCGCCGAAGCTGCCCTGGACGTCCTCGAAGATGACGGCCGGGCGGCTGGATGCGATGAAAAAAGCAATCGTGGGGCTGGTGATGTCGGTCGACGAGGTCGAAGGCAGCTTCAAGCTGAACCAGCACAAATCCGATACCGATCATGTGGCTGTTACGACGGCGCTGGCGCGGCAACCGGAGGCCGCCGCGCAGCATCTGGCGAACGAAATGGGTGCGTTGCAAATGCCAAGGCTGCAAATGCCAAGGCTGCCAAATGCCAAGGCTGCGCCTGAAGGAGCGATGTGATGAGCGCGAAGAAGAAGATCGGCATTCTCGGCGCGTCCGGGTACACCGGCGCCGATGCGGTACGCCTGCTGGCGCGGCATCCAAATGCCGAGATAACGGCGCTCACCGCCAATACCCATGCCGGCAAGGCGATGGACGAGGTGTTTCCGCATTTCTTCATGCTGGAGCTGCCGCGGCTGGTCGAATGGGAAAAGGTCGACTGGACCAAACTCGATGCGGTGTTCTGCGGATTGCCGCACGGCACCACGCAGGAGATTACCGCGGCCGTCATGGCCGCCAATCCGGCCATCAAGATCCTCGACATGTCGGCGGATTTCCGGCTCCGCGACATGAGCGTATACGCGCAGTGGTACGGCCACGAGCACCGTGCACCGGAGCTTCAAGGTGAAGCCGTTTACGGCCTCACCGAGTTCTATCGCGAGCAAATCGCCGCCGCGCGGCTCGTCGCCTGTCCCGGCTGCTATCCGACGGCGGCGCTGCTTGCGCTGGTCCCGATCGTGAAGGCGAAGCTGATCGACGTCGACGACATCGTCGTTGACGCAAAATCGGGCGTCACGGGCGCCGGCCGCGGTCTGAAGCAAAACACGCTGTTCAGCGAAGCAGGCGAGGGGCTTTCGCCCTATTCGGTGAGCACACACCGGCACTCGCCGGAGATCGAGCAGGAGATCGGCGTCGCCGCGAGCTCAGCCGTGACCGTCAACTTCACGCCGCATCTCATTCCGATGAGCCGGGGCGAGCTCTGCACGTCCTACGTCAAGCTCAACGGCGCGAGCCCGGACGACCTGCGCGCCGCGCTGGAGCAAGCCTACCGCGACGAACCGTTCGTGCATGTCGTCAAAAAGGGCGTGCTCCCGCAAACACAGAACGTGCGTGGCTCGAACTATGTGCAGATCGGCGTATTCGCCGATCGTATCAAGAACCGGGCTATCGTTATTTCGGTGCTGGATAATCTGGTGAAGGGCTCGGCGGGACAGGCGATCCAGAACATGAACCTGATGCTCGGGTTTCCCGAGACCACCGGGCTGGAGCAGATCGCGCTGTTTCCGTGAGGGTTGCCGACCACGGGTTGCAATCGGGGGGATTTAAAATTTCAAATAAGCCGGTAGACTGAGGCTCGTCGGAATTCTGGAATTGATCGCACTTGCTGCGGCATTTGCGGAGCGGGAGAAGCTTCATGGTTGATCAACACCGACCGCGAAGTCACGCTATTGTTCATCTCACGGACCTTCATTTTCCGCCCGGTTTCAGCGAACCCGCCTGGGCGGACGCCCTCGTGCTTGCGTTTGAGCGTCTTGCAGACGATCGGCGTATCGAAATCATCGCCCTTGCGGTGACCGGCGATCTCGTCAATTCGCCTGACGCCGAGACGTTCGAACTCGTGCAGTCCTTTCTCGAAAAAGCCGCCCATGGTCTCAGACTCTTGGAAGGGGACGGCGTCGATTGGCGTCGCATCTGGACGATTGATGGCAATCATGACTATCGATTGTGGGGGCTATTCAAGAGCAACTGGTTGGGTATCGAAGAGGGTGAACATTTGTGCCGGTTCGACCGCTACCCGGCGAAAGATGGCGCGGGGCCGATTCTGGCATTCGGGCTGAATTCGAGCGATCAGGGCAGGGCGGCGCGGGGCCGGGTAGCTTTGCGGGATCTTCGTAAGGTTCAGGACGGCGCAAGAAAAGCGGGTGCCGCGTTCAAGTATCGTGTCGCATTGGTGCACCATCACCTTCTGCCGCTTCCTGATCGTCCAGTGGAGTTCGATCAGGGCGCCGAGAAGATCGCACGCAAACTCTACGACGAATCGACAAAGCTATTGAGCAATGCGGGGCTCGTTACAAACATCCTGCTGGAATCCTCGATCGATCTGGTCCTTCACGGACACGAGCACAAGCAGTTTGCAGCTAGCGTGAAGTATCATGATCGCGAGTGGGCTGGGCACATCATGGCCGTAGTGGGTGGGCCTGCCGCGGAGTCGGGATTTCAAGTCGTAACTTTTGCACCCGGCGGCGATGTCGAGCTAGTGAGATATGGAAGGGACGAAACGGACTACAGAGTTGCCACAAGATTTTTCCTGTGGCGCTATGAGGATTGGAAGCGAGTCCGGTGGGAGCGCCTCCGGCGAGTTGAGGGCTACTATCGCAAGGCAGTTCGGCGGTCGTACATCTCCGAAACTGCGGATTACCGGCAGTTATCGGATGTTACCGACATATTCGGTGGCGAAAATGATGATATCGAAAAAATCGTAATCACAAGCAGCACGGACGCTCCGAATTCTGGCGGTGTGGCGATCGAGCGCGTGCGGGACAAGACCAAAGCGGCTGACGTTCCCTCCGCCGATCTGCCGCCCCGTGGCCGCGAGGTGGAATACACACTTCCCCTTAATCCTCCGGCGAAGCGATCGGCTCCGCATCCTGGTTTGGAGGTGAGCCGAACTTCGGGCGACAATTTCGTGCTTACGCGGGAAGAGATGACGATGCGTCGGCCCGAAGGTCCGAATCGAGAATACATCCGATTTCATTATCGGTATCCCGTCGAGCAACTCACCTTTACAGTCGACCTTCCGGTTCGCTATGCGCCGCAGCAGATCGAGGTGAGAGTGCGGCTGCGCGGAGTGCCAGCTACGCCCGAGGACACCGCCGAAACGCTGCGCATGCGGCGCAACATTTTCTACGACCCAGACAAGGGCCAGATATGGCTTTCACTCGATTGGGTTACGCCCGATCACGAATATGAGGTCGCATGGGATCTGCCATCCGAGGTGGAGGTGGACGCTAAGGATTACGATCGCGCCACTATAGGAGGGCATTACTTGGCCAGCAGCCTCGCGCTGTCAGCTGATGTCGCAAATACAGCAGCCGAGATTTTGATTGCTTTGCGGCAGCGCTGTTTTGAGTCCATCCAGAAACACGCGAAAATCACCGATCAACATATGGCCAAGGTCTTCCATCCCGAGCTGGATGAATTGAGCTTATGGGCTTTTGATCAGAATCTCGGGCAAATTCGCGTGGTGGCGGCAACCTACCATCAGGAATCGCCGTTTTGGCGTGCGCGGCTGCCTTGGGCAGCCGGCGTGCGTGGGCGCTCGATGCGATGTGGCGCGGTAGAATATTACCGAAAACGAAAGACAAAAACGCATGCAAGTTATTATCATGCGCTTGAGGGCTGTGCCGAGGAAGCCCATCTTCTGTGCGTGCCTATCTTCTTGCCCCCGGATCGGGACGGCGGTGGAGGGGCGGAAAGGGCCCCTATCGGGGTGTGCAAGATGGTCGCGGTCCTGGCGAGTTCCCGTGAGTCCTCGTTGCTCCATCATCTTCGGGATGTTACCTTTCGGAACCAGATGGCAGAGCTGATATTCTTCGAAATCGGCGATCTGATTAAGAAGATTGTACCTTTACGGGCTTAGAAATTGTTTTGTCGGGCGTGCTTGTAGCGTTAGCTTGGCAGGCGAATGGAGCGAGAGACGATGTCTGATTCGGATAAAGAGTGGTCCTACGACGACGAGCTGTTCGAGTTGCGAAGCTGGAGTCCGCAAAAGACGAACCTCGGCCAAGACTGGCGTTCGATTGCCTCCGAAATGCTGCCAGATGCGACTCAATCGTCGATATCAGTTCAAAGCACAGGCAAGAAATCCGGCGAGTAGTCTGGCCGTGGCCAAGGTTAGCATGACCAGTATGCAACGATGCGCCGGAGCTGCCGCTAATTGCGTCATGCTACGACGCCTCTGAAGTACCTCACCATCCGTTTGACGAGGCGCAAGTCTACCGCCATCTCCGGCGAGGCAGATGCATTGCGCGAAATGACGTGCCGGGCATCCCGTCCAGTTGCGACAGATTGCGCTGTCTCCGTAAAGCCGTGTGGCCCATCGCTCGGCGCGTGGCGTTCGCACGTCAGTGCGATTGAAACAGCGGAAGCCGGACCGAGATCCTGGCGCCTCCCGATGGCGCTTGCTGGATCGACAGGGCGCCGCCGTGGGCTTCGGTCAGGCCGCGCGCGATGGCGAGGCCCAATCCGGCGCCGCCCGTTCCGCGGCTTCGCGATGTCTCCAGCCGACTGAACGGCTCGAGCATGGCCTGCCGGTGTTCGGGCGGGATTCCCGCGCCTTCGTCGTCGACCGTCAGCAGAAAGTCCTTGTCGACGATCATGCTGCGAAGATGCGCGCTGCCGCCGTACTTGATGGCATTGTCCGCCAGATTGGCCACGACGCGTCTGAGTGCCAGGCGGTCGCCGAGAACGATGGGGACTTGCTCCCAGTCACCCCCTTGATAATCGATGCGCGCGCCGCCGGATCGCCGGTCGGCGACTTCCGCGCGGATGATGTCGTCAATCTCGACCATCTCTTCGGCCAGTTCGCCGGCCCCGGCCCGGCTTGCCAACAGCGCATCGTCGAGCAAGAGAATCATATCGTTGATGTCGGCGATCGCGCGATCGCGCTCCGCCTCGTCGTTGATCTTTTCGGCGCGCAGCCGGAGCCGCGTCGCGTAGGTTCGTACATCATGGGAGATTCCGCCCAGCATCGCCATGCGCGAGCGCAGCAGCTCCCCGAGCCGGCCTTGCAAACGATTGAACGCATCGATCAGGGAGCGGATTTCCGGGGCGCTGCGTCTTGCCTCTGGCAGAGCTACGGGATCAAGCGATAGGTCGACGCGGTCGACGGCCTCGGCAAGGCGAGCCAGCGGTTTGGTCTCGCGGTGCATGACGAGGAGTGCGAGCAGGGCGATCAGGGTACCGAAAATGCCGGCGCCAAATCCGACCGGCAGACCAAGCGGCCCCAGCAGTAATGCGTTTCCGACTTCGATGACCAGCGTGTCTCCGGTCCGAAGGCCGACCCGCACATCGACCGTTGGTGGAACAAGACGCGAAAACAATCGCCTGCGCTCGCCTGTTTCCGCGAAATTGACGCTGACCGGACGGCCGCCGAGCGCCTGCAGAGCCGACTCGATCGCCCGTTGATTGAGGCGTGGCAGGATGCGCTGCGCCGTCGTTCCGGTATTCGCGCCGGCATCGATTCGCGCTGCGAATGTTTCCGAACTCGCCACGCGAAGCACCAGCTTTCGCTCCTCACTGGGCGTGCGTTCGATCAGTTCGACAAGAGCGGCGATATGGCCGGGAACGGGCAGGGTATTGCTTTCGGCGGTATGGGCCCGCGCGATGTAATACAACGCGATGGTGGAGATCCACGCCATGCCGAGTCCGACGACGACGATCAGTCCGATCCGCGCCGCGAACGTCATACGCAGGATCATGTCAGCGGTCTCACATGAGCGGTGAACAGATAACCGCCGTTTCGGACGGTGTTGATCAGGTTGGAGCCGGGACTCGCACCGTCCAGTTTCTTGCGCAAGCGGGAGATCAGCATGTCGACGGTGCGGTCGAAGGGATCCGCGGATCGACCGCGCGTCCAGTCCAGAATTTGATCCCGCGTCAGTACCCGGCGCGGTCGCTGGACAAAACAGACCAGCAGTTCAAATTCGCCACTCGTCAGGGTGACCGCGTTGGTCCCGCCGACGCTGAGGCCGCGGGCATCGATATCGATGACGAAGGCGTCAAAGCTGTAGCGGCGGTTCTGCGCCTGCGGCGGCGTGTGCTGGGTCCGGCGCATGATGGCGCGGGCGCGGGCCAGCAGTTCGCGCGAACTGAAGGGTTTGGCGAGATAATCGTCGGCGCCCATCTCGAGGCCGACCACGCGGTCGATTTCGTCGCTCTTGGCCGTCAGCATCAGGATGGGGATAGGGTCGCTCGCTCGCAGCCGGCGGCAGATCGCAAGACCGTCCTCGCCGGGAAGCATCAGGTCGAGAATAATGAGATCGGGTCGCAGGCGCTGCAAGACCGTGTCCATTGCTTTCGCGTCCTCGGCGGTCTCGACGTCGTATCCCTCCTGAACCAGAAAATCGCGAACCAGCCGCCTGATTTCGGGGTCGTCTTCCACAATCAAAATTGTCGGCTTGGGCGTCGTCATGTCGGGAATGTCGGACAATCGAACGATGTCGGCAAGTCGAGCCGCCGCGTTGTTACAAACTGTTACGTGGCGTCGACAAATCGCCAACAAACGTCTTGCGCCGTTGAAATTCCGCTGACGTCGAGCGGTCAGGGTCTCCGCACGGTCGGGCTCACGCCGAGCGCCGCCGGTTGAAGAGGAGAACCATACCATGAAGAAGCTTCTCGCCATCTCTGCGATTGCCGGAGCCTTGTTTGCGGCAGGCGTTGCCGATGCCAACGCCGGCTCGCGTAGCGGGTCGATTTCGGGCCCACGTGGCACCACGACGTTTTCCGGGTCGCGATCCTGCGCAGGCGGCGTCTGCTCGTCTCAGGGCAGTGTCACCGGGCCCTATGGCGGCACGATTTCGCATCAGGGTTCCAGCACCTGTTCGGGCGGCACCTGCTCCGGCAGTGGCGTTGTCACCGGCCCCCGTGGCGGCACGGTCTCGTACAACAGGACGATCTCACGCTGACGCAGCGCAGCGGCTGGTGGAGGCAATCACCGTCGCCAGCCGCTGGTATTGCTCGAGGATAGGGTCATGGATCAACTCGCAGGCTTGTTCGATATCAACACCCGCCTGATGCTGCTCGCGACCGCACTGGGGTTCATGGGCCTTGAATATTTTCTCGGCCGGCTGACCCATCGCGACACCCACGATCCCTTTGAAAGCGCGGGTTCGCTGGGCGTGGCGGCAGGGCAGTCGATGGTTCGGGCCGTTGAGGCGACGCTGCTGGCGATTCCTTTTGCGTTCGTCTATCAGCACCGGCTTTTCGACTTCTCGCAGACCACGCCGATGGCGCTGGCCGCGCTGTTCGTGGCGACCGAGTTCGCCTATTATTGGCAACACCGCGCCTCGCACCGGATTAACTGGATGTGGGCGACCCATGCGGTGCATCATTCGGCGACCAAGCTGAATTTCACCGCGGCGATCAGGCTCGGCTGGACCGGCAATATCTCGGGAAATTTCCTGTTCTTCCTGCCGTTGATCTTTATCGGATTCCATCCCTTTGCCGTGATCGGCATGCTTGGCGTCAACTTGTTCTACCAATTTTTCATCCACACCGAGCTCGTGTCCCGGCTGGGTCCACTGGAATGGATTCTCAACACGCCCGCCCATCACCGCGTGCACCACGCGTCGAATCCGGCCTGCCTCGACAAGAACTACGGCGGCATCCTGATCGTGTTCGACCGGGTATTCGGAACCTTCGCCGAGGCGCCTCGGGGTCAAACGCTGCGTTACGGACTTGTCCGCGGTATCAGCAGTTACAACCCGGTCAGGATCGCGCTTGGCGAATGGCGCAACATGATCGGCGATTTCGCCCGCGCACCGACGCTGCGCGAGCGGGTCAAGACGCTGCTTGGGCCGCCGGCTTGATGGTCGCAAGTTCACTAACCTCGAACAACTTCACCGCAGGAGATAATCCGATGACGATAGTTTTCACAAAAGACCGCCGCTCGCCGTGTGCCGGGTCGATTCTTGTTGCCCTGGTGATCGGGGCTACTGCGTCGTGGAGCACCATCGCATCCGCCCAGACGCAGGTGCCGCAGGAAATGCGAAGCAAGGCGATGAGTCTGGCTCAAGTCTGCAGAACCGATTACGAGCGGCACTGTCATGACGTCCAACCGGGGGGCGGGCGCGCTCTCGGATGCCTCAGCGCCAATGCCGAAAAGCTGTCGCCACCGTGCCGGGACGCGTTACCGGACGCGCGGGCCCTGGCGTCGCGCGCGACCGCCACTGGCGTAATGCCGAAATA
>WNFF01030716.1_pt1 | contig 17132 bp, 13 predicted proteins | sample 5400441 | NCBI WGS metagenome assembly WNFF01 (sample SAMN13153345, study PRJNA577476) | soil metagenome | isolation source: 120 cm saprolite under Douglas fir tree site 2 hole 3 replicate 1 | place: USA:California | collected 2015-04-18 | reverse complement strand
GTGGCAACGCGAATCATGCAGCCGCACTCCTAAGCAACCGTTTGTTATTGTTTTCCGTAAATGCGCCGCGCATATCCCGGAGAGATCAGCCCGCTCTGGACATCGCTTGTCACCGCTGCGGTGTCCCGGTCTGACGGAGTACCCCAACCGCCGCCGCCGCCCGTCACGATCTTGACTCGATCGCCCTTGCCAACCGGTCTGGTTGGGGATCGTCCCAGCTTCAAGGTGTTTCCATCGGCGCTCACGATCTCAAGATAGTTTACCGAACCGTGCTCGCCGCCATCCATCGACGCTCGGCCAGAACCCGATACTCTCTCACCAGACCGTATCCGCCGCGAAAGCGGCCGGCACCGACGCCGCCTTCGACATTGAAACCGTAGCGCTCCACCAGCAGCGGAAACCTGGCTTCGATCAATTCGATGGAGTAGTTGTAGGTATCGCCGTCGGTAAGTGCGATCAGCGCGTTGGCTCCATCCCGGTCGTGACAGGCGCCCCATCCGCCGTGCTCTGGCTCGATATGTACAAACAACTCGCCCGTTTCATCATGTCCGGCGATATAGGTGACGCAGAGGCTGGTATAGGAGCCGGCAGATAACCTTTCGGGCAAAATTGGAGCCAGCGCCTTCCAGACAAGCTCGGAAGCCTGCGTGGACCCCTCATAGTACCAACCGGTGGGAGAAGGTCGCTCGGCGGTAAACAGTGTGCCTTGCGGGGCTATGACCGACAGCGGGCGAAACCAGCCTTCGTTCGAGGGGTCGTGCGGCGCAACCAAGGCTTTAAAGACGGTCTTCACCGCGGAGTGCAGCGCTCCTCGAGCACAATTGATCGGTCCGGCACGCGCCTGGGGACAGTCCGTGAAGTCGACTTCCATGCTGTCGCCGGCGATGCGGACCGAAACCCGTACCTCGAAGGGAAGCGGATTTACACCGTCACCGTCGACGACATCGGTAGCGACGTAGTTACCATCCGGCAGAGACCGGATGATATGGCCATTTCGGGAAGCCGGACGTTTTCGCGGATGATTTCGACAATGCTTTCGACCAGTTGATCGTTTTCGGCGATCTTCACGCAGGGCAGCCGCAGGCCTTCTTGAAAGATCGAGGTCGCATCGGGAGGGAGGCTTCCAGGAATGGAGCCGCCGACGTCGAGCCAATGTGCGACATTGATGGCAAAAGCGATAAGTTTGCTTTCGGCATAGACCGGGCGCACGATCGCGAGATCACACGCATGGGTGCCGCCGCGAAAAGGATCGTTCGTTACAATCACGTCACCGGGAAAAATCGATGAGCCAAACCGGTCGATGACGCTTCGGATTTGCGCGGCGAACGTTCCGGTAAAGAGCGTAATTCCGTTGGTCTGGGCGATGAGCTCGCCCTGCGCATTACAGATGCCGCATGCGAAATCCAGAACCTCGTAGATGACCGGGCTCATGCTGGTCTTGGTCATCACGATCGCCATTTCGTCGACGACGGAGAGGAGCTTGCCCTGGATGATTTCGTGGGTGACCGGATCGATTGAAGCGGAGGGCACGCGGGGCGATCGCGATACGGTCACGCAGTTTTCGGCAAGAGTCGCCGCTGTCTTTGTCATCGTCAGTTCTGTCCAGCCGTGCCGTGCGGGCGCACCAGGTTGTCGGCCCATGACTCCGCGATGTGGGGGAGGGCGAGGTCAAGCTTGCGATCGAGGAGGAGTTCGAGCACCCGCGGCGGCGTCAGCGGCAGTTCCTGCACGCGCTTTCCCGTTGCGTTCGCCACTGCGCATCCGACGGTCGCCCCGACGTTCAAGATCGGCACCTCGCCGGCGCCTTTCGTGCCGAGCGGTCCCATCGACGGTGCGCCTTCGTACAGGCTCGTCTCGACCGGCACGACATCGAGCGCCAGCGGCACGCGGTAGGTCTCGAAGCTATTCTGACACACTCGGCCATTCGCGCCGATCGTAATCTCCTCGTGCAAGGCGTAGCCTAGTCCCTGCACGACGCCGCCCTGAATTTGGCCGCGAATGGCACGTGGGTTCAGCGCGCGGCCGACGTCCTGAACGACGTGGTAGCTCAGCACCTCGACATGCCCGGTCTCCCTGTCGACGGCGACCTCGCAGTCGTGGACTGCGAAGACGGGGATGTCGATCGCGTCGATGAAATGACCGGCGACGCATCCCGGCATGGCCGGTACGCCGCTCCGCGTGAAAGCGCCGGTGCCCGAGATCGGGCCAATTTGTGCCTGAGCGCGGGTGGCGACCTCGGCGATCGAACAGCCGGAGCCAGGCGCGCCGGCGATCTCGATTCGCCCCTGACGCATGACCAAGTCCTCGGGTGCCGCCTCGATCATCTCTGAGGCGACCTGCAGCAGTTTCTTGCGCACCTCCTGCGCCGCCGCGAGGCTGGCTGCGCCAAGTGAAACGGTCGTGCGGCCGCCGCCTACTCCGACATCGTAGCCTGCGGCATCCGTGTCGGCTGCACGGACGATCACGTCCTCGGGACCGATGCCGAGTTCGGCGGCGACGATCTGGGGAAGCCCCTGCATCATCGAGCCGGAGCCGATCTCGACGCCGGATGTGACGAGTGTGGCTGTTCCATCGGCGTTCATGTTCACGGTCGCCGCCGATGGGCCGACAAAGACGAACCAGGTGCCGACAGTGGTCGCGCGGCCGTAGAGCCGGCCGTCGGCGCGCTCGGGCGGCTTTGCGGCCGCCACGCGCATCGTGTCCATGCGGTCGAGCATCGGGCCGAGCACGTCACCTTCGAACACCTGGCCGGTCGCGCCGAGATCGCCGTCGCCGAGCACATTGCGGCGGCGGAAGGTGAGGGGATCCATGCCGATCCTGGCGGCGATCTCATCCGTGTGCCGTTCGAGCGCGAAGGTGTTGTAGACACCGTTGCAAGCGCGGAAGGCGCCGTTCGGGGCGGTGTTGGTGTAGACCGCCCGCGAGACGAGCCTCACCGAGCCGAGCCGGTAGTTTCCGCCGAGTGTGTGGGCGGTCATGGTGGTCAAGAAAATCTGCTCGCCGCCATAAGCGCCGCAATCCATCAAGACGACCGCCTCGCGGCCTACGATCTCTCCTTCCCGTGTCACAGCCGAGCGAATGCGGATTTCGGCGTTCTCGCGGAAAAGGCAAGTCAGCATTTCTTCCTCGCGCGAATTGACGAGGCGCACCGGCCGCCCGCTTGCCCGGGCGAGCAGGGCGGCGAAGGGCTCGATTGCGATGTCGAACTTGAGTCCAAAGCCGCCGCCGACGGGTGGCACTGTGACCCGCACCTGCGACGCCGGAACGCCCAGGAGGCGCGCGGTCGCGTTGCGGATGCTCCAAGGCACCTGAGTCGATGTTTCGATATGGAAGCGCCCGTCTTCGTAGCTCGCGACAACAGCGCGTGGCTCGAAGGCGACATGGTTCTGGCGGCCGACGCGGAACGCGCTGTTGACGATCACCACGTCGGGTCGGGCAAAGGCGGCATCGACGTCGCCGCGGACGACGGTCGCCTCCCAGGCGATGTTGCCCTCGCGTGCCCCACCTGCGAGTAGAACCTCGTGCTCGCGCCAGTCAGGATGAACGAGCGGGGCCTCCGGGGCGATGGCCGCTGCCATGGTGATCACGGCCGGAAGTGGCTCGACCTCGACATCGATCGCCGCGAGTGCTGCCTTGGCCTGGATGAAGGTGTCGGCGGCGACCGCCGCCAGCGGTTCGCCGTCGTAGCGGATCAGGTCGCGGGCGAACAGCGGGTGGTCGGCGATGCCGATTCCGATCTTGCCGGGTGCATCCGTAGCCGTCACGACCGCGCGCACGCCGGGCATGCGAGCGGCCCTGGAGATGTCGAGACGGCCGATGCGCCCCGAAGGCACGCTGGCGCGTAGCACCGCCGCGTGCAGCATGCCCGGCAGATAGCGATCGATGGTATAGCGCGTGCGACCACGCAGCTTGTCCCGGGCATCGCGCCGGCGGAAATCCGTTGCCGCGAAAACTTCAGACATGGATGCACCCTCCGATCATTTCATCGCGACAGCGAGCAAGGCCGCTTCGACGATACGTTCGTATCCGGTGCAACGACAGATGTTGCCGGTCAGCGCAGCGCGGATGTCGTCGCGCGTCGCGCCGGGCTTAATCATCAGAAGATGCGTCAGGGTCACCACCATACCGGGAAAGCACATGCCGCATTGGACCGCGTCGCAGGCCTCGAGGGCCGCCTGGATCGGTGTAAGCGCGCCGTCGACAGCCAGGCCCTCCACGGTGCGGATCTCGCAATCGTCGGCGAGTGCCGCCGGCATCAAGCACGACAAAGTGGGCGCGCCGTCGACCAGCACCATGCAGGCGCCGCAGAAGCCTTCGCGGCACACCGGCTTGGCGCCGGTCAGGTGAAAGTCCTCGCGCAGGACGTCGACGAGCGGCGTGATGGGATCGGCCGCCGACGAAAGGCGATCGCCGTTGACGGTAAGCGTCAGAACCATGGTCAACTCTCCGTCCTCGCAACGTTCAGGCGTTGAGCGCGGCGACGGCCGCACGGCGCACTAGGCTGGGCAGGACACAGACACGGTACCAGGCGGGCATATCCACGCTGTCGCGACCTGTGAATTCGTCGGCAAGTTCGGCTGCGACTTCCGCCGCCTGCGCCGGGTCCAACGGGCGGCCAACCAGCGCCGCTTCGAGCCGTTCCCATCGACGCGCGACCGGCTCAACAGAGCCGACCGCGATTCGCGCTGCCAGAACGCGGGCCGCCGCGTCGAAGCTCACCGCGAGGCTGACGATTGCGGCCGGATAATCGCCGGACTTTCGAAGCGGTAGGCGAGCATGGGCGGTGTTGCGATCCCTTCGAGGCAGGATGATCCGAGTGAGCAGCCGGCCAGCCTCGAGTGTCGGTCTGATCTTGAGGAAGCGCTCCAGGCCGATCCGCTCCTGATCGCCTGGGCTGGAGACCTCGACTTCGGCATCCAGGCAGAGCAGCGCGGGCACACAGTCCGCTGCGGCGAATTCCGATGTCGAGAGATTACCGCCGATGGTTGCCATCGCGCGGATCGCCGGATTGGCGGAGCGGCCGGCTGCCGTCGCAAGGACGTCGAATTCGCGGAGGTCTGCCAGAGCCCAAGTGAGCGCGGCGTGAGTGACCGCCGCGCCGATCTCGACAACATCGGCATCGATCCTGATCGCCGTCAGTTCCGGGATCTTCCCGATTGCGATGTAGTGGGGCTTGTGCGGTTCATGCCGGATCGACGACCGGCGCCGGCGGAGCCGCATTCGTTGAGCGCATCGAGCGCGGCCGGGAGCGAGCGGGCAACATAGATCGATGCCGGAGAGTGCGTGTTCATGGCACCGGTACTTTCGGTTGGATCGGCTCGGAAAATGGGATGGGCCGGCATCAGCGTCGCTCCAGCCGCAAACGGTCGAGCAGCACGCCGATGATGACGATGGCGCCAAGCACGACCATCTGCACGTAACCGTCGATACGGGTGAGGTTCATGCCGTTTGACAGGATCGTGACGAACAATGCGCCAAGTACAGCGGTGCCGACCCCGCCGCGGCCGCCAGCGAGGCTCGTTCCGCCCACCACGGCGCCGGCGATTGCCTGCAGCGAGAGCGAACCGCCGAGGTTGGGCTCGCCCGAGCCCGTGCGTGCCGTCATCATGATGGCGCCGAGTGCGGCAAGCGTCGAGCAGAGCACATAGGTCGCGACCAGGATTCGCTTCACCGGCAGGCCAGCCACCGCCGCGGCGCGCGGATTGGTGCCGATGATGTAGAGCGAACGGCCGAAGACGGTGCGAGCCAGCGTCAATTGCAGCACAACGCCGATTACAACCGTGATCGCGATGGCGGCCGGCATGCCGAAGACGTTGCCGCCGTAGAAGAGCTGCGAGAACAGCTTCGGCACGCCTTGCACCGGACGCCCGGCGGAGAGGGTTGTCGCGACGCCAATCGCGATGTTGTAGCTGCCAAGCGTCGCTACGAAGGGACTGACCCCGAGGATCGCGATGACTACTCCGTTGAAGAGGCCGCAAGCGATGCCAAGGCCGAAGCCGGCGCCGAGCCCAGCGAGCAGCACCACGGTCGTATCATGGCCGGTTGCCGTGGCGCCGGCCATGGCCAGCGCGGTACCGACGCTGACCATCGACACTGTCGGGCCGAGTGCGAGGTCAAAACCGCGCGTCAGGATGACCACAGTCTGGGCCATGGCGAAGAGAGCCAGGTAACTCGTTTGTTGTGCGATGTTGAGCAGATTGGCCAGCGAGAGCACGCCCCGGTCGACGATTGCGAAGCCGAACAAGATGACAAGCAGAGCGATCGGCAGCGTCGCGCGCCAGAGCCACTGGCTCGGCAGCAGCTTCGTGTATCCGCTGTCCTTGGCGGCGACGGACAACTCGATATCAGACACGGGACTTTCTCCGTCGGCTGAGTTCGTCCAGTGCCACGGCGGCCACCATGATGACACCGAGAAAAACCGGCTGGAGGCGGGAGTCGATGTGCAGGAGATTCAGCGCGTTGCCGAGAATGGTCAGGAACAGCGCGCTGATGGTGACGATCTCCACCCGACCCACACCGCCGCGCAGGCTGACCCCGCCGATCACTGCGGCGGCGATCGACTGCAGCATCATGCGGTCGCCGCCGAAGCTCGCCTGACCGGAGCCGACCTGCGCGGTTAGCAGGATGCCGGTCAGAGCTGCCAGGACGCTTGAGACAACATAGGTGCCGATGATGTGGCGCTGGATTGACACGCCGGACACCACGGCCGCGTCCACGTTGCCGCCGATCGCGTAGACATACCGGCCAAAGAGCGTACGCCGCTGCGCGAACATCGTCATAAGAACCACGGCGAGCGCGACATAGACCGCAGTGGGCAGGCCAAAGACCTGGGCGCGCCCGAAGCCTTTCACGAAAACGTCGGGCATGCCGTATACCGGGATCCCGCTCGTGATCATGAGCCCGACGCCGGCGGTCGCAGACATCGTGCCTAAGGTTACCACGAAGCCCGAGACCTTGAGCTTCGCCACGCAGAACCCGTTGACGAGTCCGACCGCGAGCCCGCAACCAAGCCCGGCGGCGACGCCGCTTGCGATGATGGCGGCATTGTTGCCGGGAAAGGTGGCAGACACGGCTGCCATGGTCTTGGCGGTCACTACGCTCGCAAGCGCGACGACTGCGCCGACGGAGAGATCGAAGCCGCCGGCAATGATCACCAGTGCTTGACCGCAGGCGACGATGGCCAGGAACGAGGCGTTGCGCAGGATGTTGAGGATGTTGATGATACCGTAGAACTGCGGGTCAATCGCCGACATGCCGGCAACGAGGGCCACCAGCAACGTCGGCAGGAAGCTGATCCGTCCGGCGATCGATCTGCCGAGGGCGATAGCCGTGTGGGGCTGGGAGGCGGCGAGGGCGGTGCTCATGCGACCTCCGCCGTGATATGGCTCTTGAAGAAGCTCGCGAGCACGTTCTGCTCGGTTTTTTCCGCGCCCTTGAGCTCAGCGGCGATGCGTCCGTTGTGCATGACGTAGAGCCGGTTCGAAAGGGCGAGCACTTCCGGTAGTTCGGACGAGACCACGATCACAGCGGCACCTGCCTCCACGAGGCGCTTCATGAATTCGTAAACCTCGAGCTTGGCGCCGACGTCGATGCCGACACTCGGCTCGTCGAATAGAAAGACCGCTAGATCGCGTGTCAGCGCGCGGCCCAGCATCACTTTCTGGCGATTGCCACCGGAGAGCGCGCCCGCGGCGCGCTCGATGTTGGGAGGCCTGAGCTGCAGCTGCTCCATGATGGCCGTGATCGTTGCGCGTTCTGCACCCTGGCGCAGCACGCCGAAGCGGGCGAAGGATGGAAGGTCGAGTACGGTCATCGAGGCGTTCTCGCGGATGGGACGCGACAGCGCGAGCCCTTCCGCGATCCGGTTGGCGGGGAAATAGGCGACCCCGCGCTTCAAACTCCGACGTGGGACCGGGAATTCGTAGGGCGTCCCGTCGATGCGCACGACGCCGCTGGCGATCGACTCGAGCCCGTAGATCGCCCGGATCAGCTCCGACTTGCCGCAGCCGACGAGGCCTGCGATGCCGGTGATCTCGCCGGCCCGGGCGTGGAAGTTCACGTCGCGAACGCTGCCGTCGATCAACGTGAGGTTCTCGACGTCGACCAAGACCTTGCTCGCCTTGTGCCGGATCGTCGGAAAGAGCAGGTCGATCTTGCGACCGGTCATCAGTTCGACCAGTTCGCTGTCGGTCGATGTGGGGCCAGTCTCGCGCTCGGTCAGCGAGGCGGTCGGCTCGTCGAGGATGAGCAGACGCGCCCGGCCAAGCAGGGCCTTGGCGATCTCGGCCATCTGCTGGTGCGCGCGTGAGAGGTCGTCGACGCGTTTCGAAGGATCGAGATCAAAGCCGAGTTCGTCGATGAGCGCTTGCGCGCGCTTTCGCATCTCACGCGCGCGCAGGACGCCTTTGCTTGAGATCTCCCGTCCGAGGAACAGGTTTTCCTCCACAGTGAGACTAGGAACGAGCGAGAATTCCTGAAACACCGGACTAATGCCGATCCCGCGTGCCCGCTGCGGCGTGAGATGACGGATCTCCTCGCCGCCGAACCGGAATGTGCCTTCGTTAGGCGGAAAAGTCCCCGCGATCACATTGATCAGGGTCGACTTGCCAGCACCGTTCTCGCCGAAGAGGACATGCAATTCGCCGGCTCGGACATCGAGGTCGACCCGATCCAGAGCCAGGACGCCCGTGAACCGCTTCGAAATGCCCCTCAATTCGAGCAGGGGCTCGGTCCGCTTCAGGTCTGTGTTGGTGTGCATCTCCTTCTCCGTATCCAACCGGCAACCAGGCGGGAGAAATCGTGTCTCCCGCCTGTCGCCGGCTCGCCTGTTCGGGGCCTACTTGGCCTTGACCGAGTAGACCGGGGTCCAGCTTCCGGGCGCGAGGACGAGGTCCATCTGCAGTTTCGGCACGGTTGTCTTGTCGACCGCCGAAGCCAGCGGCTGTGCCAGGCTCATGACGGGTTTTTTCTCAATGAGACGCACGGCCTGGTCGACCGAGACGGCGCCTTCGCCGACCGGGTACTGGGTCGCAAAGGCCAGGACGTCGCCGTGGTTCAGCGCGTCGAGCATGGCCTGGTTCTCGTAGGAGGACATGATTTTCATGTCGGCTCGTCCGGCTTCCGCGACGGCGCCGATTGCAGCTTCGGCGGTCGGGGCCGTGCCCCAGATGACGTTCATGTTCGGGTAGGCCTGGAGCGCGTCCTGGATCAACTGAAGCTGGACTGCGACGCCGGAGTCGCCGAACTTCTCGGCGAGGACCTTGGCGTTCGGGTTCTTCGAAACCGCCTTCTTGAAGCCCTCGTTGAACGACTCCGCCCAGCCCGAGCCGGCCGGACCTGGAAAGGTCACGATGTTGAGCTTGTCACCGGGCTTGGTCTGCGCAAGCAGACCCTCGCCGGTCACCGCGCCCATGGCGACAAAATCGACGTAGATGGCAGCGGGCAGGGCGTTTGGCGGCAGTGGGTTGGCGACGCCGACGACCGGCACGCCCTTGGCCTTGGCTTCTTCGAACTTCTTGCTGAGGCCTGCGCCGGAGATGGCGCCGACAATGATCGCATCGGGGCCGCCCGCCATGCAATCGTCGAACTGCGAAAGCTGCTTGGGCAGGTTCTCGTAGCCGCCGGCTTCGTAGAGGGTCATGTTGACGTTCATCGCCTCGGCCTGTTTCACGATGCCGTAGGCGACTGCTACCCAGAAGCTGTCTTTCATATGCGGGAAGAGGACGCAGAGCTTGTACGGCTTCTCGGCCTTGGGAAGCGGCGAGTACTCCGCCGGCTTGGGCGTGCCAGATGATGCGTCGTAGACTTTCATCGGGAACCAGGGCGTCTCCGCCGCGGCCGGCGTGATCGCGGCGGCGAGGGCGAGGCCGGTTAGGGCTCCAAGCGTGGAGCGGATCAGCCCGAGTGGAGGGGAGGGGAAGGACGTCGTGCAATTGGTCATAGGTCTATCCTCATGGTTGGAAAGAAACGGCGAGGGCCGATGACTTCGGATCCTCACCGCATGCACGCTCCGTGCCGCCCGTGGGCCGCACGGTTGCCGTCGGGGTTAGCCGGCGGCCCACATTGCGACCGAGCGCCGCTCGAACACCTCGCGGAACTGACGTGTGGATTCAGGAAGCAGAGTGCCCGTGCCCCAGTCGAGGATCACGGCGTGCTGGCGGATCACGTCGAACACGTCGATCGCGCCGCCGCGATAGCGCTCCGCCACGATTTCTGGATCGAGCCGGACGTTGGTGATGCGCTCGGCTCTGATTTTGGCGCGGAGTGCCTCGGTCGCGGGCTTGTCGACCTTGTATTCGCAGAGTTCCGCGTCAATGGTACGCACCACCACGCCGTAGTCCTTGGCGGCGCGCTCGACTGAGACATAGTCGTCCTTGACGTCCTCGATGACGAGGTTCGGATCGCGTTCGAGCGGATCGCCGAAACCGCCGCCGCCGGCAGTAGGGCGTGAGAAGACATCGCCCTCGCCGATCGGCACGTCGGAGAAGATCGAGCCGAGCCGCTCCTCGGCGTTCGCCCCGGCGCGCTTTAGCGTCAGGCCGTGTGGCATCGAAGGCAAGCCTCCCTCGATGCCCCACACCACGGCGCGTTCACGGTCGCAGATGTAGGAGATCACGGTCTTTTCCGCCTGCAGCATGCGCGAGGTCTTCATCACCCCGGCGCCACCGCGCCATTTGCCCGGCCCGGGCGAGTCCTTGAGGATCTCGCACTTGGTGGTCAGTATCGGATTGGCGCGCTCCTGGCCTTCGACGGGTTGCGACATGAGTCCCGTGCCGAAGCAGGCTGTCGTGACGTTGCTGCCGTCCTTGCCATTGCGTCCGCCCCAGCCGCCCGGCAGCCAGTCGTAGAACATGAAAATGGGCTTGTCGGGACTGCGGGCGTCGAGACCGCCGGTGAGCAGGTATTCGAGGTTGAAGGCGCAGGCGAGCGCCCGCTCGGGCATCAACTTCGACCATATCTCGTAGATCGAGTTCATGATCTTCTCGAAGGGCATCAGGAAGCCCGTAACCGCGATCGGCCACTTGGCGTCGACGATTGAGCCCTCGGGAGCGATGATCTCGAAGCAGCGGTAAAAGCCGGAATTGAGCGGCAGGTCAGGGAAGAAGGTCTTCATGCCCGCCGCTACGGCCGAGAAGGTCGCGCCGAATGCCGAATTGTAGATCGAGCCGATGGTCGGATGACTGCCGGTGAAGTCGTAGATCGCTCGGTCGCCCTTGATCGTCATCTTGATCCGGATCGGGATCATCCCTTCGCCGCCGGCTGGGTCGCGGTCGATAAAGTCGACTGTCTCCCACTCGCCGTCGGGCAACGCGGCGATGCGCTGGCGTGCCGAACGTTCGACGTAGTCCTGCACGGCGGCTAATCCGGTCTCGACCGTGTCACAGCCATATTTGTTGACGAGGCGGAGGATCTCGCGCTCGCAGACCTGGGTTGCCTGGGTCTGTGCCTGAATGTCCCCGATGATTGAGGCCGGATCGCGCGTGTTCGAGGCGATCAGATGGGCGACATCCTTGCAGAAGCGGCCCTTGTCGAACAGGCGCACCGGCGTGATGCGCAAGCCCTCGCGGAACATCTCGCGGGCGGCGACGTCAAACGACCCCGGTACACTGCCGCCGACGTCCGACCAATGCCCGTTCGATTGGCTGAAGGCGATGATCTTGCCGGCGGCGAAGATCGGCCGGATCAGGCGCACGTCGGAGAAGTGCGTGCCACCGGCATAAGGATCGTTGATGGCAAAGACGTCGCCTTCATGGATGTCGCCCTCGAAATGGCGCATGACATCCTGGCAGGTGAAGTGCAGCGTCCCGACATGGACGGCGATATCCTGATTGCCTTGCGCGGCGCATTCGCCCTTGGCGTCGTGCAACGCGCTCGAGAAGTCGCGGTTGTAGATGACGAAGGAGTAGCAGGTTCGAAGGACCTGCTCGCCCATCTGGTCGACGCTCGTAATGAAGGAGTTCTTCAGAACTTCGAAGGTTACGGGGTCGAGCGCAAGATTTCCGGCCATCGGTTCACTCCTTCACGCGAATGATGATGTTGAGGTACTTGTCGATCTCCGCGCTGGCGCCGGGCGGCACGACTGTGGTCGCGTCAACCTGCTCGACGATCGCGGGACCTTGAAAACTGAAGCCGCAGGGCAGGTGGTCGCGCTGGTAAATGGGGGTGTCGAGCCCTCTGCCTTCGAACCAAACCCTGCGTCTGCCGACCGGCTCGGGAATTGCGCCGGTCGGCGCGTGCGCGGCGAATTCGGCCTTGGGAACGATGCCGACCGCCTTCAGGTTGAGGCGGAAGAAGCTGACCGGGGCGCTGTCGCGGCGGAAATTGTATTCGCGCTTGTGCTCCGCATGGAAGCTTTCGACGAGGTCGGCGATCGCGCCGATGGGGCGCGGCGAATTGACAGCGAGTGAACGCCACTGGCCGCGATACATCATGTCGATCGACCGCTGGAGGACGATATCCTGTGGCGCGACGCCTTCGTGGGTAAGTCGACCGAGTGCTTCCTTTTCCAGCGTGGCGAACTGCGCCTCGATGGCGGCGGAATCGGCCTCCTCGGCGCCGACCATGCAGCTCTGCGAGAAGTCGTGCTGCATGTCGACCAGCAGACAGCCGAGCGTGTCGACCAGCAGACAGCCGAGCGCCGAGGTGACGCCCGGATTGGGTGGCACGATCACGACGGGGATCGAGAGTTCGCGCGCGACGTCGACCCCGTGGAGGGCGCCGGCACCGCCGAAGGCGACGAGCGCGAAGTCACGTGGATCGTAGCCGCGGCTGATCGAGATCAACCGAACCGCATCCGACATGTTGGCGTTGGCGACCTTTACGATGGCGTCCGCGGCTTCGTGCAGGCCAAGGCCGAACGGCTTTGCGACGCCTTCCTCAACCGCCCGGCGGGCGAGTGCCGGGTCGAGCATCACCTTGCCGCCAGCGAGGCTCGTGCCGAGGCGACCGAGCGTGACGTTAGCGTCCGTATTCGTCGGCTGCGGATTGCCGTTGCCGTAGCACGCCGGGCCCGGATAGGCGCCGGCCGATTGGGGGCCGTTGCGCAGGGAGCCCGCGGGATCGGTCCAGGCGAGCGATCCTCCGCCCGCGCCGATGGTGAGCACCTCGATGGAAGCGAAACGGATCGGATAGCCGAATTCGATGTACCAGTCCTTGGTGATGCGCGACTGGCCCTCGTAGGCAAGCGAGACATCGGTCGATGTGCCACCCATGTCGAGACCGATCGAATTGGGAAAGCCGCACAGGCCGGCGATGTAACGGCTGGCGATGGCACCGGCGGCAATACCGGAGCCGGCGAGGCGGGCGGCAAAATCCTTGACGCTCGCCGGCGTCATTACGCCGCCGCCGGTGTGCAGCAGCAGCAGATCTCGGGTATACCCCTCGCTCGCAAGACGCTCGCCAAGCCGGCTCGTGTAGTTGACAACGACCGGGCTCAGGATCGCATTGACGACCGTCGTGGAGAAGCGCTCGTGCTCGAAGATCTCAGGAAGCACCTGTGAGGAAATCGAGACCGGGACGTTCGGCATCTCTTCCAGCAGGATGTCGCGCATGGCGCGCTCGTTCTCGCCGTTGAGATAGGCATTCATGAAGCAGACCGCGATCGCGGCGATGCCGCGGCGCTTCAGGATGCGCGCGACTTCGCGCGCCGCCGCAACGTCGAGTGGCTCGATCACTCTGCCGCTGGCGTCTACGCGTTCGGGTACGGTCAACCGATCGCGCCGCGGCACATATGGCTTGACGACATCCTTGTAGGTGTCCCAGAGGTCTTCCTTGTTGGCGCGCCGGATCTCGATGACGTCGCGAAAGCCATTAGTCGTCACCACGGCGGCGCGGGGCAGACGGCGCGTGATCAGTGCGTTGGTTGCGACAGTGGTCCCGTGCGAGAACAGCGCAACCTTGGAGAGGTCAATCCCGGCCTTTGAAACGCCGTCCATGATCCCATCGATGGGATCGCGGGTCGACGATGTCTTCTCGATGCGGATAACGCCGGTTGCCTCGTCCATGATACAGATGTCGGTGAAGGTTCCGCCGACATCGACAGCCACGCGAAGGTTCTGCACGACACGACTTCCTTTCGAACACGCGCTCGCCATGCCGGACGTTGGGGCGAGTGCGCGGGCTCAGCCGGATCTATGATCCGGTTGCCGCGAACCGCCCGTTCGACCGGCGGATTTCGGAGGTATCGCGAAGATTATACGCAGCTCGTCTGCGGCACGCTTGACGCTGAGCGCAGGAAGATTTGTGCCACAGAGCACCAACAGCCCAATTTCTGGACATGGCTGACATTTAAAGTGCAGTCAGGCGCAGGCATGAAGGCCTCGCGAGGGCGGACGGTGCCGTTATCCATCCCGGCGGAACGGAAGCCCCGGCCTTGGGGCAAAGTGGCGGTCAGGGTCAGACGTCCGGCGGGCCGGTGACGATCCAGGCACGGATATCCTCGAGTGTGGCGACGCTGTGGCTTCCTGACGAAGAAGAATGGAGAACCATTACGGGGACCACGAGCGGCAGCCCATTTATGGATTGGGCGCGCGCGAAGCCGCGCGCACGTCGCTCGGTGTGCAGCCGAACCGGCTGCGATAGTTCCGGCTAAACTGCGCCTGGTCGCCGAACCCCCATTGGTAGGCGATTTCGGAGATGCTCTTCCGGCAGTTCGGATCGCGCAGCATGGCATCACACATCAATAGACGCTGGTTGCGGATGTAGGCGCACACCGTGATGCCTTCTCGCTCAAAGATCTGGTGCAGATACCGGAGAGAGATGCCGGAACCGTCTGCTACCATCTGTGGCGTGAGCCGTGTGTCGTCGAGGCGTGCCCGGATGAAGTGTTCGCAGCGATGGAGGTGGGCGTTGCGGACCGAGGACGAGTGGCCCACCAGCACGCGTTCGTCGGATTCGATCGCCATCGCCAAGAGATCGATGAGATGCTTGCCCGCTAGCGCCCGGGCGGGGCCGTCGATTTCCTCGATGCGAGCGCCGGTAAGCCGCAGCGTGTCGACGAAGAGCGCCCCGACGCTGCGGCTGGCATCGATCTGCAGGGTGGCAAGGCGTTCGGGGCGGGAGATCCGTGCGCGCAGGACTGCACTGGGGATCTTCAGCACCCACAGCGCGGCCGGATCACGATGGCTGAACTCGTAGGGCAAATGGCTGCGCTCGATCAGGAAGGCGCCGGGACGACACCGAACGTCCTTGCCGTCCTGCTCGAAGCGGATTTCGGCCAGTTCAGGCACAGTGATCAGGTAACACTCCTCCCGCTCGCTCAGGAGATGGCGTTCGTGCCTCTTGTAGAGTAGGCCGTCCGAGACATTGCGGGATACCGAAACGGGGCCGAGCGACCAAGCGCCCAGGCTGGCGCGAAAATCACTGCCTCCGGCGAAGGAAAGGTCCAACGGAAAGTAGGTTTTGGAGACGATTTCCTGCCAGAATTGCCGGCGACTGTGTGGGGGAATATCGGTGGTCGCGTAAGTCGTTTGCATGTCACGCACTCCGAATTCAGTCGACACAGGGTCGGTACAGCGCCGGCCTCCCGCGCTGTCCGTCATGGTCCAGCATCCTCTGCAACTCTCGTGCCCGAGCAATCGGACTCATGAGTGCTAAGACGATCCAAGCACCACTCCCGGGCACGTTCTACCGGTCTCCCGCTCCTGGTGAGATGGCCTTCAAGGCCCGGGTGACCCGGTGGGCGTCGGCGACACGGTCGGCCTGATTGAGGTCATGAAGTCCCTTACGCCCGTCGTCGCCGAACAAGCAGGTGTCCTGTTCCAAGTCGAGAACGAGGACGCGGCGATGGCGGGGCAGCCGCTGTTCGACCTTGAGGTCTGAGCCGCGGCGATGGCGATTTCCAAGGTTTTCGTCGAACCGTCGCGAGATCGCGGTGCGTGTCATCCACGCGGCCCGCGACTGGGCATCCGGACCGTGCAAGCGGTGAGCGCGGCAGATGGCGGCATTCAGGCTGCGCGTCACGCCGACGAGACCGTGCCAGTCGGGCCTGCTCATGCGAGCAAGTCCTGCCTCAACAAAGAGGCGATGGCTGGGATTGGTCGCCGCGGCTGGATCTGCCTCGTACCCCAATCGGTCCGAAAATTGGGACGTGGAGACATCGTCTTCATCGACATTAATGAGCCCAGGCTGACCAGTCCCATCATTATGGGCTTTCGAACCAGCGATACATCCGTGCCACTCTCCAACCTCCGTTCGCTCGTGTCGGAATTCGACAATTGGATGAGGCCAGTTACTCCGGGTTGATCGGGCTTGTTCAGCCTCACTGGTCACGTTTGGCCCGCGAACGCTAACCTGCTTTCGCAAACATCGCGACCAGCGTATCTCGCAGCCAGCCGATGCCCCTGTCGCTCGCGAAGCTGGATGGGTGTGGACCGTGATCTCGACCGGCGGCAGGTCGAACGGAAGGGCCAGCAAACGAAACGCCTTCGCACTGTTGAACTGGCGACCGACACTTTCGGGAAAGATGACCGCGAGGTCGGTATCGCGGACGATGTCTGGCGCCACCGTAAAGTGCCCGAGCCGAACGGCGATTTGCCGTTTGATGTCAGTTTCGGCGAGCCATTGCTCGATCATCTGATGGCCGGGCGCACTGGTGCCGGCGTGGACGTAACGCAGATTGACGAAACTTGCTTTGGTGAGCTTGGACCGTCCGATCGGATGACCGCTGCGCACCATGCAGACAAACTTGTTCTCGAATAACGCGTGGCTTGTGCATTCGCCCTCGAGATTCCTGAGATAGCCGATGGCAAGGTCGACTTCCCCGGCGCGCATGGCGGCGGCGACCGTGTCGACCGCCAGCGGCACGACGTCCAGCCGCACCGACGGCGCAACGTGAACGAGCCGGGCCATCAGGCGCGGCAGGTAATAAACCTCTGACACGTCCGACATCGCCACGCGAAACACCCGTTGCGTCACCTTGGGATCGAAGGCCACGCGTTCCTGGATTGCGCGATTGATGATGCCGAAGGCCTGATCGAGCGGCTCGTGCAAACGCACCGCGGCCTCCGTCGGCAGCATCCGGTTTGCGGCGCGCACAAACAACGGGTCGTCGAACCGATCCCGTGAAGGTCGCCACCACGCAAGGAGTGCAGCTATGCCTCGTTGAAAGCCTGCGCGATGTCCGCGATCAGATC
>WNFF01012694.1_pt1 | contig 17133 bp, 14 predicted proteins | sample 5400441 | NCBI WGS metagenome assembly WNFF01 (sample SAMN13153345, study PRJNA577476) | soil metagenome | isolation source: 120 cm saprolite under Douglas fir tree site 2 hole 3 replicate 1 | place: USA:California | collected 2015-04-18 | reverse complement strand
CTCAACTTGGGCATTCACATATGGCGACAACTTTGGAGATCTATACACACGCCAGTGGGAGTGCTCAAAGAGATGCTGTCAACCTGCTCGAAGAGCAATTGTTCCCAAATGTTCCCAAGTTGGAGAGTTGCGGAAATATCGCGGAAAAAGAAAGTCAGATAGTTTAGTAACTTAGTGGTCGGGGCGCCGAGATTTGAACTCGGGACCTCCTGCGCCCAAGGCAGGCGCGCTACCAGGCTGCGCTACGCCCCGACGTGATTAAGTTTTTATTCTAGCTTACTCTGCGAGCTTATGGCCACCGCCCCTAGTTTAGATCGTGCCACAACCGCCCCAGACCCTCGAAATTCCTTCGCGTTGGGTCGGAACGAAGTTCTTCCTCGTCAGTCGATCGCTTTCAGATTTCTTCGCATGCCGAAAGACTTTGTCAGGAATTAGCTTGCAAGTCGAGTCAGCTCCAATGTTACCGCTAGACCAATCGCGACGCTGACGAGCGCGAGCCGTGCACCGCATTCCCGCAAAATTTGTATTGCTCGCTTGGCTTCCAAACGCTCACACGCAAAGGTTCTCCGCTCGTGGTCTATTCGACACCTCCATGCAAACCCAACTTGACCTTACATAAGGCTGGTATAGAATTAAATTCCCTTCCAAAAAACCGGCGTGCGTCTACAGGCTGCCCTCTTTCAGCCCTCAGGGTCGTGTCCGGAATAGAAACTTCCATTCCTAACCTGGTGTGAGATGAAGCCGAAGTCTCTGTTGAGTCGCAAGGTGCAACTCGCGTTCGGGTCCGCCATTTTGACCTTACTCGTCGTGGGTGCGATCTCCTATCGCGGCGCGGTCGTGTCCAGCGAAAGCGACCGATGGGTGCGGCACACCCACGAGGTTCTTGAAAAACTTCAGGATCTGCTTTCCGCAATGCAGAGTATTGATTCGAGCCACCGCGGATTTGTATTAACCGGCAAGGAATCCTATCTCGAGTCCTATCGTGCCAGCATAGTAAGCGCAGAGCAGGACGAGGCAACCGTTCGCAACTTGACCGGCGATAACCCCGAGCAGCAGCGCCGGCTTCCAGCCCTCGAAAGGCTGGCTGATCAGAAGATCCAATACGCCGAGACCGTCAATAGGCTGCGACGGACAAAGGGATTGGAAGCGGCAGCGGATGCCATTCGAAGCGGACCGGGCCAGCAGATCATAGACGAGTTTCAAGGGGTAGTTCGCGAGATGCAGGAGGAAGAACTGAGATTGCTGGTGCTACGCAACGCGGACGCGAAGCGGCACTTAGGCCAGACCAAAGCTGTTCTGATCCTTGGAACCGTCCTAGGCTTGTTGATCGCTGCTGGCTCAGGTTGGAGCGCCCATCGCGACAGCTCCGGACGCGGACTTGCAGAGGAGGCGCTCCGGGATAGCGAAGAAAAATACCGGGTGCTCGTTTACGAAGTCCAGGACTACGCAGTCTTTATGTTGGACCCGCAGGGCCAGATTATCAGTTGGAATGCCGGTGCCGAACGAAACAAAGGTTACAGAGCCGAAGAGATTATCGGTCACAACTTTTCCTGTTTCTTTCCTCCTGAAGATATCAAGCGGGGCTGGCCCGAGGAGGTACTCCGGATGACTGCCGCAAGCGGCCGGCACGAAGAACAAGGCATGCGCGTGCGGAAAGACGGCACACGATTTTTGGCGAGTGCCACCTTCACGGCGCTGCACGACCTTGCCGGAAATCTGCGGGGGTTTTCCGAGATCAGCCGCGATCTCAGCGAGAGCAAGGAGTCGGGGGCGAAGTACCGCGGGCTGCTGGAGGCGGCTCCGGATGCGATGGTGGTGGTGAACCAGGGCGGAGAGATCGTCCTGCTGAATGTGCAGGCGGAGAAACAGTTCGGATACCGCCGCGATGAACTGGTAGGACAGAAGGTTAAGAACATCATTCCGGAAGGCTTCGCGGAACGGCTGATCGCGGACGGTACCCGAACCGCGGCTGAGGCACTGGCACAGCAGATTGGTACGGGGATCGAGCTCACTGGGCGGCGGAAGAATGGAAGCGAATTTCCGATCGAGATCATGCTGAGCCCGCTGGAGAGCGTGGAAGGAATCCTGGTGACGGCAGCGATCCGGGATATCACTACGCGCAAGGATGCGGAGAAGCATCTGGCGCAGATGCAGAGTCGGTACCGCGGGCTGTTGGAAGCGGCACCGGATGCGATGGTGGTGGTGAACCAGGGCGGAGAGATCGTCCTGCTGAATGTGCAGGCGGAGAAACAGTTCGGATACCGGCGCGATGAACTGGTAGGACAGAAGGTTAAGAACATCATTCCGGAAGGCTTTGCGGAACGGCTGATCGCGGACGGTACCCGAACCGCGGCTGACGCGCTGGCGCAGCAGATCGGTACGGGGATTGAGCTCAACGGGCGGCGGAAAGATGGAAGTGATTTTCCGATCGAGATCATGTTGAGCCCGCTGGAAAGCGCCGAAGGAATCCTGGTGACGGCAGCGATCCGCGACATCACTACGCGCAAGAAGGCCGAAGCGCATCTTCTACAGAACGTGGAGGAATTAAACCGTTCGAATGAGGAGTTGGAGCAATTTGCCTATATTGCTTCTCACGATTTGCAGGAGCCGCTGCGGATGGTGGCCAGTTACACGCAACTTCTATCCAGACGGTACAAGGGAAAGCTGGACTCCGATGCCGATGAGTTTATTTCTTTCGCAGTGGACGGGGCCAGCCGCATGCAACGGCTGATCCGAGATCTGCTGGCCTATTCGCGCGTCGGAACAAAAGGAAAGGATCTGCTCGATATTTCCAGTGAAGAAGCATTGCAGGAAGCGCTCCTAAATCTACGTGGCGCCATCGAAGAAGGCGGTGCGCTGTTGACGCACGATCCCCTGCCCACCGTTCTGGCGGACGAGATGCAACTGATTCAGCTATTTCAGAACCTCGTCGGCAATGCCATCAAGTACCAAGGCCCTGGAGTTCCCCGGGTACACATCTCCGCCACCAAGAATGGCAAGAAGAAATGGATATTTTCGGTGCAAGACAACGGACTGGGGATTGACTCGCAGTACTTCGAAAAGATTTTTGGGATGTTCCAGCGGCTGCACAAACGGGAAGAGTTCGCCGGCACCGGCATAGGATTGGCCATCTGCAAGAAGATTGTCGAGCGGCACGGCGGTAAGATCTCGGTCGAGTCACAACCCGGGCAGGGTTCCACTTTTCGCTTTGCCTTGACAGGAAGCGAGAGGAAATCATGAAAGCCATCGGAGGAGAAGGTATGCCCAGGGAGGTTCTCTTGGTCGAAGACAGTCCCGGTGATGTCCGGCTGACGCAGGAAGCCTTCCGCGATGCCAATAGTTCTATCCATTTGCACGTGGCCTCCGACGGCGTGGAGGCCATGGCCTTTCTCAGGCATGAGGGGGCCCACATCCATGCCCCTCGCCCGGATCTTATCTTGCTGGATCTAAACCTCCCCAAAATGGATGGCCGCGAGGTTCTGGCTCACATCAAGAAGGACGCCAGCCTGAAAACGATCCCTACAGTTATCCTGACCACTTCCGAGGCGGAAGCGGACATTGTGAAAAGCTATCAACTCCAGGCGAACTGTTACCTTTGCAAGCCCGCGCAGTTGGACGCGTTCGAGAGCCTCGTGAAGAGCATCAATGATTTCTGGCTGACAAAGGTCAAGTTGCCGCAGCAGAGGCAAAGCGGATGAGCAAGAAAGCGATCAAAATACTCCTCCTGGTCGAAGATAACCACGGAGATGCCCGTTTGCTCCGCGAGATGTTCAACGAGCAGGGCTCGCACGACATCGAATTGACGCACGTGGAGCGCATGAGTGAGGCCGAGAAGTATCTTGCGGAGCGAGCGGTCGACATTATCGTGCTCGACCTGGGGTTGCCCGACGCGCAAGGACTGGGAGCGGTACGGCGGGCCCACGCAGCCGCGCCCCGCGTCCCCTTGGTGGTGCTGACGGGCTTGGACGACGAGTCGCTGGCCACGCAAGCCTTGCAAGAAGGCGCGCAAGACTATCTGATCAAAGGCCAAATCGATGCGCGCGGTCTTCTGCGAGCCCTGCGCTATGCCATCGAGCGCAAGATCATGGAAGAGGCGTTGTTCGTGGAAAAGGAACGCGCCCAAGTCACTCTCAACTGCATCGGCGACGCCGTTATTTGCACGGATGTCTCGGGAAGTATCACTTTCCTCAATCTTGTCGCGGGGAAAATGACGGGCTGGTCCTGCCAAGAAGCGGCGGGCCGGCCCATTGCCGAAGTTTTCCGAATTCTGGACGGCACGAGTCGCAAAACCACCCCGAATCCGATGGAGATGGCAGTTGGGCAAAACCGAACCCTGCACCTGCCGTCGAATTGTATCCTAACGCGGCGTGACGGATTTGAAATTCCGATCGCAGACTCCGTCTCCCCCATCCACGACCGTGAAGGGCAGACTACCGGAGCGGTAATCGTTTTCCGCGACGCGAGCGCGGCCCAGGCGATGGCGCTGCAGATGACCCATTTGGCCCATCACGACTTTCTGACTGGTTTGCCCAATCGAGCGCTCCTGAACGACCGGGTTAACCAGGCGATCTTCTTAGCGTGGCGTCACATGAAAAAAGTCGCGGTGCTGTTTTTGGATTTGGATGGCTTCAAACACATCAACGATTCCCTGGGACATCCGATCGGCGACAAACTTCTTCAATCCATCGCAAAACGCCTGGTAGGTTGCGTACGCGGCTCGGACACGGTAAGCCGGCAGGGAGGCGATGAATTCGTCGTGCTGCTTTCAGAAGTAGAAGAACCGGAAGATGCTGCCATTGCGGCGAGAAGAATGCTGCAGGCGGTGGCGGAAGCTCATTCCATCGGCCAGCACGATCTTCACGTCTCCACAAGCATTGGCATGAGCTTCTATCCCGATGACGGCCTGGATGCGGAGACGCTCATCCAGAAAGCGGACACCGCGATGTACCAGGCTAAGGAGAATGGGCGTCAGAGCTATCAGTTTTTCAAGACGGCCATGAACGTCCGAGCCGTGGAGCGGCAATCCATCGAGGAGAGTCTGCGGCGCGCCTTAGAACGGCAGGAATTCGTGCTGCACTACCAGCCGAAGGTCAATCTGAGGACAGGTGAGATTACCGGCGCGGAAGCATTGATACGCTGGATCCATCCCATTCGAGGAGTGGTTTCTCCGGCACAATTTATTCCCATTGCGGAAGACTGCGGCCTTATTCTGCCGATCGGCAACTGGGTCCTTCGTGAAGCGTGCAAGCAAGCCCGGGCCTGGGTGGAGGCAGGCCTACCCCTGGCGACTATGGCGGTAAACATCTCCGCGATGGAGTTCCGAGATGAGAACTTTCTTGAAGGTGTATTCGCAATCCTCAAGGATACGGGCTTGGATCCGAGATCTCTTGAGCTGGAGCTGACCGAAAGCGTTCTTATGAAGCGCGCCGAGTTCGCTGCATCTGTCCTCCAAACACTGAGAGCGAGAGGGGTGCAACTGGCGGTCGATGACTTCGGCACGGGTTACTCCAGCTTGAGCTATCTTAGAAAGTTTCCGATCGATGCCCTCAAGATCGACCAGTCGTTCCTCCGTCAGATCACCTCCGCTCCCGACGAGACGACCATCGTGACCGCAGTAATCAACATGGGCCGAAGCCTTAAGCTGCGGGTCGTTGCTGAGGGCGTGGAAACGCAAGAAGAGCTGGCATTTCTTCAGGCTCACCAATGCGACGAGGCGCAAGGGTACTATTTCAGCCGGCCGGTGCCACCCCAGCAGTTCGCCAAGTTGCTCGAAACCAAGATATCAGAAACAGTTCTCCACTGAAGGCTGAGTCACTATTCTTCGAGTCGGATCAGCTTAACGTTCAGAAAACTCTTCCAGTACGCCCCCGCGTAATGCCGATTGTTCTGGAGCGGACGTCAGGCGAGAGTGGCTAGGATAGTAAGGAAAAATCCCGACACAGTGAGAGTAAGCTGCCCAAGAGGCATTGAGCAAGAAGCATGCGCGTCCGCCGCGCCAAGACTGTGCCAGAATCCGACCTTTTCATAACATGGGGGTTAGCTGTGAGCGAAAAGCAGATTCCCCAAATTACTGAAAACACAGTGAAGCCAAAGTAGGGAATGGAGCTGTTGGAGTCGGTCGGTCCGCGCCCAAGGCAGGCGCGCCACCAGGCTGCGCTACGCCCCGGCATGCAGTGCACTATTGATTCTAAGGCAATTGCCAACATTGCTGCCACTCTGATTCGTCACTTTCGAAGCCTGTAGTGCAAAAAAAGTTGAGGTTGATCCTCACGGACGTGTGTCCGGCAGACGGATCGACATCTTTCCAGCCCGGAAGGATGATGACGGTGATAGGCGCATTGCAGCGCGGATTCAAACAAAAACCAAGTTTGGCAATTTGATCTGATTAGGCCACTGCCTCGTTTTGGAAGGTCGGTGACTTCAGGGCGTAGGCAGGGGCATCCGCCGCGATCTCGGTCGGAACAGAGATTTCCACTTCGGTGCCGGCTCCACGCTTGCTCCATATGCGGAGTTGCGCGCCGATACATCTGGCCCGCTCGTGCATTCCCAGAAGACCCCAGTGCGAATCCCCCTCCAGCCGTAGCATCTGCGGATCGATGCCGCAGCCATTGTCACGCACGACCACCCGCAACTGACGACGTTGGTACTCAACCTCAGCTTCGACGCTTGTCGCTTTGGAATGGCGCATCGCGTTGACCAGCGCTTCTCGAACGATTAGGTAGATTTGCCATACCAGGCGACCGGAGCCCCTGCAGAGCATGGCGGCCTTCATCAATAACGCGACGCATGAGATGCAGCGCGCGGTTAAGCGAGGGTTTACTGGGCGAATCCGCGGGCATTTCCTCCACCGCGCTGTGCAGCACGAGGGATGCACCGAGGAAGCCCTGGAACAGAGTGTCGTGCAACTCGCGCGCGATGCGCGTACGCTCGCTACGCCGTTCTTCCAAGCGAAGATTCAGTTCACGGTTCAATTGTTCGTGATTCGGGCGACGGAACCATCCTTGAATCCTCCCGGCTTTGGGCGGGACCACATCGCGAGTCCACGGGGTGCCGCCAGCCATTGCATTCGGGGATCGCTCAAAATTGTGGTTCATGACTTATTCCCTCCCTGTTTCTATCCACTCCCGGACATAAGATGGGCAATTCCTCAGTCTGATGCCTCGAGCCTCGCAGGCTGCAAGAAACTTCACGACCTCTCGGTCCACGAGCCTCACCTCTTCCAAGTCCAAGGCTATCTTTGCGACGTCTGCTTCGCCCGCGAGGAGTTCCTGCAGTTCCGACACATGCTGTTCCTCGATTCGGCCACTCAGAGCGAAGATTGCGAACTTGTCATCTTCGGATCGTCGAATCTTCAACATTCTCTGGCACTATCAAGCAACACAAGTTCCACCCGTGAATCACTGATTCTGAAAAACTTAATTGCATGTCGGAACTAACGAAGTTCGTGAATTCACGAAGTTCGTAATTCTCGGATGTGAACGGGAAGACCCTATGCTGTCTTGAAGCGGTGTTTGTTGATCTTGAAGGTTTTGATCTTTGAGTCGAGGGTGGAAGGAGGAATCCCAAGCTTAGCGGCAGCGCCTGCCGGTCCTGAAACCCGACCCTGGGCGTGGGCGAGCGCCGCCTCGATCGTCTGCTTCTCCTGCGACGCGGGCATTTTGGAGAGCGGTCCTCCGGCTTGGGGTGTTTCTTCGGGCGCCCTCGAAAGCCAACTCTCATCGACCGTGAAGTTCTCTGTTTCGCAGACAATGACAGACCGTTCGATCACGTTTTGAAGCTCACGAATGTTGCCAGGCCAGAAGTACGATTTGAGCCTGTCAAGCGTTGCCCTGCTGATGCCCCGTATCTTCTTTCCCGCCTTACTGGCATAGCGATCGATGAAATACTCGACGAGGAGTGGGATGTCTTCTCTTCTTTTTCGCAGGGGCGGCATCTCAATCGGAAAGACGTTGAGCCTGTAATAGAGGTCGCTGCGAAACATGCCAGCCTCAATAGATCCCTGCACGTCGCGATTGGTGGCGGCAATCACGCGCACGTTCGCACGAATCACCTTGGCGCCGCCGACGCGCTCAAACTCGCGCTCCTGCAGGACGCGTAGCAGGGCGATCTGCGTATCCGGGGGAAGCTCCCCGATTTCGTCGAGGAAAATAGTACCCCCTTCGGCCAACTCAAAACGACCGAGGCGACGCTGAATCGCGCCCGTGAACGCCCCTTTTTCATGACCGAACAATTCCGAGGCGATCAACGAAGGCGGAATGGCGGCACAATTAACACTCACGAAGGCGCGCGCGCCTCGCTGCGACCGTTTGTGAATTGCACGAGCAATCAGCTCTTTGCCAGTTCCTGTCTCGCCGGTGATTAGGACGGTAGAATCGGTCGGTGCGACCTTCACTACATGTGCCAGGACGGCTTGCAAAGCGGGCGACTCTCCGACGATTTCCTCAAACATCGAAGAGCGGTCGATCTCTTCGCGCAACGCGATGTTCTCATTGTAGAGCCGGTCCTTTAGCGCTTTTATTTCTTCAAACGCAGTCTCCAGAGCCGCTTGGGCTTGATGCTGCTCGGTCACGTCCATGACGGTGCCGACGACTTCAGTGATTTCGCCAGACTCATCCGGGACAGGATGAGCAATGGTGTGAAGGTACTTGATCCTTCCGTCCGGAAGAACAATTCGAAAATCTCCTTCAGAATCTGCCCTCTCCCTCTGTGTGGTCTCGATTTTCGCTCTCTGCTCGACCCCAGCTCGATCTTCAGGGTGAACCCTTTCGAGAATATCCGACCAAGTGGGCGTAATTCTCCCGGGGTCATAATCATAAATGCGAAAGATCTCTTGCGACCAGAAGATAGCGCCGGCACGCACATTCCAAGCCCAACTTCCACTCCGGGTCAACCTCTGTGCTTCAGCTAAATAGCCCTCGCTACGCCGCAGGGTCTCCTCCGCGCGCTTCCGCTCGGTGATGTCTGTCGAGCAACCCACGAATTGCAACAAATCTCCGGATGAGTTCAATACAGGGTGGCCAACAACGTGAATGTATTTGACAGTGCCGCCCGGAAGAAGGATGCGATATTCCATGTCGTAATCTGACTTTTCACCGATTGCTCGCTCGATTACCCCTTGCCACCTGGCTCGATCCTCCGGATGAACGCGCTGCAGTCGTTTTTCCCAGCCCGGCATGCCTTCTGCTGGATCGAAACCGTATATCCGATACCATTCCTCGGACAGATGTAACGGGTCTCTTCCCGCCACCCGCCAGGCCCAACTCCCGGTATGCGTGAGCCTCTGTGCTTCCGCCAGATAACTCTCGCTTCGCCGCAATGCTTCTTCGGCCTGCTTGCGCTCGGTGAATTGCAATTGGAGTTTCGGCCGGGCCATGGTCCCTTCAGTTCGATACTTTGCGGCATTTCTTGGCGCCCGATTATAACGCGGTTTCGTTCGGTGCATGCAGCGCGGCCTACCCCACGTATCCTAAGCTCGGCGTTTGGCGATGTGATTTTTTCCGCCATAGTGCAGAGTCTGACGGTCTAGCGTTTTGCAGGGTCGTTGCCATCTCTTTGGTTATCCCCACAAGCTCCCCGCAAGCTGATACCGATGCTTGTAAGTTGGCATTACGACGAGCCCTGTTTTCATGGCTGAGCAAGCCCGTCTATTCGCGCAGAAAGCGTGGATCTGAAAAGGCCCGCACATCTTTATGAAATCCTTACGACCTCATCGGGACTTCCTTAACTCCCATCTGCCATTCTTCCTCGTCTACCAGTTCGGTTTCGGAAACAGCGGTCGAAACCATCCGAGGGAAGGTTCGGAAAACATCAAATCGACGATGTGGCTATTTTTCATTCTCGTGAGTCTCGGTCTTGTGTTTATGCTATACGCGCTCGTCCAATTGCTCCGTGACGCCAAACGGAGACCCAGCAGCTTTCAGCAAAGTTCCCACCAGAAAACCGGGAACGTGCAGACTGAGCGCGTGGTCACGATGGATTCAGCTAAGTCCGAGCGAAAGGACTCTTTTTCCAAAAGACACAGAGCCGAATGGATTCACGGCAATGGAGAAATTCAGATCCGGAGTATCAGCACTGATGGCCATGTGGTGGTGCGCCGCATTCGCGCAAGCGCAGGACGCACCTCCGCGATCGCAAGCAAACCCGGGTGTATCTCAAATGCAAGTTGAAGAATTGCGCCGTGCTACTACATTGTCAGATCAAGAACAGGGAAGCGTGGCCCGCCCGGAAATACCATCGGACCAGCAGCCAGCTGATCCTCAGTGGCAATACGGCGGATTCCTCGACGCGGCATATCTTCTGGATTTCAACCATCCCTCAAACCATTTGTTTCGAAGCCGTGGCACAGCCTACAAAGTCGACGAGCCCATTTTGAACATGGCCGCCGCGTACCTTCGCAAAACTGCCTCGGAGGCGTCGCGCTGGGGGATGGAATTCACTCTCCAAGGTGGCCAAGATTCAAAAATTTTCGGATTCTCCGCGACGGCGTCCAATCTTGGCGGGTCCGAGTGGTCGCGTCACCTTGGACCCACAGATGTCTCATATTTAGCGCCGGTGGGAAAGAGCCTAACGGTGCAGGCCGGGATTTTCTCTAGCCTCATCGGCTACGACTCTTTGTACGCAAAGGACAACTTCAACTATACGCGCCCCTGGGGTGCTGATTTCACTCCGTATCTCATGATGGGCGTCAACGCGAGCTACCCTCTCACCAACAAGCTGACCGGAACGGTTTTCGTGATTAACGGCTATTGGCATCTTGCCGATGCCAATCACGTCCCCAGCTCGGGAGCCCAGTTCGGTTACAAAGTGACGGATCATACGACGCTAAAGGAAACGGTGCTGTTTGGTCCGCATCAGTTTCTTGTGGGACAGCATCGCCGAATGGAAGACCGACCGCATCACGACTGCATTCGAATATCACCTTGGAACCGAAAAAGTCGCCGCGCCCGGGAATCCGCGCGCTCTTTGGATGTTCGCGCAGCTGCCTGTGCACTGGGGCTTCAACAAGAACTGGAGCGCAACGGTGCGGCCTGAAGTCTATTGGGACCGCGATGGCCGTTTGACGGGACTCTCACAGACGGTGAAGGCCAACACCACAACCCTCGAATATCGTGTTCCCTATCGGCAGGCTACCGCCATCGTAAGACTGGAGCACCGGATCGATGACTCCCGCGGACCCGGCGGCGGTTTCTTCCGCGGTGGAGAAGTGACGCCAGGAGTCGTTGGCCTCACACCAACGCAGAATCTCTTGATCTTGGGAGTCATCTTGACCTTTGACTCGCATTTTCAACCGTAAAACGGAGGCCCGGCGCAGACGAGCAATTCGCAAGTGGCTTAGCGGGAGAGAGAAAACCATGATGCTAGACGTTATTTTCGTTGCAGCAACAGCGTTGTTTTTCGCACTGGGAATTTTCTACGTTCGCGGCTGCGAACGCTTGAAGTAAGGAGTGAACTTATGCACGCAGGTGATGCGGCACTGTTGGTGATTTGCGCGCTTCTCTTTGGGTATTTGCTCTACGCCCTCTTGAAGGCGGAGGAGTTCTAGCCATGACCCAGAACGGCTGGTTTCAGATTGGACTCTATTTCCTCGTTATCTTCCTGCTGACGAAACCCCTGGGCGTATTCATGACGCGAGTGTTTAACCGGGAGAAGACGTTTCTCGATCCGGTCTTTCGGCCTGTCGAAAGGCTCGTGTACCGGCTGAGCGGCGTCGATGAGAACCGCGAGATGCGCTGGACCGAGTACGCCGTGGCCATGCTTTTGTTCAGTGGCGTGTCTATGGCTCTTCTCTACCTGATCGAGCGCACGCAGAAATGGCTTCCTTTCAATCCACAGAAACTCGGCAATGTGGACCCCGCCTTGGCATTTGGCACGGCGGCATCATTCACAACAAATACGAACTGGCAGGCCTACACCGGCGAGACCACGATGAGCTATCTCACTCAGATGGCGGGCTTGGCCTATCACAATTTCGCGTCTGCCGCCGTCGGCATTGTGCTCGCCATCGTCGTCATCCGGGGCATCGCACGCAAAGAAACGAACAAACTCGGGAACTTCTGGGTCGATACCACCCGTTGTCTCCTCTGGGTTCTGCTGCCAGTTTGCCTGGTGGGTTCCTTGATCCTGGCGTCCGAAGGTGTCGTACAGAATTTGAAGCCTTATACCACGGTCGATCTGATTCAGCCGTACAAGGCGCAAGTCACGGGTCCGGATGGCAAGACGATCACACAGATCGTGACGCAGCAAGTGATCGCGCAAGGGCCGGTGGCCTCGCAGGAAGTGATTAAGGAATTCGGCACCAATGGCGGTGGATTTTTCAATGCCAACAGCGCTCATCCCTTTGAAAACCCCACCCCATTCTCGAACTTTTTTGAGATGGTGCTGATTTTTGCCATTCCGTCTGGACTGACTTATGCGCTGGGCCGGATGACTGGATCGCAACGTCATGGCTGGGCAGTCTGGGCAGCCATGGCCTTCTTGTTCCTTGCCGGCGTGACGACGGCGTATTGGGCGGAAGCCAAAGGCAATCCGCTCTTGCTCGGCGTCGACCAAAAGGCCAGTGTGCTGCAATCCGGCGGAAACATGGAAGGCAAGGAAGTGCGATTCGGCATCGCGAACTCGACGCTCTTCGCCACGGTGACGACTGACGCCAGTTGCGGCGCCGTGAACGGCATGCACGATTCGTTTACGCCGCTCGGCGGAATGGTTCCGCTGATTAATATCATGCTCGGTGAGGTTGTGTTTGGGGGAGTCGGCGCAGGCCTCTATGGCGTCTTCGTTTTCGTGGTTCTCGCAGTGTTCATTGCCGGTTTAATGGTGGGTCGAACGCCGGAATATCTGGGTAAGAAGATTGAATCGTATGACGTGAAGATGGCTATGCTCGCGGTTCTTATCTTGACCTTCACGATCCTTACCTTTTCAGCCGTCTCGGTTGTTAAGCCTTATGGGACTTCGAGCATCTCGAACCCTGGCCCACACGGCTTATCCCAAATCCTGTACGCATACGTTTCATCGACTGGCAACAATGGCTCGGCTTTCGCAGGTTTGAACGCCAACACCATGTGGTACAACACGACGACGGCCGTCGCTCAACTGCTTGGCCGCTTCTTCATGATCATTCCGGTGCTCGCCATAGCCGGAAGTTTGGCGAAAAAGAAGATTGTTCCGGAATCGGCCGGCACATTTCCGGTAACCGGCGGCCTCTTCGCTGGCTTGCTGGTGTCCACCATTCTAATCGTCGGCGCTCTCACATTTTTCCCGGCTCTGAGTCTGGGGCCCATTCTCGAACACCTGCTGATGAACGCAGGAAAAGCCTTCTGAGGTTTCTATGGACACGGTTGCTCAAAGCAGGAAAAAATCGTTCGCCGAAAGCTCCATTCTTTCACGAGCCGTTCTGGATTCGTTTCGAAAACTGGATCCGCGCACGATGGTCAAGAATCCGGTGATGTTCGTCGTGGAGGTGGGTGCCGTTTTGACCACGATCCAGCTCGCGTGGAACGCCTCTCACCACGCCGGCCAGTTCGGATTCGGACTGCAAATCACCCTCTGGCTGTGGTTCACGGTTCTGTTTGCCAACTTCGCAGAAGCCATGGCCGAAGGCCGGGGCAAAGCACAAGCCGACACGCTCCGCAAGGCGCGCGCGGAAACCCAGGCCCATCGCTTGCGGAGTGACGGTAATACGGAATGCGTAGCCAGTTCGAAACTGCGCTCCGGAGATATCGTTGTCGTCGCCGCAGGGGATTTCATCCCCGGAGATGGCGAGGTCATCGAAGGCGTCGCGTCGGTTGACGAGTCGGCGATCACCGGCGAGTCCGCGCCGGTCATCCGCGAATCCGGCGGAGACCGTTCCGCGGTTACCGGTGGGACACGCGTTTTGTCCGATGAAATCAAGGTACGCATTACGTCGAATCCGGGCGAGACGTTTCTCGACCGCATGATCAAGCTCGTCGAAGGAGCTTGCCGGCAGAAGACCCCGAACGAGATTGCCCTAAACATACTTTTGGCGGGTCTTACCATTATCTTCTTGCTGGCGGTCGTCACCCTGCAGCCTTTCGCGATCTATTCCGGCGCCCCGCAGAACATCTTCGTGCTGGTTTCACTCCTGGTGTGTCTGATCCCAACGACGATTGGGGGATTGCTCTCCGCGATCGGCATTGCCGGCATGGACCGGCTCATCCAGAGGAATGTGATCGCCATGTCCGGGCGAGCCGTTGAAGCGTCGGGCGACGTGGACGTTCTCCTCCTCGATAAGACCGGAACGATTACGCTTGGAAACCGCGCGGCCACTCAGTTCTATCCGGCGCCCGGTATCGAAGAGCATTACCTGGCAGATGCCGCGCAACTCTCTTCGCTGGCCGATGAGACCCCGGAAGGCCGCTCGATCGTCGTTCTGGCGAAGGAGCGCTACAACATACGCGGCCGCGACCTTTCTTCGCATGACACGAACTTCATCGAGTTTTCCGCGCAGACCAGGATGTCTGGCGCGGATATCGACGGACGGGAAATCCGCAAAGGCGCGCCGGAGGCGGTCGTGCGGTTCATCAGCTCAAGTGGCAATGGCATACCCAATGAGTTGAAGACTCGTATCGAAGAAATTTCCAAGTCCGGCGGCACGCCACTCCTGGTGGCTGAGAACCGCCGCATCCTGGGTGCAATCGCGCTCACGGATATCGTTAAGGGCGGGATGAAGGAGCGGTTCGATCATCTTCGGGCGATGGGCATTCGCACGATGATGATTACTGGAGACAACCCGCTGACCGCGGCGGCGATTGCCCGCCAGGCCGGCGTCGATGACTTTCTCGCTGAAGCCAAGCCGGAAGACAAGATGGCCCTCATCAAGCGCGAGCAGGCTAAAGGCAAGCTCGTGGCTATGACTGGCGACGGAACCAACGACGCTCCCGCTCTTGCTCAAGCAGACGTGGGAGTGGCCATGAACACTGGTACGCAGGCGGCGAAAGAGGCCGGCAACATGGTGGATCTCGATTCCAACCCGACCAAGCTGATCGAAATCGTCGAAATCGGCAAGCAACTTCTCATCACTCGCGGTGCCCTGACGACCTTCTCGGTCGCTAACGATGTGGCCAAATACTTCGCCATCATCCCCGCGATGTTCGCCGGAGCCTTTCCGGTGCTCGGCGTCTTGAACGTGATGCATCTCCGCACGCCGGAATCAGCGATTCTTTCCGCGGTGATTTTCAACGCTCTGATCATTATCGCCCTGATTCCGCTGGCCCTTCGCGGCGTGCGGTATCGTCCGTTGGGCGCGGCAGCCCTGCTGCAGCGCAACCTGCTGATCTACGGTGTAGGTGGAATCATTGCACCGTTTATCGGCATCAAGTTCATCGACGTAGTGCTGACCTATCTTCGGGTTGTTTGAGGAACTTATGAAAAAGAATCTCCTAATCGCTTTGTGGTTCACGTTGGTTACGACGGTGATGTTCGGCGTGCTGTACCCGCTCGCTATCACGGGTCTGGCCCAGATGCTATTTCCTAACCGGGCCAACGGACAGCTCATCCTGAGAAACGGCAAGATCGTTGGCTCAAGAATCATCGGCCAATCCTTCACCGGGCCAGGCTATTTCCATTCCCGTCCGTCTGCCGCCGGAACCGGATATGATGCGACTGCCAGCAGCGGCTCGAATCTTGGTCCTACAAACAACACGCTGCTTGACCGAGTCAAGGCGGACGTACAGAAAGCTCAGGCCGAAAATCCGTCCGCTTCGGTTCCCGTTGATCTGGTCACCTCTTCCGGCTCAGGACTCGATCCGCACATTTCGCAAGCCGCAGCCGAGTTCCAGATTCCTCGCGTGGCGCGGGAGAGAAAGATCACCGAGGCAGAACTGCGCGCCCTGGTTCAGAAATCCACGCAGGGCCGGCAATTTGGCATTTTTGGCGAGCCTCGCGTCAACGTTCTGGAACTGAACCTCGAACTTGATGGTGCCCATCCATTGTTGCGGCAATAACTGGACTGCGCTAGGTTCCGCGACGCGATGGCCCATCCCATCGTGAACCGTGAAACCAAATCGCCCTAGATGGCGTTACAATACCAGCCATGCTGGCCGCCCCGCCCGTCCGCAATCACTTTCGCACGCAACAAGGAGGTCCTGTGCAAGCCACGCTCCTCGATCGCCGCAGTTTTCTCCGCGTCTCTGCTGTCGCCGGCGGAGGCATTCTCGTCGCTCTTCATTTCGATCCCGTCGCCGAAGTCTTTGCGCAAGCGCCGCAGGCCCCGCCCGCCGCTTTTCAGCCCACGGCGTTTCTTCGCGTCGCCGCTGACGGTATCGTCACCATCATGTCGAAGAATCCCGAGGTCGGTCAGGGGGTCAAAACCCATCTCCCCATGCTCATCGCCGATGAACTCGACGTCGATTGGAAAGACGTCCGCATCGAGCAAGCCGATCTCGACGAAACGAAATTCGGCCCGCAGCGTGCCGGCGGCAGCACTTCCACTCCCACCAATTGGGATCCGCTTCGCCGCGTTGGCGCCGCCTGCCGCCAGATGTTTGTCACCGCTGCCGCGCAGAGCTGGTCCGTCCCTGAATCCGAATGCCAGACGTCCTCCGGACGCGTCATCCACCAACCATCGAAACGCTTTCTCACCTATGGCGCGCTCGCCGAAAAAGCTGCCGCGCTGCCCGCCCCCGATCTCAAGTCCGTCAAGCTCAAGGATCCCAAGGACTACAAAATCATCGGCCACTCCATTCATAGCGTGGACAATCCGTCCATCGTCACAGGAAAGAATCTCTACAGCATTGACTTCAAAGTTCCCGGAATGTTGTACGCCGTCTACGAAAAGTGCCCCGTTTACGCCGGTAAAATTGTCAGCGCCAATTTCGAAGAAGTCAAAGCCATGCCCGGCGTCCGCCATGCTTTCGCCGTGGCCGGGACTTCCGATCTGCTCGGTTTGCACTGCGGTGTAGCCATTGTCGCCGACACCTGGTGGCAGGCCAATGCCGCTCGCAAGAATCTGCGCGCCAAGTGGGACGAAGGTCCGACCGCGCAGCAAAGCAGCGAAGGCTTCGCCCGCCGCGCGGAGGAACTTTCCAAGCAATCGCCTTCGATCACCCTTCGCAAGGATGGAGACGCCGACAAAGCCCTCCGGTCCGCCACAAAAACTGTTGAAGCTGCTTACTCCTA
>WNFF01006135.1_pt1 | contig 17135 bp, 14 predicted proteins | sample 5400441 | NCBI WGS metagenome assembly WNFF01 (sample SAMN13153345, study PRJNA577476) | soil metagenome | isolation source: 120 cm saprolite under Douglas fir tree site 2 hole 3 replicate 1 | place: USA:California | collected 2015-04-18 | reverse complement strand
AATCGGTGCTCGATACCGTGAGGTAGACATCGCCCTGGGCCCTGTTTTCTTCCGAAATCGCGAGTTTCGGGATTTGTTTGCTGCTCGGCAGGGAACTAAGGGATTAGACGAGAGAACATCGCGGCTTGTTGTATGGCTCAGGGCACGGCGGGAAACGCGAGTGACTAGCTCAGTTTGGCGAGTTTGGCGTCGATTTCCGCGAGCGCCAATTGCAGAGACTCTGTATAGCGCTGGCTGCTCGAGGACTCCATCTGGCTCTGGATCCGCTTACGGGCCAGCAGCAGGCCGTCACGTTCGCGAACGCTCTGCTTTTCAGCGTCGGTGGGTTGAGGTTTTGCCCCGGGGCGAGGTTGTTCCTCCTCCGCGGCGTCCACTTGGGATTCAACTGCTTTGCTTTCCCATCCTCGGGCCATATATCTGGGATTATATGGACTATTCGGCCTCATGGGGGCTTTTTTACAGGTCTGGAATTTATAATTCCGGCACCCGCACCAAAGTGCGGGAATAGAGGACGCGAATGCCAGCACCGCAGAAGGACCAACGTATCGCCGTACGCCGCAGCGAGATGGCCTGTCCCGCCGACTCTCCGGAGAAGATGGCCAAGGCCGCAGCCAGCGAAGCCGACGAAGTGGTGTTCGACCTTGAGGACGGCTGTGCTCCTTCGCAAAAAGTGGCGGCGCGCAAGACCCTGATCGAGGCGTTTCAGACCCTGGATTTCAAAGGCAAGATCCGGACATTCCGTCCTAACGGCGTTCAGACCCACTATTTCTATCGCGACGTCATCGAAGTGGCGGAAGCCGTTGGCGCAAAGATTGACTGCATTCTGCTGCCGAAGGTCGATGGCGCCGCTGACGTGCTCTTCGCCGACCGGCTGCTTACACAGATCGAGCGGAACTGCGGCTTGGAGGCCGGACGCGTCAGGCTGGAAGCAGTAATCGAAACGCCCAAGGCCGTCCTGCACGTCGAGGAGATTGCGGCCGCAACGCCCCGCATGTCCGCGATGATCTTTGGCGTCCTCGACTATGCGGGCGCGATTGGATCGCGGCGCGACGAGCCGTCTTTCTATCACTATCCCAAAGCCAAGATGCTGGCTGCCGCCCGAGCCGCTGGGATCGATGCGATTGACGGCGTGACTCTCCAGTTCCGCGACCTGGAACTTTGTGAACGTGAAGCGCGGCTGGCTGTGGAAATGGGCTTTAACGGAAAGTGGGCCATCCATCCCGAACAGGCCCGGATCATTAATAAGGTGTTCACGCCGTCCGACGAGGAGCTCACGCGAGCAAGAGAGATTCTGGATGCCTATCACAAAGCGGAGTCGGAGTCCGGCGTCGGGGTGTTTGTCTACAAGAACGAAATGGTTGATGCGGCCAGCCTGCACATTGAGCGCAAAAAGCTGGCCATCGCCAAAAAAATCGGCATGAAAGCATGAACGATCTGCTGAAGCAGCTTCAGGCGGCCAGGGTTTACGATCTGGGCCAGCCGTACTTTGTCGGAATGCCGCACCATCCGGTGCATCCGCCATTTTTGTACAGCCTGACCAAAAAACATGGAGACTACGTCCTACCCGGCGGCGGCAGCTCAGCTTCTGACGCTCTGGCCCTCGGCAGCCACATGGGCACGCACATGGACGCGCTGTGCCATTTCTCCTGCGGCGGAAAGTTTTACGGCGACGTGGACGTAACGAACGCACAGTCGTTCAGCGGAGGAATACAGCGGTATTCAATCGATACGATTGCGCCCATCGTGCGCCGCGGCATTCTGCTCGATATCGCTGGCCAGCAGAATGTAGACGCATTGCCGCCAGACTTCGAGATCACTCCTGCCCACATGGAAGCCGCGGCGAAAGCGCACGGTGTCAGCATTGCGAGCGGTGACATTGTTCTGCTGCGGACGGGATGGGCGCGCTTCTTTGAAGATGCTGCACGCTTCGAGTCGCAGCTAAGAGGTCCCGGCCCCGGAGAAAAGGGCGCACGCTGGCTGAGCGCCCGCGGCATTTTCGCCGCAGGCTCGGACACCATTGCTTTCGAGTTCATGCCTTCGCACGCTATGCCCGTCCACGTACATTTGCTGGTGGAGAGCGGCATTCATATCATCGAGTGTCTCAATCTGGAGCAGCTGGCCGCGGAACGTGTCTACGAGTTTGCGTTTATCGCCATGCCGTTGAAGATTCGCGGAGCTACTGGCTCGCCCATTCGTCCGATTGCGCTGCGAGGTTGAACCTAAGGCCATCGTTTGCCGCGCTCTTCTGGGAGAATTACAATCTCTCGTTCCGCATAAAGACCGCAACATGGCGACTTCCACCAACACCAACGAGTTACACGTCGAGCTAAAGACCGCAGTCGGAGAGCTGTGCCGCAGTTTTCCCGACACCTACTGGCGCGAGCTCGATGCCAAGCGCGCCTATCCAGCAGAGTTCGTGGATGCACTGACCAAAGCCGGTTACATGGCAACCCTGATTCCGGAAGAGTATGGCGGCGCCGGCCTGGGCGTGATGGAAGCAACCATTGTGCTGGAGGAGATACATCGTTCTGGAGGCAATGCAGCCGCGTGCCACGCTCAGATGTACATCATGGGAACGCTTCTGCGGCACGGATCGGAAGAACAGAAAAAGCAATACCTGCCGAAGATTGCCCGTGGCGATCTCAGATTGCAGGCATTCGCGGTAAGCGAGCCCACCACTGGGTCGGACACAACTCAGCTGAAAACTCTTGCTGTTCGCAAGGGCGGTAAGTACGTAGTCAAAGGACAGAAGATCTGGATCTCCCGCGCTGAACATTCCGATCTGATGTTGCTGCTGGCTCGAACCACACCGTTGGAAGAGGTGAAGAAGCGTACCGAGGGTCTCTCGACAATTCTGGTTGATCTTCGTCAGGCCGTTGGTCATGGGCTGACCATTCGCCCGATCCGCACCATGATGAACCATGCCACGACCGAAGTCTTCTTCGACGATTTGGAGGTTCCTGTCGAGAACCTGGTGGGCGAAGAAGGTCAGGGCTTCCGCTACCTGCTCGATGGGTTGAATGCCGAACGCATTCTGATCGCCTCCGAGTGCATTGGCGATGGACGCTGGTTTCTCGATCGCGCCTGCCGCTACGCCAACGAGCGCGTCGTTTTCAACCGTCCCATCGGACAGAACCAGGGCGTGCAGTTTCCTCTGGCGCGTGCCTATGCCAACGTAGAAGCCGCTTCGCTGATGGTGGCGCATGCGGCGCAGCTGTTCGATTCGCATCAGCCTTGTGGCGCGCAAGCCAACATGGCCAAGCTGCTGGCCGCGGACGCGTCGTGGGAGTCCGGCAACGCCGCAATCCAGACGCACGGGGGATTCGGCTTTGCCGAAGACTACGACATAGAACGCAAGTTCCGCGAAACCCGGCTCTATCAGGTCGCTCCCATTTCCACCAATTTGATCCTCGCTTATCTGGCCGAGCACGTGCTCGGTCTGCCACGGTCCTACTGATGCAGCCACTGCGGGGAGTCACGGTGGTCGCGCTGGAACAGGCTATCGCTGCACCGATTGTTACGCGACATCTCGCTGATCTGGGCGCGCGCGTCATCAAGATCGAACGTCCGGAGGTTGGTGACTTTGCCCGCGCGTACGACCACACCGTCCGCGGGATGTCGAGCCATTTTGTGTGGGCCAATCGCTCCAAAGAATCTCTCACGCTCGATGTGAAACAGCCGGCCGCAGACGAAGTACTGCACCGCTTGTTATCGAAGGCTGACGTCTTTATACAGAACCTCGCGCCCGGCGCGTGTGACCGTTTGGGTCTGAGCAATGCGGAGTTGCGAAAGAAATATCCGCGCCTGATCATTTGTAATGTCTCGGGCTACGGATCGACTGGGCCATACCGCGATCGCCGGGCCTATGACATGCTTGTCCAGAGCGAAGCTGGCCTCGTTGCCGTGACCGGGACCGAAGAAACGCCATCGAAGGTTGGCATTTCGATCTCGGACATTGCCGCGGGCATGTACGCTTACTCCGGTATCTTGACCGCATTGCTCATGCGAAAAGAGACAGGGCAGGGAACAGCGATGGAGGTTTCGCTGCTCGAATCCATCGGAGAATGGATGGGCTATGCGGCCTATTACACGGAATACGGCGGCGCCGCGCCCGCACGCGCCGGCGCGAAGCACGTGGCCATCGCTCCTTATGGGCCGTTCATCAGCAGTGACGGCAAGCAAGTGATGCTGGCGGTCCAGAGTCCGCGCGAGTGGAACCGTTTCTGCGAAAAAGTCCTGCGCCGGCCTGAGTTGGAACGCGATCCGCGATTTGCCACCAACAGCGCACGCGTGCAGCATCGGAGTGCGATGGATGGCATTGTGCAGGAGGCGCTAGGGAAGCTTCCCATGTCCGAAATTGTTTCCTTGCTCGACGAGGCGCAGATGGCTTACGGGAGGATGAATTCTGTACAGGAGTTCGTTGACCATCCGCAACTGGCGGCGCGCGGACGCTGGCGGGAAGTGGATTCGCCCGTCGGCCCGCTCAAGGCTCTCGTCCCACCCGTTACCATGGAGGGAGTCGAGCCGCGTATGGACGCGATTCCTGAGTTGGGTCAGCATACAGACGCCATTCTTCGGGAGTTGGGATTTGATTCAGCTACGATTGCGGCGTGGCGGCAAGCAAAGATGATCTGACTGCGAGGACGCATGGCACTCAAACAAGGTTGGACTGGCCGCGTGTACGAAGACTTCGAGGTAGGTGACGTCTACCAGCATCCGCTGGGACGCACGGTGCTGGCGGCGGACAACGTTTGGTTCACGCTGCTGACGCAAAATACTAATCCCATCCACTTTGATCAGGCTTACGCGGCGAAAACGGAATACAAGCGTCCGCTGGTGGATTCGACGTTTACGCTTGCGCTGGTGACTGGTCAATCCGTGGCCGACATCTCGCAAAACGCCATGGCCAACCTGGGCTGGGACGAAGTGCGCCTGCCCAACCCACTCTTTGAAGGCGATACCGTTTATTCGCGCAGCGAGGTGCTGGAAAAGAGAGAATCGAAATCCCGGCCCAACGTTGGTATTGTGCGCTTCAAAACCGTTGGCTATACCCAGGAAGGAACCATTGTGATCGAGTTCAAGCGTACGGTGATGATTTACAAGCGTGGACACGCTCCACAACCGGAGCTTCCTTCACCCAAGGAGTAGCTTACCGCGGATTGACGCGGATTTGTGCGGATCCGATACATACAGAGATTTCATGACTGCTATCGCTACGCTCTCCAAATTCGTGACTAAAGCAACCGTGCCTTTGCAGGCCCTGAAAATCGCGCGGGGCGCGTTCCTCGACACCCTAGGCGTCACATTGGCGGGCGCGGTTGAGCCGGCGGCGCTGGCGGTCCAGCAAGTCGCCCGGTCGGAAGCAGGCGGAGGTCCTTGCCCGATTTTCGGCACTCAGCTCTCAGCGACCGCAGCATTTGCGGCTCTGGCTAATGGCACGGCAGCCCACGCGCTCGACTATGACGACATGTGCTTTGTCTCGCTTGCGCATCCTAGCGCGCCGTTGGTCAGCGCGATTCTGGCTGTTGGCGAAAAGACATCTGCTTCAGGACGAAGCGCGCTGGAAGCCTATGTCATCGGCTTTGAAGTTGAGGCTGTGCTCGGACGCCTGATGAATCCCCGGCACTATCGGAGTGGATGGCACTGCACGTCGACCATCGGTACCATCGGCACCGCGGCAGCTTGTGCGCGGCTGCTGGCTCTCGACGCAAAGCAGACGGCAAACTGCCTCGGCATCGCCGCTTCATCCGCGCTTGGGTTAAAAGAGAACTTCGGCACCATGACCAAGCCGTTGCACGCCGGACTAGCCGCTAAGAATGCCGTGCTTGCAGCACTGTTCGCGCAGGCAGGGCTGATCGCTTCAGAGCGCGCGATTGAAGGTCCACAAGGTCTGCTCGTGGCGATGGAGAGCGAGCATCAGGACTATGAAGACAAATTGAAGTCTCTTGGTGAGCGCTGGGAGATTCTTGAGACCGGAATCACGGTCAAGCTCTATCCCTCGTGCGCGGCAACGCATCCGGCCCTGGACACCGTGCTCGATCTTCGCCGCGAGCACCAGTTGACGCCAGAACAGATTGAGCGCGTGGATGTTGAGGTTGATAACGTGACCCCAAACCTGCTGATCTACACGCGTCCGCAGACGGGACTGGAAGGCAAGTTCAGTATGCAGTTCTGTGTCGCTGCCGCTCTGATTGATGGCACCGTCGGCTTGGAGACATTCGAACCGCGATTGCAAGATGCCCGGATTCAAGAAATACTGCCGCGCGTCGTGTTGCGGGTGAATGAAGAATTGGGGAAGAACGCTCCGGCATTGACCGAAGCCGTTGTCACCATTCATCTCCGTGACGGCCGCCAACTTACGCGACGCGCCAACGGCGCTCGCGGTTATCCCGAGCGTCCGGCGAGTGCCGCGGAATTGGAGACGAAGTTTCGCATCTGCTCGCGACGCGCTATCTCTGACGAAGCAACGAAATCGGTTCTTGAATGTCTGCGCAAGTTCGGAGAGCTTGCGAATGTTCGCGACCTAACTCGCTACTTGGCCGTCTGAGCTAGTGATGGTGCTCGCCGGCCGTCGCTGGCGGATTCGCTGGTTTGGGCGCGGGATAATCCAGCGCCAGACGAAATCCGATCGTCGGATGAAAATAGTCCGGCTGGCCGGATGTGCGGAAGGCGCACTCCAATCCCACCGGCGGCAGCGACCATGCATTGCCGCGGATGGCTAGCTGCCCATACTCAGCGGCCCCGGGTTGAGCACCTGGATTGTATGTAGAAGCAGTCCACTCGGCCACGCCTCCGGCGAGATCGTGAACACCCCAGGGTGACTCATCCTTGAAGTCTTCCCACTTCCAGCTGCGGTCGGCGCCGGTGTCGTTGTAGCCTTGCAACAGGAACGCGAAGCTCGGCGAATACTCATTGCCCCAGGAGCACCGGCGTCCATCCGCGCCGCGGCATGTGCCTTCCCATTCGTATTCGGTAGGCAAGCGATAGGGCAGACCATCACGTTGCGAGCGCCACTGAATATATGCCTGCACGTCGTTGAAAGAGATACCGCGCACCGCCGACGCCAGGAACCACTTCGGCTTTTTGACATTGATCCCGCTGAGCGATCCGTCACGCTCCATCACGGCCATCTTCTTTCCGAAGTCGCGGGGGACGCGAGCTTCAGCCTCTTTGCGTTTTCCCTGAGCGACCAGCGCTCGCAGAAATTCAGAGTAGTCGCCCATGCTGATTTCGTCGTGATAGATCAGGTAAGGACGCAGGTTGATGGTCTGCTCGGGCAGCGCATTTCCGCCGAGGGCAGATGAATGGTCTGGTCAACGCGTCCGAATCGCGGAACAAAGATCGGGACACGCGTGTCCACTTTATTCGCGTGCCTGGCCACGAGCAGGTAGCTTCCCGGAGGAAGGCGCAACTCTCGTGCCTCCTGCGGAGACACCGCGGCTTGATCGACCGGCTCGAGATTGAAGATGGAGTGTGCGCCGGCAAGGACGGCGGGGCCGGACTGCGCGCGGGCAGTCTCTAACTGCAAACTTGCCGCTACCACGTCGCGGCTGTGGAGCTCGTAGGGCACGGGAAGTAGACGTGTCGCAGGTACGCCGTTCGCGGCCTTCGCCGCTACTGGCACAAACTTAAAGAGATAGAGCTGCGAATCAGGCGGGTCTGGGGCAAGCGCAACTACGGCCGAGCCGTTGAGTTCGGTGGAGTATCGATTGGGCTCGCCGCCCTCCGTGCGGTTCACTTCGCGCCGGGCATTTTCCGCCAGAGCGAAATTCTCTTTGCTGGTGGCAAGCCGCCACTGCTCCATGTAGGTGTCGGAGAGCAGAGATTTGGTCGAACTGCGTCCCGGCTGTAGATCGAGGGCGCGCTGTAAATCCAGAAGGACAAGGTTCAACGCGTCATAACCCTGCGTGGGATCACCGGCTCTGCCGCTCGCCGCCGGACTCTGCCGATACGCAGCGAGCTTTTGCTGCGCCGACTGAAGCAGGCCGCGGATCCGCCATTCGCGGAAGCCATAGTACGTTGCAAGCAGAACAACAATCGCGGTCACGGCGGTGATTGAGACTGTCTTGGCCTGCTGACGGTTGCGCCTGAGCCACTTCTGAAGCTGCTGCCACTTCGTATCCGGACATGCAGTCACCGGGCGGTTTTCCAGAAATGCCTGCAAGTCGTCACGCATTGCTTCCGCCGTGGGATACCGCGCCTCCTGCTCGCGGGCCATGGCCCTGCCGCAAATCGCTTTAAGTTCTCGCGGTATCGTCTCGAATCCAACGGCGCCCGCACCAAGGGCCCGAGGCGGACGCTGCTGGACTTGCCGCAGGACCTCGTACGCCGAACCGCCGTCGTATGGCGGCCGTCCGGCGACGATGTGGTAGAGCACCGCGCCTAGCGCGTAGACATCGGTACGCTCATCAATGCTGCTGACCTGCCCCGATGCCTGCTCCGGAGACATGTAAGCGGGGGTGCCGGAGACAGCGCCTTCGAGAGATTTTTCCGGCGCAACATCCTCCAGCGCGGTCAGGGGCAGCGTGACCTGGCTATCGCTCGCTTCAGAGGCGCGCACCACCTTGGCGATGCCCCAGTCAACCACGAGCACCTCACCATAGCGCCCAAGCATGATGTTTTCCGGCTTGAGGTCGCGATGCACGATGCCTTTGGAGTGCGCGTATGCCACCGCCTGGCACACCGAGATGAAGATTTCGACCATCCGCAGCGGCGTGTAAACGTCTTTGTATTGCACGCCGGGAGCGAGCTCAGCAGCCATCTTTCGCTTATCGATGATATTGCGCAGCGACTCGCCTTCAATCAGCTTGAGCGAAAAATAAATCTGGCCTTGCGAATCAATACCAAGGTCATGGACAGGAACAATATTCGGATGCTCCAACTGTCCCGTGATCTGGGCTTCCTGCACGAAACGCAGAACGGCATCTTCCGAACTCGACTGCGACTTCAGCCGTTTGATCGCGACGAAGCGGCGCAGATCGCGGTCCCACGCGCGCACAACTTCGCCCATACCGCCGGCGCCGAGCTTTTGCAGGTACTCGTATTTTTCAGGAGAAGCTTCTCTTTGGACGGCTGCCGCCCCGGCGCCCAGACCTGCGACTACGGAGCGGCTCGGAGTGGAAGCGGTCAGGATTCGCGCTGTGGTGGCGTCGCCGCTTCGCGTGGTGGCATGCTCATGCCAGGTTGCCATCTCCGCTTCGGTGGCCGGCTTCATGATGGTTTTGTCGGTGGAGCAGGAGCACATCACTTCTCCACCGGGACGGAGCTCGTGCAGGCGGCCACAATTCGTGCACTTGAGCAACATACTCATTGAAAGTCCACCCTACTCCGGCTTCTCGCTCGTGCCGCTCTTCAGCATCTCAGCTTCAAGCGCCTTAAAAAACCGGCCAGCCATCATATTCCCGGTCGCTTGCAGCATGCGCTGGCCGACGCTGGCTAGCATACCCCCAACGTTTACATCTCCAGCGTATTTAATTACGGTTGCCGGGCCTTCTTCGTCCAGATCGAGGGTTCCGGCGCCTTTCACGAAGCCCGGCTGGCCCTTGCCTTCCACAATCAATTTGAAGTGAGTCGGTGGAGTGACTTCTTCCATGGAGATAGTCGCCGTAAAAACGGCTTTGATGGAACCGACGCCCGCTGAAAGTTTCGCGCTGTACTTGCTGCCGTCGGTCTTCTCCAGCTTTTCGCAGCCGGGAATGCAGCGTTGCAGCACCTCAGGATCAGTGAGTGCCGCAAAAACCAGATCACGAGGAGCCTGAATGGTGTGTGAGCCTTCGAGACGCATGGTATTGGGTAATTGGGTAAGTTGGTAATTGGGTAATTTCTAACGAGCAGATGTAGTGAAGTTCAAATTACCCACTTACCAAATTAAATCCTATTTTGCTGCCAGCTCGAGCGCCCGGCGTGTATAGATCTCCGCCAGGTGCTTGCGATATTCGGACGAAGCAAACAGATCGGAGTTCACGTCGACGCCGTCCGCTGCGTGGGCAGCCGCGGCTGCCAGGGATTTTGCGTCGAGCATCGCGCCTTTAAGGGCTTTCTCTACCGCGCCGGCTTTGTACGGTTTCGGGGCAGCGCCGGTTATGCCGACTCCGGCGGACTGGCACTTGCCACCGTCTCTCGTCAGGGTGACAGCCACTCCAACCACGGCGAAGCCCGACGCCGGATGACGGAACTTCATATACGACTGTCCGCTATTACCTTTGGGCGCGATGAAGCGGACCTCACGCAGAATTTCCCCGGCGTTCAACGCGGTGGTCAACAGATCCACGAAGAAATCAGTGGCCTTGATCGCTCGCTCGCCCTTCGGGCCAATCACGACCAACTCTGCGTCCAGCGCAAGGATGGGCGCCGGCCAATCCGCGGCTGGGTCGGCGTGGACCAGGCTTCCGCCAATGGTGCCGCGGTTGCGTACCTGTACATCGCCAAGGTGCGTTGCCGTTTGCGGCAGCAGCGGGCAGACGCGGCGCAGCAGATCGGAAGATTCAACCTGGTAATGCGTGGTCATGGTGCCGATGCGTACCTGACCACCTTCTTCGCGGATGTAGGCGAGGTCCTTGATCTTGCTGATATCGATCAGGACCGCCGGTTGCATCAGGCGCAACTTCATGGCCGGGATCAGGCTATGGCCGCCGGCCAGGATCTTGGCGTCGTCTTTATGTTTGGCCAAGAGCGTCAGGGCCTCGTCCAAACTTTTCGCAGCAATGTAATCAAACTGTGCTGGGATCATAGTGTCCTCTTATGCGGCCCCTGCTGATTTCGCTTTGATGATGCGCCAGAGCTCTTCCGGTTTGATCGGCATGTCAATGTGGCGAATGCCGAAGGGCGAGAGCGCGTCTACCACCGCGGAGACGATGGCCGGAGTCGCACCGATGGTCCCGGCTTCTCCCACGCCTTTTACGCCCATGGGGTTTACCGGGCTCGGTGTCACCGTACGGTCAAGTTCGAGCCACGGAATCATGCCGGCTTTGGGCACGGCGTAATCCATCAGAGTGCCGCTGACGAGTTGCCCTTGATCGTCATAGACAACTTCCTCGTACAGCGCCTGGCCAATGGACTGGACGATGCCGCCGTGGATCTGTCCATCCACCAGCATCGGATTAATGACGTTGCCGCAATCGTCCACGGCAATGTAGCGCTTGAAGTGGAGCTCGCCTGTCTCGCGATCAATCTCCACCACGGCAATGTGTGTGCCGAAGGGAAAAGTAAAATTCTTGGGTTCGAAGAACGATGTCGCCGAGAGCCCCGGTTCCATGTCGGGCGGCAAGTTTCTCGCTAAGTGAGCGGCGAGCGCTACTTCCTGGATGGAGGTGCTTGCCGATCCGCCTGGCGCCGTGAACTTTCCGTCCTTAAAAGTAACTTTGCCTGGATCGGCTTGTAGCAGATGAGCGGCGAGCTTAGTGGCTTTTTCTTTCAGCTTCTCGAGAGCCATGTAAACAGCTGTCCCGCCAACGGCCGTTCCGCGGCTTCCGAAGGTCCCGATGCCATATTGCACGATGAACGTGTCACCATGGATCACAGTGACGTCATTAATATTCACGCCAAGATGATCGCCGGCAAGCTGCGCGAATGACGTTTCCTGGCCCTGTCCGTGGGGCGAAGCTCCGGTGAGGATGGTTACTTTACCCGTAGGCTCGATTCGTACAGTCGCGCTCTCCCAGCCTCCTGCCGGCGTCGCCGCTGATGGTCCGATCGCGCAGATTTCGACGTACGTGGATATGCCAATGCCGAAGATGCGTCCTTCAGCGCGGGCTTTTTTTTGTTCGTCGCGCAACCTGGAATAATTTGCCATATCGAGCGCTTTCTTCAACGCGCCCTCATAGTTGCCGCTGTCGTAGAAAAGACCGGTCGCGGTCTTGAAGGGAAACTCGCCGGGAGCGGGGAAGTTCTTGCGCCGCACTTCCACGGGATCCATGCCCAGCTCGGCGGCAACAAGATCCAGAGCGCGCTCGACCACGAACGTCGCCTCTGGGCGTCCGGCGCCGCGGTATGCATCCGTGGACATCTTGTTGGTAAATACGGCGGTCACGTTCATCTGGATCGCCGGGATCTTGTAGCAGCCAGAGAGCATGAGACCGGTGAGAGTGGGAATCGCCGGAGTCAGAAGCTGGAAGTAAGCGCCCATGTCGGCAAAAACGTTGTAACGCAGGCCGGTGAGAGTGCCGTCTTTTTTGCAGCCGATCTCGATGTATCCAGTCTGGCCGCGGCCATGGATTGTCGCCTGCATGTTCTCGCGGCGGCCTTCCATCCACTTTACCGGACGCCCCAGCTCTATGGCGATCCAGCCCAGGATTGCCTCTTCTGCATAGACGTTGAGCTTGGAGCCGAATCCGCCGCCCACCTCAGGCGCGATCAGGCGGAGCTTGTTTTCCGGCATCCCGAGCATGATGGCGATCTGTGTGCGCGCAAGATGCGGAATCTGGGTTGACGTCCACAGCGTAAGTTCTTGTTCGCCGGGATAGTAGCGCGCCAGCACTCCGCGAGGCTCCATGGCAATGGGGGCGAGCCGCCTATTCAGGATCTTTTGCTTGATCACCTTGTCGGCGGATTTCAACGCTGCTTCAATGTCGCCTTCGCCAGCAGTGAGCTTATAGGCGATGTTGTTTCCAAACTGCTCATGTACCAGCGGACCGCCAGCTGCTGCTTTTTCTTCATCGAGTACGACCGGCAGCTCTTCGTAGTCCACCTGGATAAGGTCTGCAGCATCACGCGCGGCGTATTTATCCTCGGCGACGACAACAGCGATCGGATGTCCCACAAAATAGACTCTGTTCGTGGCCAGCACGCGGTGGTCCGGCACCTTCAGATCAGGCAGCGCAGCGCCGCAAGGCACAGCACCAATCTTCTGCGAAATTTCTTTTCCCGTGTAGACGGCAACCACGCCCGGTGCTTTGAGCGCTTCTGAAACGTCAACGCTCTTGAGCTTGGCGTGCGCATACATCGAGCGCACAAATGCGGCGTGCAGCGTGTCAGGGAGCTTGATGTCGTCCACGTAATGGGCCAGGCCCTGAATCAGCCGCGGGTCTTCAGTGCGCTTGACGCTCTTGCCTACATACTTTTCCGCCATAGGGCCTCCGCTTACTTTACGGCGACAGCCGTGTTGGATTTCATCTTCTTGGCAGCGCACTGAACCGCCTGGACAATGTGCTGATATCCGGTGCAGCGGCAGAGGTTTCCCTCAAGTCCGTGCCGGATCTCTTCTTCGGTAGGATCAGGATTTCGCATCAAGAGCTGGGCGGCGGCCACGATCATGCCGGGTGTGCAATATCCGCACTGCAATCCGTGGTGTTCCCAAAAGCCCTGCTGGACGGGATGAAGCACTCCATTTGCGGCCAGGCCTTCAATGGTAGTGACATGGGAGCCGTCCGCTTGGGCGGCAAGCAGCGTGCAGGATTTCACCGCCTGTCCGTCAAGCAATACCGTACAAGCGCCGCAGAGGGAAGTCTCGCAGCCGATGTGGGTGCCGGTCAGGCCCAGCGCATCGCGCAGATAGTGCACCAGCAGCAGGCGAGACTCGACCTCGCTTTGGTGCGCCATACCGTTTACCGTGACATGAATTTTCTTTTTCATGGACCACCCTCTTCGCGCCGGCTTGGGAGCAACAACGCGAGAAAATCTTAAAGCAGTCAGCCGGATAAGGCCATAGCGGGAACTGAAATGCGAGAAAGGCAGGAGCGGATTGCACCGTTTTTAATGCAGTTCTTGATTTGCAGGATTGTCCTTCGATGCCGGACAGAGCACCTCGTTACGATTCGAATTATTTAGAAGTGGCTTTCCCAAAATAAAACTACTATCGAGCCGGCACATAAATGTGATCGGCTATAACGATCTCAGCATTTGGCACTTCGGTTTCAATCTTCACGTGTCTGAACGCCGGCTTGTTTTCAGCCTTCATCATGAGAGTGAGCCGGTACTGATGCATGAGCCGGTTGGCGAACTGATCGAGATAAGGCGCGAAAGAGATAGGCGCCTGGAAGCCCTGGTAATATGCTTCCCCCCCGGTTTCATCGGCAAGCTGGGAGAGGTTCGACTGTGCCCAGTTGGATCGCCAGAAGCTGTGGCCGAAGTGACCGACGTGGGGCGTATAAATCGAATAAACCTGCACTCCAGCGCGTTGCGCCTGCTCAATGGTGTCTTGAAGATAGCTGTCAGTCGGCCCCGGCTGTAGCCAGTCAATGCCTGGCGAGACCATGAAGACCTCATGACGGTTCTTGCTTGCGGGCCAGCGTTTGATCAGCTCCGTAAGCGACAGATATGGGCTGGAGCCACCGCCTGCCAGACCCATTGGAATCCGGAGGGCCTTGGCAGCCAGGGCATGGTCGGTGGTCAGGTTCTGGCGGAGGTCCATTCCGCCATCGCGCAAGTAGGCCACGCCAATCGCGGTGGTAGGCGGCTGGGCTTCCATAAACTTGCGGAGATCATCAAGCTGCCCGCCAACACTCGGATCGCTCGCGTCGTCCACGAGTATGAAGAGCTCAAGTCCGGACTGATCGCCCTGTAGCGGTGTCCATTCCGCAACCGGCACGCGGTCCTTACCGTAAACAGCGCGAACGTCTTCCTTGTTGATGGTTGGGATTTCTTTGCCGTGTTTGGCTTCCACTGAAGCGATAACAGTTACCGGAACGGTGTCGGGACTGTTGCTCTGAGCGACCATCCCGGACGAGATCAGCAGGACAAAACCAGCAAGTGACGCTTTCAATTTGAGGCTGTGCATTGAAAGCCTCCTTTCTTCTCGGCGGTTTGATGCTCGGGTTCCGGGACGGGCTCAGAGCGTCACCCGCTTTTATGTGGCCGAGAAAGTGAATGCGTTCAAATTCATTATTGAATGGTGAGAGCGGACTAGGAGCCGGAGGCGTTCGTTTCTCCCCACTGCCAATTCGCGTATTGCTTGCGCAGCTCCGCTTTGAGCAGCTTGCCGGTGGAGGTATGGGGCAGCTCGTTGACGAAGACAAAGTCATCGGGAAGCTGCCATTTGGCGAACTTTGCGCCCAGGAATTCGCGAAGCTCTTCCGGCTTCGCGCTGGCACCATTTTTCAGAGTTACGACGGCCAAAGGACGCTCCTGCCATTTTGGATGAGGGGCTGCGATCACCGCGGCTTCGCGGACGGCGGGGTGGCTCATGAGCGAGTTCTCAAGGTCGGCGGAGCTGATCCATTCTCCACCGGACTTGATCATGTCTTTGCTGCGGTCCACGATCTTGACGCAGCCTTGCGCGTCGATGTTGGCGACGTCACCGGTGCGGAACCAGCCATCTTTGGTCCAGCGGTCGCGGGACTCCGGAGATTTGTAATAGCTGGCAGCGATCCACGGTCCGCGCACCTCGAGTTCGCCGGCGGTCTTGCCGTCGTGCGGGGCCAGTCCCTCGGGCGTGCTGACGCGGAGATCGACGAACGGCAGCGCCCAGCCTTGTTTGCTGCGAACTTCGTACTGCTGGTCTTCAGGCCAGCTCAGCATCTCCGGTCTCACGCGGCAGATGGTGGCGAGCGGCGAAGTTTCCGTCATGCCCCACGCATGCATGATGTGCAGGCCGTGGCGGTCCAGCCCGCGGATCAGCGATTCCGGCGGCGCTGTTCCCCCGCAAAGAATGCGGACTTCCTGCGGCAGCTTCCAGTTGGTCCCCCGCTGATCGAGTAGGGCCTGCACCGCCAGCCAGATGGTCGGGACGGCGCAGGTGATGGTGACTTGTTCGCGTTCAATCAGTTCGAGAAGACTTTCCGCGTCCAGCTGCGCGCCCGGGAAGACAAGTTTGGCGCCAACCATCGCGGCAGTGAAGGGAAATCCCCAGGCGTTGACGTGAAACATTGACGAGCCAATCAGCAGCACGTCTTTCTGCGAGAGGCCGCAGGAGTCCGTCATGGCCTGGGCAAATGTTTGCAGCACCAGCGAGCGGTGGGAATACAGCACACCTTTCGGACTTCCCGTTGTACCGGAGGTGAAACACATGGACGCGCCGTCTTGCTCGCTGATTTTCGGATACTCAAAGTTTCCGCTGGCCTGCTGTAGCCAGGATTCGTAGTCTTCGTAGCCTGCTGGAATCGGCTGCTGTGTGTGCCGGACAACGAAAATGCGCTCCAAGTTCACCTGCGACTTCAGTTTTTCAAATACCGGCAGAAGCACGTCGTCCACGATCAGGAAGCGGTCCTGCGCGTGCCTGATGATGTAAGCGATCTCATCGGGATGCAGCCGCAGATTCAAAGGATGGAGAACGCCCCCGGCAGCGGGAATTCCGAAGTACTGTTCCAGATGGACGTAGTGGTTCCACATCAGTGTGGCAACGCGGTCGCCACGCTTCAGTCCCGCCGTCGTAAGACACTCGGCCAGCTTGCGCGCGCGCAGACGCAAGTCGCTGAAAGTCTCGCGATGCAGGGACCCGCACTGCAATCGCGAAACAATCTCTGTCCGGCCGAAGTATTCGCCCGCACGCTCCAGAATGGCCGGAAGCGTGAGCGGATAATCCATCATGGTATGACTGGTTGGGTTGTCCACGGGCGGCCATTCTATACCCACACGGGCGCGCGGCGCTGCGTATTGGCAGAAACAAGGAGAGACATTGATCGAAGCCAGGCAGCGGCCAGAGACGCTGCCCGGCCCGGCGAGCTTATTTGTAAGTAATCATCATTTTGTTCACGTAGGCGCTGTACGCATCGGGGTGGAAATTGCTGTCGAGTTGGACGGCATTGGTGAACTGGTTGTTCGATCCCGAGAAAAAGGCGTTGTGCTGAATGTTGACCGGAACGCGGACGCCATCGACAGTCAGCGCGTCATGCGTGACCACGTGCGCGGATGTGTCGTTATGATATTCGGCCAGAATATGGTGCCAGGTGCCGGGAGCGAAATGTGAGAACGGAATGTTCGCCGAGTCCCACTGTTTCAGGCCGTAGTCAAAAATTCGCCACACGTTCAGGGTGTAATTCGCCTGCCAGCCGAAGTTGTAAACCCAGCCATCGAGAATCTGCTGGCACTCGAATTCAAATGCCTGGGGCGCATTTTCCGAGCCGGTGGGAATGTAAACATCAAACTCGTAGGAGAGCGCGGCGATCTGGTTCGTTACCGGCGTGTGCTGCTGGTAGAAGTACGCATTCGTATACGGCACAACCGCGGCGATCGAGAATTGCGTCGAGCCGCCGTCCTCGCTC